>Ga0070735_10001321_pt1 | contig 24255 bp, 21 predicted proteins | sample Coa_R1_FD_66443 | JGI IMG/M metagenome (GOLD analysis project Ga0070735, IMG submission 66443) | Surface soil microbial communities from Centralia Pennsylvania, which are recovering from an underground coalmine fire - Coalmine... | ecosystem: Environmental > Terrestrial > Soil > Unclassified ...
ACTTGCAGATCGCCTCGATGTTCAACTTCGGCTCCCGACCGAAAGAAGGCGGAGCACCGAGATTGAGCAAGACGGCGAAAGCGAAAAGCGCCGCGGCCTTTTTCATCTCGACCTCTGATACGACGAAGAACGAAGATGAGAACCTGCTGGCGGGCGATTCAGTTCCGGTACCGGCTGAAACAAGCCCGGTTTAAAATCCCCTCAATTGGTCCGGGAATTGCCGCGAGTGCCGAAAAAGAGCGGCAGGTGGTCGGCCGCGAGGTAAATGTCCCGTGTCATATCGCGACACCAGGGGTATAGCGCGCATTATTTGTCTGAAATTGTAGCGTTTCGGTGCCTGACGGTGGCATTGCGTTCACCATGCAACCGTGGGCTAAAGGTCTCTTTAAGCCCTTTGATGGATCATCCGCCGCCCACAAAAGAGAGCATGGCGGATGAACGAATTATCGCAATTCTGGCGATTCATGGGGTCGCGATCCGGCCGCGGCTTTCTCGTGCATCTGGCCATCTGCGCCGTGCTGTCGGTTGGAGTGAGTTGCGGATACTACTATCTCAGCCTGAACTGGTTCATTCAGCACAAGAGCAGCGAAAAGATCACGGCGCTCCAGCTGGTCGACGCCTTCGTCACCAACTACTCGGCGCTCCGTTCGCAATTTGGGGAGACCGCACCCGTCCCTGCGACATTCCGGGCGCATGCGATCGAAGCCTTCAACAAGCAGAACCGCGACAATTCCGAATTTCGTCTGGCCTCGGTCGGCCAGCCCGGCCGCGAGATTGCAACGGCCCCGAGCGACACCCGGATGGCTCAGGCCATCGAGGCGTTTGCGCAAAGCGCCAATCCAAAACCCGTTTCGGAAATGCTCGACGTCAACGGCGACCGGGTGTTTCGCACCATCTATCCGACTTTCGCCAACGAGCAGAGTTGCGTCAGTTGCCACAATGCGCTCCAGGGCGAGGCGCAGTGGCATCTCCACGATCTGATGGGCGCCTTCGTCATCGACGTTCCGGCGGCTGGTTTCCTCCACACCATTTTGTGGCAGAGCCTCGGCATCGGGTTCGGGCTTTTCCTGGCGCTGGCTTTGGCGGGTCTGACGATCTCGCTAATGCATTTCCACCAGCTTGAGGCGCTGGATGCGTCAAACGCCAAACTCGGCCGCACGCAAAAATTTCTCGACAATATCATCGAGAACATGCCGGTCTCGGTTGCGGTCAAGGACGCGCGGGATCGGTGCTATGTGCTCATCAACCGGACTGCGGAAGTCATTTTCGGGATCGCGCGCGGCGAGTTGATCGGCAGGAATACGCACGAAGACAAGGTAATAGCGGAGGCCCTGTTTCCACTTGCGGACGAGGCCTTGCACACACAAAGCCTGCAAACCATCGCCGAACAAACGGTGCGCACACGGCACAACGGCGCCCGCATCCTGACCACGAGGAATCTGTCAATTCCCGACGAGACCGGCGAGCAGCGTTATCTGCTGAGCCTTGCGGAAGACATCACCGAGCGCAAGGAAGCGCAGGCCCGCATCGAGCACATGGCGCATCACGATGCCTTGACGGATTTGCCCAATCGCGCCGCCTTCGCCGAGCGCCTCGCCGCCGCCATCGAGGCTGCCGTCGCGGGCAAGGAATCGTTTGCGGTGCTGAGCATCGATCTCGACCGCTTCAAGGAGATCAACGATACGTTCGGTCACGCGGTCGGCGACGATTTGCTGCGTGAGCTGACGTCGCAGCTCAGCGGGTTGGCCGGCGATGCCTACCTGGCGCGGCTTGGCGGCGACGAGTTCTGCATCATCACGCCGAACGGCGACCAGCCGGCGCTTGCCGAAAGTCTCGCCGAGCGTATTCACGCGGCGGTCGCAACGGATCGCGAGCTGAACGGTCAGCATCTGCGCGTCGGCATCAGCGTCGGAATTGCGATCTTTCCGGCCGACGGCGTCGACGCCACGACGCTCCTCAACAACGCGGATGCCGCGCTCTATCGCGCCAAGGCCGCCGGCCGCGGCAAGACTCGCTTCTTCGAAATCGGCATGGACAACAAGATCCGCGAGCGGCGCGCGATCCAGCGCGATCTTGCATCCGCGATCGAAGACAACCATCTGCGTCTGCACTATCAGCCGCTCGCCAGGATCGATGGCGAGGTCGTCGGCTTCGAGGCGCTGATCCGCTGGCACCATCCGATGCGCGGCATGGTTTCGCCCGGGACCTTTATTCCGGTCGCCGAAGAGAGCGGCCTCATCATGAGAATTGGCGAATGGGTGCTTCGCGAAGCCTGCCGTGAGGCGGCGGGGTGGGCCCATCCGCTCCACATCGCGGTCAACCTGTCACCGATCCAATTTCGCCACGGCGATCTTCCGGGGCTGGTCCACACGGTGCTGCTGGAGACCGGCCTTGCGCCGGGCCGGCTGGAGCTGGAAATAACCGAGGGTGTAATGCTGGAGGACTTCGGCCGAAGCCTTTCGATCCTGCGCCGCCTGAAAGCGCTTGGCGTCCGCATCGCCATGGATGACTTCGGCACCGGCTATTCGTCGTTGTCTTATCTGCAGGCGTTTCCGTTTGACAAGATCAAGATCGACCAGTCGTTCATCTCCAACATCAAAAGCAATCCGCAGTCGGCGGCGATCGTGCGCGCCGTCATTGGCCTGGCGCACGGCCTCAATCTGCCGGTGCTGGCGGAAGGCGTCGAGACCAGGGATCAGCTCGAATTTCTCGCAGCCGAATCCTGCAACGAAGTTCAGGGCTATCTGATGGGGCGGCCGCATCCGATCCTGGAGTATTCCGAGCTCGTCGGCCGTCCTGACGAAGCGGAAGTCGAGCAGCTCAGCGCCTGATCGCCTCCGGCCGCGCGACGATGTCGCTGCCCTCGGATCAATTGCCCGGCGCCGGCTTCTAAGCTTGCGGCCGCGTTGAGGCAAAGCGGCGTTTCGTCTTGTCGTCAGGGTCGGCATTGGTTGCTGCATCGACGGAAGCGACTTGCGAACGCAGCGCCTCGATGTCCTCTTCCTCGAGCGTTTCCTTCTGCAACAACAGCTCCGCCGTTTTTTCGTGAACCGCGCGGTTCGCGGTAACGATCGCGACCGCTCGCTCCAGCGCGTGCCCAACCAGATCGCGAACGGCGTGGTCGATCAGCCGATCCGTCTCGTCGCTGAACTCGCGCGGCTGCCCGCTGCGGGGATCCTGGCTTGTGAATAAGGGCGGTCGCTCGCGCTCGTAAGCGACATGGCCGAGCTTCTGGTCCATTCCAAAGCGCAGCACCATGCTGCGCGCGATGTCCGTCGCCTTGACGAGGTCGTCGGCCGCGCCGGTCGAAAGATGCTGGAAGAACACCAGTTCGGCCGCACGACCGCCAAGCAGGACCGCCATCCGGTTGTCGAGTTCTTCCTGCGTCATCAGGAAGCGATCCTCGGTGGGGCGCTGGATCGTGTAGCCGAGCGCGCCGATCCCGCGCGGGATAATCGATATCTTGTGAACCGGATCCTGGCCGGGCAGGCTCATCGCCATGATGGCGTGGCCGAGTTCGTGATAGGCAACGATCTGCCGCTCTTTCGGAATGAGGATCCGGTTTCTCTTTTCGAGGCCGGCGATGATGCGCTCGACAGCCGCGGTGAAGTCGCGCAGCTCGACACTGTCGGCGCGACGCCGCGTTGCGAGCAGCGCCGCCTCGTTGACGAGATTGGCAAGATCGGCGCCGGTGAAACCGGGCGTCAGTTCCGCGATCCTTTCAGGATCGACATTGGTTGCCAGCACGGCCTTCTTCATATGGACCTGCAGAATCGCGATGCGGCCCTTCTTGTCCGGACGGTCGACCAGCACCTGGCGATCGAAGCGCCCGGCCCGGAGCAGAGCGGGATCAAGAATCTCCGGTCTGTTGGTTGCGCCAATCAGGATCACGCCGATCGACGGATCGAAGCCGTCCAGTTCCACCAGGAGCTGATTGAGCGTCTGCTCCTTTTCGGCGTGACCGCCAAACGCATAGGCCCCGCGGACCCCGCCAAGCGCATCGAGCTCGTCGATGAAGATGATTGCTGGCGCTTCCTTGCGGGCTTGCTCGAAAAGATCTCGCACCCTGGCTGCGCCGACGCCAACGAACATCTCGACGAATTCGGACCCGGAGATCGAGAAGAACTTGACCCCTGCCTCTCCCGCGACGGCGCGCGCGAGCAAGGTCTTGCCCGTACCGGGCGGGCCGACCAGCAGCACGCCTTTCGGCACGCGCGCTCCCAGTCTGCCATACGCCTTGGAATCGCGCAGGAAGTCGACGACTTCCTTCAGCTCTTCCTTGGCCTCGTCCACGCCCGCCACGTCGGCGAAGGTGACCTTGGTATCTTTCTCGACATAGATCTTGGCGCGGCTCTTTCCGATCGACATCAGCCCGCCGCCCTGCTGGGAGAAACGCCGGATGACGAGCATCCAGACGCCGAAGAACAGCAGCGTCGGGAGGATCCAGGACAGAATGTCCGGTAGCCAGGTGTTCGGTGCCTCGCCGAAATAGGTGACCTTGTGCTTGTCGAGTTCGGCCGCCAGCGCCGGGTCGACCCGTGTCGTGCTGAATCGCCTGGTTCCGTTCTTGTCGGGCTGCTTGAGCACGCCCTCAATGTCGTTTTGCGCGACCCAGACCTTGTCGATCTTGTTCGCATCGAGCAGTGCCCGAAACTCGCTGTAGGGAATTGCCGAGCTTTGCTTGTTGGCCTGGTAGAAGCCTTGCAGAAGCGCGATCACGATGAACGTGGCGATGACGTACCAGAGGCCGAACCTGGCGCGGGAATCCATCTCGCCGCCTCTTATCCTTCAGTCTGCAAGATCGGGCACCGAAAGCTCACGAGCGTTACGCAAATCTCTCTGGCGGCATGCGCCGTTTCATTGAGGTCGAGCATTGCGGGGTGGCTTGCCCTTTCGCACAGGTCGAGACAGTGGGCGCACACCGAATAAATGCGCCGGCGCGAGAGCCCTTCTGCGTCCGGTCGACCCGATCGCGAGCTTCGCGCGCACGTTCGATGATTCGAACGTGAGCGATTCCTCTCCGTTCCTAACGGACGGAGGCGCCGGTTTCGATCGGCGGGAAGCGACAAAAAATTGGGGGCGCGGCTGGCATCACCACAGCCGCGCCCCGCATCGCCGGTCAATGGGGCAGGGGGGATAACCGGCTGCCGGGATGACTCTCGGCCCAATGGATCGTTCCAAGCGGGTCCGGCTTTTTTTCGGATTTTTTCCGGGCGTGACGCCGGCGCCACGAAACCTTTGGCGTTAACTCGGCGTTAATAGGGGCCAACAGGTCAATCCGACCGCGCGGGACAGGAAAATGTCACGGCTGATCATGGGGATATCGGGCGCGCTCGCGCTCTCGCTGGTTTCGGGCGCGGCCATTTCGGGCGCCGCCGGATTTGCCCGGGGTCGTGACCAGTCTCCAATCGCGGGTAGTTCCACACCAACCACTCAAGGATTATCCCTGTCCGCGTCGGCTGAAGGTGCGCCTTCGGTCAATCGCGGGTCGAAGGCAGACAGGACCGCCGCCGTGGCCGGCTCTCCGGCCTCATCGCGAACCATTTCACTGCAGCTGGAAGCCTTTTCCGATACGACCTTCCTCGTTCGCATTCCCGCCGCCAATTCTAACGCGCCTGCAAGGCCCGCCGCCGTGCGCAGGCTGATGGTGGCGTGCGAGCCGGTCGTGAGTGTCCTGACCGAAGTCGCCAAACGGCTGCAGCCTGGCCGTTGCGTCGCCTGACCATTGATTGGATCGGCCCGGTCACTCGGCCGGCGCCTGATGCGAAGACGGCCGGTTAGCCAGCAAGCCCAGAGCCACCCCACCGACGGCGAGAAGCGGGATCAGCCGTTTGACCCCTATCGCGCGCACGGCCTGGATGCTGGCTGCGATGACCACGGGATCGGCGAGGGCCGTTTGCAATGCAGACTTCGCCGTCTCCTCGGCGTGATGCCGGGTCTGACTTTTTCGGATCGCATAAACGATGATGCCGACCAGTGCGACAATGAAGAAAATGGCGGCGCCCGTCAGGCAGGCTTCAACCAGGCCGTTGGTCTGCAAGACGTAGATGAAGGCGGCGGCGCATAAGAACGAGATCGTCACGAACAAGGCAAACGCAATGGCCGCGGCGAGCGACGTCATTCTAATGGCCACGCCGGTGGATTCCTTCAGTTCCTCGATCATCCGCATCGCGTGTCTCACCGCTTCTGCTTCTTTGGTTCACCGCATCTAGCGGCGCCACGTCACGCCGATCAGGAAGCCAAGCCCGAGCGCAAGGCCCAACGTGGCGAGCGGCCGCTCGGCGATGACGTCTTCCAGTGTTTCCTCGACCGATGAGGCTGCATCCTGCGCGGCATTCAGCATTGCACTGCCGCGCTCGGAAATATCGCCGACGACCTGGTCGACGTTGGCTCGTGCCTGATTGTAGCCGCTGCGCGCCTGCTTGCGCGCAGAGCCTGCAATGGTGTTGAGCGCGTCGGTGATTTGCTCGGCGAGGTCGCTGATGTCGTCCTTGACCTTCGCCATATCTTTCTCCAGGCGCTCGTAGCTTGCCTTATCCATCATGTCCTGCATTCCCATTTCTCCGTCGATGCGTCACCTTCGGAATGATCTTCTCTTCAGACAAAAACGCTTGCCGATTGTCGAAGTTCCCGAAGCGAAACTTGCATGCATTTGCGATGGTTTACGGCAGTTGCGGCGAGCTCGATGTGGACAAATCATCGCGCAGGATCAGCGCCACGATCAAAAGCGGGGACGAGAGGAACGCGCCCATTGGTCCCCAGAGCCAGGTCCAGAAGGCCAGCGACAGGAAAACAGCGAGCGCATTCAATTCGAGCCGGCGCCCGATGATGGTCGGCGTAACGAAATGGCCCTCGAGAAACGCAATCCCGACAAAGGCAAGGGGGGCGATCGCGCCGCTGCCAATCGTCGGCATGGCCATCACGCCGACCAGGGCCAGCACGGCGAACATCGCGACCGGCCCGATGATGGGCAGGTAGTTCAGCGTTGCTGCCAGCGCGCCTAGCCCCGCGGGATTGGGCATGCCGGTGACCCAGCAAACCAGGCCGGTCGCGGCGCCCACGCCCATATTGATCAGCGTCACCGTGATCAGGTAGGCGCCGAGATGGTCTTCGATGGCATTGAGGACGCGAAGCGCGCGCAGGCGCGAGTTGTGACTCGTGAAGGTCATCACCAGCGCGCGCCGCAGGTCGCGCCAGCTTGCGATGAACAGAATCAGCGTCGCCAGGAACACCAGGAATTCGGTGAAGGTCGGCGGCAGGAATTCCAAAGCCGGCTGCACCCAGTCGAGCTTCGGCATCTGGAACGGCGCCGCCGAGAAGGCATTCGAGACGCCGAGCATGCTTTGAAGTTCGTGCCAGAGCGCCAGCGGACGATCGAAGATGTGCAGCTTGTCCTTGAGGAGACCGGCGAGTTCGGGCAACCGCCCGGTCCATTGCATGACCGGTGCGGAAATCAGCCCGACAATGAAGGTGACGCCGGCGCCGAGCGAGCTCACGATCAGAACGGCCGATAACGCGCGGGGAATGCGATGGCGTTCGAGAAAGTTCGCCGCCGGCGACAACATCGTGCCGATCACGAACGCTGCGACCACGGGCAGGAAGAACGCCTTGGCCACGTAAAGCACGGCCACGACGCTGATGGCGAGCAGCGAGGTCAGGACATATGCGATGAGATCGGTGCGCCGAATGATCGGCGACGGCCTGGTGTCGTGATCCGCCAGCGCCGCGCGTGCGTCGTCGTTGGCCGGCGCACGTTCGTTGGGTAGCACGCGCAACTAGAGCTCCGATTCAAAAATCCGTCGCACGATGTCTCCGCACGTCAAGTTTGCGCAAATAAGGCGCGAGCGCCCGCAAAAGTTCCATCGCGCAGATGTGTCTTGCGTCATTCTTGACAGCGACAATCTGGCCTTGCGCAAGGCGGGAACCGGGTGCGGCAGTGCTGCGTTTGTAGCAGCGGATGATCGCGCAGTGCGCCACGTACCCGGGGGCAAGCCATGGGCATGAGCAAGCGTAACAGGATAGCACTGGGCGGCGTCATCGCCTTGATCGCCATCATGATCGCGACGGAGGCGCTGGCGGAGGACTTCTTCTCGGCCTTGTTCGGCGCGTTCGGCGTCCACCGGCCCATGACGCGGATGCCTTACGCCGGAGAGGACAACGCAGCCTTCCCCCCGGACGGGCAGCCGCGCCCACGCATCTACGGCGGCTCGCAAGCCTATTGCGTGCGCACCTGCGACGGGCGCTACTTCCCGATCTCAAGCTCGGGCAATCAAAGCCGCGCGGCGTCGTGCAACAGCTTTTGCCCCGCAGCCGAGACCAAAGTGGTTTATGGCGGCAATATCGATGACGCCGTCGCCGAAGACGGCAAGCCTTATTCCGAACTGCCAAACGCGTTTCGTTACCGCGATGAGCTGGTCTCGGGGTGTACCTGCAACGGCAGGGATACGGTCGGACTTGCCGCGGTGAAAATCGAGAACGACCCGACTTTGCGCAGGGGCGACATCGTCGCAGGTCCCGACGGGCTGATGGTGGCCGGGCGCGGCGCCGATCGGCGCGGCGCTTCGCTCAACTTCTCACCTGCGCCGCAATCGATCACGTCGCATTACCGGCGCGTGCCGGTGGTGGCGAAGCAGTAGCGGCGCACCGATCAAGCCGCGCGGATTTTCGTGAGGAACTCGGTGACCTGGTTGCTGAGCTGAAGGCTCTGCGTCTCCAGCGTCTCCGATGCATGCTTGACGTTCTGGGCGGCGGTCGAAGCCGCATCCGCGTCGGTTTTGACGCCGGCAATGTTCTCGGCAACGTTTCGGGTGCCTTGCGCGGCATATTGCGTATTGCGCGAGATTTCCTGCGTCGCCGCGCCTTGCTCCTCGACCGCGGCCGCGATTGCGGTTGCGACTTCGTTGACCTCGCCGATGATGCCGCCGATGCCCTTGATGGCTTCGATGGCCTCGGTGGCAACCTTCTGAATGTCGGTGATCTGCTCGGAAATCTCGTCGGTTGCCTTCGCGGTCTGGCTCGCCAGCGATTTCACCTCCGACGCCACCACGGCAAAGCCGCGGCCAGCTTCGCCGGCGCGTGCGGCCTCGATGGTCGCATTCAGCGCCAGCAGGTTGGTCTGGGCGGCGATGGAATTGATCAGGCCGACCACCTCGCCGATTCCGGCGGCGGTCTTGGCCAGCCCCTGCACGGTGTTGTCGGTTTCCTGGGCCCGGTCGACCGCGCGGCGGGCGATGCCGGCGGCGTGCGAAGCCTGCCGGCTGATATCGTCGATCGACGCGCTCAATTCCTGCGAGGCCGAGGCCACGCTTTCGACGCTCACGGAGGCGTCGCTGGAAGCCTTTTCGGCGACCTTGACCCGCGAATTGGTCTGGTTCGAGACCTCCGACAGATCCGCGGACGTTCCCCGCATTTCGTTGGAGGCGTTATTCAACTGGTCGAGGCTCCGGCGAACCTGGCTCTCGAAGTCGCCGACATAACCTTCGATCGCCTTCTGGCGCGCCGCCGCACCGGCATTGCGCTCGCGCTCCTGTTCCTCGATCCAGAGCTTGTCCATGGCCTGCTGCTTGAAGGTCTCGAGCGCATTCGCCAGCGCGCCGATCTCGTCGCGGCGCTGCGCGTATCCGGTCTCGACCGCCAGATCGCCGGATGCCACCTTCAGCATGGCATCGCGCATGGTGTGCAGGGGATGGATGACGCGGCGCGTCACGGCGATCACGGTTGCGAAGGTCAACCCCAACGCCAGGCACAACAGCGCCAGTTGCAGGAACAGCGATCGTTGGGCCTGGCTATGCTGAGCCGCGGCGTAGTTCTTGGCCGCCTCGAGTGCCCGCTCGGCGACCACGACCGCGCTCGTCATATGCTTGACCGAGAACGGACTCCATTCATTCCCCTTCATTTTCGGCTTCTCGCCGGTGGCGAGCGCCTCCACCAGGCTATCCCGCGTGCCGGTGAATTCCTTCTCGAAATAGGCTGTTTGCGCCTCGGCCATGGCCGCCTTGAGATCCGCCGGAAGCCCATCGCCCGCGGCAACGATCTTCAGCGCGGCCCACGCGGCTTCGATGCCGCCGTCGAGCTTGGTGAAGTTTTGCCGGAAATCCGGGGCAATCTTGCCGAAGCTCAGCCCGTTCGAGATTAGCAGCGATGCCTCGCCGGCGGTATTGCGCATTAACCAGGCGAGCTGCTTGATCGTCAGCATCTGATGAACGATCGGATCGTCGTGATCGACCGCTTCCGCAATCTTGTTGGAGACCTTGTCGAGCGCTCCAAGCAACGCGTTGGTGTTATCGTTGAATTCCTTGGCGAGCGCCGGCCGGCGCTGCGATTTCGGCTTGTTCAGCGCGTCCCAGGATTCGGCGTCGAGGGCGGTAAATCCCTGGATCAGCCGGTTCAGCTCCGGCATCAACGTCTGGTGGTCAGGGAATTCGAAACCCTCGAGCGTAGAGGCTGCTGCGCGCATCGCCGGAAGCTGGGCTTCGCGGGTGGCGCCGAGGTAAACCTGCATGTCGTGCGACAGCGGCGCGTCTTCGTTCAGGTTGCGGAGCGTGGTCGACCGGCCGCTGCGCAGGTTGTGCATTGCCTTGAAGAGGTTCGACGAGGCATCGGTCACCACCAGGATCCGGCCGGTTGTGGCGAGCCGCTGCCATGAGCTCCAGGCGCTGACCCCCAGCAGAGCCGTCGTGCAGATGGCCGCCAGCGCGATCACCGATTTGATCAGCGAAGACACGGTGAAACGATCGAGCATAGGCTTCCCCCAAAGCAAGCCTGCCCACATAGCCAAAAAAGGGTAAATTTTTAGACAGCGGCGCTGCCGTTATGGGTGCCGGTGTGTTGATTTTGTTGGTATATTCGTACGGTGTTCCGGACTGCGGAACCGGCAAAACGGCTCGCGCGTTAAGGTCGGTGCTACTGCTTTCGTCTCGCGTCAATTGGGGGAACTTCCATGCTCATCAGTGCGCTTGTGACCTTTCTGGTCGTCATTCTGATTTTGTACCTCGTCAATCTGCTGCCGCTTGATGGTCGCGCCAAACAGATCGTGCGCGTCATCGTCATCATTCTCGGCGTCTTGTCGCTGCTCAAATATATCGCGGTGTTCTAGGCTTGCGTTTTCGCAAAGCCCGTAACGACAAGCCAAATGAAAAAAGCCCCGGCGGGTGCCGGGACTTTTTTGTCGACGCTTCGGGCTGAAAAATTCAGCGCGGGATGGGTGAGAGCCTATTTGAGCGTCCGGAACCAGTCGTCCACGTCCTTGTGGATCTGATCCTTGGCAAATCCGTAGCGCTGCTGCAGCTTGCCTTCGAGCTGCTCGCGGCGGCCTTCGATGACGTTGAGGTCGTCATCGGTGAGCTTGCCCCACTTCTCTTTTGCCTTCCCCCTGAGCTGCTTCCAGTTACCCTGGACCTGGTTCCAATCCATCGTCGTCTCCCATGTTGAGAAGAAGACGATGTAACGGTCGCAATTGCCGAACGTTCCGGCAGGCGGCCCCGGTGCGTTAACCTGCCGCGTTAGCCCACCGCCTTAGCACGAAGCCTTGGCTTCGCGGCGGCGCGCGGTGAGGATGTATTCGGTGTAACCGTTCGGCTGCTCGCGTCCCTTGAAGACGAGATCGCACGCTGCCCTGAAGGCGACGCCGTCGAACTTTGGCGCCATCGGCTTGTACAGCGCATCGCCCTTGTTCTGGCCGTCGACCACCACCGCCATGCGCCTCAGCGAATCCGTCACCTGTTCTTTGGTGATGACGCCTTGATGCAGCCAGTTCGCCAGATGCTGGCTCGAGATGCGCAAGGTAGCGCGGTCTTCCATCAAGCCGACATCGTGAATGTCCGGCACCTTCGAACAGCCGACGCCTTGATCGATCCAGCGTACGACATAGCCGAGAATGCCCTGGCAGTTGTTGTCGATCTCCTGCCGCACATCGTCCGGCGCCCAGTTCGATTTGGACACGGGGATGGTGAGAATGTCGGACAGCTTGCCGCGCGGGCCGCCCTTGGCGAGCTCCTGCTGGCGCGCCAGCACGTTGACCTGGTGATAGTGCAAAGCATGCAGCGTCGCCGCGGTCGGCGAAGGTACCCACGCCGTGGTGGCGCCGGCCTGCACATGCGCGATCTTTTGCTTGAGCATCTCCGCCATCATGTCGGGCGCGGCCCACATGCCCTTGCCGATCTGGGCATGGCCGGGCAGGCCGTCAGTCAGTCCGGTGTCGACGTTCCAGTCTTCATAGGCCTTGATCCAGGGCTGCGCCTTCATCTCGTTCTTGCGGATCATCGGGCCCGCTTCCATCGAGGTATGGATCTCGTCGCCGGTGCGGTCGAGGAAGCCGGTGTTGATGAAGACGATGCGCTTTGACGCCTGCTGGATGCAGGCCTTCAGGTTCACCGTGGTGCGGCGCTCCTCGTCCATGATGCCGACCTTCAGCGTGTTTTCAGGCAAGCCCAGCATCTTCTCGACGCGCGCGAACAGCTCGCAGGTCAGCGCCACTTCGTCGGGGCCGTGCATCTTCGGCTTGACGATATAGACCGAGCCGGTGCGGCTGTTGTGCAGCCTGGTGGTGCCCTTGAGATCGTGGATCGCAAGCAGACCGGAGACGGCGGCATCCAGCATGCCTTCCGGGATTTCTTCGCCGGCGGAATCCAGCACCGCATCGGTGAACATGTGATGGCCGACATTGCGGATCAGCAGGAGGCTGCGTCCGTGGAGCTTCAGCTCCCCGCCCGCCGGCTTGCTGTAGACGCGATCCTCGTTGAGCGCGCGCGTCAGCGTCTTGCCGCCTTTTTCGAATTCGGCCGAGAGCGTGCCGTTCATCAGTCCGAGCGTGTTGCGATAGACCAGCACCTTGTCTTCGGCGTCGACGGTCGCGACGCTGTCTTCCATGTCAAGGATGGTGCTGACGGCGGCTTCCATGATCACGTCGGCAACGCCGGCCGGATCGTCCTTGCCGATCATGTGGCTGCGATCGATCTCGATTTCGATATGCAGGCCGTTGTTGACCAGAAGGATGGCCGATGGCGCGGCGGCATCGCCGCGAAAGCCCGCGAACTGATCGGCGGACTTCAACGCCGTGGCACTGCCGTTCTTCAGCTTGACCGCGAGCTTGCCACCCGTGACGGCATAGCCGACGACGTCGGCGTGGCTGCCGGTCGCGAGCGGGACGGCGGAATCAAGGAACGCCTTCGCTTTCGCCACCACCTTGTCGCCGCGTGCCTTGTTGAAACCCTTGACGCCCTTCTCGCTCGGATCGTGCGGGATCGCATCGGTGCCGTAAAACGCGTCATACAGGCTGCCCCAGCGCGCGTTGGCGGCGTTGAGCGCGTAGCGCGCATTGGTCAGCGGCACCACGAGCTGAGGTCCGCAAATCTTGCCGATCTCTTCATCGACATTGGCGGTCTCGACCTGATGCGTCGCGGGCTCCGGCAGAAGATAGCCGATCTCTTTCAGGAACGCCGTATAGGCGTTAAGGTCGAGCGGCTTGCCTTTGTGGGCGCGATGCCAGTCGTCGATCTTCGCCTGCAGGCGGTCGCGGACCGCGAGCAACTCGCGATTTTTCGGCGCCAGATCGCGCACGATCGCGGCAAGTGCGGCCCAGAATGCGTCGGGCGCGACCCCACTTTTCGGGGCAGCCTCCTTGGCGATGAAGTCAAACAGGACGGGCGCAACCTTCAGGCCGTGGGCGTCGATACGGTTCATGGTGGATTTTTCTCGCAAGAGACCGCGCCGGTGGGCGCGGCAATTTTCATGAATTTTCAGAGCAAAAAAAACGCGCGAAAAGGCGCGAAGTTCGAGCGCCTTTTAGCGCTAAATCCGGCCCCAAGAAAAGCCCTTCAGAAGCCGATTATGCCTTTGTCAATTGAGTCAAATGTTTGTGTTGGTCGAGTCAAATATTGGCTGCGAGATCAATCACTTCATCGAACAGAACGCCTGTTGTCAGCAGCATGCGTTCAATCGTCTCGGCAGCTTCCGCGACGGATTGTGCCGCCGTGTCGATGACAAGCTCAGAATTGACCGGTGGCTCATAGTCGTTGGAAATGCCGGTGAATGCCGGCAGGCCGCCGGCTCGCGCCTTCGCATAATGGCCCTTGGGATCGCGGCTCTCGCAGATTTCGGCCGATGTTGCGACATGGATTTCGCGAAATGCGGTGTCGGCGATCTGGCGTGCGATGGCGCGGTCGTCGCGCGACGGCGAGACTGCGGCCACGATGGCGACGTGTCCGTTTTTCGCCAGATGCGTCGCGACTTCCGCGAGCCTTCGGATGTTCTCGCTGCGGTCGGCAGGCGTGAAACCGAGGTCGCGGTTGAGACCGGCGCGCAAGGTGTCGCCGTCCAGCAGGACCGGCGAGCCCCCGCGGTCGAACAGGCGCCGCTCCAGCGCGCGCGCCAGCGTCGATTTTCCGGAGGCCGGCAATCCCGTCAGCCAGACCACCGCGCCGTGATGGCGATAGCGGGCCGAGCGTTCATCCGGCCGCAGCGCAGATTCCACAGGCACGATATCGACCGGCACCGCGCGTCGTCCGGCGTCGACCGACAGCACCAGCCCGCCGCCGGCGATGCGGCCATTGACTTCGATGACGAGACGCCCGGTCCGGGGATTATCGGCATAGGCGTCGGCGGCGATCGGTTGCGCCAGCGCGATATCGATCTCGCCGACATGGTTGCGCGCGATCGCGGCATTCTCGACGCTCGACAGCTCGCCAGGATCGACCGCCTTGTCGATTGCCACGACGCTGGCGCGGCTCTCGCGTGTGCCAAGCCGCACCAGGATCTGGTCGCCCTTGCTGAGCGGCTTGTCGTGCAGCCAGAAAATACGTGCATGGATTCGCCGGGTGTCGCGCGGCGCCGATCCGGCGTGCGCGATGATGTCGCCGCGCTCGATGAACAGCTCGCGGTCGAGCGTGATGCCGACCGAGCGGCCGGCGGTCTGGGCACCCTTGAGCGGCGTCACCGGCCAGCTCTCGACGCTCCTGATCTTCGCGATCTTGCCTGCCGGCATGATGACGATCTCGTCGCCGCTCGAAAGCCGCCCCGATTCGATCCGCCCCGCAACGATGCGGCGGTCGTCGAACTTGTAGATCGCCTGCACCGGCAGCCGCAGCGCGAGCTGTTCGGCCGGTTGAGCGGGGACAAGCGCATCGAGCGCATCGACCACACTCGGTCCGCTGTACCAGCGGATCCGCGGCGACAGGCCGGCGACACCGTCGCCGTCGCGCGCCGAGATCGGAATGACGGCAAGCGGCGTGACGCCAAGGCCGGTCAGATGCGCGGAAATCTCCTCGCGGATTTCGGCAAATCTCGCCTCGCTGAAATCGACGCGGTCCATCTTGTTGACGACGACCGCGACCTGTTTGACGCCGAGAAGATGCAGCAGATAGCCGTGGCGCCTCGTCTGGTCGCGCACGCCCTCCAGCGCATCGATGATCAGCAGCGCGCCGTCGGCCTGCGAGGCGCCGGTGATCATGTTGCGGAGGAATTCGGCGTGGCCGGGGGCGTCGATCAGCACGACGTCACGCGAGCGGGTGCGGAAGCGGATTTGCGTGGTGTCGATCGTGATGCCCTGGTCGCGCTCGGTCTGCAGCGCATCGAGCAGGAAGGACCATTCGAACGGCATGCCGCGCCGCGCGCTGACCGCCTTCAGCATTTCGAGCTTGCCTTCGGGCAGGCTGCCGGTTTCGTGCAGCAGCCGGCCGACCAGCGTCGACTTGCCATGATCGACATGGCCGACGATGACGATGCGCACCTGCGCGCGGGTGGTGCCGTTCGGCGTTGCCGACAACTTGGCGGGGACGGTCATGTTTATGGCGGTGCTCAACGCAGTGCTTTTTTCTTAGAGGTAGCCGGCGACACGCAGACGCTCGAAGGCGTCCTCGGTCTCGTGGTCGAGCGAGCGGCCGGCGCGTTCCGGCACCTTGGTACGTTCGAGTTCGATCAGGATTTCCTCGATGTTCGAAGCCGTCGAAGCCACGGGAAAGGTGATGTCGGCATCGCCGAGCGAGCGATAACGCTTGCCGCCCTTGGCGAGATAGAGCGGAATGATCGGAATGTTTTCGCGCTGGGTGTAGGCCCAGATATCGGCCTCGGTCCAATGCAGAATGGGATGGATGCGCAAATGCGCGCCCGGCGGCGGCGAGGCGTTGAACTGATCCCAGAATTCCGGCGGCTGGTCGCGCACGTCCCATCCGCCTTCGGTGCCGCGGGGCGAGAACACCCGCTCCTTGGCGCGCGTCGCTTCTTCGTCGCGGCGAATGCCGGCGATCAAACCGTCGAAGCCGTATTTGGTGAGCGCGAGCTTGAGGCCTTCGGTCTTGCGCGCAGCCGAACGCGCCGCTGGCGGCAGCGTGGGATCGACTGCGTCGATCGGCGGGCAAGGCTCGATCTTGAGATCGAGTCCCCATTCCTTCCCATAGGTGTCGCGAAAGGCGTACATCTCCGGAAATTTCTTGCCGGTATCGACATGCAGGGCGGGAAACGGCACGCGGCCGAAGAACGCCTTGCGCGCGAGCCAGATCATCACGTTGGAATCTTTGCCGAGCGACCACAGCAGCGCGAGCTTCTTCAGCCGCGCAAAAGCCTCACGAAGGATGTAGATGCTCTGGGCCTCGAGCGCGTCGAGGTGATCCATGGAGGGCGCTTCGGAGGGAATTTGGCGCGCCGTCTGGCTTGAATTTTGCGTGAGAGTTTGCGTGTGAGAAAGGGCGCCGGCCGGAAGGTCGCGGTGCACCCGGTCTTGCGCGTAACTGTCTTCGAGAAGATGCATCTACGAACCCTTGGCCTTGCGAAGTGAAAATTCTATAGTGGCGTTGCTCAAGAGAAGAAAAAATCTTCTCTTTGCGGGCGGTAGACGACACATATATAGAAAATAATTCCAGTCAACCCGGATGTTCCGGTAACGGGCACAGCATGCGATTTCTGCCGGTATTCCTCGATGTGCAAAGCGGCGTAGTCCTGCTCGTGGGTGAGGGCGACCTCGCCCGCGCCAAACTCCGCTTGCTCGTCTCCGCCGGCGCTCGGGTTCGGTGGTTTGCGACCGACGGCAATCATGATCTTGCCGGCGTTGACGTCGATGGCGCGCGGATCGAATTCGCCGCAGGCGATCCGCTTGTTGCCGACTTGAACGGCGTGGTCGCGATCGTGTGCGCGGGCGCTGGTGACGTTGGCACGGCGATGTCGGCGCGCGCCAAGGCGCTCGGTCTGCCCGTCAATGTGATGGACGACCTCGAACATTCCACTTTCATTTTTCCGGCCATCGTCGATCGCGGCGATGTCGTGGTCGCGGTCGGCACCGGTGGCACCTCGCCCGTGGTGGCGCGGCGCGTGCGCGAGCGCATCGAAGCGCTACTGCCGGAGCGGATCGGCGAACTCGCATCCTTCATCGGCCGCTGGCGCAAGCAGATCCACAACCTGATCCCGGAATTCGCGCTGCGCCGCCGCTTCTGGGAGCGCGTGGTGGATGGTCCGATCGGCGCGTTGGTGCTGGCCGGACGCCGTGACGAGGCCGAGAGCGCGCTCAAGACGATCGGCGATGCCTCCGCGTTTGCAGGCCGTCTCGCATCGGGGGAGGCGCAAGGCAGCGTGACGCTGGTCGGCGCCGGTCCGGGCGATCCCGATCTGCTCACGGTGAAAGCGCTGCGCGCATTGCAGGACGCCGACGCGATTTTCTACGACGAACTGGTCAATCCCGACATTCTCGACCGTGCGCGCCGTGATGCGGAGCGCATTCCAGTCGGCCGCCGCGTCGGCAAGCCCGGCATCGGCCAGGATGCCGTCAACCGGCTGTTGATCGAAGCCGCGCGCGCCGGCAAGCGCGCCGTGCGGCTGAAGGGCGGCGATCCCTTCATCTTTGGCCGCGGCGGCGAGGAAGTCGAAGCGCTGCGCCAGGCGAACGTCGTCTATTCGGTTATTCCGGGAATCACCGCCGGTCTTGGCGCCGCCGCGCAATTCGAAGTGCCGCTCACCTTCCGCCGCGAGGCGCTGCGCGTCACCTTCCTGACCGCGCACAAGGCCAAGGACGCCGAGACGGTCGACTGGTCGACCCTGACCGACGTCGAGATGACGATCGTGGTCTATATGGGCATGACCGCAGCGCCTTCGGTGCGTGCGGGCCTGCTCGCGGCCGGCCGGTCACCAAAAACTCCGGTCGGCGTTTTTGCACGCGCCACGCACGACGACGCGGCAGCTGCGATCGGGACACTTGCTGAACTGCCCGATCTCGTCGAAAAGATCGCCGGCGGTCCCGCCATTCTCATCATCGGCGATGTGGTCGCGCATGCCGCGCCTGCACGCCGCAAAGAACTCTCCCAACTCGCATCACTTTTTCAGGTCGCCGCCGAATGACATCTCCGCTTGAACAAAAAATCCGGATCACCGGACCTTCGATCGTCACCGCCAACCGCACCGCTGATGGCGCGGTGATCTACCGCAATCGTAGCAAGGGCTGGTCGACGGACCTCACCGACGCCGCGATCGTGCGCAATGCCGACGAGGCGCGCGCGTTGCTCGCCGAGGCCGTCGCCGACGACGTCGGCGCGGTCGGATCCTATATCGCGCCCGTCGCGCTTAGGGATGGCGAGCCGGTCAAGCCCGGAAACCTGCGCGAACATATCCGCCAGAGCGGCGTGACCATCGATCTCCTTCCGGTTTCCGCATAGGGCGCCCGTTCATGTACGCGTATGACGAACTCGACCGAACGCTGCTCAACGAACGCGTTGAGGAGTTTCGCGATCAGGTGAAGCGCCGCCTCTCCGGCGAACTCACCGAAGACGAATTCAAGATGCTGCGCTTGCAGAACGGCGTCTATCTGCAACTGCACGCCTATATGTTCCGCGTCGCGATCCCCTACGGCACGCTGTCCTCGGCCCAGTTGCGGCGGCTTGCACATGTCGCGCGCAAATACGACCGCGGTTACGGCCATTTCACCACGCGCCAGAATATCCAGTACAACTGGATCAAGCTCGCCGAACTGCCGGATGCGCTCGCGGATCTTGCGGAAGTGGGCATCCACTCGATGCAGACCTCGGGCAACAACACCCGAAACGTCACGTCCGATCAGTGGGCGGGTGTGGCTCCGGGCGAGGTCGAGGATCCCCGCATCTGGTCCGAATTGCTGCGGCAATATACGACGCTGCATCCGGAGTTCTCATTCTTGCCGCGCAAGTTCAAGTTCGCGATCACGGCTTCGGCGGACGACCGCGCCGCGATCAAGATCCACGACATCGGGCTGCGCCTGCACCGCAACGCGCAAGGCGAGATCGGATTTGAGGTGCTGGTGGGCGGTGGCCTCGGTCGCACGCCGTTCATCGCCAAAACGATCAAGCCGTTCGTCCACGGTCGCGACCTCCTCAGCTATGTCGAGGCGATCCTGCGCGTCTACAATCAGTACGGCCGCCGCGACAACATCTACAAGGCGCGCATCAAGATCCTGGTGCATGAGCTCGGCATCGAGAAATTCGCCGCCGAGGTCGAGCAGGAATGGCGCGCGATGGGCGAGACGGCGCTGACGCTGGACGATGGCGTCATCGAGGAAATCCGTTCCCGCTTCACCTATCCGGCTTACGAGAAGCTGCCGCATGTGCCGGACGAACTGAAGAAGGCCGCCGCCGATCCGCTGTTCGAGCGCTGGCGGCGCAATTCGGTGTTCACGCACAAGGTGCAGGGCTATTCGATCGTCACGATCTCGCTCAAGCCGGTTGGAGCTCCTCCCGGCGATGCCACGGCCGAGCAGATGGATGCGCTGGCTGATCTCGCTGACAAATATTCCTTCGGCGAAATCCGCGTCGGCCACGAGCAGAACCTGGCGCTGCCTCACGTCGCCAAGCGCGATTTGCCGGCTTTGTGGAAGGCGCTCGACAAGATCGGGCTCGCGACGCCGAACGTCAATCTCGTCTCCGACATCATCGCTTGTCCGGGGCTCGACTACTGTTCGCTCGCCAATGCGCGGTCGATTCCGATCGCGCAGGAACTGACCCGCCGCTTTGCCAATCCGGATACGGCCGAGCTGATCGGCCGCCTGCACATCAACATCTCCGGCTGCATCAACGCCTGCGGCCATCACCATGTCGGCCACATCGGCATTCTCGGTGTCGAAAAGAACGGCGAGGAATTTTACCAGATCACGATCGGCGGCCGCGCCGACGAGCATGCCGAACTCGGCCTGCTGATCGGGCCTGCGGTGCCCTACGGCGAAGTCGCCGACGTGGTCGAGGACATTGTCGAAGCTTATCTCGCGCTGCGCGAGCGTCCCGACGAGCTGTTCGTCGATACGGTGAAGCGGCTCGGCGTCGAACCTTTCAAGGAGCGGGTCTATGCCACTCGTTAAGAACGGAAAAATCGCAACCGATATCTTTGTCCATGTCGCCGATGGCGCTGAACTGCCGGGCGACGGCGCCGTGCTGCTTTCGGCAGCGCGGTTTCTCGAGGACCCGGAAGCGCTGCTCGGGCGCGCCGGCAAGCTCGGGGTGATCTGGCCGAACAGTCGCGACGTCGACGACCTCGTGCCGTATCTCGATCGGCTTGCGGTGATTGCGCTGGTCTTTCCGACCTTCCGTGACGGCCGCGCCTATAGCCAGGCGCGGCTGCTGCGCGAGCGCTATGGCTATGAAGGCGAACTGCGCGCCACCGGACAGGTGCTGCGCGACCAGTTCATGTTCATGCTGCGCGCAGGCTTCGATGCGCTCGAGGCGAAGAAGCAAGGCGACGTCGAGGCCTTTGCTCTCACATCGAAGCGTTACTCGGTCTTCTACCAGCCGACCGGCGACGGCAGGCTCACCGCGCTGCATCGGCGGATGCAGCAGCGCCACTCGGAGAGCGCCGGTCAGTGACAATAATAATCAGAAATATTGCGGAGCAGATACCGGACGAGGCCGCGGCCGCAAAAAGAGCCGAGGCGCTCAACGAGGTGCTTCACCATGCGACTCCGGCTGAAGTGATCGAGAGCGCCCTGCGTGTTGTCGGCCGCGAGCGCCTTGCGTTGGTGTCCTCCTTCGGCACGGAGTCGGCCGCGCTGCTCAAGGTCACGGCCGATGTCGATCCGACGATTCCCGTGATCTTTCTCGATACCGGCTGGCTGTTTGAAGAGACGCTCGCCTATCGCGATGTTTTGATCGAAAAACTGGGCCTGCGTGACGTCCGTTCGATCAAGCCAGCGGAAGAGACGTTGCGGCGCGAGGACCCGGACAAGGAGCTGTGGTTTTCCGATCCCGATGCGTGCTGCCGGATTCGTAAGGTTGAGCCCTTGAAGCGCGCGCTTGCGCCGTTCGATGGGTGGATCAGCGGCCGCAAGCGTTTTCAGGGCGGCCTGCGCGCCACGCTCAACGTGGTCGAGGCCGATGGCGTCAGGCTGAAATTCAACCCGTTCGCCAACCTCGCGCCCGCCGACATTGAAGCGATCTTCGCCGAGGCGAAGCTGCCGCCGCACCCGCTGGTGGCTTCCGGTTTCCGTTCGGTCGGGTGCATGCCCTGCACCAGCCGGACGGAGCCGGGCGAGGATGCGCGCGACGGCCGCTGGCGTGGCCGGTCCAAGACCGAATGCGGGATCCATACCGCCGAGATGACCTAGGCTCGCAACCCCGCCTGCCGGAAAAACGCCCCTCCGTTCACCTTTCAGCCACGGTTGGCATGCAACAACCGGCCCCTGACGTTGGGGGAACCATGCGCCTTTGGGTCGCGATGATCGGATTGTTGGTGCTTGCTGGCTGCGCGTCGGAGGCTCCGGTGGAGCAGCCGACCATGTATCTCAACATGACCGAACCTGGCGCGAAGCTTGATGCCCAGGCCGCGGCGACGATGATTTCGCTTTACCGCAAGAACAACGGCGTTGGCGCTGTCGTCATCGATCCTGAATTGATGCGGATCGCGGAGGGGCAGTCGCAGGCGATGGCGAGCCGCAACAAGCTCGACCATGACGTGAAGGCGCCGCTGCCGAAACGCCTGCAAGCGGCCGGATACCCCTCGACCCTCGCCGTCGAAAATGTGTCAGCCGGTTACCACACGCTTGCCGAGGCATTTTCCGGCTGGCGGGACTCGCCGCCGCACCGGGCCAATATGCTTCAGAACGGTGTCACAAAAATGGGAATTGCCGCGAGTTATGCTCCCAATACAAAATACAAGGTGTTCTGGACGCTTATCCTCGCATCGACCGAACCACGCGAACGGGTTGGCATACCAATACCAACCGGTCTGAAGGCCGATTGACGCGACTGCGAGCTGGTGTCCTAGTTCTAGCGTTCGGCGGTCGGTTCCGGCGCAGCAGAGGTCGCCGCGATAGCTTGCGAACTTTGGAATCGGAGCTATACGGCGATGATGAATCCTGCAACGACGCCCGCAAAGGCCCAGCGCGTCCTCGTCCTGCAGGGCGGCGGTGCGCTCGGGTCCTATCAGGCAGGCGCCTATCAGGCGCTCAGCCACTTCGATTTCGAGCCGGACTGGGTCGCAGGTATTTCGATCGGCTCCATCAATGCCGCCATCATTGCTGGCAACGAGCCGGCAAAACGCGTCGAGCGGCTGAAGGAGTTCTGGCAGACGGTCTCTTCCGCGGCACCATGGGTCCCGGTTCCAGTCACGAAAAGCGAGCAGCAACGCTCGTTCTATAACGAAACCAGCGCGGCACTGGTTGCGACCTTCGGCGCGCCAGGCTTCTTTACGCCGCGAATCCCGCCGGCGCCGCTATGGCCGAAGGGAAGTCCGGAAGCGCAAAGCTATTACGACACCTCGCCGTTGCAGAGGACGCTGGAGCGGCTGGTCGATTTCGACCGCATCAACGATCTGAAATGCCGGCTCAGTGTCGGCGCGGTCGGCGTGACTTCGGGCAATCTCAGATACTTCGACAATATCGAGTTCAAGCGGCTCGGCAAACGAATTGGCCCGGAACATATCATGGCGTCCGGCGCGTTGCCGCCGGGCTTTCCATCCGTCGTCGTCGATGGCGAGCACTACTGGGACGGCGGCATTGCCTCCAACACGCCGCTCGATTATGTGCTGGATACCGAGACCAACAACGACCTTCTGATTTTCCAGATCGATCTGTTCTCTGCCCGCGGGCTGTTGCCGCATTCCATGCTTGAGGCGGCCGAGCGCGAAAAGGATATCCGCTTTTCCAGCCGCACCCGCATGTCGACCGACACGAATCGCGAGCTTCATAACACCCGCAAGGCGGTGCGCGACCTGATCGAAAAATTGCCCGACGATCTCAGGAGCGATCCCTCCGCGATTTATCTGCGCGAGGCGACGCGGGAGAACACCGTCACGGTGGTTCACCTGATCTACCGCAGCAAGAACTACGAGACGTCATCGAAGGATTACGACTTTTCCCACCTCGCCATGGTCGAGCATTGGGAAGCCGGTGTGCGCGACGTTCACAGCTCAATGAAGCACAAGGATTGGCTCGAGCGGCCGCAAAACGGCGAGACCATGGTGACCTACGATCTCTCGGGTGACGAAAATCCCCCCAAAAAGGAGCAAGCGAAATGACCAATCTGAAAGGCAAGACGGCTGTCGTGACCGGTTCGACCTCTGGGATCGGGCTCGCTTATGCCCGCGCATTCGCCAGCGCCGGCGCCAATGTGGTGATCAACGGGTTTGGCACGCCGGCCGATATCGAAAAGGAACGCTCCGCCATCGAGACCGACTACAAGGTCAAGGCGGCGTATTCGCCGGCCGACATGACCAAGCCCGGCGAGATCCACGACATGATCGCGTTCGGCGAGAACACCTTCGGCTCGGTCGATATCCTCGTCAACAATGCCGGCATCCAGTTCGTCTCCCCGATCGAGGAATTCCCGATCGAGAAATGGGACTCCATCATCGCCATCAACCTGTCGTCGGCGTTTCACGGCATTCGCGCCGCGGTGCCCGGCATGAAGAAGCGCGGCTGGGGCCGCATCATCAACACGGCGTCGGCGCATTCGCTGGTGGCCTCGCCCTTCAAGTCGGCCTACGTGTCGGCCAAGCACGGCATCGCCGGTCTCACCAAGACCGTGGCGCTCGAGGTCGCGACCTTCAAGATCACCTGCAACTGCATCAGCCCCGGCTACGTCTGGACACCGCTGGTCGAGAAGCAGATCCCCGACACCATGAAGGCACGCAACATGACCAAGGAACAGGTCATCAACGACGTGCTTCTGGATGCGCAGCCGACCAAGCAGTTCGTCACCGTCGAACAGGTCGGAGCGCTAGCGCTGTTCTTGTGCAGCGACGATGCTGCGCAGATCACCGGCGCCAATCTCTCGATCGACGGCGGCTGGACCGCGGAGTAGGGCGCGCTATCTCGCTCGTCAT
>Ga0070735_10001322_pt1 | contig 24252 bp, 18 predicted proteins | sample Coa_R1_FD_66443 | JGI IMG/M metagenome (GOLD analysis project Ga0070735, IMG submission 66443) | Surface soil microbial communities from Centralia Pennsylvania, which are recovering from an underground coalmine fire - Coalmine... | ecosystem: Environmental > Terrestrial > Soil > Unclassified ...
AATCCGTAGAACCAGTATGCGCCGCAGAAGTGAGTGCGGTTGTGGCCGCTAATCTCTTGCCAGCGCACCTGGGCTCGGACCGCGTTCAATGTGTAGAGAGGATGGAAGTAGGTCATCTCTCGCAGAATTTGGCGTTCGTCGATGGACTGAGTGTCGTTCAGCGTGACGCAATAGTCTTCCCGTGTTGGCAGGCTCTGCAGACGGTTCATGTGATACGTCAGCGTAGCGACTCGCGGTTTGGCGCCAAGATGGTAGTTCCACGAGGCACGCGCCCGCAGCCGACGAGGCAGCAGGCTCGAGTCAGTGTGCAGCACCGTCTCGTTAGGGCTAGTGCGGAAGCCACTTAGCACCTGCCGCTCCGATGGAGTTACATCTTTTAGCATCTGCAACGTTTGCGGCGCGTGACAGGCGAAGACGACTTCGTCGAAAGACTCTGGCGGACGGTCCTGAAAACCAATTTGAACTTTGGCAGCAGTACGCGTGACCCCATCGATCTTTGTTCCTAAATGAATACGTTCCCGGTAGGGCGCAGTCAGCGGCGGAATATAAACGCTGCTGCCGCCTTTGAGGACGTACCACTGCGGCGCCGTAGTTAGACCGAGTAGCCCATGATTTTCAAGAAAACGAATCAATGTGAACGCCGGGAAATCTTCGATTTCTTCCGGCGACGTAGACCACACAGCAGCCGCCATCGGGTGCAAATAGTAACGCGTGAAATCGCCTCTGAACTGATTAGCATGGAGGTAATCCCCCAATGTGATTTCAGCGCTTGCTGGATCCCTCAGAAGCTTGCGCGCTTCCCGGTTAAAGCGCATGATCTCCGCCAGGAAGCGATAGTGTCCCACGCGAAACAGGTTGCTCCTGCCCGCAAAAAATCCGCTCAGTCCACGGCTGCTGTATTCAAATCCAGTTTCCCGGCAGGAAACGCCGAACGACATGTCACTGGCTTGCCGGATGACACCCATCTCTCGAAACAGGCGAACCAGATTGGGGTAAGTCCGGTCGTTATGCACAATGAAACCGGTGTCGATCGGCAAAACGCCACGACTGGTTTCGATCTGATGGGTATGGGTATGACCTCCGAGGCGAGCCTCTTTTTCGAATAGCCATACTTCGTGTTTCTGGCTGAGCAGGTACGCCGCGCCCATTCCCGAGATGCCTGCTCCAATCACCGCGATCCGACTCATCGCGCCTCGCCTTCCGAGAGTGGCAGCCTAATGCCTCGCAAATCCCGGGCTACTCCCAACCAGTTCAACATCTTCAGCGCGTAGTAAGTGACGTCCACTTCCCACCAGCGAAGTCCCTGCTGGCACGCGTACATGAATTGATGGTGGTTGTTGTGCCAGCCTTCGCCCAGCGTCACGATGGCGAGTACAAAGTTGTTGCGGCTATCGTCCGCCGTTTCGAAGCGCCGCGACCCCCACAGGTGCGCGACCGAATTGATGGTGAAGGTTCCATGAAACAGCAGTACGGTTGAGACCACGAATCCCCACACAAATGCTCCGAGTCCGCCCAGGAATAGCAATGCCGCCAAGGTGACGGGGGGGACCAAGTAGTGTTTATCGAGCCACCGCAATTCTGGAAATTTGCCGAAGTCCCGGATCAGCCCGGGGTCATATTCGTCGTATTCATTCGAAAGTACCCAACCGACATGTGCCCACCAGAATCCACGCTTCACCGGAGAGTGAATGTCCGGATCCTGGTCGGCATGCCTGTGATGCATGCGATGATGAGCACCCCACCAAAGGACACCCTTCTGCCCGGAAGTCTCGGCCAGAAAAGCCATGAGAAACTGCCAGCCGCGCGTCAATTTGTAGCTACGGTGGCTAAAGTAGCGGTGGTATCCGGCCGTAATGCCGAACATGCGTACGATGTACATCGTCAACATGAGCCCCACCCATGACCAGCGGAAAGGGACAAAGAATACGGCAACACAGCCCACATGCAGCAGCACAAAGGGAATAACGGTACCGAAACTGTAGTTGCGTAGTTGCTTAATCACAAAGGATTCCTGGCCGTTAACTCTGACTTCTCACTTGGGTTCGAGAACTTCTCTTAACCAGTTACGCACTAAGGCAGGGCGGCGGATTGCTTCCTAGTTTGTTGTATCAATGCAGGATGCGTTTGTCAATAGTTTGTCCATGACAAATCATTGACAGACAAAAATGGGGCTGATAGGATCCTTTCAGATGGCAACCTCCTACCCGATCAGTGCCGTGTCCAAACTCACGGGAATTCCTCTCGACACCCTGCGTGCTTGGGAACGTCGATACCGCACCGTTATTCCTAAACGGGCTGGGCGCGGACGTATTTATTCCGAAGGACAGATCCAGAAGTTAGTTCTGCTTCGGCGGGCGGTCGAACAAGGACACTCTATCGGACAAGTTGCTGCGCTGAGTGACCGCCAGTTGCGGGAACTTCTGGAAAAAGGAACTTCCATCGCCGCTGGGCAATCTGTTGCCAAAGCAACCGATTCTAGTGACCCCCTAGCGCCGGTTCTGTATGCCCTAGACCGCTTCGACTATGCTGGGACCGATCGTGAAATTAGCCGTCTGGCGGTGGCCTTGGGGAGTCCGAGGAACTTGGTGCATCAAGCTGCGCTGCCCCTGATGCGGACAGTCGGCGAGCGCTGGCACGAGGGCAAGTGCAGCATTGCACAGGAGCATCTGCTGACCAATCTGCTCACCGGCGTACTGGCCTCGCTGGTGCGAACCTATTCTCCGTCGAATCCGCCCGCTCGGGTTTTGCTAGCCACCCCGGCAAATGAGCGTCACGCGTTCCCCATCTTGGCTGCTGCCATGCTTACAGCGGCGGGAGGGCTGGGAGCCATCTATCTGGGAACGGACTTGCCGGCGGCGGACATCGCTCTAGCTGCCCGTAAAAGTGAAGCCGATGTTGTTTTACTCAGCCTTTCATCTGCGCCTAATTCCCAGGTTACGGACGATCTCGCCTACGTCGCCAACAAGGCGCCCCGGGCTGCTGATCTCTGGCTCGGCGGCTCTCCGAAGTTGAATCTGGACCGAGCAACTGCTGGTTCTCGCTGGATGGTGCTGCCGGATTTCACCGCGTTGGAACACCAACTGGCCGCTCGCGGAGCGAGGTTCTAGCGACGCCTAAAGCAATCCAAATGTGGGCGGGAATCGTAACTGACGGTAGTGACGGTACAAGCATGAAAAGTGGATTCTTCGAGCGCAGGCTTATTGCTCCAATCATGGCCCTGCTCACCCAAGGCATCACCCCGGAAAAGATTGCCTTAAGCCTGGCATTCGGGATTGTACTCGGCATCTTTCCGGTACTCGGTTCAACGACCATCTTGTGCGCGGCCGCTGCCTGGATTTTCCAGTTGAATCTGCCCGCCATCCAGTTGGTGAACTACCTGATTTATCCCTTGCAGTTGTTCTTGCTGGTGCCCTTCATCCGAATGGGGGAAAAGCTGTTTCGCGTTGGACCTCTGCAGTTATCTCTGACGCAGATTTTGGCCATGGTGCGCGCAGACCCACTGCATGCGATCTCGACCCTGTGGTTAGTGGAGCTTCACGCCATTTCGGCATGGCTACTGATCGGTTCGCCGGCAATTTTTCTTATTTATTTCCTTCTGTCCCGGGCTCTACGCCAAGTAGCTGCGTCCGTTCGGCTGGATCCCAATAACGCCGAGCCGGTTCAGATTTCCCAAGCTTGATTGGAGTGATTCATATGTTCTTTAAACTGTATTGCATTGCCTTGCCGATCTTCTTTGGCTTGGATATGGTCTGGCTCGGCGTAGCGGCCAAGAACTTCTACACGAAACAGATTGGATCCTTGATGACGCCCAAGGTCAATTGGGCCGCCGCCATCCTCTTTTACTTGCTCTTCCTGGTAGGCTTGGTGGTTTTCGTCATAGCTCCAGCTGTCGAAAAAGATTCCTGGGTGCGCGCGCTCCTCCTCGGAGGCTTGTTCGGTCTCGTTACCTACGCGACCTACGATCTCACCAATCTCGCCACCGTCAGGGATTGGCCGCTGGCGTTGACAGTCGTGGACCTGATTTGGGGCACCATGTTGGCGGCTTCCGTATCTGCCGGAACCTACTTCATCGCGCACAAGATCGGTCTATGAACTACTACGCGACATTGGGCACCGTGCTCTGGGGATACATGAGCCTGTGGTTCCTGATCTCGTTGATTAGAAAAAGGAACGATGTGGCAGATGTCGCTTGGGGAATGGGTTTTGTGGTGCTGACGTGGACGTCCTTCTTACTATCCGGCGGGCCGGGAGCGCGAGGCCTAGTGGCTGGCGTCTTGGTCAGCATCTGGGGGCTGCGTCTGGCGTGGCACATCCATGCACGCCATCGAGGCAGGCCGGAAGATTTTCGCTACCTCGCTTGGAGACGGGAATGGGGCAAGTGGTTTTATGCTCGCTCCTACGCACAGGTGTACTTGTTGCAAGGCGCGCTTCTATTCGTCGTCGCATTGCCGGTACTCATGATTAATCGCAACCCGGCAGGCATGTTCGGCTTTGTCGAAATCATGGGCGTTTGCCTTTGGTTGTTTGGATTTCTATTTGAGTCGGTCGGGGATGCGGAACTTGCGCGGTTCACAAGAAATCCGCACAATCGGGGCAAGATACTGCAGACTGGCCTTTGGCGATACACGCGACACCCCAATTATTTCGGAGAGATTGTCCAATGGTGGGGTATTTGGCTGCTGGCGCTCGGAGTTCCGTACGGCTGGGTTGGTATCGTCGGGCCCCTCACCATCACTTTCCTGATATTGAAGGTTTCCGGCATTCCAATGCTGGAAAAGAAGATGGCGGAGAATCCTGATTTCGCAGAGTACAAAAAAAGAACAAGCGTGCTCGTTCCCTGGATTCCCAAGAAATAATTCACGGAGTGAATTCTGACATCGAAATCCACAAGTAGTTCCGCTGCGCGCCCGCTCATACTGCTGACCGGAGCCACTGGCTACATCGGAGGGCGTCTCCTCAAGGGTCTTGAGAAGACCGGGTGTCCCATTCGTTGCCTCGCCAGGCATCCCGAATTTCTGAAGCCGCGAGTCGCTCCCAATACCGAGGTAGTAAAGGGCGATTGCCTCGACCAGGCTTCGCTCCCGCTGGCCATGACGGGAGTGCACACAGCCTATTACCTGGTTCACTCGATGGGCTCTTCGGGCAGTTTCGAAGAGCAGGACCGTCAAGCGGCCCGCAATTTTGCGGCATCCGCGCGCCAAGCAGGTGTGCGCCGCATCATCTATTTAGGTGCGCTTGGCGCAGAGGGGCAATCGCTGTCCGCTCATTTGCGCAGCCGTCAAGAGGTAGCGGACATTCTGCGTTCCTCTGGGATCCCAATCGTTGAGTTTCGAGCCTCGATTGTGATTGGTTCAGGGAGTCTCTCCTTTGAGATGATTCGCGCTCTGGTGCAGCGCTTGCCAGTGATGATTTGCCCACGCTGGGTTGGTGTCAAGGCGCAGCCCATCGCAGTCGAGGACGTGATCGCATACCTTTTGCAGGCGCTGAAGTTGCCGGTCGGGGATGCAGCCGTATTCGAGATTGGTGGTGCGGACCAGGTGAGTTATGGGGAAATCATGCAAGAGTATGCGCGACAGTGCGGCCTACGCCGCTGGATGATCCCGGTTCCCGTCCTCACGCCTCGCCTCTCCAGTTTGTGGTTAGGCCTGGTTACGCCGATCTATGCTCGCATAGGACGCAAGCTCGTCGATAGCATGCGCAACCCCACTCTAGTCCGGAAGCCGTCAGCGCTTAAAGTCTTCGATATCAGGCCGAGAGGTTTGAAGGATGCGATCGAAAGAGCTTTACACAATGAAAACCTGGAATTCGCGGAAACGTCTTGGTCGGACGCCCTCTCCTCTTCCGGAAGGCCTCGGTCGTGGGGCGGCGTGCGGTTCGGAACCCGGCTCGTGGACTCGCGGACTATCGATGTCTCCGTACCACCAGCAGCGGCCTTTGCTCCCATCCGGCAAATCGGAGGAGCAAACGGTTGGTACTTTGCCGATTTCCTGTGGTGGTTGCGCGGTTTTTTGGACCTGCTGCTAGGTGGCGTCGGAATGCGGCGTGGCCGGCGTAATGCACAGACCCTCGCGGTGGGAGATGCCTTGGACTTTTGGCGAGTGAGAACGTTCGATCCCGATCGTCGTTTGGGCCTGGTTGCCGAAATGAAAGTGCCGGGACGCGCTTGGCTCCAATTCGAGGTCGAGCCGATCGGGGCTCAGCCAGATTCCCAAGAATCAACGATTCGCCAGACTGCCATTTTCGACCCTGCGGGTTTGGGTGGTCTTATCTACTGGTACGCGATGTATCCCCTCCATCAGTGGATCTTCGGCGGAATGCTTCGTGCGATTGCTGTTCGGGCAGAGATCGAAGCTCGCATCAAACACAGTTGACTTCCTGGGGCGTTTTGGGATTACGCTGGGATGATGGGCCAGGATATAAGAAAGCCGCGGGACGCACTTCGCGAAAGAAGCAGGTAAGTGGTTGAAAAAATGGAGCCGACGAGCGGACTTGAACCGCTGACCTGCCGATTACGAATCGGCTGCTCTACCAACTGAGCTACGTCGGCCTCACACTGATTCTAAATGCGGGTGGAACAGGCGTAAAGTGCTGTCATTTAGGGGCTTTTCTTTCCCATGGCTGCAATATCTTCACTGATGCCATGCCCGCCGCGGTAGCAGCTTGAATTCCCATCTCAGTATCTTCGAACACGAGGCATGATTCGGGTGCGACGCCAAGCCGACTGGCGGCGAGAATAAATGCTTCCGGATCAGGTTTCGGCTTGCGGTAATCACCGGCGCAGACCATGGCCTGGAATTTCTCGAGAAGGTGCACTGCGGTCAGTGACGCGATGACCGATTCGCGGGTGCTACCCGAGACGACCGCGAAGGGCACTCTCTGGTAGCAGGTGTCAATGACGTGCAAGACTTCCGGTACCGGTTTGAGTTGAGAAATAATTCCGTAGTAGTAGCTCTCTTTGCGATGGGCGACCTCTTCCACCGGCATGTGCAGCCCATGCTTCCGGTTTAAATCGGAAATTATCTGCGTGACGGGTAGCCCACCCCAGGCGTAGAACTCTTTCTCGGGAAGTTCGCAGTTCCATTCAGCGAGGGCTTTGTTCCAGGCGATGAAATGCAGCGGCATGGAGTCCACAATCGTGCCGTCACAATCGAAGAGATAGGCGCCGAAATCGCCGAGCGGCAGTTGCAGTTCTATTTGCTGCGGATTTTCCAGAGAAGTAGGCATTTCTTATTTTTTCATAAAAATTCGCGTTTGACGGAGTGTGTTGGCGGTGGTACCGTTTTCGTTCCCGGAGGAAATACTTATGAAACGCGAACTATTTTGCATCGTCATATTGTTCGGATTTCTGGGCGTGGGCCTGGCGCAACAAAGCGCCACGGCTCCCGCAAAAACTACCCATGCGCAGCCTCATGCGGCGACGAAGCCCGAGGCATCACCTGATGCGGTCTGGGCTGATCTAATGGCGGGAAACCGGAGATTCGTTGCAGGGAAGCCCCGGCAACATATGGTCGTGCCGCTGCGCAAGAAGTTGGCGTCTGGGCAAAGCCCCGACGTCATCATTCTTTCCTGCTCAGATAGCCGCGTCTCACCGGAGTTGGTCTTCGATCAGAGCTTAGGAGATCTTTTTGTGGTGCGGACCGCGGGTAACGTCGCCGATCCGGTCGCGCTTGGAAGCATTGAGTACGCGGTGGACCACATTCACAGTCCCGTGCTCGTGGTGATGGGCCACCAGAAGTGCGGTGCCGTCAGCGCAGCCTGTTCGGGAGAAAAAATGCCGAGTGACAATCTGGAAGCGATCATGAATAAAATCGGCCCTGCGGTGAATCAGGCGAAGACTTATGCCAAGGGCGATGACTTGCTGGACGCGGCCATCAAAGACAACGTCGAGCAGAGCGCCAAAGATTTGCAAGCCAACAGTGAGATCATTCGCAATGCCGTGCAGTCCGGCAAACTCAAGATATTTGAAGCCGAATATAGCCTGGATACCGGGGAAGTTATGCGCGTCAATGGCCCCGCCGCGAGCAAAAACTAGGTCCGGTCCGAACCGTGCCATTTAGCAGCGTCAAGCTATTTTTCAGTGGAGAACTTATAGACAGTACGGGAGTGAAAGGTCTGGCCTGGCCTCAAGATCGTAGACGGGAACCCCGGGTGGTTTGGAGAATCAGGGTAATGCTGCGTTTCGAGCGCTAGTCCATCGCGCTGGTGATAAATGTGGCCATGTTTTCCAGTCAGCGTGCCATCGAGGAAATTGCCGGAATAGATTTGAATGGCGGGCTCGGTCGTAGAGACCTCTAAGACTCGCCCCCTGGTGGGTTCAGAGACTCGCGCTGCGAATTTCAAGCCCTTGCCGTTTCCGTTGATGATGAAATTGTGGTCGTATCCATTAGCTAAAACAAGCGGCTCATATTTGTCGCCGATGCGGGTGCCGATGGCAACCGGCTTTGAAAAATCCAGCGGTGTCCCGGCGACCGAACTGATTTCCCCGGTTGGAATGAGATTGGCATCGGCTGGCGTAAACTGGTCCGCGTTCAATGTAAGTATGTGATTCAGAATGTTGCCATTGCCGTCCCCTGCCAAATTGAAATAAGTGTGCTGGGTAAGGTTGATGGGTGTGGCTTTGTCGGTCGTCGCTTCATAATCAAAAATCAGCTCGTTCTTTTCCGTGAGTGTGTAGGTGACAGTCACTTGCAAGTTGCCGGGAAAGCCATTTTCTCCGTCTTTGCTCAGATATTTGAAGGCAACCCCGCATCCGTCGTGGTGCTTGAAGGGCGCGGCGCTCCACAAGACCTTGTCGAACCCAAGGAATCCGCTGTGCAGCGTATTCGGACCATTATTTTTCGGTAAGTTGTACTTGACGCCATCCAGTGTGAACGTGCCGTTGGCGATGCGGTTGGCGTAGCGGCCGATGATGCCACCGAAGTGTGGATTATTTGTTGTGTACTGATCGAGCTTGTCGAAACCGAGAACGATGTCGTCACTTTTGCCGTTCCTGTCAGGCGCGCGGAGTTCAAGAATAATGCCACCATAACTCATCGTGCGAACTTCCATGCCATGCCCGTTGCCCAACTTGTAAATATCTACGGATTTGCCGTCGATCATGGCCGTAGCCTCTTTCGTGACCTCGAGTTTTTCTTTGCGGGATTTTGCTTGGGCGCAGTTAGCGTGGGGGAGTACGGTGCTAATAATGAAAGCAACGATGAGGCTATTTCGGGAGTTCATTAATTCTCCTGTTCTTATGCGGCTGCACAATTATCCACTAAATTGCGTTGCTTCATGCCCGGATTTATGCGAATTCGAGCGTCCCCTGCGGATAGAATAGCCATACTTAAGGTAAGGTTCATGAGCAAGAAAAAACTAAACGTCGCGATGATCGGTTCCGGATTCATCGGCAAAGTTCATTCCAATGCGTTCCGCCAAGTCAGCCATTTCTTTGATGTTCCCTATGAATTGAACTTGAAGGTGTTGTGCGCCCGTGACGAAGTGAAACTCGCGGCAGCAGCGTCGCAGTGGGGCTGGGAGGAGATATCTACCGACTGGCAGGCCGTCGTGCAGCGCAAAGATATCGATGTGATTGACATCGCGGTTCCGAACTCGTTGCACGCGCCTATTGCCATTGCCGCTTGCGAAGCAGGGAAAATTGTATGGTGTGAAAAGCCGCTGGCATCCACGCTGGCGGAGGCGGAGCGCATGGCCCACGCCGCGCGAAAAACACCGAACTTGGTGTGGTTCAACTATCGCCGCCTTCCAGCCGTCGTTTTCGCCAAGCAACTTCTCGCAGAAGGCCGCGCTGGCCAAATCTATCACTATCGAGCACTCTATCTTAATCAATCCGGCAATAATCCCAGCAAAACGAATACGTGGCGCTACCACCGAAGCGAAGCTGGGATGGGAGCGGCGGGCGACCTCCTCTCTCATGTTTTGGATCTCGCCCTCTATTTGAATGGTCCGATGAAAGAACTCTCGGCGATGATGCACACTTTCGCTCCTGGACGGGATGTAGATGACGCCGTGTTGTTGCTGGCCCAGTTTGCCAACGGCAGCGTGGGCACTTTTGAAGCAACGCGATATGGCGTGGGCTGTCCGAATCGCAATGACTTTGAAATCAATGGGGCGAAGGGGATGTTACGTTTTCGGATGGATGAGATGAATCAACTGCAGTACTTCGATGCCAGGCAAGATGCGAGCATGCAGGGCATTCAAACGCTTACGATTACCGGGCCCGACCATCCTTACTGGCTAAATTTTTGGAAGCCTGGACACGTTCTCGGTTATGAACACCCCTTCATTGCTACGGTAGGGGATTTCTTGCAATCGCTGGCCAAAAACGAACCATTTCACGCAAACTTCGACGACGCCGTGGCCGTCCAACGCGTATTGGACGGTGCCGAACGATCTGCTTCATCGCGGAACTGGGTCAGTCTGGCGCCGTAAGCATTTATTTCAAGGTGACGTTTCCATTCAAAACAATCTCTGCCGAAGAGCGCCCGACGAGAATATTGAAGTCGCCCGGAGCGACGGTCCAATCGTGCTTCTGGATATCGTAAAACGAGAATGCACGGCGATCGAGTTGCAAAGCGACGTGTTTAGTTTCTCCGGGGTTCAAGCTGACTTTCGCGAAGCCTTTTAGCTCTTTTGCGGGGCGGGGAACTGGAGCGTGGCCATCACCGACATAAACTTCTGCCACGTCTGCGCCAGCCCGGGAGCCGGTGTTAGTGACGTCGAATCCGACAGTGACCAGGTCGTCTGCCGTGGGAGAAGAGACGTTGAGATTTTTATAGGCAAATGAAGTGTAGGAGAGACCGTAGCCAAAGGGAAACAGAGGCTTCACCGTGGACTTGTCATAGTAGCGATAGCCTAGAAAAATGCCTTCTTTGTATTCCACCTTCTTGCTGCCGGGAACTGGATAGTAACTGTCGTGAACCGGATTATCTTCCCATGCACGTTCGACGGAAATGGGCAGCCGTCCGGAGGGATTGAAATCTCCGAACAGTAACTGGGCAACTGCTGTACCCCCTTCCTGACCGGGATACCAGGCCTGAAGCACGGCAGGAACATGATCAATCCAGGAGTTCATGTCCACGCCGCCGCCGGCCGTCATCACGACAATTGTGTTCTTGTTCGCAGCCGCCATTTGATTGATTAATTCATTCTGCCCAGAAGTCAAAGCGAACGTGCGGTCACCGCTTTCACCTTCGCTATCGGTATTGAAGCCGGGCGTGACGACGACTGCGTCGGCATGCGCCGCCAGTGTTTTGGCTTCTTGGGTGACCAGCAAATCAGGAGAAATAATCCCGAGGTTCACAGTCGTTTTGCCCCATCCGCTTTTTATGAAGTAGTCGTACTCGATTTCGTGCGGGCCCGCGGAAAGAGTTAAGGGGACATCGCGGACAAACGCGTACCATTGCATCCAATCGTCGGCGACGAGTTTTTTGTCCACATAAACGCGATAGCCGCCATTTTCGCCAGGACCTTGGACCAAAGCGATATAGGAGCCGGCCGCCGGTGGAGTAAAGTATCCCGTCCAGCGTATCGAGAAACCAGTGCTTGCCTCGCCGCGGCTATGTGCAGGTTGATAGTTAATGTACTTATCGGTGCGAACTTCCGATGGCGCTCCTCGCAATTCTTTGTTGTTGAAAAATTCTTCTTTTACCCCGGGCTTGCCGTCCGTCGCTGAAGTTGTGAATTTCGTTGCTTTTGAAACCTCATCGAGGGTGGGCAATCCGCGCGTGTAATAGACCTTTGTATTTGCACCCAATTCATCGACAAGGCCTTGCAGGTAGCTGACCGGAGCGAACGGCTTGGCTTCCGCGCTCCCGCCTCCACCCGGCTGAGATGGATAGGCGTCCGGTCCGATTACGGCAATAGTCTTGATCCGATTCTTGTCGAGCGGAAGAATACTCCCCTCGTTCTTGAGAAGCACGATCCCTGAACGTGCGGCATCCAGTGCTACTTTTCGTCCATCCTGATTAAATGCGGGGATGGACAGGTCGGTTTGATCGCGGTCCAGCCACCCGAACTGAATGGCCGTTCGGAGAATACGGCGAACCTTGTCGTCAATCGTGGCTTCGCTGACTTTGCCGTCCTTAACCGCAGGCAGCAACTTGGCGCGGTTCATGAACTTGCCTGAGGGCATTTCAAGATCGAGGCCGCCGTTGGCTGCGCCGACGGCGTCGTAGGTCGCGTCCCAATCTGACATGATGATGCCTTTAAATCCCCAGTCTTTTTTTGCTACGTCATTGTTGATGTAGCCATTTTGGGTTGCGTGGATGCCATTGATGAGGTTGTAAGAGTCCATGATCGCGCCGACGTGGGCTTGCTTTACTGCGGCTTCGAAAACCGGCAAGTAAATTTCGTGCATGGTGCGCTCATTCATGACGGAATCGGTGTTGTGACGGTCAAATTCCGAATTATTGCCCATGAAATGCTTGATGGTGGCGCTGACGCCCTGGCTTTGCATGCCGTCGATGTAGCCCACGGCAATTAGCGAAGCCAAATACGGGTCCTCGCCAAAATACTCAAAATTGCGTCCGTTCAACGGGGCGCGGTAAATGTTCACCCCCGGCCCCAGCATGAAATGCACGCCGCGCGCCCGTGCATCCTGGCCAATCGTCATGCCAACTAGTTTCGCCATTTCCGGGTCCCAAGTGGCAGCCAGGCCGACGCCGCCAAAAACGGTGGAAGGCCCGTAGTTGCGAACGCCTACGGGGCCGTCGGCCATCTTTAACCGTGGCAGGCCAATTTTTTCATTGGCGCGAATGTAAAAATCATCCACACCTCCGATGAGATCCACCTTTTCTTCGAGCGTCAGCTTTTTCAGAAGCGACTCAACGCGAGACTCAATGGCGGCAGAATCTGAAGCAGGCGCCTGAGAAAGAGCAAGCAGGGAAGTGATTAATAAAAATAGTAGGAATACGGCTGGAAAGTATCTGCGTGCCATTAGGCCCCCTAGGGATGTGCGTGCGCGCCCGTGGGCGCCTCTACATTTGCTACTTCAAGTTCGCGTTCAGCCAGTCGATTGCTCTTGTTGCCAGTTCTACATCTTCCTGCGAAGAGAGACCGCTCACCCCAATGCTGCCAATGATGAAGCCATCGCGGACGATCGGTAATCCGCCACCCCATCCAACGAAGCGGGGATCGCCGTAATAGGCGATGTCATGGCCTTTTTCTGGATGCCGTACCTTGTCGCCGATGTCTTTTGTAGGCTTGCGCTCGCGTGCCGCAGTCCAGGCTTTGTTGGCGGCAATGTTGATGGACGACAGGGGAGCGCCATCCATGCGCGCAAAGGCGATCAATTCGCCGTGAGCGTCCGCGACCGCGACCACAGCAGCCTTTTTCAATTGTGTCGCATGATCAACAACGATCTCGATCATTTTTCGTGCCTCGAGATAGTCGATAGTGGAAAGGGTTCGCATAGGGATCAGGAAATGTTTGCTGGGAGAAAGTAGAAATCCCGGCGGTACAGAAGTTCGACTAATTTCTTACAGAATAAAAAAGCCGGACTGGGTGGATTCCCAGCCCGGCCAACTCCCTACACTTAGAACACAAACTTCAGAGCGAACTGAATCAGACGCGGGTTGTTAACGGTGGAGGTCACAACGCCGAATCCGTTGCCAGTCGCCGTTCCGCTGAATCCAGTGCCCGGAGGCCCGAATTGCGGATGGTTGAAGAGGTTGAAGAACTCCGTACGGAATTCCAGACCATAGCGCTCTGCAAACGTTGTGCGTTTGAAGAGGGCAAAGTCGAAGTTTTTGATGCCATCCTGGCGGAGTGAAGAATCCACGCGGGATTCAGTTCCGAAGCCCCAGTCTGGTGGCGCCGCGAAGCAAGAGGTGTTGAACCACTGAGTGATTTTGCCCCCGCCCGCGCCCTTGTCGCAACCCGCAACCACGTCGGGACGAACGTTGCTTACACCCAAGCCAGCCGCCTCGAGTGGTGTTGCAGCGCCAGCCCATGAAATCTTAAGCGGGAAGCCGCGTTGGAAAGTGGTTACGCCGTCAAGACCCCAACCGGATACGACTTTATCCGTCATGCCCGAGGCTCCCGACAAGAACCGCTTTCCGTGTCCGAACGGAAGATCGAGCACGTAGCTGATGACGAGGCGTTGAGATACGTCTTGCGACGAAAGCGAACGTTCGCCATTCAGGTTATTCCAGTCCTGCACCGAACCGACGCCGCCCGTGTTGCCTTCCAGCCAGCTCGTCAGCGTGTCCGTGTTACTTAACAGCTTCGAGTTGGTGTAGGCGACCAGCATCGTACCGCCGCCAGAGAAGCGACGGGTCAGAGTAGCTTGCAACGAGTTGTAGGTGCTGCTGCAGCAACCGTAACCAGCCAGGTTCAATCCGTTGTATTGCGGGTACGGACGATCCAGCTGCCCTTGGTTGACGTTATTGCCCTGCAAGGATGGGTTGGGGCTGTTGATTGGGTTGGTAAGCCCGGCCGCCGCGAACGAGGTCGCGATGGTCGGCGTTTGTCCAGCCGCAGCTTGTGCGGCAGCTTGCTGAACGAACGAATCAGGAATCTGGTTGATATTGGTGTTGTATTGCTCGAGGTGCACGCCATGCGAACCTGCGTAAGCAACGTCGAGGAAGAATCCCGCGCCCAGCTGACGCTGAATGTCCAAGTTGTACTGCTGTACATAGCCTTCCTTTTGGAGGCTGTACGGCGACAGGTTAGGCGAGCCGTTCGTAGCTGCAAAGTTTGAAATGTTCGTGTTGCGCCCGGGCGGTGGGAGAATTCCGCTCGCGCCGAACGGCCCAGCTGTGAGACAGGTAAAGCTGCCGAACGTTTGCCCAGCCAGAGTGCAATTGCTGTTATCCAAAGTGGCAGCTGGTGATAAGCCGTGGTTCGTAGTGGCGACGAACGGAGTCGTCGCTAGATTGATGAGGTCGTTATCCGGGTTCAAACCGAAGGAAACATAGTTTGGAATCCAGAACACGCCGTAACCGCCGCGGATCACAGTCTTCTGGTCCCAGCTGTAAGCGAAGCCCAAGCGGGGCGAAAACTCGTTCTTATCAAGCGGTAGGTTGTTTCGGCCGGGATTTATACCGGTGCCGACGAGCGCCGCATCGCCGATGCAAGGCGATCCCGGAACGCCGCTGCAACCCGTCACCGTGGCATTGGTTAAGCTCGGATTCCAGTAGCTGAGCCGGTTATAGCGCTCATCCCAAGGACCTTGGAGTTCGTAACGAAGGCCAGCATTGATGGTCAACTTCGGTGTAAAGTGCCAGGTGTCGTTGGCATACACCGCGCGATAGGTTTGACGTCCGGCGGTTTGTGCAGGAACCTGGGCAGCGCCTTCCGTCTGATTTACAAACGATGCAGGACCGTTTTGCGACAAGCCGAGCAGGAAGTCAGCAAAGGCGAATCCCGACGTCGCCGAATTCGGCGTCAAGGCGTTATTAGCGGTCCATGCGCCCGAGAATCCGAATGCGCCGCTAGCGATATTGGTTTGGTAATAATTATCCAATCCTAGTTCATATTGCGCGCCGACTTGGACAGTATGCTTGCCGTGAATCCAAGTCAGTGATGGCGATACATTCCATTGGGTATTGTGATCGCCAATTGCCGAGTTGCCCTGGGTTCGGCCTACGTCGCCGGGGAAGGGGAATGCAGGCGTGGGAGGAGTTCGTTGAGCATCGGGCACGGTAGCGTTGTAACTCGCGGGCCAACCGAGCTGCGTGAGGTCATAGCCAGCAAGTAGGGGTGCGCGAAGGTAGATGAACCGGCTCACGCCGACGTTCAAGTCGAAAATCAAGTTCGAACTGAATGTGTGGTTGAGATCAACCGCTAGCGCCTTCGTATGATAGTCCTCAGCGCAACGGTCTTGGCACAGACCGGTACCGAAGGGATTCGTAGGCAAGTCCAGAAGACCAAAATAGCTGAAACGACCAAACAAACGCGTGGTGGAGTTAATGTTTTGGTCGATACGGGTCACGAACTCGTTGTTATTGCCACCCGTGCTGCTGGCGGTCGTGAAGTTGTCCGGGCTATTGATGTTGAAGCTAGCTGGAGCGACCGGAGAATAGTACTTGTCCCACAGAGCCGTTGCGGCTTTGCTCCACTCGGCTTGCGGAATCTTGTTGTTGGGATAGGCGGTGCGACTGCCGTCCGGAGCTACGGTGTACGGATCGTAGATTGCAATCCCTTGCGACAGCAAAGAAGAGAAGTCACCCTGCCGGAAGGCTGCCGTTGGAACTGCAGTAGATACGACGCCACCGGTGCGGAGACGGAACTGCTCCCAACTCACGAAGAAGAACGTTTTGTCTTTAATCACCGGGCCGCCAATGTTAAATCCGTAATTGTTCTGAACCCATGGCGGAGGAGTGTTGCTCTGGCCCGCGGCCAACTGGCTCTGCTTATAGAAGTACTCGTTCGAATTGAGGACCTTATTGCGCAGATATTCGTAAGCCTCGCCGTGCCAGTTGTTGGTGCCGGATTTCGTGCTGAAATTCAAGATGCCGCCGGAGAATTTGCCGAATTCTGCGCCCAAGTTGTTGTATTGGACCTTGAACTCGCCGATTGAATCCTGCGTTGGAATGATTATGGGAAGATTGATGTAGCCGATGTTCAGAGGTTGGCCGTCGAGGTATTCGGCGCTTTGATTGGCGAACGACCCTCCGACCTGATAATTGCCCCAGCTAAAGGGGTTTTGGCTGACTGGCGTCCCCCCTGATCCACCCTGCGCTACCGCAGCCGGCGAAATCGTGATCAGATTAAAGATGTTGCGGCCGTTCAATGGGAGCTCGTTGGCCTTGCGCTGCTCGACCACTTGACCGAGCGATGAAGTTTCGGCCTGCAGGAGCGGCGTTTCGGATGTGACTTCCACCGTTTCCGTGACTTGGCCGACGGTCATGGCTGCGTCAATGTGGGTGTCCTGTTGAACCTGGACGACAACATTTTCACGCGTCACGTGCTTAAAGCCAGTTTTCTCTATGTCGAGCTTGTATTGACCGGGAAGCACGTTAACGAACTGATACAAGCCCTCGGATCCTGTGGCCTGAGTTCGCTTTTCCTGCGTGCCGATGTTGGTAAGAGTGACCTGCGCCCCCGGAATCGCTGCTCCTGAAGGATCTGTCACGGCACCGTCCACGGTTCCAAACGTACTTTGCGCGTACGAGAACAGTGGTATCAAACAAAAGAGACTCAAAAGCAACAATACGAGGATTCTGCGAGACGGCATATCCACCTCCAAGGGGATTTAACTCAGAACTCTAGTATCCGAAACCAATTTCTCGGCGCCAGATTCGTGTCCCTACGCTCCAAATGCGCCAAAAGCCACACCCAATGCGCACATTCGTGCCCAAACCGACGCGACCCCTACCCTAGGGCATACAACTTTTCGATTTAGGCAATAGGATTTTTAAATTGATGCTACGGCTTTGCAGCTTGCGCCAAAGGGCAGCGGTTTGTCAAGACAAAAATAACGATTTTCTAAAGAAGTTCTTCCATTTTTTGGAGTTTGCGTGTTCTAATGACACCGCCTTGAAAGTTGCGCGAGAGAATCACGAGCAAGGCGTCGCGGGAGCGGTTGGGCAGGTCTTAAAAAGGCCGGGGGCGTATCGATGAAGTCTACGGAAAAGGATAACAAGGGGGTTCGGCGTCGCGTCACGTTGAAATCCGTCGCGGATCAGGTGGGGCTCACGCCCAGCACGGTTTCCGCGGTTCTCAACAATTCACCCGCCTCGGCTTCCGTTCCTCAGACCACCAAGGATCGCATCCTCGAGGCGGCTCGTGAACTTAATTATCGCCCTAATTTTTTTGCCCGTTCTTTGCGAGTTAAACGCTCGTTTACCGTGGGCGTGATTGCCCAAATCGGGGACGCGTACGACTCCATGGTGATCGGCGGTATCGAGGACTATTTGCGACAGCACGGTTTTTTCTTCCTGACCGCTGCCCATCGTCATGACGAGCACGTTCTGGAAAACTATGCGCACCTCCTGATGGAGCGAGGCGTGGAGGGTTTCATTACCGTGGACGCTCCGGTAACGCAACCATTGCCGCTGCCGACGGTCGCGATCGCCGGTCACAGGCGCGTGGAAGGCGTCACGAACATAAAATTGGACCATCATCGCGGCGCTGCTCTGGCGTTGACTCACTTGATGGAATTAGGGCATGAAAAGATCGCCGCGATGAAAGGCCCTCGGGACAGTTCGGATTCGGCGGACCGCTGGAAAGCGGTGCGCGACGTATCGCAAAAACTGGGAATACGTTTGAAGCCGGAACTCGAGGTGGAACTCGAAGGCGATTGCAGTACGCCGGAAGTTGGATATCCATTTACCAAGCGACTACTCGAAACGAAGGTACCTTTTACCGCCTTGTTTGCTTTCAACGACAATTCCGCGATTGGTGCAATCAGCGCGATCCACGATGCAGGTCTACGAGTGCCAGATGATATTTCTGTTGTAGGTTTCGATGATATTCAGGCGGCGGCCTACAGCAGTCCCAGTTTAACGACGGTGCGCCAACCATTGCGCAAGATGGGCGAGATTGCAGCCCGAACACTATTAAGCCGAATTGAGCAGTCGGAGCGATCCAACACCGAAATACTCACTGAGCCCGAGTTCGTAGTGCGGAAATCAACTGCCAGAGCCAGTTGTAGCTCGATGGCATAAACGCGGCGATCGTTTGCGTGTGCGAATCAGCTCGCGACGAGATATGCTAAGTCACAAATAAGGAATCCGTCGAGTGCGTCTATTCCCAGCCAGCCTGATTTTTTCTTTATGTATGGCCTTTGCGGCGACATCCTCAAGAGAGCCTATCTTGAGCGTCGAGCAAGCCAGGGGTATCGATTTCAAGCTGGAAAATTCTCCGACGGCACAGAAGCATCTGATTGAAACCATGCCGGGCGGAGTGGCTTTGCTCGATTACAACAATGACGGATTGCTCGACATATTTCTCGTGAATGGCGGACGAATCACGAGTCCGATGCCGTCGCCGGAAGACTTTGATCGTCACGATCCGAAATATTGGAATCGTTTATACCGCCAAAATAAAGACGGCAGCTTCACGGATGTGACCGAGCGTGCTGGTCTCAAACCAGCGGGCGACGGCAATTATGGGATGGGTGTTGCAGTCGGCGACTATGACGATGACGGATATCCGGATCTGTATGTCACCAGCTACGGGAAAAATATTCTCTACCATAACAACGGCGATGGAACATTCTCGGATGTGACTGCAAAAGCCGGTGTGGCCGGCGGAGGCTGGTCGGTCTCCGCTGGATTCTTCGATTACGACAATGACGGCAAACTCGATTTGTTCGTTACCCGGTACATGGAATGGGACACCAAGCACAGCAAAGATTGCGGCGGTAACTACCACACTTATTGTCCGCCGGAAGAATTTCCCGCGACGACGAACATTCTCTACCACAACAACGGCGATGGAACCTTCACCGATGTGACAACGAAATCAGGAATCGGGGCAAAAAAAGGCCGGGGGCTAGGTGTCGCTTTTGCGGATTACGACGGTGATGGTTTCACCGATATCTATGTTGCCAATGATGGCATGCAGCAATACCTATTTCACAACAACGGCAATGGCACGTTCAGTGAAGTAGGTCTAGAAGCTGGTGCCGCCCTCTCAGAAGACGGCAGGCGGCTCTCCGGGATGGGCGTTGTTTTTCAAGACTATGACAATGATGGAAGACCGGACTTAATCGTCACGGAATTACCGCGCGAAATATACGGCGTGTACCACAACGACGGCAATGGCACCTTCAGCTATCGCAGCCTCGAGACTGGATTGGGCGTGCTCTCGAGTGGAAGCTCGGGGTGGGGCGTGGGCCTCGAAGACTTCGATAACGATGGGTTGAAAGATTTATTTGTAGCGCAAGGTCACGTGCTCGATAACGTGGAGAAAATCGATCCCTCGCTCCATTACCTGGAGCTTCCTTTGCTCGCAATGAATCGTGAAGGACGTTTTGAGCGCGCGGATCCCGGAACGAAAACTCCTATGGCCGCGCGTGGAGCGGCCTTTGGTGATCTCAACAACGATGGCTGGCAGGATGTTGTCGTCACCCAACTCGGCGGGCCGCCACAAGTGTTCATGAATCAAGCTGGAACGGCGCATTGGCTCACCATCAACTTGCGCGGTACACACAGCAACCGGGACGGCTACGGCGCTCGCGTTCAGGTCAACGGACAAACGAGATTTGCAACGTCCGCCGGGAGCTACCTTTCGGCGAGCGATAAGCGGCTCCATTTCGGGTTGGGTACAGTGGACACAGCAAAAGTCGAAATCATCTGGCCTTCCGGCATACACCAAACTCTTAAAGACGTTCGCGCTGACCAGATTCTAGAAGTACGCGAACCGGAGAAACCGTGATCGCAACTGTTTTGCTCTTGATGTTCGCCTGGCAGAACACCGCTGCTTCCACATCGCAGGATGTGATGGAACACATGAAGGCGGGTATCGCTTCAGAGCAACAGCAGAAATTCGATCAAGCCATTTTGGAATTCAAAAAGGCGGCTGAACTAGATCCGACTCTGCCCGATGCATACATTAGTCTCGGACAAGCGAACATGGAACTCGGCAATTATGGAGCTGCGATCAGCCCCCTCAAGCGGGCTGTCGAATTGAAGGGCGATTCCGTTCCAGCCCACCAGTTGCTTGGGTACTCATTACTTGCTCAAGGTTATGCGGCGGAGGCGATTCCACATCTGCAACGAGCCGGTGACTCGGCTGCGATGGGCATCGCGCAGATTCAAACAGGGCAACTCATGGAAGCAGTTTCGAATTTGCAGAATGCCCTTGCCGCGCATCCCAATGACACGGACCTTCTCTACTATCTCGGGCGAGCCAGCGGATTGCTCTCCAAGCAGATGATTGACACGTTATTGAATGCAGCACCGGACTCAGCGCGCGCGCATCAGGCGATGGCGGAGAATTACTTCGTCCTCCGTCGCATGCCAGATGCCGAAGGCGAGTTCCAGCAAGCGCTGAAGCTGCGACCGCATCTGCCCGAAGGGCACTTGGAGCTAGGAGAAGTCTATGCGGGAGCTTTCCAATGGCCTAAAGCTGAAGCTGAGTTTCGCGAACAGACAAAACTTCAGCCCGGCAATGCCGAGGCAGCATTCCGCTTAGGTACGGCTCTGCTTGAGCAGGGCAAAGCTCACGAGGCGAGACTGGAACTTATTCGCGCCGACAAACTACAGCCCGACATGCCTGAAACGCTTTACTCTCTGGGCAAAGCTGCTTCGTTGGATGGTGACCCAGATGCAGCGGAAAAGGCATGGACCAGGCTTCTTTCGATCGAGAAGGTGGGTTCACTAGCGGCACAAGCGCATTTCGGCTTGGCGAGTATCTACCGAAAACAGGGAAAAGCGGAAGCGGCACAAAGTGAGATGCGGGAGTTTGAACGGTTGCAAGGAGCTTCGCCGCCGCAGACGCCGGCGAACCCAGATGGGCAGCGCTGATTTGGTATTTCTGTATGACGTCAAATCGCGGGTTATACTGTGCCAACTTGACGCCGAATCTTTGCAATGGCAGCTAGTGAGACTTTCGAGGGACACGAGTGAAAGTCATCAGCATCGGTGAAGTGCTGTGGGATGTTATCGGCGGCAAGGAGCACCTCGGTGGTGCGCCCTTTAATTTTGCGGTCCACTTGCTCCGCCTCGGACACGAAGTCTTCTTCATCAGTGCTGTCGGGGCCGACGATCGTGGTCAACGCATTCTTCATCGTATGGAAAAAATGGGCCTCACGACGCGCTTTATGCGCGAGGATGTCGAACATCCCACTGGCATTGTCACCGTGACTTTGTCGGGCAGCGGCCAGCCTAATTTTGTTTTGCACCGTCCCGCGGCTTATGACTTCCCAAGAGTCACCGACGAAGGCTACAACTTTCTTCTTTCTCAATCTTTAGATTGGATTTACTTCGGTACATTGCTGCAAATGAGCACCGTCGCTTGGAAGCTCACAAAGGAAATTCTGGCCACGGTCCCAACGGCGCGTCGCTTCTACGATGTCAACCTCCGTACCAGCTCGTATACCCCTGAACTGTTGCAAGAGCTCATGCAGCTCGCGAGTGTGATGAAACTCAACGACGTGGAAGTCGAGGAGATATCGCGGATGTTCGGCCCGCCCTTTTCTTCCTTGGAACAATTCTGCCGGGAATACGCGGCGAATTATCGGCTCGAGGCAGTCTGTGTCACCCGCGGCTCAAAGGGATGCGCCCTGCTGCGGGGGGACGAATATGTCGAGGCTCCGGGCTATGAAATTAAAGTGGGCGATACGGTGGGCGCAGGAGATGCCTTCGCGGCGGGGCTTCTGCACGGTTTGGGGAAAGGGTGGCAGACAGAAAAGATCGCGGATTTCGCCAATCGTGTGGGCGCACTTGTGGCCAGCAGGGCCGGAGCCATCCCCTCATGGACGCCTGATGAAGTTGCGGCATTTGATCCCCAAAACTACCGACTGGAGCGTGCATGAAACTGAACGGGTACCTGGCCAAGAGCGCGGGCGTCGCAGCTTTAGGTGGGTTGTTGTTTGGTTTCGACACTGTAGTCATTTCTGGAACGACAAGCGCTCTCACAACAACTTTCAATCTTTCGCCAAGACTCTTGGGCATAACGGTGGCAAGCGCGATTCTTGGCACTGTGTTCGGCGCCATGCTCGCTGGCATTCCCGGAGAACGCTTCGGCCGCCGCGACAGTCTGCGCGGATTAGCCATCTTGTACCTCATCACCGCGCTCGGCTGCGCGGCATCGTGGAGTTGGGGATCGCTAGTGTTCTTTCGCGTGATTGGCGGCCTAGGCATCGGCGGGTCATCGGTTCTAGGGCCAATGTACATCGCTGAAATTGCTCCTGCGAAACTCCGCGGACGTTTAGTCGGTCTCTTCCAGTTCAACGTAGTTTTCGGTATTCTCCTCGCCTATTTTTCGAATTACATCATTAGTGTCCAGCACTTCGGTACAGCCGAATGGCGCTGGGAGTTTGGCGTGACCGCGGTCCCCGCCCTTCTTTTCTTCATCATGTTGTTTACGATTCCACGCAGCCCGCGTTGGCTGGTGAAGAAAGGCCGGGTAGACGAAGCACGTACTGTGCTAAAACTCACCGGCGATGAAAATTACGAACATGATTTGCAGGAAATTGTTCGGTCCATTGAATCCGAACAACGGCAAGCGGATGAGAAACTATTGTCCCGCAAATATGCCTTCCCCATTTTCTTGGCTGTGAGCATCGGCTTGTTCAATCAGTTGGCCGGCATAAACGCGATTCTTTATTACTTGAATGACATTTTTGCCCACGCGGGATTCAGCAAAGTTTCCGGCAATCTCCAGGCGGTCGCGATTGGCGCGACGAACTTGCTTTTCACCATGCTGGCCATGTCGGTCATTGACAAAATCGGACGCAAAACTTTGTTGCTCATCGGTTCAGTTGGAACGGCAATTTGCCTCGCAGGCGTCGCCGTAATCTTCTTTACCAATCAACATCAAAGTTATTTGCTCTGGTTTCTCGTCGGTTACATCGCGTTCTTCGCGTTCTCGCAGGGCGCGGTCATCTGGGTTTACATCGCCGAAGTATTTCCCAACAGTGTGCGAGCAAAAGGACAGAGCCTGGGCAGCTTCACGCATTGGCTAATGAATGGACTGATTTCCCTGATATTTCCGGTCATGGCGGCTTCCTCCGGCGCTTACCCGTTCGTCTTTTTCTCCGTCATGATGGTGGTGCAATTCTTTGTTGTGTTGTTTGTATATCCGGAGACTAAGGGCTTAACGCTCGAAGAGATGCAAAAAGAAATGGCAACTCACTAGCCTTGTAAGGAGAAATTCATACCGCATGGCCATATCGAGTCCTCAAACCACCATCCACCCGGACGGCAGCTCTTCTAACTATCGCGGCCCGCTGGCCATGGTCACCACCCTGTTCTTCATGTGGGGATTTCTCACCTGTCTGAATGACATTTTGGTTCCGCATCTCAAGCTGATCTTCGATTTGAGTTATGTGAAGATCATGCTCATTCAGTTTGCGTTCTTTTCGGCGTACTTCGTTTTCTCTTTGCCGATGGGCAAATTGGTCGAAGCGATTGGCTACAAGTGGACGATGGTCGCAGGCTTGTTCACCATGGGCATTGGCGCGCTATTGTTCATTCCCGCGGCCAGTGTACCGTCTTATCCTCTGTTTCTGGGCGCGCTGATTGTTCTCGCCGCCGGTATCACGGCGCTTCAAGTCTCGGCAAATCCTTATGTCTCCGTGCTCGGTCCTGCTCGCACTGCGTCGAGCCGCCTGAATTTGGCGCAAGCTTTCAACTCCCT
>Ga0070735_10001323_pt1 | contig 24242 bp, 16 predicted proteins | sample Coa_R1_FD_66443 | JGI IMG/M metagenome (GOLD analysis project Ga0070735, IMG submission 66443) | Surface soil microbial communities from Centralia Pennsylvania, which are recovering from an underground coalmine fire - Coalmine... | ecosystem: Environmental > Terrestrial > Soil > Unclassified ...
TGTTCCGGTCAAGCGCGAGCTGGATCTATGGCCTCTTCCGGCGCGCGGCGCTGGCCGACGTCATGCGCCGGGCCTGGGCGCCCTATGGCGACAACGGATGGGCCGCCGACTTTTTGGTGCTGCTGCCGTTCTTCATGGACGACGCCGTCGTCGGCACGCACTCGACCACGTTCGAGGCCGCGCTCAGGCCGCGCGCTGGCCCGCCCGGGCAGCCGCCGCCGCCGCGGACGGAGGCCGACCTCGACATGCTGCTGCAGCTCCGACGCACGTTTCTCGATATCGCCAGCACGTTCGTCGACGAGCGGGTCGCGCCCGGTCCTGGGCGCGCGGTTTGGGCGGCGCTGCTTTTCCTCTACGCCGATCGTCGGGTTTACAAGACGCGCCACATCATCCGGCGAAGCGCCAAGCGGCTTATCGGCCTGAAACCGTGAGCGGAAGCCGGGGCTAGGCCTCTTCGGCGGCCTCGGCGGTCGAATCGGGGCTCTCACCGCCGGTCGCATCGTCAAAGCCGCGCGGACCACGACGACGCCGTCCACGCGGTCGCGCTTCGCCGACGGCTTCGTCGCCCGCCTCAGGCGCGCTGCGCGCCTGCAGAAAGGCCGGGGCTTGGCTCACGCCGCCGTCCTGCGAGCGCAGGATCGGCGAGGCGGCTTCGGCGGCGGTCAGCGGCGTGGCTTGGGGTTCGACCACGGCCAGCGGATCAGCCGGGCGGTCGTTGCGGTCGTAACGCCGGTCATCGCGGTAGCGGTCGCCCCGCTGACGATCGTCGCGGAAGCGGTCCTCCCGGGGTCGGTCATCCCTGGGCCGGTCGTCTCTGGGCCGATCATCCCGGGGCCGGTCGTCCCTGGGGCGCTCCTCTCTGGGGCGGTCGTCGCGCGGACGGTCGTCCCTGGGTCTGTCGTCTCTGGGTCTGTCGTCGCGGTAGCCGCCGTTGCGGTCGTCCCGATAGCCGTTGTTGCGCTGACGGTCGTTCTGGCGCGCTTCGTATCGCTGGCCATCCTGGCGCCATTCGCCGCGCTCGCCGTCCGCGTCGCCGCCGTCCTGGCCGGATTCGGCGTCCGGCTGCTGCTGTTGGCCGCTCTCGTCCTCGAAGTCGATGTCGAAGCCGGACGCGAAGGCGTCGCGGCCCATGATGTCGCTGGGCGCCCGCTGCGGCTGAACGGCGCGGAGCACGCGGAAATAGTGCTCGGCGTGCTGCTGGTAGTTCTCCGCCAGCACGCGATCGCCGGCGGTGAGCGCATCGCGGGCGAGCTGCTGATACTTCTCGAACACGTGCTGGGCGGCGCCCCTGATCTTGACGCCGTCGGGCCCGTTCGACTCGAACGCGCGATTGGCGTTGTGCTGGGGCTTGCCGCCTCCGCCGCCTCGATTGCGGCTGCGCTGCCGCTTCATACCTTTGAAATCTCTCATGTTGTCCAGCAATCTGGCCGGCGCTCCTCAAGGAACATCCCTGATCGCGCGAGGGCCCTGGCTTGGTTCGGATCGGGCTTGTCGGCCCGTGACGATCCTGTCGAAAGCGCTAGCTCCGCGTCCCCGCCGCGAGCGCCCCGTGCCGGCGGCTTATCCGTCGAGCAGAGCCGCGTTCAACTAAGCGGCCCCAACGCCTCGACGATTTGGGAGACGCTCCAAATGTAGCGACTCGCCGCCTTTTTTCCAAGGGATTTCTGTTTAAGGCCGGCGGCGACCGGCCACGACGCGGTCGCGGTCGCCGAGGTCGCGGGCCGTCTCGAGCCCGACCGCGCCGGCGGCGGCGAACTGGCCAAGGACCGCGGCCGCCTGGCCGGCGCCGATCTCGACAGCAAAGCGTCCGCCTGGTTTCAGAACGCGCAAAATCTCCGGCGCGAGGCGGCGGTAGGCGTCGAGGCCATCCGGCCCGCCGTCCAGCGCCACCCGCGGTTCGTGGTCGCGCACCTCAGGCGCAAGCGTCGGGATATCGCCGCTCGCCACGTAGGGCGGGTTGGAGACCACGACGTCGAAGCTCTCGTCGGCCAACCCCAGCGTCCAATCGCCGCGCAGCAGCGCCGTTCGCTGCGCGAGCCCCAGATTGGCGGCGTTCTCGCGCGCCACGGCCAGCGCCGCATCGGAGACGTCCACGCCCAGTCCCTTGCCGGCCGGCCGCTCGGCCAGGATCGCCAGAAGGATGGCGCCGGAGCCGACGCCGAGGTCGAGGATGCTGAAGCTTCGGCCCTCCGGCAGGTCGCGCAGGATGAGATCGACGAGGGTTTCGGTGTCCGGCCTCGGCGTCAGTACGTCCGGCGTCACCCCGACCATGATCTTCCAGAAGCCCTTTCGCCCGAGGATGTGGCTGACCGGCTCACGTCGTTCGCGCCGGGCGAGGTAGCCGTCGAGGGCCGCGGCCTGCGCCTGCGTGAGCGCCCGATGCGGATCGGCGATGATGTCGGTTCGCGTGGCCCCGGCCGCCGCCTCGACAAGCAGGCGCGCGTCGATCACCGGCCCCTCGACGCCCGCGGCGCTGAGCCGGTCCCGCGCCTGCGTCCAGGCCTGCACCAGCGTCAGGCTCACCCGGCCTCCAGCGAGGCCAGGCGGGCGGCCTGATCTTCGGCGATCAGCGGGTCAATGACGTCGTCCAGCGCTTCGCCCTCGATGATCTTCGGCAGGTTGTAGAGGGTCAGGTTGATGCGGTGGTCAGTCACGCGGCCCTGCGGGAAGTTGTAGGTGCGGATGCGCTCGGAGCGGTCCCCGGAGCCGACCTGGCTCTTGCGGGCGTCGGCGCGGGCATTGTCGAGCGCCTCGCGCTGCTGGTCGTAGAGGCGGGCCTTCAGCACCTTGAGGGCCCGAGCGCGGTTCTGGTGCTGGGACTTTTCCGACGAGGTGACGACGATGCCGGTGGGCAGGTGGGTGATGCGGACGGCGGAGTCGGTCTTGTTGACGTGCTGGCCTCCGGCCCCGGAGGAGCGGTACGTGTCGACCCGCAGGTCAGAGTCGTTGATCTCGATCTCGACGTCCTCCACCTCCGGGAGGACGGCCACCGTCGCGGCCGAGGTGTGGATGCGCCCTTGCGCCTCGGTGTCGGGCACGCGCTGCACGCGGTGGACGCCGCTCTCGAACTTCAAGCGGCCGAAGACGCCGTCGCCCTCGATGGCGGCGATGATCTCCTTGTACCCGCCGACCTCGCCTTCGGAGACCGAATCCACCTCGACCTTCCAGCCATGGTTCTGGGCATAGCGCTGATACATGCGGAAGAGATCACCAGCGAACAAGGCGGCCTCGTCGCCGCCGGTGCCGGCGCGGATTTCGAGGATGGCCGAGGCGCTCTCGTCCTTGTCCTTCGGCGCCAGGTGCAGGGCGACAGCACGCTCCAGCGCGGGCAGGCGTTCGTTCAGGAGTTCGAGCTCGTCGCGGGCGAGTTCCGCCAGCTCGGCGTCATCGCCGCCGGCCATGGCGGCGTAGTCGTCGCCCTCCGCACGGGCGTGTTCCAGCGCCTCGACCGCCTCGACGACCGGCTTGAGCTCGGCGTGCTCCTTGGCCAGGCGGACGATCTCCGCCCCGTCGGCGGCCGCGCCCATGCGCGCTTCAACCTCGCGGAAGCGGTCGAGCACCTGGTCGAGACGGGCTTTGGGGAGCTGCACGGGGCCGAACCATAAAGAAGGGCGCGAAACGAGCAAAACCGCCGACGGCCTCGCGGGCCGCGGCGGATGGAGAGGCGCTGGCCGCCCCGCCCGCCGACATGAGACGGGGGCGGGGTGGATTGGATGAGCCCTAGGCCCGCGATCCCTTGAACGGGAAGGTGCCGAACGACCCCGCCTTCACGTTGCCGTTCAGCGTGTCGCCGGCGAGCGTGCCGGTGAACTCCAGCGTCATCGGGAAAGGCTGGGTGATCGAGTTCGACCAGGTCACGGTGTCGCCGTCCACCTTACCGTTGGCGATGGGGCTGGACTGGCCTTGCGCGCCTTGCTCGCCGCTCAGGGCGCCGCCGTCGTTCTTCAGCGAAAGCGTCGTGGGCTGGTCGCCCATCGGCGAGCTGACCACGATATTCCAGTTGCCGTCTACGGACATGAACGTCCCTCCTGTTACGGTTCGAAAACAATCTAAACAGCGTTCACCTGCCACGCGCAAGCGTGACGATGCGGAACCTATTCGGCGGCTTGCAGAGCCTCCCGCTCATTGGCCTCGATCTCGGCGGCGCGCGCCTCGACCAACGCGACGATGTGGTCGATCATTTGGTCGTTGTCGAGCTTGTGGTCCTGTTTGCCGGCCAGATAGACCATGCCAGCCCCTTTGCCGCCGCCGGTGAAGCCGACGTCGGTGAAGAGGGCCTCGCCCGGACCGTTGACGACGCAGCCGATGATCGAGAGCGACATCGGCGTGGTGACGTGCGCCAGCCGCTCTTCCAAGGCGCCGACGGTCTCGATGACGTTGAAGCCCTGACGCGCGCAAGACGGGCAGGCGATGATGTTGACGCCGCGATGGCGCAGACCAAGCGCCTTCAGCATGTCGAAGCCGGCCTTCACCTCCTCGACCGGGTCGGCGGCGAGCGAGACGCGGATGGTGTCGCCGATGCCGGCCCAGAGCAGCGCGCCCATGCCGATCGCCGACTTGATAGTGCCCGGCCGGGTCGGCCCGGCCTCGGTGATGCCCAGATGCAGCGGGCAGTCGATCGCCTCGGCCAGCAGCTGGTAGGCAGCGACGGTGAGGAACAGGTCCGACGCTTTGACACTGATCTTGAACTCGTGAAAGTCGTGGTCCTGGAGGATGCGTGCGTGACCCAGCGCGCTCTCGACCATCGCGTCCGGGCAGGGCTCGCCATAGCGCTCCAGGAGTTCGCGTTCGAGCGAGCCGGCGTTGACGCCGATGCGCATCGAGCATCCGTGATCGCGCGCGGCCTGCACGACGTCGCGAACGCGCTGCGCCGAGCCGATGTTGCCTGGATTGATGCGCAGGCAGGCCGCCCCGGCTTCCGCCGCTTCGATGGCCCGCTTGTAGTGGAAGTGGATGTCGGCCACGATCGGCACGCGCGACGCCTTGACGATCGCCGGCATGGCGGCCGTCGACGCCTCGTCGGGGCAGGAGACGCGCACGATGTCCGCGCCGGCCTCTTCCAGCGCGCGGACCTGGGCGATGGTCGCGTCCGCGTCGGCGGTCAGGGTGTTGGTCATCGACTGGACGCTGATCGGCGCGTCGCCGCCGACCTCGACCGAGCCGACGCGGATCTTCCGGGTCGGGCGGCGCTGAATTGCGCGCCAGGGGCGCAGCTGCTCAAGCGTGGTCATTGCCGGCGGTTCAATAAGCTATCGGCGGCCTCGGCCCAACCCTCGGTATGTGAAACTTGCGTTAGGGGTGCGCCGGCGCCGGGGCGACGGCCCCGAGGCTGGACAGCGACGCCGTCGCGGCCGTCAGCGGGCCTCTCAGCACCCGGTCGACATAAACGCCCACAACGGCTGGGTTCGACACCTCGGCCTGGAGCCCATCGAGGACAGGCGCGGCGTAGGCCTGGCCGGTCTCGAGCTGGCGGGCGAAATAGACCTTGCCGTCAGAGCCCCGCACGACCAGCGACACCGGCTTGACCGCGACCAGGATGATGTGGGCCGCGGCGGGCGCCGCGCCGTAGACCGTCTGCCCCTTGGCGTCGAACGGCGTCCCGGCCGCCGGCATCGCCGGCGCGACGGCCCCGGGCGGCGCGCTCGAGCCGACGTCGAGCCCTGGGGTGACGTAGGGCTCCGGGTTCGTGGCCTCGGCCGGCGGCGGCAGGGGCGCGCCCAGCGTGACTGGACCGCTCGGCCCCTTCGTGGACGACGCCGCAGCCGGCAATACGATCGGCGCGGGACCGCGGCGCGCGGGCGCGTGGACGCGCAACCGTTCGGCGACGTTCCAGACGACGATGGCGGCCACGACCAGCCCGCCGAGCATGACGAACGCACGCACCCTCGGGTCGCGGTCGCGATCGCGATCGACGCTGACCGGCGTGGCCAGAGCCGGCCCCGATGCGGGGGCCTCCCGCTTGTAGCGCTCGACGGCGGCCTCTGGATTGAACCCGAGCGTCGCGGCGCAGGCGCGCACGTAACCGACGACGAAGGCGCGCGAGGGAAGGTCTTCGAACCGCATCTCCTCGAGCGCGGCCAGGTATTGGGGCTTGATCCGCGTCGTCATCGACAAGTGTTCGAGGCTGACTCCCAGCGCCTCGCGGCGCTGGCGGAAGGCCGCACCGAGCGTTTCGGCGCGATCGAGCAGTTCGTCGCCGGCCGCAGCAGCGCCTGCGTCGCCGCCGGCGAACGCCATGCCGGACGCGATGCCGGACGCCATGACGCCCGCGTCTACCGGCGCCATGGCTGTGGCCGCGCTTGAGCAGCATCGTTCATAGCGATTAACCGCATCCCGACCCGCAAATCAGTCGCTGTGGACAAATATCAGAATTCAACACTGTTCTCAAAGCGTTAAATGACGACCGACAACTTGCGCGCCAGGGTCTCCACCTGCCGACGGACTGAGCCGCCGCTGCCCCGCAAGAGGCTGTCGACGCCGCGTCGCGCCGCCTCACGATCGCAGGACAGAACCATCTGTTTGACGGGACCAATGCCGCTCGGCGGCATCGACAGTTGATCATAGCCGAGCGCGATGAGCGCGAAAGCCTCGATCGGGCGCCCGGCCATTTCGCCGCACACCGAGACCGGGGTTCCGCTCTCCGCGCAGGCGTCCTGTATGGTCTTCAGCGCGCGCAGCGCCGGGGGCGAGAGCGGATCGTAACGCTCGGCCACCAGCGGATTGCCGCGATCGGCGGCGAAGAGGTACTGCATCAGGTCGTTGGTTCCGACCGAGACGAAGTCCGTCATCGGCAGGAGCGCGTCCAGGTGCCAGATCAGCGATGGCGCCTCGATCATCGCCCCAACACGGAGCGTCACCGGCGCCGGGCGCCCGCGGCGCTGGGCCCAGGCGATCTCCTTGTCGACGAGCGCGCGCGCGGCGCGGAACTCCTCGACGCTGGCGATGAGCGGGAACATCACGCGCAGTTCGCGTCCGCGCGCCGCGGCGATAAGCGCGCGGAGCTGCAGCTTCAGGAGCGTGCCATTGCGGTCGAGCCCCATGCGGATGGCGCGCCAGCCCAGCGCCGGGTTGTCCTCCCGTTCGGCGTCCAGGTAGGGCAAGATCTTGTCGCCGCCGAGATCCAGCGTGCGGAAGGTCACCGGCATGCCGGCCGCGGCCTCGAGCACGCGGGTGTAGAGCTGCGTCTGGGCGTTGAAGCGCGGCAGCTCCTCGGCGACCATGAACTGGAACTCGGTGCGGAAGAGGCCGATGCCCTCCGCGCCGGTCTCGGCGAGGATGTCGAGATCGACGGCGAGGCCGGCGTTCATCAAGAGCGCGATCTTGGCGCCGTCGCGTGTGAATGCCGGCGTGTCGCGCAGGCGTGCAAACTCGGCGCGACGCTGGTCGCGGACGGCCATGCGCGACTTGAGCGCCTCGACCACGTCCTGCCTGGGCCGCAGGTATGCCTCGCTGGTCTCGGCATCGACGATCACCGGGTCGCCCTCGCTGACCCGGTCGCGCAGCCCCGCCAGCCGGCCGACGCAGGGAATCTCGAGCGCGCGGGCGACGATGCCGGCGTGGCTGGCGACCGATCCCTCTTCCAGGAGGATGCCCTTCAGCCGACCGCGGTCGTATTCGAGGATGTCGGCAGGACCGAGGTTGCGCGCGATGAGGATGGCGTCGTCGGGGAGTTCGCGATGCGTTCGCCCGCCGTCGCCAGAGAGGTGCCGCAGCAGCCGGTCGTTGAGATCCTCAAGATCGTGCAGCCGTTCACGCAGGTACGGATCGCGCGCCTGGCCGACGGTGGCGCGATGCTCGGAGCGCACCCGCTCGACGGCCGCCTCCGCGGTCAGGCCCCCGCGCACCGCCTCCTCTAGCGAGCGGTTCCAGCTGCGGCTATGGGCGAACATCCGATAGCTCTCGATCACTTCGAAGGAGGCGCCGACCAGGCCGTGCTGGCCGTCCATCATCTCGTCGATCTGAGTCTGCAGGGCGGCGACGGCGCTCTTCAGCCGCGCCTCCTCGGCGGGGATGTCGTCTGACAGCAGTTCGTCCGAGGCGACCGGCGCCTCGTGCAGCACCGCGAAGCCGTAGGCCAGCCCCTCGGCGAAGCGAACGCCCTTCAGGCGCTCGGGCCGGTGCGGCGCGATCTCGACGTCCTTGAGCGCCGCTTCGCTCAGCCGCTCGCCGCCGGCGACCATCTCCGCCAGCACCATCGCGATGATCTGCAGGTCCTCGACCTCGTCCTCGGCGTAGACGCGCTCGGTGCGGTTCTGCACGACCAGCACGCCGATCGCGCGCCCGCCGCGCAACAGCGGCACGCCCAGGAATGCGTGGTAGGGGTCCTCGCCGGTCTCCGGCCGGTAGGCGAAGGCCGGATGGCTCGGCGCGTCCGAGAGGTTGAGCGGCCTTCCGAGCTTGACGATCTCGCCCACCAGCCCTTCGCCGGGACCCAGCCGGGTGACGTGCACCGCGTCAGCGCTCAGACCTTCGGTGGCGAAGAGTTCGAGATCGCCCGACGCGCGGCGCAGATAAACCGAGCACACCTCCGCCACCATAGAGCCGGCGATGTTGCGCACGGCCGCGTCGAGCCGGGCCTGCACCGGCCCGCCACCCTCCATGACCTCGCGAATCTGCCTGAGCAGACTGCGCTGGCCGCGTATGGCCGGCCCGGGCGTGGGCATGCGGCGCTTCGGCTCCTTCTTTTTGGGCGTCTCCCTAGCAGGCCTACCTAACGGAATGGCGACGGGGCGGCAATTTGGCGGGGGAGCCTGGAATGCCGATTGGCTTGGAATCGCCAAAGATTTTGGCGCCGGCTCGTCGCCGGCCCGGCGTTTTGCGGTGGACGCGGCCGCCGGGCCGCCCCAACACTCTGCGAGAGGGCGCCATCGGGGAGGCGGGCGATGGGGAAGCGGTTCGGGTTGTTCGCCCTCGGCTGGGCGCTGGTGCTGTTCGGCGGGCTGGTGGCGCATCTGGTGCAGACGTCTGGCGGCGTGACGGTCCGCGACGTTCGCTACCCCGGCCAGAACGGCGTCCAGTTCGCTGGGTTGCTCTATGTGCCGGCGACAGCGACGGCGGCCCATCCGGCGCCCGCGGTCCTGGTCAGCCACGGCTTCATCAACACCCGCGAGATGCAGAGCCCATTCGCCATCGAACTGGCCCGGCGCGGGTTCGTGGTGCTGGCGATGGACATGGCCGGGCATGGCGATTCCGGCGGCGTGCTCGGCGCCGATGGCTTCGGCGGGCCGCCGGCGCTGGCCTATCTGCGCGGCCTGCCGTTCGTCGACAAGACCGAGATCGGCCTGGAGGCCCACAGCATGGGCGGGTCGGCCATCATGAGCGCGGCGACCGCCATGCCGGATGCGTACAAGTCGGTGGTGCTGGAGGGCTCGACGACCGCCTTCCTCGGCGCGGGCCGCGAGGGCTCGCCGAGCTTCCCGCGCAATCTGGAAGTGGTCTACGGCCAGTTCGACGAGTTTGCGCCGCTGATGTGGCAGGTCGCCAAGGGCGCAGATATCGACCGTTCCAAACGGCTGATGGCGATCTTCGGCACGACCACGCCCGTGGTCCCCGGCAAGCTCTACGGCGACCTTTCGGCCGGGACCGGTCGTGAGCTGATCAATCCAGCGGTGGACCATCCGCAGGAGCACTTCAGCACCGCCGGCGTCGGCGCGGCGGTCGACTGGTTCCAGCGCACGCTGACCGGTGCGGCTGCGCCGAAGCCGCCGGGCGAGCAGATCTGGTTCGGCAAGGAACTTGGCACGCTGACCGGGTTCATCGGCTGCGTCGTGCTGATCCTCGGGACCTTCCAGCTGGTGCTGGCGACGCGGCCGTTCGCGGCCGCCCGCGCCGAGCCCGAGCCCGCTGCGACGAAGCGCGGCCCGCGATGGATGCTGGCGTTCGTGGTCGCCGCCGCCCTGCCCGCGCTGACCTTCTATCCGCTGATGAAGGTCGCCCCGGTTGTCTTCTTCGCGCCGTTCGCGATCACCGGGACCCTGCCGTTCGCGCTCTCGACCTTTTCCGAGCAGATCACCAACCAGCTGGCGATCTGGGCGCTGGGGACCGGCGTCCTCTCAGCGCTGCTGGCGCTGGTGCTGCGCGCCGGCAAGACGACCTTCCCGCATCGATGGCCGGAGACGTTGGGCCTCGCCGCGGCGAGCGTCGGCATGGGTTATCTGGCGCTCGTGGTCGTCGACGCCGTCTTCAAGGTCGACTTCCGCTTCTGGGTGCTGGGACTCAGGCCGCTGGACGGGCGCCACTTCGGCTTCTTCCTGCTCTATCTGCCGTTCTTCGCCATCTTCTTCCTGCTCAGCCTGCGCGGCTTCTGCGCCGCCCTGCCGGTGAAGGGCGAGAGCGGGCGCACCGCCGTAGTTGTCGGCGGCCTTTCCATGGCGCTCGGGTTCGCGGTCATGCTGGCGGCCCAGTACGTTTCAATGGCGACGCGCGGCCTCCTGCTGACGCCGGACGAGCCGCTGAACACGATCATCGCCTTCCAGTTCGTGCCGCTGCTGTTCGTGATCGGCGTGATCGCGGCCTTCACCTATCGCCGGACCGGCGACTACGCGCCTGGCGCGGCCGTCTGCGCCTTGTTCGTGACCTGGTACATCGTCGCCGGCACGGCGATCTTCCCGGCGACGGCCAACGCGTTCGGCCCGCCCCGGCCAACCCCCGCCCGCGCCGCGTCGAGCGCGCCAGCCGCGGCGTCGATCAGTCCGCCGGCTTCCAGCCGCTGAACGCCGGCAGGCCGTCGCCGAAGCGAACCCAGGGGAGATCGTCGCCAGTCTGCGCGTGATAGGTCGGCGGAAAGGCGGCTGGGTCGTCGAGACTGCACGTGGTCACGTCGATCTCGTCGGGCCGCCCCTCGTGCGCGTAGGTCAACGGCGTCCCGCAGGCGGCGCAGAAACCGCGCCGGACAGGCGGCGAGGACGCGTGGGTCGCCGGCTGGCCGGTGGTGAAGGCGAAGGCGGCTCCGGGGAACGTCACCCACGCCACGCCCGGCGCCGCGGACGCGCGCCGGCACGAAGCGCAGTGGCAAATCATGCTGTGCAAGGGCGCCGCCGTCGCCCGGTAGCGCACCGCCCCGCAGGCGCAGCCGCCTTCGATGGCCACGACCGTCAGACCTGATCGAGCTCGTAGGCCGCGTGCAGGGCGCGCACGGCAAGCTCTGTATAGGCGGCGTCGATCAGGACGCTGATCTTGATCTCCGACGTCGAGATCACCTGGATGTTCACGCCCCGCTCGGCCAGCGCGGAGAACATCGTCTTGGCCACGCCGGCGTGGCTGCGCATGCCGACGCCGATGACCGAGATCTTGGCCACGTCCTCGTTGATGGCGAGGTCCTGAAAGCCGATCTCGGACTGCGCGCCGCGCATGATCTCCACCGCGCGGGCGGCGTCGCGCTTACCGACGGTGAACTCCATGTTGGCGGAGTCGCTGGAGCGGGCGCGCGACTGGACGATCATGTCGACATTGAGGTTGGCGTCGGCGAGGCGGGAGAAGATGGCCGACGACACGCCCGGATGGTCCGGCAGGCCGAAGAGGGTGATCTTGGCCTCGTCGCGGCTGTAAGCCACGCCTGAGACGATACGCTTTTCCATGATCTCCTCCTCGTCGCAGACGACGGTCCCTTGGTCAGGCGCCTCGCCCGGTTCAACGAAACTCGAAAGCACACGCAACGGCACCCGTTGGGCCATGGCCAGTTCGACCGACCGCAGGGCCAGCACCTTGGCGCCGAGCGAGGCCATTTCCAGCATCTCTTCGTAGGACACGCGAGGCAGCCGGCGCGCCCGCGATTCGATGCGCGGGTCGGTGGTGTAGACGCCATCGACGTCGGTATAGATGTCGCAGCGCGCCGCGCCGATGGCGGCGGCGACAGCCACGGCGCTGGTGTCGGATCCGCCGCGGCCCAGCGTCGCGACGCGCCCGTCGCGGGTCACGCCCTGATAGCCGGTGACCACGGCGATCTCACCGCTTTCGAGCGCCGCCAGCAGCCGCTCCGGCGGCACCTCGTCAATGCGCGCCCTGCCGTGGGCGTTGTCGGTGATCACCGGCACCTGCCAGCCCTGCCACGAGCGGGCGCGGTAGCCCATGTTGCGCAGGACCATGGCGAGCAGGCCGGCGGTCACCTGTTCGCCGGACGCGACCACGGTGTCGTATTCATCGTCGATCTGCTGGATGCCCTGCTTGGCCGCACCTGCCCCGTCGGTCCAGGCGACCAGTTCGTTGGTCTTGCCGGCCATGGCGGAAACGACCGCAGCGACCCTGAAGCCCGCATCGACCTCGGCCGCGACCAGCCGCGCGGCGCGGCGGATGCGTTCGAGGTCGGCCAGTGACGTGCCGCCGAATTTCATCACCAGCCGGGACAAGGGTTTGGCCGCTCCTCAAAGGTCGGCGCCTTCTAGCGATGGGGGCGACATTGGGCAAATGGCCGGCTTGCCAAAGGCGGCCGTCAGTGACTACATATCCAGCCTATCTAGTGAGGTACTCGGATGTCGCTAACTTCCGACCGCATGGCCGCCATCGCCGCGCCCTACGCAACGGTGTCCGACCGCATCCGCGCGCTGGCGGCGGCAGGGGCGCCGCGGGCTGACATCGCCCGCTTCCTCGGCAAGCGCTACCAGCATGTGCGCAACGTGCTCGAGGCTGACGCGCAGCGGGGCTACACGCTGGGCCGCGTCGAGCTGGGCGGCGGGTTGAAGGAAGAGTCGAGCCACTTCGGGCGCGAGGACGAAGACGCGTTGGTCGAGCGCCGCGGTTCAGGCGGGTTCTGGCTCACGGTGCGGCCGGACGGCAGTGTCTACCTGCCGCGAGAGGTCGCCGAGGCGCTGGGCGGATCGCCTGGGCGTCGGGTCTTCGCGAATCTCGCCGACGGAGAGCTCACCGTGATCAGCGCCGAACGCGCCATGGAGCAGGCGCGAGCGCTGGTGCGCAAGCACATCCCGGCCGGTGGAGATTTGGTGGAGAGCTTTCTGGCGGAACGCCCTGGCATGTGGTCGCGGGACCGACAGCATGGCCGCTGACACGGTGTTGGACGCCTCGGCGGTCCTGGCCGACATCTATGGCGAGGCCGGCGGCGATGTGGCCCGCGCCGCTCTCGACGGCGGGCGATTTTCCGCCGTGAACTTGGCCGAGGTGGTGACGAAGCTCATCGATGACGGCCTGCCGGCGAACGAGGTCGACTTCATCGCGCGTCGCCTGAGTTGCACGGTCGAGCCGGCCGACCGGGATCGAGCCGTGTTGAGCGGACTCTTGCAGCAACAGACACGTGGCTCCGGCATCTCGCTCGGCGACCGTTTCTGCCTCGCGCTGGCGCGGGAGCTGGGGCTGCCAGTGCTGACCGCCGATCGCCGATGGGCGGAGTTCGAACTCGGGGTCGAGGTGCGGCTGATCCGTTGACGCGCGCCGCAGGCAGGTTCAGCACGGCGGCCATGGCCGAAGCCGCCTCCAGCATCGACCCTGACGAGATCGCCCGCTTTGCCGCGATGGCGGCCGAGTGGTGGGATCCGCGCGGCACGTTTGCGCCGCTCCACAAGTTCAATCCCGTGCGGCTGGACTTCATTCGCGAGCAGGCGCTGGCGCGGTTTGGGCGCGACGCGGGCGCGCGGGCGCCGTTCGAGGGCCTCACGCTGCTGGACATCGGTTGCGGCGGCGGCTTGCTGAGCGAGCCGATGCGCAGGCTGGGGTTCGCGGTCACCGGAGTCGACGCCGGCCGGGACACGGTCGAGATCGCAGCCGCTCACGCCCGCGCGGGGGGCCTGGACATCGACTACCGCTGCACGACGGCCGAGGCGCTCACGGCCGACGCCGCCCGCTTCGACATGATCCTGAACATGGAGGTCGTCGAGCACGTGGCCGAGCCCGGCCAGTACCTGCGCGACTGCGCGTCCCTGCTCGCCCCCGGCGGATTGATGATCGTCGCCACGCTGAACCGAACGCTCAAGGCGCTGGCGCTGGCCAAGATCGGCGCGGAGTACGTGCTGCGCTGGCTGCCACCCGGCACCCACGACTGGCGAAAGTTCCCGAAGCCCGACGAGATCCGCGCCTTCCTCGCCGGCGGGGAGCTCACGATCGATGGTCCCTTCGGCGTCGCCTTCAACCCGCTGAGTGGCCGCTGGTCGCGTTCGACCAACGCCGATGTGAACTACATGATGACGGTCGCTCGCTCGACCGCTAGGTCGCCGGCCGACTCCGCCCCGGGCGGGCGAGATCGGCCGCCACGCGGGCGACCGGGGCGGTCCAGTCGCCCCGGCTCGGCTGCCGATAAAGCCTGACGCTGGGGTACCAGGGGCTGTCGTCGCGACCGAGCAGCCAGCGCCAGTCCGGCGCAAACGGCAGGAGCACGAACGTCGGCTGACCCAGCGCGCCCGCGAGATGAGCGACAGAGGTGTCGACGCTGACGACGGCGTCGAGCGTCGAGATGATGGCGGCCGTGTCTGCGAAGTCGCGGATCTCCGGCCCGAGGTTCACGAGCGGCGCCCCACCCCACCATCGGCCGGCCTGCGCCGCAGCGTCGCCGAGCTGCAGCGCGATCAGAGCTATGCGCTCCAACTGGCCAAGCGGGGCGAGTTGCTCGAGTGCGAGCGAGCGGTTGCGGTCATTGCCATGGGTTGGCCGACCGGCCCAGACCACGCCGATCCGCCGGGGCCCGCCAGCCGTCATCCTGTCGAGCTTCGAGCGCCAATGCGCCACCAGCGCCGCGTCCGGGCGAAGGTAGGCCCGATCGGCGGGGATGGTCGCCAGTTCGACGCCAAACAGGCGCGGCAGGCTAGAGAAGGCGGCGTAGGCGTCGAAGTCCGGCGCCTGGCTCCAGTTGTCGAACATCGGCGCATCGCCGGCGAGCGGCGCGACGATCGGCTTCATCAGCGAGCCACAGGCGATGGCCACGTTTGGGCAGAGGGACCGCGCGCGGGGCAGGAAACGCATGAACTGGATGACGTCGCCGTAGCCTTGGTCGGCGATCAGCAGCAGCCGACCGTCGCGCATGGGCGACCCGTCCCACGCCGGCGCTCGTGTCTGTGGCAGCAGCGGCTGGACGCCAGTGACGCGGAAACGCCACTCGTATTCCTCCCACCCGGCCTTGAAGTCGCCGCCGAGCAGCAGCGCCTCCGCCAGTTCGAAATGGGCGCCGGCATGGTCTGGCGCGAGCGCCAGCGCCCGGCGCAGCGCCGTGATCGAGGCGTCCAGCCGCAGCCGTTCCTGCTCGACGATGCCCAGATTGTACCAGGCGTTGGCGTCGTCCGGGCCGAGCGCAACCGCCCGCTGGCCGCAGGCCGCCGCTTCGTCGAGCCGGCCTTCGAGGCGGCACATCTCCGTAAGGTTGCTGAGGCAGAGCACGGCGCCCTCGGCTTCGCCCAGCGCCGCGGCCGCCCGCCGCAACAGGTCGGCCGCAACCGCCTGCGCGCCGGAGCGCCAGCTGACGATCCCCAGGAGGTGCAGCGCGTCGCCGTCACCGGGATCCCGCGCCAGCCGCGCCTCGGCGACCGCGCGCGCGGCGTCGATCCGCCCGGCCTCGAGATGGGCGAACCCCTCGGTCCTCATCTAGTCGATCGTGTAGCCAAGCCGCGCGATCGCTGGCTCCAGGATCGGGATCACCGGGGCGAGATGCTTCATGTACGCCCGATAGCGATAGCGGGAGCGGTCGTAGAGCTGTTCGGTCACCTGCGCGTAACTGGCGGTGCGCGCGTAGCGGCGGTTCTCGTGGAAGGCCAGGCAGCGGCGGTCGAAGGGCAGTCCGACAAAGGCCAGCATCTTGCGCACGCTGGCCTCCTGATCATCGACGATATCCTCGTAGCGGATCGGCAGATAGCGCAGGCTCATCTGGCCGCGGTAGTGCTCCACCAGATCCATCACCAGCACGTAGTGGCGGGCGATCGTCTCCAGGTCGTAGGCGCAATAGAAGCCGTGCGTCAGGTGGTTGGAGAAGACCGAAAGCACCACGTCGAGCGGGTGACGCAGCAGGTGGATGATGGGCGCCTCGGGGAAGATGAGGCCGATCAGCCCGAGGTGCGTCTCGTTGAGCGGCATCTTGTCGGTGAACAGGCTCGCGCCCTTCTGCGTGGCCCCCAGCTGGCGGGCCCGCTGGAGGTAGTAGTCGCGCAGATTGTCGAGCCCTTCGACCTGATCGCCCAGCCAGAGGTCGGCGAACGCCTCAGGATAGGCCAGCGGACTATTGAGCATCCGCGGGATCAGGTTGGTCAGCTCGTTGATCGTCGGCAGCTCGTCGCCGGCCGAGACCTTCGGGTGCGCGGTGAGCGTCTGCTCGACCATCGTCGTTCCCGAGCGCGGGAAGCCGACGATGAAGAGCGGCTGGGCCACGTCGGCGCGCACGCCGGCGCGCGGCAGGATCGCTAGCCGGGCGGTGGTGAAGAAGGCCTTGAGCCGCTGCGCAAGGTCGGCCGCCGCTTCGGCCAAGTACGCCTGGCCGGTGGCTTCGCGGAGCGTTCGCTTCGCTTCGGTGAAGGCGGCGAAAGCTTCGTCCACGCGGCCCATGCGATCGAGCAGCAGGCCCTTTTCGCTCCATTCGACCGGACCGAGCCCGCCGCCGGTCCGCTCGAGCCCCTCGAGGATGCCGACGGCGGTTTCGTAGTCGCGGGTGCGCCCGCGAAGGATCGCGCGGCCGAGCGTGACGCTGGTCGCGCCGGGCTGCAGGGCGGCGGCGGCGTCGAGCAGCTGGTCAGCGCGATCGAAGTTGCGGTCGGTCTCCTCCATCTTCGCCCAGCCGAACTGGGTCTGGAACACGTCGGGCGCGAGCGCCACGCTCTCCTCGTAGAGGGCGCGGCTCTCGGCCATGCGGCCCTGGTTCTTCAGGTTCCAGGCAAGGTTGGCGAGCAGGATGGCGTCGCCGCGGCCGGCGAGCTCGATCACGCGACGATAGTGGTGCTCGCCCACCTGCGGCCGCTGGGCCTCGGTCATGATCATGCCCATCAGGTTGTGGGAGCGCGGATCGGTTGGCGCGAGACGCACCGCGTTGCGGGCATGCACCTCGGCCTCCGCCATGGCGCCGCGCTCAAACAGTATCAGCGCCAGCGCTTGCGTGCCGGCGAGGTCGTTCGGGTCGAGGGCGACGATGCGGGCGAGCAACGCCTCGGCCGCGGCGCGCTGGCCCTGCGCCCGCCGAAGCTCGAACAGGAGTCTCAGCGCGCCCGCGTGGCGCGGGTGGCGGTTGAGGAGCGGCACCAGCAGCGCTTCGGCCCGCGCAGCGTCGCCGGCAGCCAGCGCTTGCGCCGCCTCGTCGACCTCCGGCGTCGGCCTTGGCGCATCCGGCGGCGTCGACCAATCGAACGCGCAGCAGCGGTCAGCCCGCAGCCCGCTGCTGCAGGCGCACGGCCCCGCCCCCCCATCGACCGCCTCTTCCATCAGCACGCCCGCGCTCATGCGCGCCAACCTAGTCACCCGAGACGCACAGGCAAGACGCCCGACGGCGGCCAACTGTTGCGCCGGCGCCAACGGTCGATCTTTTACGACGTAAAGTTCTTCTTTGGATTTCAACTACTTCCGCGAGCATGACATGTTGGGCTGGCAGCGTGCGCGTTGGCTGGCGCTTGGGGGGGTCCGGTGATGCAGACGTTTGGTCGTGCGGGTTGCTGGTCGACGCTGCGGCGCTTGCGCACGGGGCTGCTGAGCAGCGCTTCGATGGGCGCCCTCGCCACCGTCTCGGCCGTGGCGGCGCTGGGCGTCGTCGCGCCGGCGCCGGCGGGCGCGACGACGGTCAACCCGGTTCAGACTACGACCTACGACATCCAGACAGGCAGCAACCCGATCACCTTCGGCGGCGCCACGAACATCAATACGATCGGCAACTACCAGCCGGCGGTGATCGGCAACCTGGCGACCAGCTGGACCGTCACCAACCAAGGTTCCCTCAAAGGCGACACCTACGGCGTGATCCTCGATACGCGCAGCACCGTCACGAACGCCGGCGTGATCTACGGCAACAGCAATGCAGCGCTATACCTGGTCGCCGGCGGCAACGTCACCAACACCTCGGCCGGCAGCATCACGACCGGCGGCGGCCTCTACGGCGTCAAGCTGGGCGGACCCGGCGGCGTCTCGAACGCGGGCACGATCGCTGGCGCCGACTTTGGCGTCTCGATCGTCGGCGTCGGTTCGGTCGTCAACACCGGCAACATCAGCGGCGCATCCGTGGGGGTCTATCTGCGTGCGGCCGCTGGGACGCTGACCAACTCCGGCAATGTGACGACGCAGGGCGCCGGGCACGCCGCGCAGCTGTCGAACGGCGGGATGATCAGCAATCAGGCAGGCGGCTATATGGGCGGCGGATCCGTCGGCGCGCTGATCCAGGGCGCGTCCGGCTCGGTCGTCAACCAGGGCAGCATCACCGGCTCGAACTACGGCGTCGGGCTGCAGGCCGGCGGCAACGTCACCAACCTCGCCGGCGGCAATATCGCGGGCTACTACGTGTTGGGCAACGCGACCTTTAACCAGGGCGGCGCGGCCGGCGTGTATGCCAAGACCGTCCCCGCGACGATCACGAACGCCGGCAACATCACGGGCGCGGGCTACGGCGTCTTCCTGGCCGCGGGCGGCAACGTCACCAACAGCGCCGGCGGCGCGATCACCGGTTCCGGCAAGTACGGGTTCGGTCCAGTGGGCTACAACAACGCCCACAACGGGGCGATCGGCGTGCTCGTCACCGGCGCCGCGGGGGCGGTGACCAACACGGGCGCGATCTACGGCTCTGGGTACGGGGTCAAGCTGGGCGCCGGCGGAACCGTGACCAACAATGCCGGCGGCAACATCTCCGGCAGCGAAGGCGTGCGCCTCTCCAACGGAGGGACCGTTGCAAACGCGGGCACGATCGTCGGCCTGGGCGGCAGCCCCTCAAACGCGTACGGAGTCGTCGCTTACAACGCACCAGCCCTGGTCACCAACAGCGGCAACATCTCCGGCTATAACCTGTACGCCGTCAGCCTGCACGCCGGCGGGACGGTGACGAACACGAAGACCGGCTACCTGGGCGGCGGGATCTACGTCACCAACGGCAACGGGAACGTCACCAACGACGGACGGATCGCTGGCTACCGCACAGGCGTGCGCTTCGGCGGCTATTCGAACGCGCCGATGACGGCGACGCTGACCAACAGCGGAACGATCACCGCCGGCGCCAGCTACGTCGGGGTCTGGGGCTACGGTAATGGCACAGCGGTTGCGGTCACAAACTCAGGCACGATCAGCGGAGGTTTGGTAGGCGCCTATCTGGAAGGCAACAGCACGGTCACCAACGCCGCCGGAGGGAACATCACCGGGACTAATGACGGCGTTCGCTTCGGGTCGAAGTACGGAGAGGCGATCACCGGCTCGGTAACCAACGCGGGCACGATCTCGGGCGCCGTCACCGGCGTCTCCGCCTTCAACGACGGCAACGTCACGCTCACCATCGACAATCAGGCCAGCGGGGTCATCAAAGGCGGCTCGTCGGGCGTGCGCGCGGCCGGCCCGACCACGATCACCAACGCGGGCCTGATCGCCGGCGCCAGCGCCAACGGCGTCAGAATCGACGCAGCCGGCCAGGTGACCAACACTGGCGGCAACATCAGCGGCGGCACGGGCGGGGTGCTGATCCTGGGCGCCGGCAACGTCACCAACACCGGCCTGATCACCGGCGCGAAGGCCGACGGCGTCGAGATCAACGCCGGCGGGACGGTGACCAACACTGGCGGCGCCATCAGCGGCGGCACGGGCGGGGTGCTGATCCTCGGCGGGCCCGGCAACGTCACCAACAGCGGCACGATCATCGGGGCCAACGCCAGCGGCGTCGAGCTCGTGCAGGGCGGCAGCGTCACCAGCACCGGCGGACTGATCCAGGGCCACCAGGCGGGGGTGGCGATCGACAATAAGGCCGGTTCGGTCGCCAACGCGGGGACCATCGTCGGACAAACCTTCGCCGGGGTGGCGCTGAACGACGGCGGCGACGTGACCAACCAGGCGGGCGGCAACATTACCGGCCACCTGAGCGGCGTGGGGCTCTACGCGCCAGGCGGCAACGTGACGAACGCGGGGACCATCATCGGGCAGACCTTCTCCGGCGTTTCGATCGAGAACACCACCGGCGCGACCGGCGCGGTCATGAACGCCTCGACCGGCCTGATCCAGGGCCACATCAGCGGGGTCGCGGTCTACGTCAACGCCGGCAACGTCACCAACGCCGGTACGCTCACCGGCGCAACGCTCGACGGCGTCGACCTGACAGCCGGCGGGCAGGTGACCAGCACAGGCGGCCTGATCCAGGGCGCGGCGAACGGGGTGGCGATCTATTCGCAGGCGGGAACGGTCACGAACGCCGGCAATATCGCCGGCGTGAACCACAACGGCGTGATGCTCACCCAGGGCGGCACCGTCACCAACGCCCTGGGCGCCTCGATCAGCGGGAACATCACCGGGGTGGCGATCTATACCCACGCCGGCGCGGTCACCAACGCCGGCGCCATCTCGGGCGCCCACGCCTACGGCGTCGAGCTGGCGGCGGGCGGGGTGGTGACGAACCTGGCGGCGGGCAACATCGGCGGCGACCAGTACGGCGTCTACATCGTCGGCAACGGCACGGTGACCAACGCCGCAGGCGGGACGATCGAGGCGACCGTGACTCACATCTCGATCCCGCACGGAGGCGCCGGCATCGCCGTCACCGGCGTCGGCGTGGTGAGCAACGCCGGCAACATCGCCGGCACGCCGAGCGGCCTCTTCGGCTATGGCGTCGTGCTGCGGCAGGGCGGAACGGTCACCAACACCGGCGCGATCCGCGGCGGGCTGAACGGCGTCTTCGCCGAGGGGCCAGGCGTGGTCACCAACGCGATCGGCGCGACGATCACCAGCGGCTCCGGCGATGCCGTGGTCATCGAGAGCGGCACGGTCACCAACGCCGGCCTGCTCACCGGCGCCGCCGGCGTATTCATCGCGGGGCCCGGCACGGTGGCCAACAGCGGCAACATCGCGGCCTACATCGCCGGCGTGCAGGTCTACGGCAACGCCTCGAACGGCGGCGGGGTCGTCACCAACTCCGGCAACATCACCTCGACCGCCGCGGTCGCACCGGGTGGCGTCGTCGGCGTCGAGATCCGCGGCCCGGGCGTCGCGACCAACTCCGGCGCGATCAGAGGCTTCGAGGTCGGCGTCTATCTGAACCAGGACTTCGTCGACTCCATCTCCGGCGGCAACGTGACCAACCTGGCCGGCGGGTCGATCAGCGGAACCTTCGATGGCGTCCTCGTCGTGGGCGCCGGCAATGTCACCAATGCGGGCGTGATCGCCACCGCCGGCAATGCGACGACGGCGAACGCCGCGGTGCTCGTCCAGGGCAACATCTCGGTGATCAACCAGGCCGGCGGCGCGCTCAGCGGCGGCAAATATGGCGTGCTGGGCACGATCGGCGCGACCAGCGTCACCAACGCGGGCACGATCACCGGCGGTGTGGCGTCGGTCGCGTTCACCGGCAAGGGCGCAAGCACGCTGACCTTGCAGACCGGCTCGGTGCTGAACGGTCCCGCGGTTGGTTCGACGGCGGCGGGCGCGACCAACGCGTTGGTGCTGACCGGCCATGGGGTCGCGAACAACGCGTTCGTGAACTTCCAGACGCTGGCGGTGAACGCGAGCGGGGTGTGGGCGTTGAACGGCTCCTCAGCGATCGGGGCGACCAGCATCAACAGTGGCGACCTGGAGGTCGGGGACGCCGGCCATCCCGGCGCGGTGCTGACCAGCGAGGTCACGGTCAACCCGGGCGGCGAGCTCTCTGGCCACGGAACGGTCGCGGGCGACGTCACCAACCTGGGCGGGACGGTGAGCCCGGGCGGGACGATCGGCACACTGACGATCAGCGGCAACCTGACGATGAACGGCGCCTCGACCACCGCTATCGAAGTGGCGCCGCCGTCATCGAGTTCGCTGCTCGTGGTGGGCGGGACGGCGAGCGTGGCCGGCGCGCTGGATTTGGAGACCGACCCTGGCGTCTACCGCAAGGGCTCGAGCTTCACCTTCCTTGACGCCGGCGCCATCACCGGGACGTTCAGCACGCTCACGGCGACCAACGGCCTGCCCTTCGAAGTGGTCGGCAACGGCACGAGCGAGACGGCGGTCTTCCTGGCCGGCAACTTCGCCGCCACGGGCGGCACGCCAAATCAGAACAGCATCGCCACGGCCTTCAACGACATCCCGGTCGGCGCCGGCGACTTCGATCCGGTGGCCAATGCGCTGATCGCGCTGGGGCCAGGCGCGGCGCAGAACCATGCGCTGGATACGCTGGGCGGCGAGATCTATGCGGACACGCTGACGGCTGGGCGCGACGCGAACCGCACCTTCCTCGGCATCCTCGACCAGCGCCTCACGGGCGCGGCCGGCGGGGCGTCGGCCAGCGGCAACCTGACCGGATCCGATCCGGCGGTCTGGGGCCAGGCGACCGGCCAGTTCGCGCAGGCGAGCGGCGACGGGAACGCGCACGGCTTCAACGGCTCGGCCGGCGGGGTGGCGTTCGGGGTGCAAGCCACCTGGGGCGCCGCGACGGCGGGCGCGGCGCTAAGCTGGGACCACGACGACCTTGGCCTGCGCAACCTGCCGCAATCGGCGAACCTGGACACCGTGCAGGGCGCGCTGTTCGGCGAGGCCAACTTCGCCGGCGTCGGCTTCGTCGACGCGGCCGGCTCGATCGGTTCGGTCACCGGGCACGGCGAGCGCAGCATCGTCTTCGCGGGCGTCAGCCGCCATGCCTCCGGAGACTTCAGCGGCACGCTCGGCGGGGTGATGCTGAACCTCGGCGCGCGGTTCCAGACCGGCGCGGGCTGGATCGTGGCGCCGAGCGCGGGGCTCCTCTACTCGAGCGTCGAGCAGGGGAGCGTGCGCGAGTCGGGCGCCGGCGGGGCGGACCTGAACGTGGCCGGCCGAACGCAGAGCTCGACCGCCAGCGTGCTGGCCGTGCGCTTTACGAACATGACGCCGCTCGCCGACGGCGCTCTGAACGCCGACGTCAGACTGGCCTGGCGGCACGACTTCTCGGATCTGGCGCCGCGGGTCAGCGAGGGCTTCCCGATCACGCCAGGCGCGACCTTCATGCTGGTCGGCGACCAGGTGGGGCGCGACGCGGCGCTGATCTCCGGCGGCCTCTCCTACAAGGCCAGCGGCCAGCTCTCGATCTTCGGCGACTACAACGCCACGCTCTCCAATCGCGAAACCGACCAGGTCATCGATCTCGGCGTCCGGTTCCGCTGGTAGGCGGACCGCCGCCCGCCGCAAAACGGCCCCAACCGACCGCCAAGAAACCGCGCTGCTTGTTGCGCCGGCCGTGTTGCAATTGCGACATTCTGTCGCAACCCGATTCGCGTAGGTCGAGCGACGGCGCACCGGCGCCTCGCACGTGAACGTAAGCGTGGCTGGCGCGTTCGGTGCGGCGAAAACGGGATCGCGTTGCGGGGTGCGATGGAAGCCGGCTTTCTGAAGTTGCGCCTCTGGTTCGCACTGACCTGGCGCGCGTTGTTGATCGACCTCAACAACTTCTACCTCATGCAGCACCGCGACGTCGGTGCGTTCCTCATTTCGGGCAAGAACTCGGGCACCCACTGGCTGCGTCACATGCTGAGCTATGCGCTCGCGCATCGGCACGGCTTGCCCCTCCCGGTCCATTCGAGCGGGCGCGACTCCGAGGACTTCGTCGGTCGCCCGCGCAGGCCCCGCAAGCACGGGCAGATTCCGTTCATCGGCTCATCGCACACGCTTCCTTCGATCGCCTTCAGCTGGCTCTGGCTGAGACGCCTGCTGCGTCTCCCGCCGATCGTGGTGCTGGTGCGAGACCCGAAGGAGGCGATGGCCTCACACTTCGTGAAGTGGCGCGAACCGTTGAAGCTCAGCCTGAAAGACTATGTGCATCGCGCCTGGCCGCATCACGGACAGCTGGCCGACGCCTGGTGGTACATCGAATTCTTCAACCGCTGGGGGCGCATGGCGGCGCGAGCGCCGGAGCTTGTAATGGTCGTGCGCTACGAAGACCTCATCGCCAGCCCGGCTTACTGGCTGGGGCGCATATCCGCCCATCTCGGCCTCGGCCTTCGCGCCGCCGACGTCGATGCGGCGATCGCAGGCTCGACGCGCGCCGCCATCCGCGAGCGGCTCGATCCCGCCTATGGCGAGGCGATCGTGCCCGACGCGGCGACGCGCGCGGCGATGCGGTTCCCACCCAGCGAGGACGCCGTCCTGACCGGTCAGCTCGCTCGCTTTTTGCGCTACGACTTCGAGTACGGTCACGCGCGCCCGTCCAACCGGCC
>Ga0070735_10001324_pt1 | contig 24216 bp, 21 predicted proteins | sample Coa_R1_FD_66443 | JGI IMG/M metagenome (GOLD analysis project Ga0070735, IMG submission 66443) | Surface soil microbial communities from Centralia Pennsylvania, which are recovering from an underground coalmine fire - Coalmine... | ecosystem: Environmental > Terrestrial > Soil > Unclassified ...
ACGAAAGCGTCTGCATCGGGCCGGCGTCGGCGGCGAAGAGCTACCTGAACATCCCTTCGATCATCGCCGCCTGCGAGATCACCGGCGCCCAGGCGGTGCACCCCGGCTATGGGTTCCTGTCCGAAAACGCCCGTTTCGCCGAGATCCTCGAGGCGCACGGCTACACCTTCATCGGTCCAAAGGCGGAACACATCCGGCTGATGGGCGACAAGATTTCGGCCAAGCGCGCGGTGAAGGCGGCGGGTCTTCCGGTCGTACCGGGTTCGGATGCGGCGATCGAGGACGAAGGCGAGGCTCTGGCGGCCGCCGAGGCGATCGGCTTTCCCGTGCTGATCAAGGCCGCCGCGGGCGGCGGCGGGCGGGGCATGAAGGTCGCCGTCGACCGCGCTGCGCTGCCCGAGGCGATCGCGACCGCGCAGGCCGAGGCCAAGGCGGCGTTTGGAGACGGCTCCGTTTATCTGGAGCGCTACCTGTCGACGCCGCGCCATATCGAAGTGCAGGTGATCGCCGACAGCCACGGCGCCGTGGTTCACCTGGGCGAACGCGACTGCTCGCTGCAACGGCGGCACCAGAAGGTGCTGGAGGAAGCCCCCTCCCCGGCCATTGACGCCGCCACGCGCGCCGCGATCGGCAAGCGGGTCGCCGACGCCGTCCGCCAGTTCGGCTACCTCGGCGTCGGCACGGTCGAGTTCCTCTACGAGAAGGGCGAGTTCTTCTTCATCGAGATGAACACGCGACTGCAGGTCGAGCACCCGGTCACCGAGTGGGTGACCGACATCGACCTGGTGCAGGAGCAGATCCGCATCGCCGCCGGCCTGCCGCTGTCGTTCACCCAGGAAGACGTGATGTTCGAGGGCCACGCCATCGAGTGCCGCATCAACGCCGAGAACCCGCGCACCTTCATCCCGTCGCCCGGCGTGATCACCGACTTCCACGCGCCCGGCGGCCCGGGCGTTCGCCTCGATTCGGCGCTCTACGCGGGCTACAGGTTTCCGTCCGACTACGACAGCCTGGCCGGCAAGCTGATCGTGCACGGCCGCGACCGCGCCGAGTGCATCGCCCGCATGAAGCGCTGCCTGGGCGAAATGGTCGTGAACGGCATCGAGACGACGATTCCGCTGCTGCAGGATCTGATGCTGCAGCCGGCCTTCGTCGCCGGCGAATACGACATCCACTGGCTCGAACAGTGGATGCGGTCCGAGAGCTGACGCCGTTGCAAGCCGCGCCGCGCCCTTCCGCCTTCACCGTCGACGACCTGATCGCCTGCTACCAGCGCGGCGTCTTTCCCATGGCCGACGCCCGCGGCGACGAGCGCATCTTCCTGATCGACCCCGATCGTCGCGGCGTGATCCCGCTGCACGGCTTCCACGTGCCGCGCCGCCTGGCGCGCACCGTGCGCGCCGACGGCTTCCAGGTGCGCATCGACACCGCGTTCGACGCCGTGATCGAGGCCTGCGCCTCCGCCCGGCCTGGACGCCTGGAGACCTGGATCAACGCCCCGATCCAGGAACTCTATGGTGAACTCTACCGCCGCGGCGTGGCCCACAGCGTCGAGTGCTGGCGGGAAGGGCGGCTCGCCGGGGGCCTGTATGGCGTGACGCTGGGCGCCGCCTTCTTCGGCGAGAGCATGTTCTCGGCCGAGCGCGATGCGTCCAAGGTGGCGCTGGCGCACCTGGTCGCGCGCCTGCTCGCCGGCGGCTATCAGCTGCTCGATACGCAGTTCCTGACCGGGCACCTGGCCCAGTTCGGCGCGCTGGACATCCCGCGCGCCCACTACCGCAAACGGTTGATCCAGGCGCTGGCGAGCGAGGCGGATTTCTTCCGCATGTCGGCTCAGGCCGACGGCTGGTCGGTTTTGCAGGCGATCAGCCAAGCATCGTAGACGGGGTGCTGGAAGAGGTCGACGCCAGGGGAGTTGGCGAACATCCATCCGCGGAACACCTGCTTCGGCGGCGGCGGGGCCTTGCCGTCCGGCGGCAGCGGCTGGGAGTCGACCTCCACGTGGGCGCTGGCGTCGCTGTAGCCCTCATCCGGCGCGGTGGTTTCGCAGGCGCGGACCACGAAGATCAGGCTTTTATAGCGGATCGGCTTGTTGATCGGCGCCTCGAAGCGGAGCGTCTGGGCCGTCACCTTGTCGAGCGCCTGCAGGACGGCCGAGCCATAGCGGGGGCGCTTCAGCGGCTCGGCCTTGGCCGCCTGCGATGACGCCTCGGCGGTGTTGGTCGGCGCCGGCTGCACGTTGGCGACCTCGCCAGGCGGCGACGGCGGGGCGACGATCGCGGCGGAGAGCGCCGAGTCCGGCGGCGGCGGCGCCTCGTCGGTGGGCGCTGGCGGCGCGGCGGACGGCGATGCGGTCGCCGGTTCGCCCTGCTGGGCGCGGACAAACGCGCCGCCGGCCACGCCCAGCATCAGCGCGACGGCGGCGACGAACACGAACCTGGCCGGAGGGGTCCGCATCGCCGTTACTCCGGCCGCCAGGCTTGGTAGTCGCCGGTCGCGCGGGGCCGCTCGCCGGTGCGTGAGATCGAGCCGGTCGGCCGCCAGGCCTCGAGCGTGCCGGTCATGTTCGGCAGATGGGCCTTTTCCCAGGCGCGCCGCTTCAACGGTTCGACGGTCGGCGGTTCGTCGAAGGTGTAGTGCAGCCAGCCGTGCCAGTCGGGCGGCACCTTCGAAGCCTCGGCGTAGCCGCGATAGATCACCCAGCGGCGCTTGCGCCGGTCATAGCTGTCGCTGTTGTCCTTCGCCTCGTAGTAGCGGTTGCCGAAGTCGTCCTCGCCGATGAGGCGGCCGCGTCGCCAAGCCGTGAAGCGAATGCCGATCGTGGCCCCATTCCACCAAGTGAAAATCGACTTCAACATGGCCGGGACTATAGGACGCCAGCGCTTGCGCCGTCCAGGGCGGCGGCGGTCGGCCCGCCGCGTGGCTGTCCACAACATCTTGTGGAAACGGGCGCGCGGCCCCGCAACATGTATTGCGAGCTCCCGACCCCGCGCCTAGGCTGCCGGTCCCGGAGGCAACGATGCGCTTTCAGTCGAGATTTGCGGCGGCCGGCGAGCGATTCGGGGGCCTCGTCGCCCGCGAGACCGAGCGCGGCGCGGGCGTTCAGACCGTCGTCGCCCCAGCCGGCTGGACCCAGGCGCAACTCGACGCCTGGATGGACTGGGCCGATCGCCTGACGCCGGACGATGGCGACGCGGCGGACGACCAGGTTCTCGGCGGCCCGCCGGTGCGGTGGGTGAACGCCCTGGCGACGAACGGCTGGAAGCTCGGGCTGTTCGACACGCCGGGCGACGCCGAAGCCTTCGCCGACGAGATCCTGGCGACGCTCCTCGGCGGGATCGCCGCGCCGGCGGCCGGGCTCGCGCCGGCGACGCCTGCGTTCGAGGTCGGCTCGGCCGACGCGGAGACCGCGTTGGGCGTTCACCTGGCCGAGGCGCGGCGGGCGGCCTTGGCGGAGGGCGCGCTGGCGGCGGCGCAGGCCAAACTCGCGGCGGTCGCCGACGCGATCGCACGCTGCGAAGGGGACCCGGACGCCTGCGCCGACCCGGCGCGAAACCTGGCGTTGGCGCGCGCCGCCCGCGCCGCCCGTGAAGCTGGCGTTCCGGACGCCCTGATCGCCGACGCCATGGCCGGAGCGCCGGCGCTGGTCGGCGCCGATCTCGATGTGCTGATCCCGCCGCCGGGACGGTTGGCGTTGGTCTGTCCACGCGGGGCGGCCCATGCACAGACCGCCGGCGCGGTCTGGGAGAGCGGCGGCGTCATCGTCCAGTTCGCGCCGGCGTCCGGCGACCCGGCGCCGACGTGGCGGGTGGCGCTGGATATCAACAGCTTCGGGAGCGGCGAGCACCTGGACGTCGACGGCCTCGCGGCCACCGCCCGCCTCTGGCTCGCCGCAGCCGCGATCGAGACTGTGGACGGCGCTGCGGAGCCGACGATCACCCTCGCCGGGCTGGGCGAGTGGTTGATGCGCCAGGGCCACCCCTTCGACGGCGAGGCGGCGCGCGGCGCGGCGTGCGAGGCGTTCGCGCTGCTCGGCGCGGCGGCGACGCTGGCGTCGGCTGAGATCGCGGCCATCCTCGGGCCAGGCGAGCGGTTCGACCTGAACCGCGCGGCGACGCTGGCGGCCATCGGCGGTCGGGCGCAGGCGTGCGACCAGGCGACGCCGCTCGGGCTCCGAACGGCGCTGATGTTCACCGAAGCACTGGCCGCCGCCAGCCGCGACGGTCTCCGGTTCGCCGGGCCCGTTGGGCTGTTCGCCGATCCGGAGCTGGCGCTCCGCCTCGGACGCGCCGGCCTTGGCGCAGCGCCCGCGGGCGCGGTTCTGGCGGCGTCCGAGACCGCGGACGGCGAGATCGTGCTTGGACTCTCCGCCGTCGCCTTCGATGGGGTGCACGCGATCGGCGCCGACGCGGACGCTGTCGGCGTGGCCCTAACCGGCCGCCGGTCGCTGGACGGCGCACCGGCGATCGACCGCGCGGCGCTGCACGCGCGCGGCTTCACCGATCACGAGATCGATGCGGCGTTCGCCGCGCTCGGGTCCGCCCGGTCGCTGGCGGCGGCGTTCGCGCCGGCAGTGGTCGGCGAGGGTTTCGTTCGCGACGTCCTGGGCGCCGACGCCGACGCGATGGCCGACCCGGATCTCGACGTTTTGGCGCTGGCCGGCTTCACCGCGGATGAGGTCGCGGCGGCCGCCGCCTACGCCTTTGGCGCGCCAAGCGTCGGCGCAGCCGATCTGCCGCCAGTGGTGAAGGCGTTGCTCGCCGCCGGCGACGAGGTCCCCTTTCACGCGCGCCTGGCCATGCAGGCGGCCTGCGAAGTGTTCGCAGACGCGACGAGCGAGGCGCCCATCGACCTCGACTGGCGCACCGACCCGGCGGCGATGCGGACGCGTCTGAACGAAGCGGCGGCAGCGGGCGTCGGCGCGATCTGGCTTCGCCGCGAACCCGCCCCGACCGACTTCCGCCTGGATCTGCCGGACGTCGAGGAGCCGGCGCGTCGCGCGGCGCCCGCGGCCGTCGTCACCGAGCGCATCGTCGAGACCGTGGTTCAGCGCGACCCGGTCCGCCGCCGCCTCCCCGACCGGCGCAAGGGCTACATTCAGAAGGCCGCGGTCGGCGGCCACAAGGTCTATCTGCACACCGGCGAGTACGACGACGGCCAGCTGGGCGAGGTCTTCATCGACATGCACAAGGAAGGCGCCGCCTTCCGCTCGCTGATGAACAACTTCGCCATCGCCGTTTCGATCGGGTTGCAATACGGCGTGCCGCTGGACGAGTTCGTCGATGCGTTCGTGTTCACCCGGTTCGAGCCGGCCGGGCCGGTGACGGGGAACGATTCCATCCGCTCGGCGACCTCGATCCTGGACTATCTGTTCCGCGAGTTGGGCGTCTCGTACCTGGACCGGGACGACCTCGCCAACGCCGATCCGCACGAGTTCCACGCCGACGGGCTGGGCGTCGGCGAGAGCGCGGGCGAGGCGCCGGTGCCGGCGTCGCGCTTCATCTCCAAAGGCTTCAGCCGCGGGACGGCGCCCGACAACCTGGTCTTCCTGCCGACCGCCGCCCGACGCGCCGAGGCGCGCGACGCGAGCGTCGCATCCGCCGAGGACATCTGCCCCGCCTGCGGCGACGTCTCGCTCGTGCGCAAAGGCGGCCTGCTGGTCTGCGAGAGTTGCGGCATCGCTCCCGAACAGGCGGGATAGGCTCCGCACCGCGAAGTTTGCTATGCGTCCGGCGGCCCCGCTGGAGGACTTCATGCTGACCGTGCACCACCTTGGCGTCTCGCAGTCCGAGCGCATCGTCTGGCTCTGTGAGGAGCTGGGCGTCCCCTACGAGCTCAAGGTCTACGACCGCGATCCGGTCACGCGCCTGGGGCCACCTGAGTACAAGGCGTTGCATCCGCTGGGCACCGCGCCGATCATCACGGACGGCGACGTCGTGCTGCCGGAGTCGGGCGCAATCATCGAGTACATCATCGGAAAATACGGAAACGGCCGCCTCAGCGTCGGGCCGGAGGCGCCGAACTACGCCGACTACCTGTTCTGGTTCCACTTCGCCAACGGCTCGATGATGCCAAGCCAGATGCGGATGATGTTCCTCAACATGGCCGGCGGGAGCGCGGACGATCCGCGCGCCCGCTTCATGCGCGAGCGCGCCGAAACGCCGTGGCGGATGGTCGAGGAGCGCTTGGGCGAGGTCCCCTACTTCGCCGGCGACGAGTTCACGGCCGCCGACATCATCATGGGCTTCATCCTGACGACCATGCGCGCCTTCGTCGCCCGCGACCTCTCTGATCAGCCCAACATCCGCGCCTATCTGAAGCGCATCGGCGAGCGCCCCGCCTACCAGCGCGCGATGGCCAAGGGCGACCCCAAGATGGCGCCGATGTTAAGCTAGCGGCCGCTTGGCCCCATGCTTGCGAGCCTCGCGCTCGACTCCGGTCCAACCGCACGAGGTGTGCCGAAATGAAAACCGCCGCGCTTGTTCTGGCGCTCAGTGTCGCCGCCGTTCCCGCGCTTGCGCAGAACGCCGCCCAGGTCAGCCACGCGGAGGCCGGCGCCAGCTGCCCGCACTGCAACCTGTTTCAGGCCGACCTGAGCAACAGGGAGATCAAGGGCCGCGACTTCGCCGGGGCGCGCCTGCGCCAGTCGGACCTCAGCCTTTCGGTGTTCAACCACACCAGCTTCGCCGGCGCGGATCTGCGCGACGTGAACGGCTACGGCGCCCTCTTCACCGACGCCAACATGGCGGGCGCCGACATGACCAACGCCACCTTCGTCGGGGCCTACCTGGAAGGCGCCAACCTGCGCGGCGCACGTCTCTCGGGCGTGAACTTCTCCGGCGCCGAGATGGAGCGCGCCGTCGGCCTCAGCCAAGGCCAGCTCGACGCCGCCTGCGGCGACGACTCGACCAGGCTGCCCCACGGCCTGCACCTGCGCGCCTGCCGCCAGTAGCGGCGGCCCGACGCCGCGCTAGCCTTTCGGCGGCGCGACGGTGCGGATGTTCAGCTCCTTGAGCTGTTCGTCGCGCACGCGGGAGGGGGCGCCCATCATCAGGTCCTCCGCCTGCTGGTTCAGCGGGAAGGCGATGACGTCGCGGATGGCGCTCGCGCCGGCCAGAAGCATGACGATGCGGTCGATGCCCGGCGCGATGCCGGCGTGCGGCGGCGCGCCGAACCTGAACGCGTTCAGCATCCCGGCGAATTGCGTCTCGACCTCCTCGGCGGAGTAGCCGGCCAGTTCGAACGCCTTCAGCATGATGTCCGGGCGGTGGTTCCGGACCGCCCCCGACGAGAGTTCAACCCCGTTGCAAACGATGTCGTACTGGTAGGCGACGATGGCGAGCGCGTCGTTGACCTTGAACGCGTCCATCTCGCCCTGGGGCATCGAGAACGGGTTGTGCGAGAAGTCGATCCGGCGGGTGTCCTCGTTGAACTCGTACATCGGGAAGTCGACGATCCAGCAGAACTTGAACTGCTCCTCGTCGACGAGCCCGAGATCGGTCCCGACCTTGGTGCGCGCCAGGCCGGCGAACCTGTAGAACGCCTGCGGCTGGCCGGCGGCGAAGAAGACCGCGTCGCCGACCTGCAGATCAAGCTGTGTCCGGATCGCCTCGGCCCGCTCGGGGCCGATGTTGCGCGCGACGGGGCCGGCGCCGCCCTCCTCCCCTTCGCGCCAGAAGATGTAGGCCAGGCCCGGCTGGCCCTCGCCCTTGGCCCAGTCGTTCATCCGGTCGCAGAAGGCGCGCGAGCCGCCGCCGGGCGCTGGGATGGCCCAGATCGCCGCCTTCGGCTCGTTCAGGATGTTGGCGAACACCTGGAAGCCCGAGCCGCGGAAGTGTTGGGAGACGTCGGCCATCTCGATGGGGTTGCGCAGGTCCGGCTTGTCGCTGCCGTACTTGCCGATCGCCTCGCGGAACGGGATGCGCGGAAAGGGCGCCGGCGTCACCGGCTTGCCGGCCGCGAACTCCTCGAACAGGCCCTGCATCACCGGCTCGATGACCGCGAAGACGTCCTCCTGGGTCGCGAAGCTCATCTCCATGTCGAGTTGGTAGAACTCGCCCGGCGAGCGGTCGGCGCGCGCCGCCTCGTCGCGGAAGCAAGGCGCGATCTGGAAATAGCGGTCGAAGCCGGCGACCATCAGCAGCTGTTTGAACTGCTGCGGCGCCTGGGGCAGCGCGTAGAACTTGCCCGGGTGCAGCCTGGACGGGACGAGGAAGTCGCGCGCGCCCTCGGGCGAGGAGGCGGTCAAAATCGGCGTCTGAAACTCGAGGAACCCCTGCTCGATCATGCGTCGGCGGATCGAGTCGATCACCTTGGCGCGCAGGACGATGCTGGCGTGCAGGCTCTCGCGCCGAAGGTCGAGGTAGCGGTACTTCAGGCGCAGTTCTTCCGGATAGTCGGGCTCTCCGAACACGGGGACCGGCAGCTCGGCCGCTTCCGAGAGGACCTCGAGGGCGTCGATGCGCACCTCGACCGCGCCGGTCGGCAGGTTCGGGTTGATGGTGTCGTCGCTGCGCGCGACCACACGGCCGTCGATGCGGATGACACTCTCGGCGCGCAGCCGCTCGGCCACCGCGAAGCCCGGCGTCTCCGGGCTGAGCACGAGCTGCGTCAGGCCGTAGTGGTCGCGCAGGTCGATGAACAGCAAGCCGCCGTGGTCGCGCTTGCGATGGATCCAGCCGGAGAGGCGCACGGACTGGCCGGCGTCGCCCGCGCGGAGCGCGCCGCAGGTGTGGGTGCGATAGGCGTGCATAAGGCGGACTCTTGCGCCGATTCCTGACCAGGGCCGATTTCGAAAGGCGCGGAAGGCGCATGCCCGGCGGAGCCTGTCAAGGCTGGCCCCGTGGGTTCAGCGACTGTTCACCGATGCGAGCGCATGACTGCGGGCGATGATGATCGCCCCCTTCCACCACCGCCTCGTCCTGGTGCTCGTGAGCGTGCTCGCGTTCGCGGCTGTCGCCGTGGCGCTTGGCGGGCGGCCACTCTAGCCAGCGGCGCCCCCGCCGGGGCGCACCGGGATGTCGAGCGCGCAGGGGTCGAACGCATCCTTCTTCGCCGCGCGTGCGGCGGCCGCCACACTGCGGAAGTAGGCGCTGGACGTATCCAGGATCTCCAGGCTGGGGCGACTGTCGGGCGGCATATCGGCCAGCACGCGCACGGTCGCCATCACATCGCGCGGATCGGCGACGGGGTCGCCGGTCTTGATCTTGCGCACCACGTCCTCGCCGGCGATCACCCGGCCGAACGCGGTGTATTTCTCGTTGAGCCCCAGGTTCTCGGCCCGCATCAGGAAGAACTGACTGTTGCCGGAATCCGGGGCCTCGGCGCGCGCCATGCCGATGACGCCGGGGCAGAACAGCGCGAACGCCCGCACCTTGCCGTCGGCGGTCAAGTCGGCCATGGCGTCAGGCTGGCCGACCACGGGCAGCGCGCCGACAAAGCCGACCATGCCCTCGGGGATGGCGCTGACCTCGCTGACATCGCGCCCGGGCGTGTAGCGGAAGTCGAACTCGGCCGGGAGATTCGGCAGGGTCGAGGCGCCCTGCCCGGTGTTGGTCGGATCGCCGGTCTGGTCCATGAACCCGTCGATGACACGGAAGAAGGTCTGGCCGTCGTAAAAGTGCTGGCGAGCCAGGGTCTCGATGCGCGCCACGCTCTGGGGCGCGATGAGGGGATACAGCTCGACGACGACCCGCCCCTGATTGGTGTCGATAACGACGGTGTTGGCCGCATCGACCGGCCGGAAATCAGCGGGTGCCGGGCCGGCCGCCGGCGCGGCGTGGGCGGGCGCGAACGCCGCGATCAGCGATGCGAACGCCGCGGCGAACGCGTTACGTCGCATCCGCGAACTTCTCGTGCAGTCGGCGCTCGATCCGGGGCGGGACGAAGGGCGACACGTCGCCGCCCAGCATGGCGATCTCCTTCACCAGCCGCGATGCGATCGCCTGATAGATCGGGTCCGTCATCAGGAAAATGGTCTCCAGGTTGCGATCCAGCTGCTGGTTCATCGCGGTCATCTGAAACTCGTACTCATAGTCGGAGACGGCGCGCAGGCCCTTGATCAGGACGCCCGCGCCAACCTCGCGAGCGAATCGGACCGAAAGGCCCTCGACCGGGCGCACCTCGACTTCGCCTTGCACGTCCAGGTGCGGCAGCTCTTCGCGGATGATCGCCACCCGCTCGTCGAGGGTGAACAGCGGGCCCTTGGCCTCGTTGATCGCCACGCCGACGATCAGCTTGTCGACGATCTTCGACGCGCGCTGGATGATGTCGAGATGGCCGCTGTGAACCGGATCGAACGTTCCCGGATATAGCCCGATCCGCGTCATGCAAGGCTCCCTGGCGGTTCAAACCGCGCCGAAGGACGTGGAATCCGGCGCCGTGTCAATCGGCCGGATCGTCGTCGCCCTCGTCGACCTCGTCATCGGAGTCCACGCCGTCTGCGTCGCCCTCCAGCCGCTCGACGCCGACGACATGCTCCTCCTCGGCGGTGCGGAAGATGGTCACGCCCGAGGTGTTCCGTCCGGCGATGCGAATGCCGTCGACCGGCACGCGGATCAGCTGCCCCTGATCGGTGACCAGGAGTATCTGGTCGCTCTCCTCCACCGGGAAGGACGCGACCAGCCGCCCGCCGCGCTTGGAGAGGTCGTGGGCGATCAGCCCTTGCCCGCCGCGGCCGGTGCGACGGTACTCGTAGGCCGAGGTGCGCTTGCCGAAGCCTTCGGTCGAGACCGAGAGGATGAATTCCTCCGCAGCGCCCAGCGCCGCGATGCGTTCGAGCGAGAGGGCGACCTCGCCGGCCCCGGCCTCATCGTCGTCGTCCGGCGCGCCGCCCTCGCCGTCGTCAGCGCCCTGGGCCGCCCGCATGGCGCTGGCATGCTTGAGGTAGGCGCCGCGTTCGTCCGGCGTCGCCTCGACCCCATGCAGGATGGCCATGGAGATCACCGTGTCGCCATCGGCGAGGCGCACGCCGCGCACGCCGGTGGACTCGCGCCCGGCGAACACGCGCACCTCGTCGACCGGAAAGCGAATGCACCGACCGAGCGCGGTGGTCAGCAGCACGTCGTTCGCTTTGGTGCACAGGCCGACGCCGACGATGGAGTCGCCTTCGTCCAGCTTCATGGCGATCTTGCCGGCGCGGTTCACGGTAACGAAGTCGGAGAGCTTGTTACGCCGCACCCCGCCCGAGCGGGTGGCGAACATGACGTCGAGCCCTGCCCAGCTGGACTCGTCCTCGGGCAGCGGCAGGATCGAGGTCATCGTCTCGCCAAGCTCGATCGGGAAGAGGTTGATGAAGGCTTTGCCGCGCGAGGTCGGCTGGCCCAGCGGCAGGCGCCAGACCTTGAGCTTGTAGACCTTGCCGCCGGAGGAGAAGAACAGCACCGGCGCATGCGTAGAGGCTGAAAAGACGCGGGTGACGGCGTCCTCTTCCTTCGTCGCCATGCCGGACCGGCCTTTGCCGCCGCGGCGCTGCGTGCGGTACGTGGCGAGCGGGGTGCGCTTGACGTAGCCGCCCAGGGTGACGGTGATCACCATGTCCTCTCGCGTGATCAGGTCCTCGTCGTCGACGTCGGCGTCGCCCTCGACGATCTGCGTGCGCCGCGGCACGGCGAACGCTTCGCGCACCTCGACCAGCTCCTCACGCACGATGGCCATCACCCGCTCGCGCGACGACAGGATCTCGAGCTTGGCGGCGATTTCGGTGGCGAGACCGTTCGCCTCCTCGAAGATCTCCTCGCGTCCAAGCCCGGTCAGCCGCGAGAGCGTCAGCGCCAGAATCGCGCGCGCCTGCTCCTCGGTGAGGCGGATGGCGTCCTCGCCGGCCAGCATCGTGCGGGGATCGGCGATTAGCGCGATCAGCGCGGCCATGTCGCCGATCGGCCAGACACGTTCGGTCAGCGTCTCGCGCGCCTCGGCCGGGTCCTTGGCCTGGCGAATGATGCGAATGACCTCGTCGATGTTGGCGACGGCGATGGCCAGGCCCACCAGCACGTGTCCGCGGTCGCGCGCCTTGGCGAGTTCGAACTTCGTGCGGCGGACCACCACCTCCTCGCGGAAGGCGACGAAGTGGCCGACCATCTCGCGCAGACTCATCTGCTCGGGCCGGCCGTGGTTGAGCGCCAGCATGTTGACGCCAAACGAGCTTTGCAGGGTCGTGAACCGGTACAGCTGGTTCAGCACCACGTCCGCCGAAGCGTCTCGCTTGATCTCGACGACGACGCGCAGGCCCTGGCGGTCGCTCTCGTCGCGCAGGTCGGCGACGCCTTCGATGCGCTTTTCGCGCACCAGCTCGGCGATGCGCTCGACCATCGCCCATTTGTTCACCTGGAACGGCACCGAGGTGATGATGATCGCCTCGCGATCCTTGCGGATCTCCTCGATCACGGCCGTGCCGCGCATGATCACCGAGCCGCGGCCGGTCAACAAAGCCTGGCGCGCGCCGGCGCGCCCGACGATCTCGGCGCCGGTCGGAAAGTCAGGGCCGGGCACGATCTCGAGCAGGGCATCGGCGCTGACGTCAGGGTCGTCGATCATGGCGAGGCAGGCGTCGACGATTTCGCCCAGGTTATGCGGTGGAATCTTCGTCGCCATGCCGACGGCGATCCCGTCGGAGCCGTTCACCAGCAGGTTCGGGATCCGCGACGGCAGCACCGTCGGCTCGCGCTCGCGTCCGTCGTAGTTGTCGTCGAAATCGACGGTGTCCGCGTCGATGTCGGCCAGCATGGCCATGGCCGCCTTGGTCAGCCGGCTTTCGGTGTAGCGCATCTGGGCCGGCGGATCGTTGTCGATCGAGCCGAAGTTGCCCTGCCCGTCGATGAGCAGAAGGCTCATCGAGAACGGCTGCGCCATGCGCACGAGCGCGTCATAGATCGCGGCGTCGCCGTGCGGGTGGTACTTGGCCATGACGTTGCCGACCACGTTGGCGCACTTCACGTGGCTGCGGTCGGGCGTATGGCCCTGTTCGTTCATCGAATGCAGGATGCGCCGGTGCACCGGTTTCAGGCCGTCGCGCACGTCCGGGAGCGCCCGCGCGACGATGACGCTCATGGCGTAGTCGAGGTACGAGCGCTTCAGCTCGTCCTCGAGACCGATGGGCGCAACCGCGCCGCGCCGGCTGTCGTCCGGCGGTTCTGGGGCGTCGTCGCTCAAGGATTATTCAGACGCGGGAATCGGGCGCGAAAGTCATGAAACTGTTTAGCATCCGGGCGCTCTCGGCGCAAAAGAATCGCGGCCGTAAGCCCTCGCTTTTCAGCCCCGCGCGCGGCCCATTCTTACCGGTTCGTAATGTTGCCGAGGCCGGACGCCGTGTATGGTCTCGTACCCAATCGTAGGTTGGCGGGGGCGTATGTCGGAGGCTAGCGGGCGGCGGGGCGCCCTGGTTCGTCGGGCTGCGGCCACAGCCTTCGCATGAGCAACGAGACCCTCCTCAACCAGCTCCGCATCGACCGGAGCGAAAAGCCTCGCCGACCGCCGCGGCGCGCCCGGCGGCCCTGCCTGCTGATCGCACTTGCGGCCGTCGTCGTCGTCGCCGTCATCGCAGCCGCGGCCTGGTGGCTGATCGCCCAGCCGGACCGCGCGCCCGTGCGCGCCGCGCAGGCCGTCGCGGTCTCCACCGCCGGCGCGCCGCAGGGGGCGCCCCTGCTGGACGCCTCCGGCTATGTGGTCGCCCAGCGCCAAGCGACCGTCTCGGCCAAGATCCCTGGCAAGGTGCTCGCCGTCTACATCCAGGAAGGCCAACGGGTCGAAGCGAACCAGGTGCTGGCCCGGCTGGACGACTCCAACGCGCGCGCCAGCGCCGACCAGGCGGCCGCGCAGGTCGGGCAGGCGCAGGCCAACGTTCGGCTGGCCGAAGCCGCGCTCGCCGACGCCGAGATCAAGTACGAGCGCTATCGCGGCCTCCTCGGACAAGGCGCCGTGGCCGCCCAGTCAATCGACGACGCCAAGACCACCGTCGACAACGCCCGCGCCTCGCTCGGGGTGCAGCGGAGCCAGGTCGCGGTCGCCCGCGCGGGCCTCGAGATCGCCCACCGAAATCTCTCCGACACCGTTGTGCGCGCGCCGTTCGCCGGCGTCGTCACGGCGACATCGGCGCAGCCGGGCGAGATCGTGGCGCCGGTCGCCGGCGGCGGCTTCACCCGCACCGGCATCTGCACCATCGTCGACATGGACTCGCTCGAGGTCGAGGTGGACGTGGCCGAGAGCTTCATCAACCGCGTGAGCCAAGGCATGCCGGCCGTCGTGCGGCTCAACGCCTATCCGGATTGGGCGATTCCGGCGGAGGTGATCGCCGTCATCCCGACCGCCGACCGTTCGAAGGCGACCGTCACCGTCCGCGTTGCGCTGCACGCCAAGGACCCCCGCATCGTGCCGGAGATGGGCGCGCGCGTGACGTTTCTCGCGCCGCCGAGCGCAGGTTCGAACGGCGCGGTCGCGTCGGGCGGCGTCACGGTGCCGGACGATGCGGTGAAGACCGAGGACGACGGCCAGGTGGTGGTGTTCGTCATCGACGGCGGCCGGGTCGAGCGGCGCGCGGTCAAGCTCGGCCCGCACGAGGGGGCGAACCAGGTGGTGATCGCGGGCTTGCGCGCCGGCGACACCGTGGCGATCAGCGACAAGACGCTGGCCGACGGCGACAAGGTGCGGGTGGTCAAAGGAGAGGGCGAGTGAACGAAGCGGCGGAGCCCCTGATCAGACTGCGGGGCGTGATCAAACGCTACCGGCGCGGCCGGCAGACGCTCGAGGTGCTGCACAACCTCGACCTGGACGTGGCGGCGGGCGAGTTTCTGGCGCTGATGGGACCTTCGGGGTCGGGCAAGACGACGCTGCTCAACCTCATCGGCGGGCTCGACCAACCCACCGAGGGCGAGGTCGAGGTCGCCGGCGAGGAGATCGACCGGCTGTCCGGCGGCCAATTGGCCAGGTGGCGCAGCCGCCATGTGGGCTTCGTCTTCCAGTTCTACAATCTGATGCCCACCCTGACGGCCGAGCGAAACGTCGAACTGCCGCTGTTGCTCACCCCGCTTTCAGGTGCGGAGCGAAAGCGCAACGTCGAGGCGGCGCTCGCGCTCGTTGGACTGACGGACTGGCGCAAACACCGCCCGAACGAACTCTCCGGCGGCCAGCAGCAACGGGTGGCGATCGCCCGCGCCATCGTGGCGGATCCGACGCTGCTGGTCTGCGACGAGCCGACCGGCGACCTCGACCGCGAGACCGCCGAGGAGGTTCTGGGCTTGCTGCAACAGCTGAACCGCGCCCAGGGGAAGACGATCGTCATGGTCACCCACGATCCGAAGGCGGCTTCGTTCGCATCGCGCATCGTGAACCTGGACAAGGGCGCGCTGGTCCCCGCGCCGGCGATGGGCGTGGTATGAAATTCCTACCCTTGATCTGGGCGGGCATCTGGCGAAAACCGGGCCGCGCGATCCTGACGCTGCTCTCGGTGGCGAACGCCTTTCTGTTGTTCGGCATACTGCAGGGCTTCGCCAGCGGTCTGAACCACGCGGTCGGCGAGACGCATGCCGACGTCCTGCTGACGTTCAGCCGCGTCAGCCAGGTCGAGCCGCTGCCGGTCTCGCAGGTCGCCCAGATCCGCACCGTTCCAGGCGTACGCGCGGCGACGCCGGTCGTCCCAATCATCGCCAGCTATCGCGCGCCGACGCAGATCGTGCCGGCGGAAGCGGTCGATCCGAAGGCCATTCTCGCCGTCGATCCCGGCCTCACCATCCCGCAAACCATGATCGACGCGCTCTCGAGCACGCGCACCGGCGCGCTGGTGAGCAAGCGGCTGGCGACCCGCTACGGCTGGAAGGTTGGCGACCGGGTGCCCCTGCGGGCGCTACAGATCCAGAACAGCAACGGCACGCCGACCTGGCCGGTCGACATCGTCGGCGTGTTCGACGGCAAAGGCGGGACGCTGTTCGCCAACGCCATGTTGCTCAATTTCGACTACGTCGATCAGGGTCGGGCGACCGGCGCCGGCACGACCAATGTGATCTTCGTCCGCGTCGACGACCCGAACCACGCCACGCGCGTGGCTCAGGCGATCGACCGCCTGTTCGCCAACTCCGCCCACGAGACGAAAACCTCGACGGTGCGCGAAGTCGCCCAGGACCAGATCAAGCAGCTGGGCGATATCGGCTTCGTCATCAACGCCATCGTCGGGGCCGTCTTCTTCGCCCTGCTCTTCTCGGTCGGCGCACTGATGATGCAGTCGGTGCGCGAGCGCACCCCGGAGCTGGCGGTCTTGAAGACGCTCGGCTTTACCGATCGGGCCGTGATGGGGCTGGTGATGGCCGAGTCCCTCACCTTCTGCCTCGTTTCGGCGGCGGTCGGGCTTGGGCTGGCGGCCCTCTTGTTTCCCGTGGCGCGTCAGACGATCGGCTTCGACGTGCAGGCCGGGCCGCTGATGCTGGCCGGGTTCGGCCTCGCCGTCGTGCTCGCGCTGATCAGCGGCGGGCCGCCCGCGATCCGCGCCATGCGTCTGGAGGTCGTCGATGCGCTTGCAGGGCGTTAGGAGGCGGAACCGATGAGCCTCTTCGCGCAGATCTGGGCCGTGACGGCGATGAACGTGCGCGCGATCCGCAGCCGCGCGGGCGCATCGGCGGTCGTCGTGATCGGCGTCGCCACCGTGGTCGCGGTGATGGTCTCGCTGCTCTCCATCGCGACAGGGCTGATGCAGACGGTGAACCGCAACGTGCGGCCCGACGACGTCATCGTGCTGAGCGCCGGGGCGCCAGCCATCTACATGAGTTCAATCTCGCGCACGGCGGCGGCCATCATCGCCGACGCGCCTGGCGTCAAGATCGACACGAACGGCAAGCCGATGGCGCAGCCGAACGCCATCGTCGTGGTCGAGGTCACCAAAAAGCGCGACGGCGGCAGCGCCAACATCGGCTTTCTCGGGTCCGGCGAGGAAGGCGCGCGCATGGCCTCGACCCTGAAGCTGCTCGCCGGTCGGCGGTTTCGACCCGGTGTGCGCGAGCTGATCGTCGGCAAGGAGGCCAGCGCCCAATACCGCAACCTCGGGCTTGGCGACCACATCGCGCTGCGCGGGTCTGAGTGGACGGTGGTCGGCGTCTTCTCCGACAACGGCGGGAGCGACGAGAACCAGCTGATCGGCGACGCCGACACGGTGATGACCGCGTTTGACCGGCCGGCGTTCCAGAGCATGAGCGTCCGGCTGGCCTCGCCGGCCATGTTCGAGCGGTTCAAGGACGCGCTGACGTCGAACCCACAGCTTTCGGTCGAGGTGAAGCGGACGTCGGACTACACGCGCGACCAGCTCAAGCCGGTCACCGGCGTCCTGAACTTCGTCGGCTATTTCGTCGGCGTGATCATGGCCGTCGGCGCCGTGTTCGGGGCGATCAACACCATGTATTCGGCCGTCGACGCCCGGGCGCGCGAGATCGCGACCCTGCGCGCCATCGGGTTCGGCGGCGCGGCGGTTGTCGTCTCGGTGCTGGTCGAATCGCTCCTGCTGGCCGTGCCCGGCGCGTTGCTGGGCGTCGGCGTGGCCTGGCTGCTCTTCAACGGCCATGCTGTGCAGGCGCTGAACCTGACCTTCTCGCTGGCGGTGACGCCGGCGCTGCTCGAACTCGCCATCGTCTGGTCGCTCGTGATCGGCCTGATCGGCGGCCTGGCGCCGTCGGTGCGCGCCGCGCGCCTGCCGGTGGCGACAGCGCTCAGGGCGACCTGAGCGCCGGTCTAGAACGGGATTTCGTCGTCCAGGTCGGCTGAGAAGCTTTCCCGCTCGCCCTGCGGCTGCAGGCGTTGGCCAGTGGGCTGGAAACCGCCGCCGGTTTCGTCGCGCTCGGCGTCGCCGCCGCGGCCGTCGAGCATCGTGAGCTCGCCACGGAACTTCTGCAGCACGACCTCGGTCGAAAACTTCTCGACGCCGGCGTTGTCCGTCCACTTGCGCGTCTGGATGGCGCCCTCGAGATAAACCTTCGAGCCCTTCTTCAGATAGCTCTCGGCCACCTTCACCAGGTTGTCGTTGAAGATGACGACGCGGTGCCATTCCGTGCGCTCACGCCGCTCGCCCGACTGCCGGTCGCGCCAGGTCTCGGACGTCGCCACCCTGAGATTGGCCACCCGATCGCCCGAATTGAGCGTGCGGATTTCCGGGTCGGCGCCCAGATTTCCGATCAAGATCACCTTGTTGACGCTGCCCGCCATCTCACCCTCGCCTCTTCCGTAGCCGGTTCAATCGGACGACCCTAGCCGAGGTTGTCGGCTCGCACAATGTTCTTGTTTCGTTCAGGCCTTCTACTGCCCGGTCGACAATGCCGCGGCTGTCGCCAGGCGCCCATCGGCCGTGCGGCCGAGCAGGAAATAGCGCGGACCGTTCAGCGTCTCCGCGGTGAACACCCCTTCCTTCTGAAGGAAGAGGAAGTTTCCCTGGTAGGCGCCTGTAATGTCTTCCGCACTTCCGCCCAACGTAAGGAAGTGTTCGCGCATGCCCTCGAGGGCGGCGGCGCATGTCTCGATCGAGCGTTCGCCGGCGCTGACCTTGTTGAAGGTCACCTTGCCATCGCGCGCCTGCACGGCCTGCCAGCATATGCCCTTGTCGGTGGGCGCATCGACCTGCGGCTGGCAGCCGCCCAGAGCTGCAGCGCCGATCAGGGTCAGGGCCGACAGGACGAACGATCGCATGGCGCGCTCCGTCTAGAGCGCCGCCGAACAGTCGGGCGGCGACTGTTCGAGCAGCATGTGGAAATCGTGGCCGTCGGGCGAGATGTCGATCTCGCCCGGGACCTGGCGCAGCATCTGGTCATTCCAGCGGCCGACGGCCGGCGGCCCGCCCCGGGCGCAATGGCCGTCGAAAAGCAGCATGACGCAACCCCTGAGCGTCATCCCCTGTCCGAGGTCGGCCCACGCGCCGGTCGCCGCACCGCGCGCGCACTCGCCCTGCCCGTCCACGGCCGCCAGCGCCTGCGGCATGTCCGAGGGCTCAGCCGACGGCGTCTCGGTCTGGACCGTCGCGGGCGCGGGCGCGTCGACAGCGGGGTTGGCGGCGGCGAGCTGACCGGTCTGGTCGACGCCCACATCGAGGGCCTCAGTGGCGACGCCGTTGCGCTTGGCGCAATCGGCGAGCGTGAGCGTGCCGACGAGCGTTCCGTTGACGAAGCAGCGCAGCGGCTTCTGCGGGTCGACGGAAGAGGGCGCGCCGGCCTGCGCCTGCACGATCAGTCCGCCGGTCGAGGCCGGCGGCGGCGTGGTCGGCGCCGGTCCGTGCAGGAGGACGACGAGGCCCGCCGCCACCGAGAGAGCCACCACGGCGACGGAACCGCCAAGGGTCAGCCAGAGCCTGCGGGAACGGGCGGCCTCCATGCGCCTTGAGCTACGCCGCACGAGGCGGGGTTTCAAGCCGCGGCGGCCAGTGCGATTTCACTCCGGAAGTTAAACAAGTCGCAGTCATATCAAGGGAAAGTGCGAGTCTGACGGCGCAAAAAATGACCATCACGATCGACCCAAGCCTGCTGCTGAGCTACTACGACCTGAAGGCCGGCCTCCAGCCTTCGGCCGCGGGGTCGACCGGTCAGGCCTCCGCCGCGCCGGCCGCGACGCAGGTCACGCCCTGGGCCGCTCCGGCGACCACGGCGCAGACCAACCAGCTCGTCCAGGCGGCGCTGAACAGCCGGCCGCTGTTCAACCCGTCGGCGACCAAGCTCACGATCCCACCGTCGACCGCGAACTATGGCGACACCCGCCAGCTCTTCACCCTCTTCCAGGGCTTGACGGCGCTGGAAGATCTGGCGACGCAAGCGAACACGACCGGCATCTCGAGCTTCCAGCTGAGCCAGCTTCAGGGCGCTTTTGCCCGCGGCGTGCAGCAGCTGCAGACCTACCTCGGCTCATCTCCCTTCTCCGGCTTCAGCGTCGCCGCCGGCCAGGTCGCCGCCAACCAGACGACCACGGCGGGCGTGAAAACCGAGACCGACACCTACACCACCGGCGTGCTCGCCACCGGCGACCCGAGCGCCGTCGTTCCCGCTTTCGCCGGCAACGTGCAGTTCTCGTTGCAGGTCACGCTGCCGTCCGGCTCGAGCAAGACGGTGACCTTCAACCTTGCCGACATGGGCGCAACGCCGCGCTCGATGAGCAACGTCGTCAGCTACCTCAACAGCCAGATGCAGGCCGCCGGCGTGTTCACACGGTTCGCCGATGTGCTGACGCAGGGGACCGCCTCCAGCATCAAGGTCAACGGACAGACCATCACGACGCCGGCGGGGCCGAACCAATACGCGCTTCAGATCGTCGGCAACGCGCTCGAGACGCTGACGTTTTCGGCCCCGACCAGCGCGGCGGCCGTCTACGTCACCCAGCAGGCCGGGCTGGCGCCGCCCGCGAGCGCGATCTCATCGTCGAGCACGCCGGCGAGCGGCAACACCACCGTCAGTCAGCAGCTGGTCAAGCTGACCACCGATCCGAGCGCGACCACGGCTCGGGTGTTCAGCGACTCGCTGAACGCGGCGACCAAGAACGCCGTCGCGACGGCTGCGGCGCCGGACGGCGGGGTCTACGTGCTGGCCAACATCGCCGGCGCCACGCAGGCCGGGCAGCTCGATGCGTCGCACGGCATCGCCGGCGCCCAGGACGTGGCGCTGATGAAGTACGACTCGGCCGGCAGCCTGATCTGGACCCAGACGCTGGGCGCCACGTCGGGGTCCGGGCTTGGGCTCGCGGTGTCCGCCGACGGATCGCGAATCGCCGTGACCGGGCAGGCGACCGGCGTCATGAACGACAACGGCGCGCTCCCGCCCGATGCGACCGACCCGACCGGGTTCGTCAGCGTCTTCGATCCCACCGGCGCTCAGGTCTGGTCGCAGGCGGTCGACGGCTGGACGGGCGGGCAGGTCAACAACGTTGCGTTTGGATCCGACGGCTCGGTCTATGTGGCCGGCTCGTCCGCGCTGACGGCCGGGCTTTCGGACCAGTATCTCGCCGGCTTCTCCGCCGCCGGGACGCCGAGCTTCACCACCTTCCTCGGTCCGACGACGACCGCGGGAGTCAGCGGCCTGGCGGTCGACGGCTCGTCGCTGATCACCGCGGGTGTCCAGGGCGGCGACGTCGTCGTGCAGAGCTACGCGCTGCAGCCGAGCGGCGCGCCCGTACTCAGCGCCACGCGCGATCTGGGCGCGGTCGGCCAGGGCTCGGTCGCCGGCGTCAGCATCAATCAGGACGGGTCGATCGTGGTCGCCGGTTCGACAAACAACGGCGCGCTGAACGTCGCCAACGTCGGCAACGCCTACACCAGCGGCGAGAACGCCTTCGTCGCCTCCCTCGCCAGCACCCTCGCCCCGTCGGGGAGCGACACGCTGAGCTACTTCGCCGGCAGCGGCGGGGATACGACCGCAAGCGCCGTGACCACGGCCGGCGGCAAGGTCTACATCACCGGCCAGGTCGCCGAGCCCCCGGCGCCCGGCGTGCTCAGCGCCGCCGACGGGTTTGTCGCCCAGGTCGATCCGGCCACGGGCGCGCTGACCTGGTCGAGCCAGTTCAACACCGCCGGCGACCAGGCGCGGCCGACCGGAATCGCCGTCGACGCCCAGGGCGCGTCGGGCCTCGACGCACTGGGCCTGCCGCGCGGAACGATCACGTTTGCGCCCAACCAAACGCTGCTGGCGAACTCGGCCCTGCAGGCCGGCGATCAGTTCGCGATCCGGACCAACTTCAGCGGCGTGGCGCAAACGGTGACGATCGATGCGGCAGACACGCTGCAATCGCTCTCTCAGAAGATCAGCCGCGCGGCCGGCTTCCAGGTCAGCGTCCAGATCACCACCACGGGTGCGGAACAGACGCTGAAGATCACCCCGGTCTCGTCGTCGGTGCAGGTCACGCTCGTGGCCGGCCCGGCGGGCAAGAACGCGTTGCCGGCCCTCGGCCTCAGCCAGGGCTTGATCGTGACGAACGCCACGGCCAAGGCGAAGAGCGCTATCGGGTCCGGCGGCGCCCAGCCGACCACGTCGCTGAAAGCGAACTACGGTCTTGGCATGGACATGACGCTGAGCTTGGCCACGCCGGGCGGGGTGAAGAACGCCCTCGCCCAGCTGGGCGGCGCGCTGACCACCGTGAAGCAGATCTACGCCGACATGACGACCAAGCCACAGCCGACCGGGCCAGGCGTCAACGGGCCGGTCCCCGCCTATCTGACGGCGGAAATCGCGAACTACCAGGCCGCCCTGGTGCGGCTGACCGGCCGCCCGACCGGCTAGGCGGCGATCAGGTTCCCGGCGAGCAGTTCGCGCGTCACCGCCTCGCGCCGCTCGGCCCATTCCCTGGCGAGGATGCCCAGGAGGACGACGTCGCGACGCCGCCCGTCTTTCAAGATGTGCTCGCGCAGATAGCCTTCGCGGCGGAAGCCGGCCGCCGACTGCGCCTTCAACGCGACGTCGTTGTCGGCCAGGACCTCAGCGACGACACGCTCCAAGGCCAAAGGCCCAAACGCAAGATCGAGCCCGAGCGCCTGGGCGGCCCGGCCGGCCCCGCGGCCCCGGGCGGCGGCCTCACCGATATACCACCCCCAGGCCGCCCGCCGGTGCCGACCGGCGAGGCCCGTCAGCGTCAGAAACCCTGCCGGCTTGGCGTCGACGGTGATGATCCAGCCTTTGCGGTCGCGATCGGCGCGGAAATCCTCGAACCAGAGCCGATGGTGTTCGATCGTCTCCGGCGCGGTGTCGCTCATCCAGCGGTCGACGTCCGGCTGGCGGCGCCACTGAAAGAGCTGGTCGACGTCGGTCGGCTCGAGATCGCGGAGGTCGATCATGCGCCTAGCTTAGCGCGCCTTTCGGCAACCCAGGATGAACATGCTTCGCTATCGGAACAGCGACAAGACCAACTGAGGCGACTGATTGGCGATCGGCTCGCCCTGCGCGCCCAGTTGTTGCTGAACCTGAAGCGCCAGAAGCCGCGCGCCGTCAGCGTCGCCGCTGGCGTTGGCGGCCGTCTGGGTGCTGAGCGCGTCCGAGAGGCGATTGATGATCGCGCCATGGGCGGCGATTTGGCCGGCCTGGTCGTTGAGCGCGGCGAGCGCCCGCTCGACGTTCGACAGCGAATCGCTGACGTCCGCCAGCGCGGCCCCGGCGGCGCTGGCCGTCCCCAGGCTGGCCGTCGCGCCAAACGTGATCGCCGGCCCGCCGAGCGAGAGGTCCTGCGCCGACAGGGTGAGCGTCGGCCCGCCATCCGCGCCGGTCGGCAACTTCAGCCCCGCGTGGCCCTCGCCCTTCAGCAGGTTGACGCCGTCGAACTCGGCCTGGCCGACCGTCTGAGCGATCTGCGCCAGCTCAGCTTTGAAATCGGTGTTCAACCCGGCCCTGCTGGCGGCGTCCAGCGCGGGGTCGCCGGCGGCCGTCGCCTGCTCCTTCATCTGCGCCAGCAGTCCGGCGACCTGCTGGCCGGCCCCGATGGCCACGTCGGCGATGGCCGTGGCGCGGTTGAGGCTGAAAGCGACCGAGTCGACGACGCTGAGATCAAGGCCGCCGTTGCGGCCGATGGCGACGGCTGCGGGCGCCTGGCCGGCGTCGGTCGGCTGGGTGGCCGCCGGGCCGCTCGTCTGGCCAGGGCCAGCCGGGTCTAGCAGCGATTGTGAGAGCGGATTGGCGCCGGTGACGGTGATCGACAAAGCGGCCTCCTTCGAAAGCCTTTGGCGACGCAAGCGGCGTGCCGGAATTCGAAGGAAGCCTAGAGGAAGCCGTGTCTATTTATGGTTAACGGAACGCGAACGCTCACCGTCACACACTGGCCTTGATCAGCGCGCCGGCGGCGTAGTCGGCGGTCTCGCCAAGCTTGAGCAGGCGCTCGTACGGCATGGCGCGCACGACCGCCCCGCTTCGGCGGTCGACGATGGTGTAGACGAAACCGCCTTCGGCCGGGTCGAGCTGGATGAGCAGGCGAACGTCCGCCCCTTCCGGCTCCTGGGGCGCGGCCGGCGCGGCCGGTTCGGCCGGTTCGGCGGACCGCTCCTGATCACGCTGGAAGGCGTCGCGCGCGTGGTCGCCCATGGCGCCGGCGCCAGTCACGATACTGGTCATCGGAAACCTCCATGTCCGGAAGCGGCGGCGGGCCGGCTTGCAGGCCCGCCGCCTGGCGTTGGAACGCTACCGGAAGAGGCTGAGCAGCGCGGCGCTCGACTGGTTGGCGATCGAGAGCGCCTGGATGCCAAGCTGCTGCTTGGTCTGCAGGGCGGTCAGCTGAGCGCTTTCCTTACCGAGGTTGGCG
>Ga0070735_10001325_pt1 | contig 24195 bp, 30 predicted proteins | sample Coa_R1_FD_66443 | JGI IMG/M metagenome (GOLD analysis project Ga0070735, IMG submission 66443) | Surface soil microbial communities from Centralia Pennsylvania, which are recovering from an underground coalmine fire - Coalmine... | ecosystem: Environmental > Terrestrial > Soil > Unclassified ...
GATGGTCGAGCTGCTGGCACGCGGCAGCCCATCAAGTGCCCTTGCCTCCTTGCACATCGCGCTCGCTCACCTCTACTTCCTGGCAGGGCGCTATCGGGAGATGCGCGACTCGGCAGAGCGCGGGGAAGAGGTAGCCCAATTGGTGGGGGACCAACGTTTGCTGGGCGAGGCAGGGATGCGGCGGGGAACCGCTCTCCAGATGCTCGACCAGCTCGAGGAGGGCCACCTCGTGCTGGAGCAGGCGCTCCCGCTGGTGGAGGCAGGCGGGGACCTCGACACCCTCTTCATCACCTTGAACAACCTGGGCGCCGCTTGCCAGCACCTCGGTCGGATGGAAGAGATGCGGCGTTGGTCCGGGCGCGCCCTGGAGGTGGCGGAGAGGATGGGCAACCCTACTCGCACCTGCTTCGCTCTCGGCAGTTTGGGGCTCAGCCTCACCATCCTGGGTGAGTGGCAAGAAGCACGGGGGGTGTTGGAGCGCTCGGTCGAGTTGACCAGGACAATGACCCTGGTTGCGGATGTCGCCAATTCTCTGACTTTCCTTGGGCGGCTTGCACTCGAAGAGGGGAAATGGGGGGAAGCGTCCCAGCACCTCCATGACGCGCTAGCTGTGACCCAAGGGACGAGCGACCGGCAGTTTCGGGAAATCGTGCAAGCGTCCCTGGCGGAGCTGGAAGTGCTGGAAGGGCGACCGGAAGAGGCGGTGAACCGGCTGGAGCCATTGGCAGAGCAAGAGGACGCAACCCTGGGGTGGATTCTCTCGCCGCTTGCCTGGGCCTATCTAGTCAGAGACGAAACGGAGCAGGTCCGGCGAGCCGAGGAGACGGCGGAACGGGCGGTGGCGCAGGGACGACAGCGGCCAGGGTTTCTGGTCGAAGCTCTGTGGATCCAGGGGATGGTTTTCATCCGGCAAAGACGGTATCCGGACGCGGAGCGAGCGCTGGACGAAGGGCTGACACTGGCTGGCTCCCAGCCCTATCCCTATATCGAGGGCCGCATCCTGTACACGCTGGGCCTGATGCACGGCGAGAGGGAAGCACCCCAGCGAGCGCAGGAACTCCTGGAGCGGGCACTCGCAATCTTCCAACGGCTGGGGGCTCAGCCCTACATCGAGAGGACGGAGCGCGCCCTGCACGACCTGGGGTGACGGACCCTGCATCTCGTTCCTCGATTGGAGCCCCAAAGGGGCTGGCTCTCACAACGCATCCCAAAAGGGCTCCATGAATGCCGGGCGCGTTCGCGTAGTCCGTTACGGTAGGGCGCGAGTACCCGTTCGGTGCCTCTGTGGCCGGCTATCACAACGCATGCCACCCACGCCCCCATGTGCCGGCGTGTGTCTCTCCGCCCTCGACATGGCTCTGGGGAACCGCCGTCCTGAGCTGGTCATCCTGGCACCCCTCGGCCTGGCCCTCGTCATTGCGGCAGGCATAGTCCAGCTCCCGCCACACCGCTCCGCATCACCGAGGGGCGTCTACATGCCGGTTCTCGGCGGCCGGCCAAAGGAGGCCCGCACGGGAGGAACATCCGGAGGGAAAGCGGATAGAGATGCGTGAGGTGGCCGGCTCATAGCATGGCTCAGAGCGAACAACGACCAATTCGGAAGGGATGGACAATGGATGCAAGAATCGACGTCATTACGCTCGCCGTCGCCGATCTTGATCGGGCGCTTACTTTCTACCGGGACGGCCTTGGGCTCGAGACCCAGGGGATAATCGGTACAGAGTGGGTCGGCGATGACACCACGCCGGCGGGAGCCATCGTGGTGTTCCAGTTGCGTGGCGGCTTACTCTTGTCGCTCTATCCGCGCACTGAGCTGGCGAAGGACGCCAACGTCGCGCTGGCCTCCCCGACGCCGGGCGAGTTCAGCATCGGCCATCTCGTAGCGAACAAGTCCGATGTGGACGCCCTCCTGTCGCAAGCCCAAGCAGCGGGTGCGACCATTCCCGATCCACCGCACAATCGTCCGTGGGGAATCTATTCCGGCTACTTCCGCGATCCCGATGGACATCTGTGGGAGGTCATCTGGAATCCGCACATGCCGCCCTCGACATAGGAGAGCTCACGAAAGTCCACCGTCACGCTGGTCGCCACCTTGTGACTCCCGCGCCCTTCACGACGCGGACCTCCTGGAGAAGACCGGCTCGAAGGACTCGATCATGCTCGCCCCCGGTGCCGTTCGCTGGAGCGTCAATCGATACTGCACCCGGTCTGCCCGATAGAACCGTTTCTGCACATAGATCGGCTTCTCGCTTGCCGTGAACGAGGTTCGTTCGAAGACGAGCAGCGGGGCTCCACCGGGAACGTGAAGTACACGGGACTGTACGTCATCAGCGACATCGGCTCCGATGATGTATTCACCCATCACGATGGGAATACCGTAGTCTTGCTCCAGGATTTCGTAGATCGTGCGCCCGCTAAGGTCCTGATCAACCAGGAGCCGGCCAAACGGGGGCGGCAGCCAGGTGCAATCGAGTGCGATAGGACTGGTATCCGCGAGCCGCAGCCGATCAAGCCGGTAGATAGACCCGCCAGGAGAGAGTCCGAGCCGCTCTGCGATATCGACGGGAGCGTTGTCAGGTTCGAAGGCCAGTACTCTCGACTCCGGCCGCAGCCCCGCTTCCACCATGTCCTCGACGAAGTCTGTGAGCCGAACCAGCCGCTGCGTCACGGGATGAGCTGCGACGAAGCTCCCCATCCCCTGCTTGCGGACGACCAGGCCCTGCGAGCACAGAAGATCGAGCGCCTGTCGCGAGGTAATGCGACTGACGTTGTAGGTGCGGGCAAGCTCCAGCTCAGAGGGGAGCCGATCGCCGGGCTGGAGCTCGCCGGCCTCGATCCGGGACCTGAGCTCATCGCCGATGCGTCGGTAGAGGGGAATCGGCACCCCGGCGTCCTCACGCTGTGAACTTGTCATGACAGAGTATATCGATTGGGCAGCAGGCGAAAGAGCATCAACGTAAGTCGGGACTATATGACGACTGCCGGATGGTCTTTGACGAGCAGGTAGAGGGCCACAACCACCATCCCGTATGCGAAGATCCGGCGAAGCTGGGGCTCCGGCACCCGTCCGGCCAGACGCGTCCCGAGAACCGTGCCCACCATGCCCCCGGCGGCGAAGAGCAGGGTCGTGGCGAGACTGATCGTTCCATAGTGCAAGTGCGCGATCAACCCGGCAGCGCTGTTGATGGCGATGATGAGCAGCGACGTTCCCACCGCCAGGCGCATGGGCAGGCCCAGAACGATGACGAGTGCCGGCACCACCACGAACCCGCCCCCCACACCAAAGAAACCGGTCAGCACCCCAACGCCCACGCCCGCTACCAGCACCCGGCCCCGGTCGTCGGTCGAGTACGCATCCTCATTCACACCCTCTTGCAGCGGCACCAGCGCCGGCTCGGTACGTCGAACCATAGCCAGCGCGGCGACGATCATGAGGAGCGCGAAGAGAAAGAGGATCTCTCGTGCCGGTAGGAAGTGCCCGAGCCAGGTGCCGAGGAACGCTCCCGCGGTGCCTACCGCCCCGAACGCCAGTCCGGTCTGGAGCCGGACTCGGCGTTCACGCCAGTGACCGAGAAACCCGGCCAGCGCGTTCAAGCCGACGATGGCGAGCGACGTGCCGATAGCGGAGCTGACCGACTCGCCCAACACGTAGACGAGGAGCGGAACGGTCAGGATCGAGCCCCCGCCGCCAATCAAGCCGAGGGAGAAGCCCACGAGCGAGCCGAGCAGCACGGACAGGGCATCGTGCAGCGGCGTCATGGCAGGTTGCCGCTAGCGCGCCAGCGGCAGGCCTCTACGCTTCCACGCGATCATGCCGCCTACCATGTTATGAGCATTGGGGTGCCCGGCCTTTGTCAGCACTGCGGTGGCCGCGGCGCTCCGATTCCCGCTACGGCAAACGAAAATCACCTCGGGCGCCGCGAGCAGCTCATCGACGTGAGCCCGCAGCCGGCCAAGCGGGATGTGCCGGGATCCGGGAATGCTGCCGTCCCGCAGCTCATGCGCCTCCCGCACATCGACCACGATCGTCGTCTTGTTCCGGCGGCGCCGATCCGCCTCAGCCGGATCAACCTGGGTAACACGATGCCGCGTAAAGAGCCAGCTCATGCCATTGAAATCCTTTCGATCACGCTCTCAACCCTGTGTCGCGCCCCGCTGACTTCCGGCAGACCCGCCTTGCGCCAGCCGCTCATTCCCTGATCGACGTTGCTCACCTCGGTGAGTCCCGCCCGTTCCAGAAGACTGGCCGCGATCACGCTCCGGTGTCCCGCATCACAGATGACCGCCACCCGACCCGCCGGTACCTCCGACAAACGCGCCGGAAGCTCACGGTACGGGACAAAGGCGGCCCCCTCGATGTGCCCTTCTGCCCACTCGCTCGGCTCCCGGACATCGAGGACGTTCAGTGCTTCAGCCTCTGAAAGCTGGTCGTACAGCGACTGGGGGGAGATGGTGTCCGTGCTGGCGACCGGATTGCCGGCGGCCTTCCAGCTCGCCACCGTGCTGTAGCCGATGACCGAATCGTAGGCAACAACCTGGAGAGCGTCGGCCGCCTTCTGCGCCTGCGCCTCATCCTCGGTGATCAACATGAGGGGCACATCGACCGGCACGATGAAGCCGACGCGCGTCCCAAACTGCTTGCCGGTGAGAGCGACGTGGATGGAGCCGGGTATGTGCTCGCTCAGGAATGCGTCCGGAGACCGAACGTCAAGCATGACCGCTCCGTCAGTCTTCTGCCGTGCCACCGTGTCCGCTCCCAGATACGAAGGGAGTGTTAGCTTCATCAGCAGCGGGCCGCGATTTGCCTCGACGATCTTCGCCATGTTGGGTGGCCGCTCCGGGAGGTTCTCATTCATGAAGCGGATGAATGCATCCCGTTCTGAGCGGCGCAGCGCCTCATTGAAGCGCTTCTCGTAGCCCACCGTGGTGCTATTCACACTGCTCGTGACCCGGCCACACAGCGATCCGGAGACGTGGCCGGGATAGACCTCGACGTACTCCGGCAGCCGAAGCAGCCGTTCGTGCAGGCTGTGATACAGCCGGGCCGCGCCCTCTTTGCCGTCAATGGCAAGATCGGGGCGGGCCACGTCACCGACGAAGAGGGAATCTCCTGTCAGCACCATCCATGGCTCTCCACCCCGGGACGCATCTTCGACGGCAAGCGCAATGTGCTCCGGTCGGTGCCCCGGCGTGTGTACCACGTGGAGCCGGACGTCTCCCAGGTCGATAGTCTCGTTGTCTTTGAGGGGATGGTGAAGGTAATCAACCCCTGCCTCTTCGTAGATGTCGATCTGCGCTCCCGTCGCTCGGGCCAGCCGTCCGTGGCCGGAGACATGGTCGGCGTGATTGTGAGTCTCGATGATATGCGTGATCCGAAAGCCCTGCTGCACAGCGATCTCCAGATACGGCTCGATCTCCCAGCGGGGATCGACAACGGCGCACTGGGCGGTGACCGATGACCCGATCACATAGGATGCGCAGCCGAGATCGTCGTGCACGATCTGCTTGAAGTACACGAGGCGCTCCTCGCGGTCCGGGAATGTGTTGCCGAACCGTCCATGGCATGTTATAACATGTTATGCAACCCTGCGCAATGGACGTTGGGCGCAGCAAGGAGGATGACCATGACAGCAAGCACGACCGAGAGACCGCTCGGCTTCGGTCTGGAGCTCCCGTTCCCGCATGAGCAAGCAATCGAGCAGGTTACCGCCGCCCTGAAAGAGCAGGGATTCGGCGTTCTGACGACAATCGACGTGAAGGCGACGTTCAAGGAGAAGCTGGGGCAGGAGTTCCGCCCCTACACCATCCTCGGCGCCTGCAATCCGCCGCTTGCCTATCGGGCGTTGTCCGCCGATCTTGAGGTCGGCTTGATGCTCCCGTGCAACGTGGTGGTCTACGAGCGTGACTCGACCACGAGCTGGGTTGAGTTCCTCGATCCTCTCGCCGCACTGGGCGTCGTGGGGAAGGCGCAGCTTGCGCCCATCGCGCGGGAGGCGACAGCACGCCTGGAGCGTGCTGCCGCGACACTGGCGGGGCGCTAGACATGCCTCTCTATGTCTTTCGCTGCACCAAGTGTGGCCACGAGTTCGATCGGCTGCTCTCCTTGAGAGACGATCAGAGTCAGGTGCGGTGCACGGAGTGCGGCGCCGAGGTCCGCCGCCTGGTATCGACGTTCTCCAGTCCGGGCAGTTGCGGTTCTGGGTCTGTTGCCGCACCGGGTGGGGGTTGAAGAATTGCGCGCTAGCGGCCAGGTTGGCCGCTGAAGAGATGGGCGCGGTGCATACCGGTCAGCGCGCTCTGACAAGATGGAAGTGGACGACCGAGCCTCGTTGAACCTCGGTCGGTCAAGGATTCATGAGTTCCCCTGCCCCCGACAGTTCGTCAGGAACACATAGCGTCACTCGTCTGTTGGTCGAGCCGCGGCGGCCGACCTGGGTCGCCACCCGCCCCGACGCGCACTGGCTGGTTGTGGGGACCGTCTGCATTGGCGCTCTGATGGGCCAGCTCGACGCCAGCATCGTGAGTCTGGCCCTGCCCACGCTTCGAGTCGACTTCCACGCCAGCATCGGTGCAGTCGAGTGGGTGGCGCTGGCCTATCTCCTTACGCTGGTGTCGGCGGTGGTCGCGATCGGGCGCTTCTCCGACATGGCCGGACGGAAGCTTCTCTACACGTACGGCTTCGGCATCTTCATCCTGGGCTCGGCATTGTGCGGACTTGCACCCAACTTGTCGATTCTGATCGCCGCGCGTGTACTGCAAGGGCTTGGGGCCGCCGTACTACAGGCAAACAGCGTGGCACTGATTGTCCAGGCAATGCCGGAAGGGATGCTCGGTCGAGGCATCGGCGTGCAGGGTGCCGCGCAAGCCGTTGGGCTTGCCGTGGGCCCTGCGATAGGCGGGTTCCTTATAAGCGTGGGAGGCTGGCGGCTTATCTTCTTCGTTAACGTCCCGGTGGGTTTGCTCGGACTGCTGCTCGGCTGGTTCCTCCTGCCTCGAAGCCGACATCTCCTCGAGCGTAAGCCGTTCGACTGGCCAGGCCTGGCGCTCATCATTCCCGCTGTCGCTGCACCGCTGGCAGCGATCTCGCTGGGCATGGACGTCGGTTGGACCTCACCACTTATTCTTGGCTCGCTCACCCTTGGTCTGGCCTTCGCCGTTCTCTTCATTCGCCGAGAGCGGCAGGCGGTCTCGCCCCTGGTTGATCCGGCCCTGTTTCGCAATACCCCGTTTACGGCGGGCCTCGGCAGCGGCCTGCTCTCCTATCTGGTCATGTTCGGCGTCCTCTTTGTCGTACCCTTCTACCTCGAAGCACGACGCGGCCTCGGCGTGTCCACCGCCGGCTTGCTGCTCGCTGCCCTCCCTGTCTCTCTCGGCATCGTCGCTCCAATCGCCGGCAAGCTGGCGGACCGCGTGGGCACCCGCCCCATCACCGCCGGCGGCATGCTGGTGACCGCGACGGGTCTCGCCGCCCTCGCGATAGTGCGGCGACCGGAGGCAGCACTGGTGGCAGAGCTGGCCTGGATCGGTGTGGGCCTTGGTGCGTTTACGCCCGCCAATAATGCGGCCATCGTGGCGGCTGCACCGCGCACCCATTCAGGTCTGGCCGGGGGCATTCTCAACATGACGCGAGGGCTCGGTACCTCACTCGGTGTGGCGCTCACGGGCCTGGCCTTCACCCTCCTGAGCGGTAACGCAGCTCAAGTAGGACGGCTGAGCGAGAACGCATCCTTGACCCGCGGGTTCGTCGGCGCCATGGTCTTCCTGGTAGGGGTTGCGTTGGCCGCAGCAGTCCTGGCAGTGCTCCGCGGAACGGGTGGTCACAGAGCGAGCGCATAGGCTCCAGGCTCTGACCCGCCGGATGCCGAAACTGGCGGCGCCGCTCCCGCGCCGCGGTCGCCCGCCCACGTCCGACCACGAAGCTCTTGAGGTTTCGGGCGGCTTGCCGTGATATCGACGTAGTCAGACGGGTCACGGAGAGTAAGCGCCAGGCGCGTAGGCAAGAGTTCCGCAGGCGACGGGATGTGAGCATCGCCGAGGCGTGCCACGACGCTGACGACCCGCCTCCCGTCGCTACGATGCGCAGTCGGGATCGCCGCAGCTACATCCACCCCTGCCGGCACGGGCCCCTTCCAGGGCCTCTCGGGCCTCCGGCACGATCCAGACGAGCAGGGCGAGCGCGGCGACGGCATCGGCCCACCACCAGCCGAGGAGGGCGGTCAGCGCCAGACCCACCAGGAGGGTGGCCGCCATGTAGGCGCACGTAAGGGAGCAGGCGGCGTCGGCACGTAGCGCCGCGCTCCCGATCCGCGCTGCGATTCTCCGCTTCTGCCACACCAGTACGGGCATCAGGACGAGCGCCGCGAGCGCAAGCCCGATCCCGGAAAGAGAGGCATCGGGGTGGTTGTGCTCCCAGAGGCTCAGGGCGGACGTGACCACGATGTACAGGCAGAGGGCAACCAAACCGATACCGGCGATCCAGGCGGCGCGGTTCTCGGCATGCTCCACCCGCTCGAGGGAGCCCCCACGCGCCTCCGTCATCAGCCGCCAGAGCAAGGCCCCTCCCGAGACCAGCTCGATGACGCTGTCGATGCCGAACGCGGTCAGCAGGACGCTGCTCGCCAGAATACCGGCGCCGATGGCAACCACAGCTTCGATTGCCATCCACACGACGGTGACGACCTCGACACGGACGCCGGCGCGAATATCTGCCCTCCGCCGAATCGGCCCGATCGTTACTGGGGTGACCACAGTTCCTCCGCACCTAGACGAATCGCCGCGGGACCCACAACCCGGGAGCCACAATACGGGCAGGTGCCGCCGGGCTGTGCAGCCTCCTGGAGTAACCGCTCGGCTGCCGCCACGACCTGCTCGACCCGCGGGCCGGCGATCCGGTAGGTCACGAAGCGGCCGGATCGCTCCGCCTCGACCAGGCCGCAGCCACGGAGGCAAGCAAGGTGTTTCGACACGTTGGGCTGCGAGAGGCCTGTCACCGCAACAACATCGCCTACCGTCCTCGGCCGCGCACGAACGGCCAGGAGACACGAGAGTCGGGCCGGATCGGCGAGACCACGAAAGAGGGAGCCCAGTATCTCGAACGAGGGCGCAACCGCTCGGGGGCTCTCAACGACTGTCATATATAACTCCCCGGGAATATATTACCGGAGGAGTCTATCCTGACCACCGGAGTCGTACTTATCTGCGTGTACCCTCATATAATCAGGTATGTCTCACCACGCTGACTTGAAGCCACTCGATCCGGCATCGCTGGAGGCGGCGCGCTCCGCCATGCCGTCGGACGGCCGGCTGCAGTGGATCGTTGAAGCCGCCGAGGCGCTGGCCGATCCCACACGCATTCGCATGCTCTCCGCCCTCGCCCGACGCTCGCTCACCGTCCGCGACCTTGCGATTCTGGTGGGTGTCTCGGAGTCGGCAGTCTCCCATCAGCTCCGCTTCCTCCGGAATCGCCGGGTGGTGAAACGCCGCCGGCACGGCACCACCATGTTCTATACGGTCGACGATCAGCATGTCGCCGCCCTCATTCGGGAGGCTGAGTACCACGCAGACCACGTCTCGCGGGGTTTGCCGGACCACATTCCCTACTCTCCCTCCGATGAGGTGCCCGGGACAGAGGCCGAAGGAGACGCGCCATGAGCACGACCTCTGTCCCGCTGCTCATCGCCGCCGCCGGGACGGTGGGGTTCTTGCACTCGATCCTGCCCGACCATTGGGTTCCGCTGGCAGTGATCGGGCGGACGCAGCACTGGAGCATCGCGCGGGTGGCTCGCGTCAGCTTCCTCGCCTCGGTGGGGCATGTACTGACCTCGATCGTCATCGCCGGCATCATCGCCCTCATCGGGCTGCAGTTCCGGAGCGCGTTCGAGGCCGACCAGGGCCGCATTGTTGGCGTCGTCCTCGTGCTCACCGGCATTGGCTTCCTGGTCTGGGGGGTCACCGGTCACGGACACCATCACCACCACGAGCACGATCACGAGCACAACCATGAGCACCCGCATGACGGCCATGATCACGACCACGGGTCTGCCCGTTCGGGACGCTCTGAGGCCTCGCTCGCGCGGCGCTTCGCGGCGATCGCCGTTCCGTTCGGCGCCGCCGCATCGCCCGATCTCACCATCCTCCCGGTGGCACTTGCCGCCAGCGCCATCAGCGGAGCCGCGGTCGTCGGCTGCCTGATCAGCTTCACCGGCGTGACGCTCGCCACCTTTGTTGGTCTGACGGTCGCAGCGACCCTCGCCGGGTACCAGGTGGAGGGAGAGTGGCTGGAGGAGTACGGGAATGTCATTACCGCCCTCGTCCTGATCGGGATCGGCATCGCCGTGTTTCTGGGGCTCTGAGTGGAAACCATTCCAATGCCGACCGAGACGGCGGCCGTCATCCTCGTATCCCGGTTCCATCCCGGCACGTCGCCGAACTGAAATCTGTCGTCCGCCGCCCGGATTCGCCGGGCTATAGTTGCAAACGTGCGAGGCGCAACGCCCGTTTCTCGGTTCCCGGAGCCGTGGCATGTGAGGCAGGAACTATCTCACTTGTCACGAGACCGGTCTCCCCCGTCAGTTCATCGACGAGTGCGAACCAGCGACGAGTGCGGTCCGGCGTGTCCACGATGACGGTCACGACCGGTACCCGCCGAGGAAGCGACAACAGGGTGTCTCCATGGGGCTGGTGGCCGCCATGGTAACCCCAGATGCCTCGCACGGCCGTCGCTCCGCTGGCTCCGGCGCGCCGCAATTGATGGATGAGCTCGATATAGAGCGGATGACTGCCATGCCGCGCCTGCTCCCCTGCATAGATCATGAGCTTCTGGCAAATTGGTAAGCCCGATGCGTCCGTCTCCGGCAGGAAACGCGGCTCGCCCAGTCGCTCTCCGTCCCGCTTGCATATCTGTACTCGTTCGAACGTAATCAGCGGATTGCGCACCATGGCGGACACCTCCTGCAGAATGCGAGCGATCGTTGGCCCGTCGCCGATGGAGACGATTATGAGCGGCACCTCGGAGTTTCGACCGAAGAATCTGGCACGTCTCCTCACGCCGTGACTCGTGCCGTCGACGCCGAGCAGGACCGTTGCGCCGGCGACACCACGGCGATAGAGGAGATCGGTGAGCGCGATGTATGCCGGCGTGCCGTTGATCCGTTCCTTCCGTCCGCAGTAAATCGTCAGCTTCGTCGCCTCGTCCGCGCCCGCTGACAGAGCTATGGAACCGGCCCGACCAGCCAGCATGCGCGCCCGCTCCAGGGTAATGAGACCGTCGAATGTCAGCCGCTGCACCTCCGGAAGTGCTGCCTGGATGCGCTCGCGCGTATCGACCGCGACGCTGACGAGCGGGAGGTCCTCAGACAGGGTGAGAAAGCGATCGGTGTGAAGGTGGTGCTTGAGCCCAAAGCCCTCCGTTCCGCGGAGGAGAATGCTGGTCTGAAGCGCATGCCGCTCGTAGACATCGAGCAACGCGTCGGCGAGAAACCGGCCACCGGCACGGTCACGTTCTCCAAAGTAGATCGTGAGCTTGAGCGACTCCGCCTCTCTCACATCGCTCTTCCAACTTCCCAGCCAAGAGCCACCGCGGCCAGGCCGACGAGCATCATGAGGACGAGATTCACGGTGAGCGCGACCATTTCCCCATTCTCACCAAGGCGGTGCGACTCGAGCATCCAGGTCGAGAAGGTGGTGTACGAGCCGATGCCGGCGGCTCCCATGAGGAGCACGGCGACGTGATCGAGCGGAAGAGCGGTGAGGAGCCCGAGCGCAAATGCGCCGGAGAGATTGACGGTGAACGTGCCCCACGGAAACTCTCGCCCCGCAGCAGTGGCGACGCGGCTGTCGAGGACGAAGCGCGCCAGTGCGCCCAGGCCACCGATGACGGCCACTGCAACCCACGAAGCGAGGGTCATGCGCTGATCCGGACCCGGCGCACCGCCGCGGTGGCTGTGGCCAGGATGAGGAAGCCGGTTGCGATACTTGTGACGCTGTAGGCCAGGGCGAGAAGGACGCTGCCTGCCCGCAGCATGTCGAACACCTCAAGCTGCATCGTCGAGAACGTAGTGAGCGCGCCGCAAAACCCCGTGCCCAGAAAGGGACGTCGGTATGCGGTGAGGGGCAGCCGCTCCTGCAGGCGGGTCACGAAGTACCCGAGGAGGAACGTGCCCAGCATGTTCGCGGCAAAGGTGCTCCAGGGCCAGGCCGTCGTGCCGTGGGGGATGAGCTGGGCTGTGCCCACGCGCAGGAGCGCACCGCATACACCTCCACCAAAGATCGCCGCCAGCTCACGTCTATCCACGGTGGGCACCCCGTCCTCGTGACCGACCCAGCACGATTCCGTGAGACCGCGAGGCTGGGGCAGCACCCTCCAGCGCAGGTGCGCGAGGGCACAGAGAGCTCAGTCCTCCGGCCGACTCCCCTTCGTTCACCCGTCTCCTCCTCATCACTGACGCAAGACACCCTGTCCACCGGGGTGCTCATGATAAGGTAGAAGCCATCAGCCGGCGGGCTCGCCGGCGGTTTGGGGAGCGGGCCTCATCGCACCGTCACCTCCACTATATGCGAGGCAGTGCTGCGACCCGCCAGGAGTGCAGCCGGGATCCGTCTACAATCCATGGGGTTCCGACGAAGCAAGAGGGAGCGCCCTGAGGGTTGTCGTCAGCGAGCGCGTCAGTCTCGACGGCGTGGCGCAAGCACCGGGAGGTCCGCAAGCGGACACCAGCGGCGGGTTCCGCCACGGGGGCTGGTCCCTCCCATCCTTCGATCCCGCCGTGATGGGGCCGCTCATGGGAGAGTTCGCCAATGTCATCTCTCGGTGCGGCGCATACTTGTGCAGTCCGAAAGGGGATACGACAATTGAACCGGTGGACCGGCCGCCGGCCCTGGGCAGGAGGTCAGCATGGTTGAACCGATAGTGCGCACCCTGAAAGTCCCGGGCGCAGTGCTCACCTGCGACGTGCGCCCCCACGACTCCAGCACCCAGCCAACCCTGCTGCTGATAGGTTCGCCGATGGGGGCGAGCGGCTTCCGGACGCTGGCCGGGTACTTCACCGACCGCACGGTCGTGACGTATGATCCTCGTGGCGTGGAACGCAGCAAGCGCACTGACGGGGCAACCGAGTCCACGCCCGACATCCATGCCGATGACCTGCACCGTTTGATCTCCGCGCTGGGTGCCGGTCCGGTCGACATCTTTGCCAGTAGCGGTGGCGCGGTGAACGCACTGGCATTGGTTGCGCGCCATCCCGAGCAGGTTCGCACGCTCGTCGCCCACGAGCCACCAGCCGCCCAGGTACTATCGGATCGCGCCGCGGCGCTGGCCGCGAATGCCGACATCCATGAGACGTACCTCCGAGACGGTTTCGGGCCTGCGATGGCGAAGTTCCTCGTGCTTGTCAGCCACAAGGGCCCTCTCCCGGACGACTACGCCGATCGGCCGTCGCCGGATCCTGCGAAGTTCGGGCTCCCAACTGGAGACGACGGCTCACGCGACGACGTGTTGCTCGGTCAGAATATCGTCTCGTGCACCCACTATCAGCCCGATTTTGCTGCGCTCCGCAGGGTGGAGACCCGGATCGTCATCGCTGCCGGCGCCGAATCCGAGGGCGAGCTGGCTCATCGTGGGGCGGATGCCGTCGCCGCGCAGCTCGGCATGTCACCCGTAATCTTCCCGGGTGGTCACGGCGGATTTCTCGGTGACGAGTACGGCCAACCGGGGGAGCCCGAGGCATTCGCCGCGACGCTCCGCCAGGTGCTCACCCTGCCGGCCTGAGGCGTCGCCACATCGTCTTCTGACGTGGCGACGCCACGGATACTGGTTGTCCGCAGGAGATCATCCTGGTCCTTGCGGGGAAGGTGGAGGCAGGCCCGAGCGGCGAAACGGGACCGATGTCGGCCAGGGAGGCTGTGCTCGTCCTGGCCATGGTGCCACACGGCTTCCGGAACATCGGGACCGAGACAGCCCGCTGTATCGGCCTTCTGGCGGCAGTCGATGTCGCGGGTTCCTCTGGCCAGCCGATGATGCCATCTGGACAGCACATAGTCCTCACCTCTGCGGCAGCGACCGCCAATGAGCGAGAGGGCACAAGGTCGCGAGGTCCATGTGGTACTGCCGGGCGATGCCGAGGCATCTGCCGCGGCGGCCCGACCACCTGCGCATCCCATGTAGCGTTGGCGAGCGATCACCGCGCGCGGTGCGGGTGCCCAGGAGCGAATACCGCGTGCGGTGAAAAGCCACGGGGCCATCCGGGATGCGGTATGGTCGCAGCCAGGTGGGCCACTTGCATCGGGAGCGCGGCCTGCCCCGTGTCGGCGGCCGCCCTGCTGGACCCGCTGGGAACGCTGGCTGCTACACGATTGACGGCCCCACACCTACCGCCGCGGGGCCTGCAACCCGGAGGTTAGACGCTCTACCGCCAGGGAGCCGCTAGACCAGGTGGTTGATCGTCTGCACTCACCCGGAAGGAGAGTCCTGAATCGGTAAGTTCGTGAAGGTCCCCAGGGCGGCCTCCAGCTTCCCCTCCGGCGTGAGATCTTCCCAGCCGCGGACGCTCGCAATACTCCGCTCGCTCCATTGCCGGACAAGGTCGGCGTAGTTGACCAGGAAGTCGTTCAGCAGTGCTCGCACGTGGATCTGGTCCATAAATGGGGACGTGCCCTCCAGATAGCTCCGCTTGAACGCCGCCCCCACGTGCAACATCGTATCGGCTTGCCCGGCGACGGTTTGCAACGCCTGTAGCAAATCGTCCCGCGTCCCGAAGGGCGCCAGGTACACGCGCAAGAGCCCTTCGAATTCCAGCGTAAAGGTCCTGGGCGGCGTGGTCAGCCACGCCGCCAGCGCCTCTTTCCCCGCCGGCGTGCTGGAATACGTGGTACGTGGACGTTTGCCGACAGAGTCCTTGCGTGCTTCGAGAAGCCCCAGGACGCCCAGACGCTTGACCTCCGCATAGATGAGGCTCCGTGCTCGCGGCCAGAAGTAGTCGAAGCTGCCCTGCATGGCCTTACCCAGCTCGTAGGTCGTACACGTGCCGAGCATCTGGACCATCCCGAGGATGGCGTAGGACGTGGACGTGAGTTTCTGATCTGGCGTTGACATAGTCCAGTTTGGATTATATGATGATCGAGTAATAGTCCAGAGTAGACCAAGAAGGGATGGCTGCCATGGCTCCGGATGACACACGCGCTCTCGCGACCCGCTATATGGAGCTCCTGGATCATCACGATCTCGACGGCGCGGTGGCGCTGTGCACTCCGGACTGCGTCTGGCACGGGTTCGGGCCGGAGCCGGTGGACGGACGCGGCTTCCTGCTGTGGATGCACGCCCTTCTGGAGGGCTTTCCGGATGCGCGCTTCCCGGTCGACGATCTGGTCGTGGAAGGGAACACGGCGGCCAATCGGCACCGCATGGTAGGAACCCACTCCGGGCCCTTCCAGGGTATTCCACCGACCGGCAAGCAGGTGACGGTCGAGGGCATGGACGTGGTGCACTGTGCGGGGAAACAGATCCAGGAATTCTGGCTCACTGCTGATGTCCTCGGTCTGCTGCAGCAGCTCGGGGCGATCCCGCAATCGCAGGCAACGAGCACCTAGCCGGCCACGACCCTCCGCCTGCGGGGACGGGGCACACCTCAGCCCGCGTAGCGTCAGGCTGGAAGAGGTCCGCGTTCGCGCAAGAGCGCGAGTGACGCACGCGAGCGGAAGTCTGGAGACCTTTCCATCCGGGTCGGAGTCGTTGGTGACGGCCTCTCCGTCGGCTCCTGGCCCGGGACGAATAGTCGCTCGTACCCCGGCACTCGGCGGACGCACAATGGACAAGCGCCGCGCCATCAAGGCGTTGATGCTTCCGGATCGCACGTAGGCTCGCTGCATGCGACGTAGGCGATCGCGGGGTGCATCCGAACACCGGGAGACGTAAGAGATGGATGAGCCAGCGCGAGGTGCACCGCCGTGGCTGGAGCGATGGGCCGGCGCCCCATACACCTACATCACCACTGTCGGCCGCCGCACTTGCCGGCCGCATCGCATCGAGATCTGGTTCGCCACCCAGGACGGGCGAATGTATCTGCTCTCCGGTGGCCGCGAACGGTCCGACTGGATACGCAATCTGCTCAGGAGCGGGCACGTTACGATCGAACTGGGAGACGAGACACACGCCGGCGTGGCACGTGTCCTGCAGCCAGGCACCGTCGAGGATCGGCGTGCGCGGGAGCTCCTGGTCGCCAAGTACCGGAAGGGTAACAACCTCGACGAGTGGGGCCGCACCGCCCTCCCGGTCGCTATCGACTTTCCGGCCACCGCCACATTTCCGGAAGGAGACAGAACATCATGAGCTCCACCCGAGCAGACACACCGGCTTCGACAGTTCCCTTCGTCACGTTGAACAACGGCGTGCGCATGCCGCAGCTTGGTCTCGGCGTCTTCCTGGTACGCAACGACGAGGCGATACGGAGCGTGTCGACCGCGCTCGAGGCCGGCTATCGACTTATCGACACCGCAGCTGCCTACGGGAACGAAGCAGGCGTGGGCGAGGCGATTCGCCGCAGTGGCATCCCGCGCGATGAGATCTTCCTCACCAGCAAGCTCTGGAACGCGGATCACGGCTACGAGAAAGCGGTGAAGGGCTTCGAGACGAGCCTGGACAAGCTCGGTCTGGAGTACCTCGACCTGTACCTGATCCACTGGCCGCTGCCGATGCGGGGCCTTGCAGCCGAGACCTGGAAGGGGCTGGAGCAGGTCTACAGCTCAGGGCGGGTGAAGGCGATCGGAGTGAGCAACTTCACACCCGAACACCTCGAACAGTTGCTCCAGGAGAGCGATATCGTTCCAGCGGTGGACCAGGTCGAGCTTCATCCGACCTTTACCCAGCAGGACCTCCGCCGGTACGCCGGCGAGCACGGCATTCAGGTGGAGTCGTGGTATCCACTCGGTGGCCAGCGCAATAAGGACGCACTGCTGAGCCTTCCCTTGCTCGCCGGGCTGGCAGAGAGGCACGGGAAGACGCCGGCCCAGATCATCCTGCGGTGGCACATTCAGCTCGGTCTGGTGGTCATTCCAAAGTCGACGAACCCGGGGCGGATCAGAGAGAATTTCGCCATCTTCGACTTCGAGTTGAGCGGAGAGGAGATGGATGCAATCTCGGCCCTCGACAGAGGCGTCCGACTCGGCGCCGACCCCAACACGGCGGACTTCACCTGAGGTGTGATTCGGCGGCCCCGTGCACCGCGTCCACTGTCTCCAGCGTCATCACCTCGCCGGGAATCGCTCCTCAGCCGTTCGCGGAACGCGTGTCCCTCGACGGTTCGGCAGCCGCCTGCTGATCAAAGAGATAGAAGATGGCCAGCAGGGCAAAGAGCGCCAGCGACGCCTTCGGACCGACATAGGCGAGCGCGATCGAAAAGGCGTAGACGACCATCCCCGCGCCGAAGCGGGGAATGGTCGCGCGCGCCGCGCTCCGATCCACGCGCTCGCGATGCACCAGGCCGCGGTGAACTGTGTGGATCCACAGTCCGCTCATCCTCGCCGCCGCCTGGCGCCTGATGTCGCATGCCGGCTACGCCCGGATGTCCATGGACGCGGTGGCGGCGGAAGCCGAAGTGACGAAGCCGACCATCTATCGACGCTATGCCTCCAAGGAGCAACTGGCCACGGCGGCGGTCGCGGCGGCACGCGAGTGTACCGCGGCGCCGCCCGATACCGGTGACACGCGAGCCGATCTGATCACGCAGCTGCACCGATTCGCGGCGGGCGCTTCACGTGCCTACGGCATGTCAATGATCGGTACGGTGCTGGCCGAAGAGCACGAGACGCCCCAGCTGCTCAGCCACTTTCGTGAGGACGTGGTGGCACCCCGCCGGGCGCTGTTTCGCGCCGTGCTGCAACGGGCACAGAAGCGAGGAGAGCTGCGCGACCGCGTGGATATCGATCTGGCGATCAACCTGCTCGTGGGCGCGTTCTACGCTCAGTATCTCGAGGGCCGCGCCTTCGACACGGGCTGGGAGGAGCGGGTGGTCGACACGGTGCTGACCGGGATAGGGCGAATCCGTCGACCGTGACCTACCGCCGCTGAAGGCCCGTCGCCGGTCCGGCAAGACTGCCGGCGCGGGAATTATTCATCTCTTAGGCGCTCCAGGTATGCTTTGCATATGGACAGCATGGCGGAGCGCCTCGATCTGACTCCCTACTCCCCGGCGCCCCGCTACAATATCCGCGCCGTCGAGAAGTCCACCGGGTTGTCGGCCAGGACCCTGCGCTCATGGGAGCGCCGCTACGGCGTCCCTGCGCCCGAGCGCGATGGCCAGGGGCGCAGACTGTACTCCGACCGGGACATCGCCCTGATCCGCTGGCTCATGGCCCGGGTGGAGCAGGGCATGGCGGTCGGGCGGGCAACGGCTCTGCTTTCGGGGGAAGACGAGCGCGCCGGCGACGTATCACTTCCTCCTCTGGATACCCTCCAGCTCCGGCTGCTGCAGGCCATCGACTGGCTGGACGAGGCCGACGTGATGCGCGTCCTCACGCAGGCACTCCGCGCCCTCCCTGAAGAGAACGTGGTGCTCGACCTGATGCAGCCGGTTCTGTACCGAATGGGCGATCTGTGGGAGGCGGGGCGCATGTCCGTGGCCAGCGAGCACTTTGGCACGCACCTGATCCGAACCGCCCTGGCCGACCTCTTCGCACGCGGCCCCGCTCCCTCGCGGACCGAACGCATCCTGGTCGGCTGCCCACCCGGCGAGCTGCACGACTTTGGCGCGCTCGCCTTCGCTCTCTTCCTGCGCCGGGCCGGGTTTCCCGTCACGTTCATCGGCGCCAGCCTCGATGCCGCGAGCCTGACGGATGACCTGCGCCGCATCCTGCCCGCGGCCCTCTGTCTGTCCGCGACCACGGACCACGCCGCGGCGGCGCTGGCCGCCCTGTACGCCGGCCTGGCCGGCTCGTTTCAGGGTGTTCTCGCCTACGGTGGGAGCGCCTTCGACGGCCCCGAGGCGCCCGCAGACGTCCCCGGAGTGTTCCTTGGGAGAGACATACGCATGGCCGTCGAGAGGCTACGTGCGCTCCTCCAGGCACGGCCGCCGGATTCCGTCCAGCCCTGATTTGTGCCTTATGCGTTGATTATGCAAATATTATACAACGGGCTGCGGCCCGCATGAATCGCTCGCACCCTGAAAGGAGCCAGGCAGATGTCCAGCAAGCAACCGACGACGCAGTACTTCCAGATCACGAACAGTATCCCGGAACAGGTGTGGTATTGGGGAGCCGTGGGATCCATCCTCGCCTCCGCCGGGCTGAAGCTGGCCGGCAAGGACGGCTGGAGCCTATTCGTCGGCCAGTGGCCGCCGACCTTCCTCCTCTTTGGGCTCTACCACCGCCTGGTCCAGCCCGGTAAGTAACCACCAGTCGTATGCCACCAGGCTCGCCTGCCCGTTCAACCCTCTGCCCTCTAGCGTGGCAGGCGAGCCACCTCCTCCACGAGGACACAGTATCGTGCGCTTCGGTTACGCGTGCCAGAACCTGACGCTGGGAGCGACCACCAGCCGCACTGTCCGGCTGGCGAATCTCTCTGACGCGGAGCGGGTCCGCTCGGCGATCGACGCCAACCTCAGGGATCTCGAGACCATCCTTCGCTGGAGCGCCGGTCGGCCCCTCGGTCTGTTTCGGATGAGCCAGCAGATCATCCCCTTCGCGTCCCATCCTGCCTTTCCCTACGACTGGGAAGAGGAGCACGGCCCGGCGCTTCGCCGGATCGGTAGTCTCGCGGCCGGGCTCGGGACCAGGCTCTCCGTGCACCCGGGCCAGTTCATCCAGCCGGGAAGCCCGAACCGGGACGTCGCGCGACGAAGTCTGGCCGAGCTACGCTACCTGAGCCGCCTCCTCTCCCTCGTCCAGGGAAGCGATCTGGTCCTCCACCTGGGCGGCGCCTGCGGCGACCGGCGCGCCGCGGTGACACGGTTCACCGCATCGTTACGTGGCGAGCGGGAGATCCTGCGCCACCTTGCGCTCGAGAATGACGAACGCGTCTGGACGGTCGCGGACGTCCGCCAGGCGGCATCGGCACTCGGCGTTCCGGTGATCGTCGATACCCTCCATCACGCGCTGAATCCGGGTGGTCTCACCCTGCGCTCCGCGCTCGATCTGGCACTGCCCACCTGGGACCGGCCGCCGAAGGTACATCTCTCCAGTCAGGATCCCATCAAGCAACACGGAGCACACGCCTTCAATATCACGCCGGCCGACTTCGCCGCCCTTCTCTCTGCACTGGACGGTCGGGAGAGCGACGTGATGGTCGAGGCCAAGGGGAAAGAACAGGCGGTGCTGGCACTGGCTTCCGCCACACCGGCGCCGGAGGCAATCGCATGGTGAGTCAGCCGATCGCACAGCACTCGCTCCCGGTGGCGATGGAGGTGACCAAGCGGGTAGCACGCACCTTCTCGCTTGCCATTCGCTTCCTGCCCGGATCGGTTCGCGACGACGTCTACCTTCTGTACTTCGTGTGCCGCACCCTCGACGACCTGGTGGACACACACCAGCCCGAGGCAGGCAGGCGGCTCGAGCAGGTCGGCGCCTGGGCACAAGGGGGCGGAGCGCCGGCCGGCCGCGAAGAGACCATCCTGGACGAGCTTCTGGCACGCTACCCCGACATGCCGCGCGAGGCCGTCGTCGACTTCTGCCGGGGCCAGCTCGACGAGCTCGGCGCCGTGCCGATCGAGACGGAGGCCGATCTCGATCTTCATGCCTACCGGGTGGCGGGAACGGTTGGCCGGCTGATGAGCGGGCTCCTCGGGGTCCGCTCGCCCGATGCCGATGTGTCGGCCCGGGCGCTCGGCATTGCCATGCAGCGAACGAATATTCTGAGGGACATCGACGAGGATCTCGCCCGCGGCCGCGTCTACATTCCGGCCGAGACCATGGAGGCGCTCGAGGTGCGGGATCTGGCGAGAGAGAGCCGCCGGCGCCTGCTCGAGCTAGAGATCGCCATCGCCGATCGCTGGTACGAGAGAGGGCTTGAGGGTACGGCGTACCTGCGGCAGGGGCGATGGCAGGTACGAGCGGCGGCGCTCATGTACCGTGAGATCTTGCGGCAGCTGGAGCGTGACGGCCTCGGTCGCATCCGCCCCAACCGCGCCGCGGTGAGCGGCCGCCGCAAGCTCTGGCTGCTCGCCCGGGCCACTGCCGCCCGGTAGCGGCCCCTTCGCGCGCGCCATGCCGGGCGGCAAGCAGCGGCGTGGCTACCCGGCGATGCTGACGCACTCACCTGGCTGAAGAATCGTGACGGCCACGTCGGGCGCCAGGACAGCGGCGTGTTGTGCGAATTGATGAGGCGGCTCGACGAGAAACGACGGGTCGCGCTTGCGCACACCACGCGCGGCGAACGTGCCCCAGTGGATGGGAATGGCGAGTGAAGGCCGCAGCAGAGTGAGGGCCTGGGCAGCGCGTCGCGGGTCGAGATGACCGGGTCCGAGAACGCGTCCCCACCCCCAGACAGGAAGCAGCGCCACGTCGATCGTGCCGGCGAGATCGGCCATCGCGGGAAACAGGTCCGTATCGCCCGCGAAGTATACGCGGCGCTGCCCGGCGATGACGAAGCCAAGCGCTGCCCCGACCGGTCCGAGGGGTGGGCGGAACCCGGAGTGCTCGGCCGGTGTCGCCGTGATGCGGAGCGACCCGGCGGTTGTCCGCTCCCCCGGTCTCACCTCCTCGACCCGCGAGAAGCCACGCCGACGCAGGAACGGTCCGGCGCCGGCCGGCACAATCAGCCGGCGATCGTTCCCTAACCGGCGGAGCGAGGGAACGTCCAGGTGATCGAGGTGCAGGTGGGAGATAAGCGTGACGTCGGCGGCACGAGCCAGCTCCGGTCGAGGCGCAGGCACGTGTCGGTGGAGATGGGCCAGCCGATCACGCAGCAGCGGATCGGTGAGGACGCGCATCCCGTCCATCTCCACGACGAGCGTGGAGTGGCCCAGGAAGGTGACGCTCGGAGATTCGCAGCTCATAGCCATTGAGCCAGCCGGATGCCGTGGTCCCGGCGCAGCCGCCGCTCAATCGACCGCGGCCGCGGCAGTTTGTACGCGATCGATCCGCGGATCGACATGCTCGCCAAGATACTCAACCCAGGCCCGCTTGACGCAGGGATAGTGGGTCGAGGCTTCCACAAGATCCATGAAGTTCTCGACGTTTCCCTCGAACCGCCGATGCAAGAGGGGATCCTTGATCGTGCCGTCGTCGCCAAGCGCGGTGTGCGCCTGGGCAAGCGAGAACATGTCGGGGTACACCCGCGCCCCCAGATGCTCGAGCGGAATGCGGAGCGACCAGAGACCGCGATTGCCGCCCACCATCGAGGGTGAGGCAGAGAGCAGCAGGGCGTGCCGCTCATTGAATGGCTGTGGCGTGAAGCGTGACACCCAGTCGATGCTGTTCTTCAGGGCTCCGGGCATGGAGGCGTTGTACTCGGGTGAGGCGATGACGAAGCCGTGACAGGCCTCGAGTCGCCGCTTGAGATCGAGTGCCCCGGCGGGGAAACCTTCCTCGGCCTGGACGTCCTGGTTATAGGAAGGACAGTCGAAGTCTGCCATGGAGGCAAAGTCGACTTCGCTGCCGTTGGCGCGTATGCAGCGAGCGGCAAGATCCGCCAGCCGCGTGTTCAGCGATTCCCGGCGAAGTGACGCCGAGAACACCAGAAAGCGAAGGGGACTGCGACGCGCCGACATCAGCCTTCCGGTCGCTCCGGCGAATCCGCGGAGTTGGGCAGATCGCCGCGGGGATCGACCGGGGCGCGATCGTCATACACGGCCGACATCGATCCGCGGATATCGGCAAATGCGGCCTCCAGCTGCTGCCGCATGGCGCGCCCCGCGGCACCGCTGAGTGTCCCCTGCCGCTCCGCGATGTCCACGACGTGCTCGACCACCCGGTTGTAGGCTTCCTTGGTGGTGTGCCGCACATCTCCTACGTGGCGAAGGACCACGGCCAGGAACTCGTCGTAGCTGCGAGCCGGCGCCACCTCCCGGGCATGCACCCTTGAGACCTCGTGGAGATCCTGCCGGAGCTGCGGGCGCGACTCGTACCGGTCCAGCGGCAGGCGCTCTACCAGCGCGACCATACGCGCCGGGGCGTCGGACACCAGGAGCCCATTGATCAGCTCCTCTTTGCTAACGGGGAAACCGACGTGCGCCACGTAGGCCTCAACCTCATGCTCTGTCTCCGTCATGCCGGCGCCTCCTCCTCTCAACCATAGGCCGCGTGCCCGGGATGGTCAAAGTGGTCCGGCGGAGCGACGTGCCCGGTCAGCTAAAGCCCGCACGGAATCCCGGGGCACCCGAGCGCGGAGCGGTATCCCCGCGAGGTTGTGTGAAAAGGAGAGAGACTCGACGGATCGCTCGCCGTCTGTCGGGAGAACGTCACTCCTCCGGAGGGGACATCTCGGTCAGTGGGAACCATCCCGTCCCCGGAACCTCGACATTCACGACCTCGGGAGTTCCCGCGATCAGCAAGGGCAGATCGCGCATTGCCTGTTTGAAGTGCTCCGACTGCACGTGCGCAGCGCCGGCCCCGGCGTCGCGGAACGCTTCAACCAATACGTACTGGTTGGGATCGTCGACGCTGCGCGACCAGTCGAACCAGAGGTTGCCGGCTTCTCGACGCGTCGACCGGGTGAAGTCGCTCACTCGTTCCAGCCAGTCATCGCTGTACTCGGGACGCACTGTGAACCTGGCGACGATGAAGATCATGGGCTCCTCCGCCGACTCCTCACTGATGGATGCCTGCTCCATACTGGCGTGGGAGGCGATGTGCCGCAGAGCGCACTCGACGGGAAAGACCCGCCGGAGCCGCAGATCGCCTTCCCATCTCAACCATAGGTGGCGCGATTCCCGTCGCCAAACGGTGGCCGACAGCATGGAGCCTCTGAATGCGATTACCCGCACGGAGCGCGCATCTTCGCGGCACACTCCGCTGCGGCGCGGCGTGAGGCTGGTTCCGAGCCGGGGGCTCGAGATCGGCGCGATTCTTGTCATCGGCGTGGCGGCGGCCATTCGCGTCGCACTCATCGTTCAGGGCTGGCCGCCACTCAACAGCGATGAAGCCACCAATGGACTTACGGCGCTCCACATCGTCTCCCGTGGCGAGCTTCCGATCTTCGTCTATGGACAGGCATACGTGGGAGCGATCGAAGCCTACCTCGCCGCAACGCTGTTCTGGCTGTTCGGCCCGTCC
>Ga0070735_10001326_pt1 | contig 24188 bp, 27 predicted proteins | sample Coa_R1_FD_66443 | JGI IMG/M metagenome (GOLD analysis project Ga0070735, IMG submission 66443) | Surface soil microbial communities from Centralia Pennsylvania, which are recovering from an underground coalmine fire - Coalmine... | ecosystem: Environmental > Terrestrial > Soil > Unclassified ...
GAAAGTCTCGTATCCTTATCCCGGCTTTCTTCAATCGGTAGCTCACCTGTCCCCGGCTCAAATGCGTGAAGCTGGCGATGGTGTCCATCGTCATCCCGAACCGCGCCAGCATCAGGCATTCGAAATCCTCCTGCCGCGCCAGAAACGCGACGCGATGGTTCGGCTCGTTGCCCGTCCCGTCCGGAGCCGCTGGCGCGCGCCACTTCGCCAGCGACCAATTCTCATGCAAGAGTGGATGGCTCATCAGTCTCCGTTGGTATGACTGGGCGCTTACAGGAACAGCCGGTGCAACGGATTGCCGCATTTCGGGCAGAACTGCACTTCCGCCAGCATCTCCAAAAGTTCCTTCCGCGCCATCTTCCGCGCGCTCTTGGCGATCTCCATCTCGATCTGCTCCCTCGTCAACGGCGCGTCCGGCTGCGCCGCCACTTCGGGATTGCCGCCGTCCCGTTGGGCTTTGAAGTAAGCAAAAGACCCTTTTTCGCGGTGTCGTCTTGCCGTCATACAAACCCAGTTACGAGACTTAAATCCGGCATCCCAACCGGGTTTTTTGCGGTCCAGTTGTTTCAGGTCCAGGTTTCCCTGTGCGTCCGCGTGTTCCAGCATGAGACTTAAGATTGCTTGCGAATCCCGGTTGAAAGTGCCTCGTGGTTTATACGGTCTGGTTGAAGTTCTCTTGCTGGTGTTCATGTTTTATCCTGTGGTTGTTTGTTTTTTGCTGCCAAGGTCTGCTGTAGGACACGTTTAAGGCTTACCGCCGGAATGCGCAAGCTTTTTTTTATTGCCAAAATCCTCCGGTTTCCGCATAAAACCCTCCCATGTTGACTTTGCCGGCGGCGATGGACCGTGCGCTCTCACCCCGCGCTCTCACCCCTTTGCAGGAAATCCAGCTTTACGTCCGCCGTCAGGGCGGGCGCTGGCGCACCCTTGATTATCCCGAACCGCCCCTTACAGCACCTTCAAGTTCTTCGACCAGCCCACAAAAAAGTGATACCGCTTGCCGCTGTAAAGCCCGGCGTTGTCCCATTGGCCCCAGGCCGCGCCCGCGTCCAGCGAGCCACCGAACACCCGCCCGAACTGAAAATATCCGCCCGTGTCCTCGATCAACACCGCCCCCGGCCCGCCGCTGCTCGTTCCCCCCGTCCCGCTCAATGGTGCAGCCGCGCCCATGAGTTGAAACGGCACAATCGCCACCGTCGCCAGACTGGCCAGAATCCCGTTCGTCTGCGTGATGAACGTGAAGGGATGGACCGGCAGTTGCAGCGTGGCATTGGCGGACAGGATGTTGAACCGCCCCAGTTCGTCGCCGCCCAGACCCACCCCCACGTAATCATTCACGTTGTAAATGGCGATAAACCCGCCGCCCACATGCTTCGGCAGCGTCGGCGCATAGGTCACATACGCGTTGAAGCTGTAGTTGCTCGCCGATAGCAACCCCGAGTTTTCCGCCGCCAGGATGATTCCCCCCAGCCCGTTCGTGCTCTGCGCGCGCAAAACTTGTCCACCCAAAAGTCCCCAAACCGCCAGCACTGCCGCCATGATTTTTAATTTTGCCTTTTTCATTTTGAATTTTCCTTCTGTTGTTGGTCCACACTGTCCGAGTAAGTCCGGCTGCGATACATCTTGAGCGCGGCGCAGCCGGACCCAATCACCGCGCACACGCCCTTCACGTAAAAGATCACGAATGGATTGCAGTATTTGTAGGCTTCATCCGACCCGAAATACGTCTGGATCGCCAGAAACACCGCGATGGCCACATACAGCGTCCCGTCAATCCACACTGGCGTCGGCAGCTTCATCGTTGCAAAGTCTCGCGCGGCTGCCCCCGGTGTTCCACCGCTCGCACCGTGCCGTCATCCGGCTGCAACCCCAGCCGGTCCGCCATCACCGCCACCTGTCCGCTCACATCATCCACCTTCATCTCCACCCGGTCAATCCGCGTCAGGATTTGCTCGAACTGCTGCCGTGCCAGATACCCCAGCAACACCACCAGCACCGTCATCAGTTTCAGCATGAACCCGTTGAATTTGCTTTGTCTTTCCATAAGTTTATCAAACAGTTCGCGCACGATTTCCTTGACATTCTCGCACAGATTTGCGGTAATGGGATTTGTGAACACCATGAATCCCCGTCAGCGGCTTTGTATTTTCTTCACCATTTGCGCCCTTATCGCAGCACTGCTTTGGCCCCCGTGGGAATTTGTTTATCGTAATGGCACCGTGAAAGTCGCGGTGTCCGGCGGTTACGCCCTGTTGTGTTATCCCCCCGAACCTCCCGCTGGCGATGGCATCAGTCTCGCGTATGGCCGCTTGTTCGCCGAGTGCCTGGTTCTGATTCTGGCTGGCGAAGCTTCTTATCTGGTCTGTGCGATTCCGCTCATCCACGAGCGGTCCCAGCCACCATCCTAGTTTCACCCAGTTCATCGCATCACCTTGCGGTATTTGAATTCCCGCCATGCCTTGGCTTTGTCTTCTGGATTTTCCAATCGGTCCACGGCCTGTTGGAGGAAGATTTGCCTTTGTTCCGGCTCTATTTTACGTGCTCGTCCAATCACGTCGTCAATGTAGTCATTGGCCTGCGCCCGCCGGACAATGGCCGGATAATCCTCCATCATTTCCGCCGGCTTACCGGGTTGTGGGGTGAAACGCGGAAGTTGGGATTTGAGGATTTCTGAGGAACCGGTCGAACCTACCTGTTGGGACCGTTGGATCCCTGCGGCCACCGGACTGGCCTGAATCAACGCCTGTTTGAAATTTTCGATAGCTTGGGATTGACCTGGTGGTACCACCGCTGATTGACGACCCACATTGATGGCGGTCGGATAACCTGTAGCGGCGCCCACCGCAAACCGAATCGGTGGCCCGGCCCAGGGAGCGATGGCCGAATTGATGATGTCCCGCGCGCCCGAATCCAAAGCGACTTCGTTCGGCAATCCCTGCATTTTAGCCTGGATGATTCCTCGCAAACCAAGCACACGCAAGCCGCGTCCGGCGGAAGTCATGTTGAACAACGCGATGTATCGTGGCCGCCCGTTTTTATCGTCGGTTCCCAAATCAACCGCGCCTAGGGGCACTCCCGGTCGCCCCATCGCGCCGCCGCCTTTTTTGTCTTTCGTCAGCAAATAATTCAGAGTGGCTATGGTGCCAACGGTCCCCACCAGTTTCGCGGCCATATTGGCCCGTAGTGCTAGAGCCGCTGGTACGCTCGCTCCCCGAACTGCGGGGTCCAACAATGCCGCTCGTACTCCCATCGTGTTAAAAGTCGTGCCCGCCGTAACAAACGGTCCCAATCCACTGTCACGGAAGAAGCGTTTGTAATAGCCTTGTGCGCGTTTGTTGTATTGGCCTATCTGGTTGACGAATTCGCGGCGCGCGGTTTCCGAGTTTTCCACCAGTCCATCATGCGCCAGCCGTTTGTAGGTGTCGTCCAGCGCCAGCCGCGTGGTCTTGTCCAGCCATTGGATGACTTGCGAAGCCTGACGCATTCCCGGCGTTCGCGTCGGCTCGTATTGTTCTTTCAAGGCTCCGATTTCAGCCAGTGACGCCAGTTGCGCCCGATTGTCCTGGAATCCTTTGACTAATGCCCTAGCTATGGACACTGGCACGTCGGGCCGTCCCGGCAGTGCGCTCAAAAGCGAGTCATTCAACAAACGCCCTGCTGTTCCAGGCAGTGTCATCAGAGCAGATGCCAGATTTACCATGTGGGTCGTGGCATCTGTGCCTGACAGTAATGCGGCCTTATTCAGCACACCGGTCACGGCTTTGAGTGCCAGCGAGGGTGGTTTCATGTCCACATTGGCTGCGATCCGGTACTCGGTTGCCAGTCTTGCGTTCACATAGATGTTTTTGTTCTGGTTCACGCCGGTCGCACCCGACTCGTTGGGTAAAATAACCCGCTGGCGTTTCAATGGAAATGGAACGGCTTTTTGGCCGTCAATCATCACGGTTTCTCCCGGCGGGGCAATCACGGCCTGTCCCTTTTCGACCAGGGCGTTTTCAAAGGCGTTCTTGTTGGCAATCTCCAACTGCTTGCCAAAAGTGTTTTCCATCAGGTCGTAGTAATTGACGTGGTACGCCTGACCGGTTCCCCTAGCCTGTACACCAAATGGGGACTTCTTGCGCATGGTGCCCATCAGATTTCCGCGCCCGACACTTCGCACCACATCGCGCGGGTTTTCGTGCTCCAACACCGCCCGCAGATTAATGCGCGCACCGGTCTGCAAGCCGCGCGTCGGCAGTTCCACATCGGGGTCAAGCTGCATCGCTTGTTTGTATTGCGGCTCGACCACGTTCTTCCACAGGTCGATGTGCCGGGCGATGACCTGTTTCACTTTTGGGTCGTTCAAGAACGCCTGATATTCTTCCTCGGTTTTGAACGGGGAAGTTTCCTTGCCGATCAAACTCATCACCGCGGCGGCTTTCTCCGGCTGCCCGCTGTCGGCAAACGCCTTTTTTACCGAGCGCAGGTTGTCCTCGGTCAAGGCCGCTCCCAATTTGCGCGGATCAACTCCGGAATCACCGATGGCATCCGCTGCGAAGACTTCCGCCACCGGGCGGGCGGCGATGCGGCTGGAAATCCAGCGCGCTCCCAATTCGCCCAGTTGTTTTGATTTCAAAGTCGTGCGCGGAAAAGTCTTGCCCGCCAGTCCGCCGATGAATCCACGCACATTTTCCACCGCCGACTTCAAAGCCGCAATCATTCCATTAGCCACCGGTGCAGCCTGTGCGGAAACATCCGCCGGCGGTGTTGGTCGTTCGGGTGCCAGCTTGCCGGTGATTTGGTCTTCCATCGTCGGTATTCCCGAACCTTCGCCTTCCGCTTTCGCGGTCGCCGCCCCGGGACCGGCAGGCATCGCGGAGGGTTGCTCTTGCGCTGCTGGCTGTACGCCGCCGCCAGTGCCTGCTTCTGCGGGTGGCCCGATTTTATCATCTCCCGCACGTTCTCCTGAAACACTGCTTTCGACTTGCCCTTTTTGAGTGGCATTTGGTTTTTCCTCGGTTGTGGCTGCAATTTCCGGTGCAGCCGTTGTTTTTTGTTGGACGGTCTGCGGAAAAGCCTGGCGCCGCAACGCTGCCGCTTGTTCCCGTGTGAATTTCGCTTCGGGAAATAACGCCTGAACTTTGGCCGTGGTGTCCGCTTTGGCTCGTTGAATCTCAGCAATGATGGACATGCCGCGTTCCGCTTCCGGTGGGGTTTCTGGCACAACCACCGGCTGCGCCCGTTTGGTTCCCGCTGGCCCTGGTGTCCATGAACGGCCTTGGTTGGCGACATCAAGTGGTTGCGCTGCGGGCGCAAATTGTTGTTGCTGCGATTGGCCCACGGTGTTTTGCAGCGGGGCTGCCCGCAAAGTAAACCCCTTGAAAGGGTTAGCCGCATTCGGTTCCAAATCGCTGGTATTAATCTCTCGCGCCAAATATTCCGCCGGGCCTTCCGGCTGTGGCAACTGGATGCCCGTTTTCGCAATGTGCGTCGCCAATCCCGTGGCCATTGCCGTGGAATATCCAGCGTCGGCAAACGCGCTCACCTTGTCTTGAAAACTGGCTTTCGGGTCGGTCGCCGTGTCCACCGCGCGCACGAGAGCTTCGGGTGCCTGCTTGGCGGCGATGGCCGCGTAAATCCCTTCCGCAATCTTGGGAATCACCCCGCCGCCTTCGCTGATGGCCAAAGGCGCGATGGAAGCCGGATTGGCCACCGCTTGATTGGCCATTTGCGCCACGGGATTATAAAGCGCCGCTGCGACCGCTGCGACCTTGTTGGTCTGCGGACCGGCAATGGGCAACGGATGAATGTTCGGGTCCGGTTTGAACAGTCCGCCTTGCGGCGCGGCCCAAGCGGTGCTGCGCGGCGATGGCCCCAGAAAGAATTCCGTTCCGGGAAGATCGCGGAATTGCTGAAACAATGTCCGGGGCGCAGCGGGACTGAGCGTGCCCTGTGCTAGCAATTTTTGGCGGTCTGCTTCCGGCAGCGTCTGGTCTGGCGGCAATACTCCCGGCGGCAGGGTCAACTTGGGCAGGTAAGTGTCACCTTGCGTGGGAATGACCTCGTCGTCCGGATTGAACTTCAAGTCCACCGTTTCATCATCCGGATTGAAAGTGATGCTATTCGTTGTCTCCGGCATCGCTCGTGGTGGTTTGAGTTTTGGCACCAGCCTTGCGCTTCAACTGGCCATTGAACAGGTAAGTGGACCCGGCAGGCAGTGAATCATACTGGTCTTGCGATTGAATCAACGGCGGACCGGTGTTGGCCGGCGCACTTGGCGCTGGACCACTCTGCGCGGCGGCGGGCGCAAGGTTTCTGAAAGCCGCTGTTGGCGCATTCGTGCCCATGAACGGGGCCACGGACTCAGGCGAGCCGCTGACTTCGTAATCCGGCGTGGTCGCATCCGCCTTGGGATAATGCTTGTAAGTCATCGTGGCTGGTTTGGTCTTGCCCGCTTCCAGCCGCGCCTCGCGCTGTTCGGCCAGCGCCTGTTTTTTCGTCGCAATATCAAGCTGTTGTTGCACGAAATCCGAATCTTCCTTGCGCGCCTCGCTCAAGGCTTGCGGCGTCAACAACCCCGGATTTTTATACAGCGCCTGTTCCGCCGTCAGACCGCTTTGCCGGTCGCGCGCGTAACTCTGTTGCGCCGCCCATTTCATCGCCGCCGCTTTCGTGCGCTCCGCGTTGGCCGCTTGAATCTCCTGCAACCGCTGTTCGCGCAAACCGGTTTCGGCCTGGATGCGCGCGTTCTCGGTGGCAATCCGCGCCCGCTCGAATTGCGTCTGCCGTTGCAGCGTTTCCTGCCGGGCCTGCGTTTCCATTTGCGCCCGCGTCTGTTCCTCTTGCAGCCGCGCCCTTTCGCTGCCGATCTGCGCCCCCAGTTGCGCGCCTCTCAGCCATTCCGCCGCCGGGTCCGCCGGGGCCAGCCAGTCAGGAAGTTGTGGCATATCAGTAGGCAGCGCCGCCCGCGCCGTAGTCCGGTAGTTGTGCGTCTGCCGTGTCCGCCTCGTCCGGTGGCAGCGCTGCCGCGTTTTGCTGCGTTTGATACCGGTTGAGCAAATCCTGCAAGTCGGAATACGGGTTCGCGCCCGCCAGCACCTGCTGCCCATTCAAGACTTCGTATCCCGGCGGTCCGCTCAATATCCCGTTGTTCGGTGCCGCCGCCGCCATCGGTGTCGCCGCCGGAACGGTCGTCGGCAGAGGCAACCCCCGGCTGCCCGCCGCACCCATGCCCGCGCCAAAGCCGCTGCCCACGGCACTCAGGTTCGCCGCCGCCGCCGCGCTCGGGTTCGGTGCCGCCGCCAGAAAGCTGTTCTCCAACTGCGCGTTGTACTGCTCGCCCGGCGTCAGATAGAAACCCGGATTGTTCGCCACGCTCGCCCCCGGCAATGTCGGCAGCAAACTGGTCAAATTCTGCTGGCCCATGTTCGTCAGGTCCAGCGAAGTCAATCCCAGCGCCCGCAGATAGGCCGCGTTGTTGTTCGGGCTGCCGGGACTCCCGGTGGCCACGCCACGTTCCGCCGCCTGCTGCTGGATTTGCGCCAGCACATCTGCCGGCAACTGTCCCTGTGTTTCCGAATTGATGTTCGCGCCGATGTTCCCGATGTCCGCGTTATATTGTGGTAGCTGGTTGTAAACGCTGTTCCCCGCCGCGATGGCCTGGGGCACCACCTGCGGCGCGGTGCTCTGCGCCTGCACCGGCGCGGGCACGCTGCCCACCGCTGCCGGACTCACCGACTTGGGCGTCGGTGACGCCGCGCCCGGACTGTTCTCGCTGTTCCAGAAGTTTTGCAGCGCATACAGTCCCGTCTGCGCTCCCGTGGCTTGTAAAGGGTTGGCCATAATCTTATCCTTGCGCGACCGCGCACATCACCCGCCGCAAATCGCCGCGTCGGCCATACGGTGCCACATTGATGGCTGGCCAGTTCTTGCCCAGATAATGCGTCAGTTCATCGTTGAGTAACTTGATGGCCTTGGCGTGTGACTTCGCCTCCAACGCCGCCGCGTTCGGCACGTCCATGTCCGCGTAACGGATGGCCTTGCATTCCTCGATCAGTGCCGGGATGTTCCCAATCACCAGAAAATCCGTGTCGTTGAACACCGGCACGAATTCCAGCTTCACCAGCGCCGTCACTGGTATCAGCCCCGTGCTGCCCGGCGGGACGATGCACGGACTCGCCGGGGTCACCACGCCACAGGTGCATGGCACGTTGTTCAGGTAATACCGCCGGTACGCCGGGTTCGTCTCGTATGCGCCGTAACGCGAGAGCAACACCTGCGCCCCGGTCGTCGCGTCCTGCTGGTAAAGCAGCACGTCGCCAAAGGTCACGTCCTTCTGGATGCCGCCGATGCTGGTCACAATCGTCGGCTGCCCGTTCACGGTGCCGATGACGTTTGGCTGGGCCAGCGTCATGAAAAACCCGTTCACCTGCGCGTTGCCCACCGTCGAATAAATCGGATTGCCGTTTTGATCGAGGCAATTCGAGATGCACAGGTTCTTGCCCACGTCGCGCGGGTCCGTGGGGTAGGCGACGAGGTATTGGTTGCTCGGCGTAAGGTCCGTGTTCGTCGGGAAGGTGCCCCGGTCGTAGCCCTGCGCCTCGCCGCACCAGTTCGGCGCGCCGGGGATTTTGCAGAAGTCCTGCAAGCCGATGCCTTCGGGTAGGATTTCATAGAATTCATTCTGCATCCGCACCGGATGCCGGCAGTACGCCAGTTCGATCACCCGCGCGAACTGATACGGCATGGTCACATACGGGTTGCACCGGCTCACGCTGAACACCACCTTGCGCCAGCCGCCCCACCACCCGGTTTCCCCGCCCGCCTTTATCAGCCGTTCCTGCGCCAGATTGACAAACGAGGCCACGCCCGGAATGTCGGCCTGGCATTTGCCCACCGCTTCCGGCAACCGGCTCTGTCTGACTTGCGCCAAACTCACGCGCACAATGAATCCTTTGTTGACGTTAATAGGGTTATTGTCATATAATATGTGCCATGAAAGGCAGAAAAGATTTTTACGAACGCACATTTAACGAACGGTTTTGGCGTAGAGTAGAACCGCAAAATGGTGGAAAATGCAGAAATTGGCTCGGCACCTGTGGAAGTCATGGTTACGGAATGGTGAGCCGCAACGGAAAGAATGTCAGAACACATCGCGTTGCGTACGAATTGGTCTTTGGAGAATTTAACGTGGCCTTTGACGTGCTTCACAAATGCGACAATCCGTTGTGCTGTAATCCTGAACACCTTTATCTTGGCACGGATGTTGAAAATCAACGCGATGCAGCGCAACGCGGCGGACATAAAGCAAAAATGGGGGAACAACACCCTATGGCCCGGCTCAATTCGAGTGACATCATAAATATCCGCAATTCCTTTCACAAGAAAGGCGTCTTTCAACATGTTTTGGCCAAACAGTACGGAGTGACTAAGACCCAGATTTCCCGTATTGTGCATAACCGGGTGTGGAAATCCGTTGGTGGCCAGACCAGTCCGCCGCTCAAACGGCTTGACCAAAAGGTCAGGATTCAAATCCGCCTGCTTAGACAGCAAGGAATTACTCAATCCAAAATGGCAAAGATGTTTGGCGTCACTCAAAGTGCAATTAGTCGGATTGTGCGTCATGTTTAAGGTGTCTGCCATTCGAACCAAAAGATTTGATTGCCGCTGCCGCCGCTCGTCAGGGTCAACTGGACCTGGATGGGATTCCCGCAGCCGTTCGTCGAGAACGACCCCGAAAACGCCGGAAATTGCGGCACGCCGTTGATGGTCACGCCGGGGATGTTCGAACCGCCGCTGAAACCGGCCTTCCAGTTCCACGTCGCCGCCGTCGGGCTGATGAAGTTCAGGAACAACTGGCTGATGCCGTTGAAGTCGCCCACCCAGATGGTGTCGTATCCGGGGTCCGGGTTGACGCCATACGCCGGTCCCTGCACCCAGCTTGGCCCCTGCATGACCACCGTGTAGCTGATGCCGCAGTTGAGCGTGTAAGTCTTCTGCATGGTATCGCCCAACGGGTCTGTCACCTGCACCGTAAAGGTGAAGCTGCCGGACACGCTGGCCGTCCCACTCAGGGTGGCCGTGTTGCCGCTCGCGCTGAAATTGATTCCCGTGGGCAGGCTGCCCGACACGATCCGCCATGTGGGATTCGCGCCCAGACTGCCGCCCGTGGCCGTGATGGTGCCCGTGTAGGGCACGCCCTGCGTGTAGGTCGTGTCGCTCAGATTGCCCAGGCACACCGCCCGCACGTTGGCCTGCTGGCACGCAAAGGTGCTCGCCGCCGTGTCCGCCGCCATCTGGCTGTTCGCGCTGAAAAACTGTCCCGCCGGCACGGTGAAAGTGAAGGGCGACCCATCCGGGCAGTTCACGGTGCAGGATTGTTCATTGCTGAAAAATCCGCTCTGCGGCGGGCTGCCCTCGCCCGCGAATGGCGAGATCAATCCCTCCGCGCAAAGCTGCGCGTCCAGCGTCGCCAGCATGTCCGCCGCGCTCTGGCTGGTCTGGCTTTGTGCGAAGAACATGCAAATCAGTTGCGTCCAGGTGTCGTTGCCCAGCGCCGGGATGACGCTCGCGTAACCCGTGCTCAGAAAATTGATGCTGTCCGGCGCTTCACTGTTGTAAGTCGTCGTCGGCAGATTGTCGCACGGACACGTCACCGCTATGGCGCAGGGCTGGTTCATAGCTTGAACGTCTCCAAGACGTGTTCCAGCGCCGGGGTTTTCAGGAAATCCACCGGGTCCACCTTGTTCGCGGGCCAGTTTGGGCTGATGGCGTTGAAGTTCCCTTCCGTGTACCACAGCGTCATGAACGCGGAGCAGAACAGCCGGTTCGGCGTCTGCTGGTTCTCGGCGCTGAAAAAGTCCGGCAGCAAATCCTGCCAGTCGTAGCCGTCGCCGTTCACGATCTCAAACCAGTTCATCGCATTGTTCAGGTCGAACGTCGCCGGTGGACGCAACACCGCCACCAGTCCGTCCAGCCGCAACGCATATTTTCCCACCCCCACGCCGTTCCGTGACGCCACGCTCTCGCTGTCGCCGATGTATCCCTCGATGTGCGCCACCGGTCCGCCCGTGACGTGCTCGATCACCCAGTCCACCGGGTCCGTGCTCGAATACAGCAACGCGTCACCGGGCTTCAAATCATCGGGTAGCCGCACGATGTTCATGCGCAGTTGATCCCTTCGTAGGCCCGTTCTTCCACCGGTATCGCGTGCAGGATGATGCCCCGCACCCGGCAATAACCGAGGATCGTCAATCGCACCTGGAACTGATACCCGCGCGTCGTCGGGCGCATGTTCGAAACGTCACAACGGCCCGGCTGCGGCTTGGGCATCCGCAACGCGAACTTCTGCCCGTCGCAATAAGTCGTCACCACCGGATAGGCCGGGTTGCTCGTGGCCGTCACTCCCGTCAGTTCGTTGGAGTTGCGCGCGCTGCACAGCTTCACCTGTGCCCACGGCTGCCAGCACGGGCTGGCGTCCTCCCGATAATGGATTTGCATCTCCACCGTGCCGCTGATGGTGTCCAGCCAGATTTCGCCGCAATCCAATTCCTTCAAATCAAACTCCCGGTTCCAGGTGTAGGCCGGGGTTTCCACCGTCCAGCCGACGCGTTGATCCCCGTTTTCCGTCCGACTGGTCTTCGTGATTTCCCACACCCAGATGCTTGAGTCCGTCTTGTTATGCACCACCGCAAAGCAGCGTTGCTGTCCGCCGAAATCGCCTTCAAAGGTTTGCAGCACGTCCAGTCCGTCATACACGCCTTCCCAGGCCGGCGGCAGTTTCTCCTGCAACGTCGAGATCAAATCGAAGTTGAGCGTCGCCAGCGCCGTGAACGCCGTGCCCACGGGCGTCTGCACCGGACACAACCCCAGCAGCAGCCGGTTGTCGAATTCCACTCCGGGCTGCGTCCCCAGCAGCGTCGCCGTCGTCTGGTCCAAGGCTCGTTGCACATTCCGCGAGATGGGCACATTGCCCCATTGCTGGAAATACCGCGTGGCCACCGTCAGGCTGCGGATGGCCGGCTCGGGCGAGCCAAAGAACAAATCGCCGTTCACCCGCACGATGTTCCGGTCGCTATTGCTGCCATACCGCGTCAACGCCACCAGTTGTTGCGGCTGGTTGTTGTTGCCCGCCGCGATCCACGCGCTCCGGCTCACCGGGACCACCAGACTGTTCACCTGCCGACGCGTGAAGATATAAAGGTTGCTTTGCCCCAGTGTCGCGTCCAATTGCGCGGTATAGGAAAGCGCCGTGATATTTCCTGCCTGGCTCGGCATGGTGAAACCGTCGCCGCCTATCGCCAGCGGATTTTCCGTCACCTTGAGGACGCTGTCCGTGAAATTGTAGGTCGCCGTGCCGCTCGCCTGGTCGCCCACGATGTCCCCCGCCGTGTACACCCGCCCGTTCGCATACCACAACCGGTCCTGAAAATAGGTCATCGCCAGCGCCGCCGGCAGTTCGTTGTAGGGCGTCGCCGGGTACGGCACTCCCGGCACATTGCTCGGGCTGATGATCCCCACGCTGCGCCGGATGGTGCTGCCGTCCCAGAACAATGGCAGCGTACCCGCGTTGTTCACCGCCCAGTCCCCGGCCTGGATCACCAAAAACTGTTCGCCCTGGCACATATAGCCCTGCGGCACCGTGGCCGGATTGACCACACTCGCACCGTTGATGTCCAACTGTCCCGGTTTCGTGATGGCGACCACCGCGTTGTTCGTGTCCACCCGCACCTGGTAAATCAATCCGCCGATGGACAGCATCAGGTAGGGGTTGCCCGTCTGCGGCTCATACAGCCAGCCGCTCTGGTAAAGCCCCGCCGTCACCGACGCCACCCGCGCCAGCGGCTGCCAGCCGTATCGAACTGTGATGCCCCCGTTCCTGACGGTTCCGTTCGTCAGCCATGCCAGCATCTGACGCGGCAGGCCGTTAGGGTTCGCCGGTGATTGCACCGTCGTTACCCGCCCGCTGTCCACGCCCAGGCTGAAATCCAGGCTGCCGTCCGTGATGCGAATTGCCGATGCCATACCGTGTTGAACTGACAAAACTGACAAAACCCCAAGGCATCCACCGCGTTCACATCTTTGCTTGACCGTCGCCTGTCACCCACCAAAAGTCCATACCTTGAATAAGCAAAGGCCGCAGTCCACCGTGCCTGGTGGAAACCATCAAGTACGGCCACGTCTGGCCCGGCAATAACGCCCTCCAAATCGAGATCGGTTGCATCCGGCGCGGCGGCTCCTGGACCGAAAACGGCCAGACCTGCGGCCAAGGTCTTCCCTTCCATTACGAGCAGATGCGCCGGTTGCTCTGGCCCCGCCTCGATGGCGAGCATAACGGCCAGCGGTGGCATGTCCTTACCCGCGATGAAATCCTCGCCCACAAGGTCACCGTCCTCATGGGCAGCGGCGGCACCGGCAAGACCCATTCCGCCGCCTGGATTTATCTCGTGGATTACTGGTGTCACCCGGAGGATACCATCGTCCTCGTCAGTTCCACGGATTTGCGCGGCCTCGAACTGCGTGTCTTCGGTGAGATCAAAAAGCTGTTCGAGGAAGCCAAGACCAACCATCCCGGCCTGCCCGGCAATCTCATCGAGTCCAAGCACGCCATCGCCACCGATAATCTGGACGAAGAAACCGTGCGCGACCTGCGCAAGGGCATCATCGGCATTCCCTGCGTCCAGAACGGCAAGTTTGTCGGCCTGGGCAAATACGTGGGCATCCATCAGAAACGCGTGCGTTTGATCGCCGATGAAGCGCAGTTCATGGGCGCGTCCTTTCTCTCTGCTTTCGCCAATCTCAACCAGAACGAGGATTTCAAGGCCACCATTCTGGGCAACCCCAATGACCCGTATGACCCGCTGGGCAAGGCCGCTGAACCGGTGGACGGCTGGGCCAGCCACATGCAGCCCGGCAAGACCAGCGTTTGGGACACCAAATTCATGCAGGGCCGCTGCGTCAATCTCATTGGCACGGATTCTCCGAACTTCGATTTTCCTCAAACCCGGTTCAAATATCTCCCGCACAAACAGCAAATCGCCGAAACCCTCGCATCGTGGGGCATGGACTCGATGGAATATCATTCCCAGTGCGTCGGCTCCATGCGCACGGGCGAACTGCTGCGCCGCGTCCTCACCCGCGACCTTATCCGCCAGTTCGAAGCCCAGTCCAAAGTGGTCTGGAAGGGCACGCCCATCATCCGCATCTACGGGCTGGATTCCGCGTATGGCGGCGACCGCTGCGTCGGCGGTTACATCGAATTCGGCGAGGACATCACCGGCAAAACCATCCTCGCGGCTGCCGACTGCTGGATGATCCCCATCCGCATCGCCACCGGCAAATCCCCCGAGGACCAGATCGCCGACCGCGTCCGCTCGGATTGCGACACGCTGGGCATTCCCCCGGAAAATATGTTCCACGATTCCACCGGACGCGGTTCGCTCGGCACCGCCCTCGCCCGCGTCTGGTCCGCCCAGACCAACCCCGTGGAATTCGGCGGTCGCCCCACCGACCGGCCTGTCACGCTCGATATGTTCATCCGCGATCCCCAGACCGGCCAGCGCCGCCTTAAACGCTGCGATGAACACTACGTCAACTTCGTCACCGAACTCTGGTACACCATCCGTTACGCGGTGGAAGCCTCGCAAATCCGCAACCTGCCCGAGGACGTGGTCGAGGAACTGTGTATGCGCCAATGGGACAAGACCAAGGACGACAAGCGGCAGGTCGAACCCAAGCGCGGCACGCCCAACAAACCCGGCATGAAGGAGCGCACGGGTCGTTCGCCGGACATGGGCGATTGGTTCGCCATCTGCCTTGAGGGTGCCCGCCGACGCGGTTTCAAGATCAGCAAATTGGCCAATGAGGAAAGCGAAGCCGCCAATCTGCAATGGCTGGAAGACCTCCGCGTCGCCGCCCGTCGCCGCAGCGAGCGCCATGTCCTCGATTACCGCGCTTAGTTCGTGTACCAGACCGTCCGGTAAAAACACTGGTTGTTCGTGAAACCATTGTTCACCCGCACATAACCGTCACCCGCCGGCATCCAACCCAGTGCCACCCAGCTCCTTAAATCAAACGAGTATTCCAAGAGAATGGGCCGGTTCGTCAGGTGCACGCTGTAAGTGCCTATGTTCGTTATCGGTCCGCTGGGCGGTGGCGCTGTTGGCGGGTCGGTTACCGCATTAATCACGTTCGTTTGTCCAAAGCGAACCGGCGGCAGAGGTGGCGGCAAGGGGGCCGGTTTCAGCGGTTCACGAGTCGAGCAACCCGTCGTCAAAATCACTACCACCGTGCTGGCCAGCGCCAGCAACCATAGCAACGCAACCAACGTCGTGGCCATTGCCGCTTTCAGCGTCATGCGCTCTCAGTGCGAACAAATGATGTTCCAGTTCGTCCCGTCCGATTGCACCCAGTCTGAATTGTGGGCCGAAAGCGCAACCGTCGTGCTCCCGTCAATCGTCTGCGAACCGGTCGTGGCGATGGTCACGGTGGCTACCCCCACATTCTTGATGATATGCGTGCGATATTTGCATGAACTGGTGCTGTCTTCCAGCGTGATGGTCGTCGTTCCGCTGGCGTAAATGACCTGGTCGTCCGCAGTCGCCGTATATGCGCTGGTTTTCCACACCGCCTTCATTCCGACCGAGCCTTGCAGATTGGCCACCGAAAACTGGTTGCCTCCGCCGGCCTGGCTGGCGGTATTGGTAGTCTCCGCATCGGTGCCACCTATGGTGGTCGCATGAAAACCGATCCAGTTTGCATTAGGCCCATCTGCGGGGGTCATATAGACCTGGGTATGAAAACCCCCGCCAGAACCTTCCAAACCCAACGCCAGACCGGAAATAGTGCCGGGACCGACTTGGCCGCCCATGCCTGCGGTGATTCCTACTGTGCTGATCTCAAATTGGTAATTTCCAGCCTGTCCGTAATTTACATCATAGGCGTCGTGAAAGCCTCCATTGGTTGAAATGACGATTTGGCTTGAGCCATTTACGATATTCTCATTCGACACCATGACGCTGCCGTTGAGAAACGTGCTGCGCCCCGTCTGCGCGTTGTAGTCGTAACCGAGCAGCATCCCGTCCTGCGCTTTGTTGAAAAAGTTCGTCCCGTTGTTGCGGATTGTGATGCCATACGGATAATGGTTGGTTGAACCGTCCAGGATTCCGAAGCCGACGTGGTTGCCCTGCGTCGTGGTTCCGATCATCTCAACCAAGGGCTGATGCTCGTTTCCCGGCCCGGCGGGTGCGAACACGAAAGGCGCGCCGGCGTTTTCGACGAACAAAAGTCCCGCGCCCGCGTTATTTCCAAATGTGTTCGATGACCCGTATCCCACGCTGACGATCTGCGGGTTGTCCATGATGACGTAGCCCTCGCTATTCGTGCTTTGGCTGGGCGCGGGCGCGTTGTCTATCAGATAATCGTAACCGATGCCCTGTCCGGAACTGTTCGCCGACCCCGTGAAGAACACACCCCCATCCTGCGCCGGGCTCAACGTGTTGTCGAACGTCCAATGCACCCCGTTCAGGCCGCTTTGCGGACTGTAAAGCTGTCCGACCCGCAGTGGCGCATTCTCAAAGTTATTGCTGCTGCTGCTCGCATAGGTGTTGTTCGCTGTCAGGCTCGCTCCACCCAGCGCGCTCAACGCCGCCGGCGCGGTGGTTTGTCCCGTCCCGCCGTTGGGGATCGAAACCGGCAGGCTCGGCACCGTCGGCGTCCCCGTGATGTCGGTGTAGGGAATGCTCGTTCGCCCGCTGCCATCGTCTTGAAAGCTGCCCACATACAGGTTGCCCGCCGCTCCCAGAAGCAGGACTGTCGCCAGACCAAGCAGCCATCCGGCCAAAAGCCGGTCGTTCTTCTGTAACTTCCCGCCGTCGAGTTTCGTTTTCATCAATGCCATGCTCCTGCGTAATAGCTCCATTGCCGTCCGTTCGAGTCGTCAAAAGCGATTGCCGGGGCCAGCGGCGGGGTGAACGGCGGCGCGCTCCCGGCATAGTTCCCCTCAAAAATCTGTTGCGTCCCGCCCTGTCCCGCCCCGTTCGCTATCTGGCACCACAAATAAATGAGCACCGCCATCTTCATCCCGTCGGGGATGCAGTGGTCTATGCACACGCTTTGGAGCGCCAGGGTTTGTGGATCACACGCCATGTCAGGGTCTTCCCATCGAGGTGTTGAACGTGGTGAGGATGGTTCGCAGTGAGGCAACTTGCGTGTTGCTCAAGCCGCCGCCAACGAACAGCGTCGCAAACGATTCCTGCGGCTGGACGTTGCTCAAGAGTTGTAAGTTCTGATTGGGCATTGAGGTGCTGTTCACGGACTGCCCTACACCAAGACCCGCCGGCGAATAGGTGTTTATAAACGTGGAAGATGTACGGGTGCCAACGCCCATGCCGTATTCGGTCGGTTGTATGTCTATCCGTTGCGCAGCCACCAGATTGCTGTTGGAAGCATCAAACGCCAATGCCAGGTGCGTCTGCGCGGGGTTGAAATTGCTGAAATCGTAGTTGATTTGCAGGATCGCAGTTGCCGTTCCCTGAAACGCTGAGTTTCCCCAAATGTAATCGGGTATTAATTCCCCGTTGAATGGCACAGGGATGGACGATCCTTTCGAACGGTAATAACCGTAGGAAAAAGAGTTGAGGCTGAAATTAAATCCTGCTGCCGACATATTCAGCGCAATCGTGCCCGATATAGACCCACCAACTCCGTACTGGTTGATGGTCGGAGTGCCGTTCCAACTGATGGGCAGGAACAGTGGCCCCTTCAAATTCAGGCTGACACTGTTCACCGTGCCACCCACCATCGGATAGATGGCGTCCATGACCGTCCACAGGCCGTTGCTTTTAAGGCTCTGAACCAGTGTGCAGATCGCGTTGGTCGTCGTCGTGTCCGTGATGCCCGCTGTGGACAGGAAATTATTCGCGTCAGCATCTGGACAACTGGCAGGTGGCGGTGGCGGTGGCGGTCCGCCCGGTCCAAGTCCGGCGATGATGCACCCCAGATTGACCAGCGTGGCCATCTGGATGCCCTGTGATGCCGCGCCGTACGGCGGATACAAGCTGCACGCCAGACACCGCGCGTTGTTCACCAGCGTTTGCAGGCTGGCCTTGTCCGTGGGTTGCCCCACAAATTCCGCCGCCAGCGCGATCAACACGCTCAACTGCATCCCCGCCGGCAGGCCGCAGTCGTAACACTTGGCCGCGTTCACCAAATCCTGCGGGTCACAGGCGATTGCCATGCTTCAAGCGAGCGTGCTCCACGCTCCGTTCGTGTATTTCCACTGGTTGCTGCTGTCCAAATCAAACGCGATGCCCACACCCGCCGAGGGCGTGAACGTCGGCGCGGCTCCCGCATAATGGCCCTGCACCACCACGCCCAGCGTGGTGGCGATCTGGCACCACAGGTAGATCAGGACCGGGATTTTCATCCCATCCGGAATGCAGGTGTCCAGACAGGTCGCCTGGTTCGCCAGGGTTTGCGGGTCACATGCGGCCATAGTCTTATTTCGCCAGCGCGTTCAACCGGCCCATCGCGCCGTCCATCGTGCCCTCGTCCTTGTCCTCGTCGCCTTCGTCCCCTTTCTTCTCGTCGGCGTCGGACGACAGGTATTGCAGTTCGCACTGGTCGTCGTAGCAATGGACCACCTTGAACGTGCAGGTCTGGCCCGGCTCCGGTTGGTGGTCGCCAAAAACATCATTGGCCACCAACGCCGTCTGGCCTTCCATTTCCTCGCCCTTGTCCTGGTCCCCACCGTCCCCGCCGGAGGGCGCGGCGTCCGCGTTTTCGTCCGGTGGATAATAATTGTCTGCCATAAGTCGCCTTTGTTTTTGTGAAAGGCGGCGGTCGGATAACGACATACGACCGCCACCCAGTTCGCTCGGCGGGAAGGCTGGCGCGTTCGTACCGCGCCAACCCCGTCCCACCTAATCAGTTCAGTCCACAATCGGATTGCCCGTGCAATCCACCGGATCGGACTCGTAGTTCTGCGCCGGGTAGCCGGGCGACGCGCTGCACGGAGTGATCTGGATCACGCAGGATGGCTCGCGCATGTGGAAGATCAATTCCACCAGTTCCGTGTACTGGGGCCGCACCGCCTGCTTGAAGTCGGCGATGAATTGCCCCTTGTTCCGCCGCTTGTTCTCGATGGGCTGCCCGTTGATGTCCGCGCCCAGGTTGTCCATCACGAACTGCCAGCGCCCGCCGAAATTCCGGCTGCTGAAAGGCATCTCGGGATTGACCGGCGTGGCGTCCGCCACCAGCACCTGCAAACCTTTCCGGTGCCAGATGTACGACCAGCAATACTGCGCCAGTTGGAAGCTCGGGTTGACCAGGTCTTTCAACCCCGCCGCACCACCCGCGCCGCTGGACGGCACGTTCACATACGGCAGCACGACTTGGAAGCGTGTCAGCGCCGGGTTCGCCGGGCTGGCACCCACCAGGTTGAACCGGATTTGGAACGGGTCCACCCGCACGACATAGTTGCCGATGCTCCCGCTGAATCCGTATTTCCAGTACTTCTGGCTGGCGTCCCATTGCTCGAACCGCCAGTTGCCCGCGATGCTCGGCACCCCGCCGTAACCCTGCTGCCCGCCCAGGTGGTCGAGTTCCCAGCAGGTTTCCAGGTCCGTCACCAGTTCGATCATCGGCGGCATGTCCTTGAACGGCTGCTTGCCAAAGTAACCGACCTGCATCAGCGGTTGCACCTGCCGTTGCAGCATCTGCGGCGTCAGCTTGCTCACCGGCGCGCCGCTCGCGTCGATGTAGATTTCCTCGTCGCCCACCACGATCCAGCTATAGCTGAATGTGGACAGCGTGCTGTTCGCCAGAATCTGCGTCCCGGCGTATTGCGCCACCCGCTTGCGCAGGTAGTTGGACCAGATCGCGCTGGTCGCGGGTTTCAGGATGTCCGAGATGATCTGCCGGAACTGCTCCCGCGCGTGCGTGATGTGCATCTCCTGGTCGAAGCACAGCAGCGGGGTCGCCCACGACTGTTCCTCAAGGAAATACACCAGCCGCGTCGCGCCCCAGGTGATGTAATGCTCCACCTTGTCGCAGGGCGTGCCCAGACAGTTGCCCGCCACCGTCGCCGTCCACGTCTTGGTCACGTTCGGCCAGACATGGTTGAAGCGGTCCAGCGTGTGCTGCACACCCGCGTAGGCTTCGAAAGTCCCCGTATCCACATGCAGAATCCAGCCGTCCTCGGGCCGGATGTCCTCCAAGATCAGCTTGTCATAGACCGGTTCCTGGTCCACGAGAAACTGCGTGTACGAACACCCGGAAAGCTTGGAGTTGCTCTGCGGGCATGGTGCCGTGTTTGCCATAAAAATCGTTGCTGCTGCTGCGTTAAACCGTCTGCTCCGTATGCGCCAGTGCGCGCGGAGACTTCTCGATTTTTATGAGTGGATGATTCCTCGCGGGCCTTGCGGTCCGCCTGCCCGGCATGAACGGGCATCCTTGGCGCTCGTCCAACACGCCCGGTAGGGACGATAAAGTTATCCGACTCTCGCGGTCGGGCTGCCGATGCCCGAGTCTTGCTGGCCGAACCAGCGGCTACTGCACCACTCCACTATCCGCCCCTTTTTGTCAAGGGAATGAAATGTGGCACAAGGGTCACACTGGAAAACCGCCATTAGTTACGTTTCTCACGTACCAGCCTTCCCGACCTCATTGCGCCACATCTGAAAGTCTCAGCGCGCCCGTTTCTGCAAGTCGGCGAACACCTGGTCCATCGCGTTCAGCGCCGGTGTCCCCGGCTTCCCGTTGGCATCGCCGCGTCCCGGTTCGCTGGCCTCGTATTCCTTCAATTTCGCCCGCAGTTCCTTCACCGTCCCGCGTTCCTTGTTCAGCAGATACGCCACATGGTCAAACCACCGCATCTTGTTGTACAGCGCGGCGTGCAGCTTCGCCGTGTCCTGTGGACTGCGCGTCACCGGCTTCCCCTCCGCGTCCGTTTCCGGCGCGCCATACGCGATGTCCGCCCACTTCTGGCCGTTCTCCAAAAACTCGCGACTTTTCTGGTCGCCCTCGATGGCCTTGCTCCAGGAAAACTTTTCCTCGCCGCTCTTGATCTCCTGCTTCCACAACGCCGCGTTCTCGGCCTTGCTGCGCTTGGCCTGCTCCTGCCTCTGCGTCTCCCGCGCGGTCCCGTTCTTCCGGTATTCGTCCAATGCCTGCACCCGCGCTCCGTTCAACTCATTACAACGCTCCCGGTGATACATCACCACCGCCGCCTTGTTGCCCCACCGTTCCGCCGCAAAATCACCCGCCGCGTCGTCGTCGCTGATGGACATGAGCGCGTCAAAATCCTCCTTCGTGCCCTGCCGCACTTCCCCGCTGGCCGGGTCCGTCATTTTCAGGCTGGCCACCTTGTTGCGCCCGGTCTGATACGCGTTCACGAATGGCGCTTCGTATTTGTCCTTGTACTCCTGGCTCCGCTCGTAATTGTTGAACCGCTGGTCTTCTTCCAGTTCCGCCAGCCGCTTCTTCGTGTTCGCCAGTTCCTCCTGCGCCGCCTTCACTTCCGCGCTCGGCTCGCTGGACTTGGTTTCCAGTTCCTTGATCCGCGCCTGCGCCTTCGTCAATTCCGCCTTCGTGGTGTCCAGCGTCTGCCTTAGCGTGGATGCCTTCACCTTCGCCGGTTGTTCACCCGCCTGTCTCTGCGCTTCCTCGCTGGCCAGTCGCGCCTCATTTTCTTCCGCCGTTTCGCCCACCGGCTCCGCGTTGGTGTCCTGCGGTTTGGTGCCGTCCTTGGGCTTGGGCACATGCTTGTTCGGGTCGTTTGTGCCCAGTTCCACCGGCGGTCCCTTGTCCGTGTTTTCCAGGGACGCAATCATCGCCATCGCATCGGCCATGCTGTCCGCCGGCTTGGACACCGGCTGGAAACGTCCCGCCGGATCGCGGGTCGGCTGCGGCGCTGGTGCGGCGGGCTTGTCCGCCATAGCTCCGGCAGGAGCGGCGGCGGATGCTGGGGGTGTGGCTACGGCAGGTTCGGGCATAAGATTAAAGTCGGTGTTCCAGATTGTCGCCTTCGCGGGCTTTTGGTTTCGCGGGCGCGGGGTCGGCCAGTGTCATGAGGATGTGCAGAAAACGCTTCGCGCCTTCCTTCTGCCAGTGCAACGCCGCGCTGGTGGCCAGATCGGTCGGCTTCGCCGCTTCATGCTGGCTGAATTCCCACCACGCCGCCATCACCGCTTCCCGCATGATGCGCGAGTCCACGGTGTTCACCCAGACCTTCATCGCGTCCGGGTTGGCTCGAAAATCTGTTACCGGATTCAGCATGTCATTTGATGAACTTCGGGTCACGCCGCACGTTCCCCCGGTGTTTCTTCACCGGCTTGCGGTGCTTGCGACGGTTGTCGTAGATCGGCGTCTGGTTGACGAGTTGCTGGCTGAACTTGCAGCCGCTTGATTGCATTGCGCTCATAGATTTTCCTTCCCGCAGCCGTCCAGTTTTGGTTGTAGTTGAGCCTTGTTGTGAGGGTCACCAGAGCAACTGGACTCCGTTTCAGCCGACGCTGCGGGTCGCCGCTGTGAATTACCCTCTAAGACCGAAATTTCCTCCATCACGCACAATATCTGGTCCGCATCCAGAATCTTCCACTTCTTGTCCCCGCTCTGCACGTCCCGCGCGTGCAGCCAGTTGAACACAATCAAATCCCCCGGCTGACAGGCAATCGGCATCAGCCGCCCCGCGTAATCCATTTTGCCGGTGCCCACCGCCACCACCCGGCCTTCACCCGGCGGGGTCTGGAACTGTTCGGGCAGATGGATGCCGCCCGTGCTTTGCCTAGGCGTTTCCACCGTCTCGATGATGATATGGTTACCGAGTGGCCGTGGTCTTTTCATGCTTCTTGCGCCGTGATTTCGTGGACTTCGAAAGTTTCAGATGCGGCTTGCGCACGACCTTGAGCAAACCTTTCGCCGCTTTCACCGTCGTCGTGCGCGGGGCCAGGTCTTCCGGTCGCGGAATGCCGCGCGGGCTGCGGTGCGCCGCGTGCTGCTCGGGTGTGAATTCCTTCTGGTATGCCGGGAGATTCGGCCAGTTCGCGTCAGGCATCGGTGCTGGCCTCCGGGCTTTGGCCTCCGGGCTTTGGACTTTGGACCGGTTCGGTGGCCGGCTGCGGCAGCAGCATCGTGCGTATCCACGCCGCCGCTTCGCGCAGGTGATACGCCGTGGCCACCATGTGCTCCCGCTGCACCATCGGCGGGTCCGGGGCCATCACCGCCTTGGTCGTCAGTTCCGTGGCGTCGTGCTCCAATTGTCCCGCCGTCAGTTCGAACGCGCGGAACATGATGGCCCGTTTCCGGTCCAGTTCGGTGGGACCCGTCTCCATGATGTGGTCCGTCAATTGGACCACGTTTGCACGCGCGTCTTCCGCGGTGTTGGCTTCGCCTTCCGGCGTGTCGTTATCTGCCATACAAGGCACCACTCGTTCACGCCCCGCGAAAAAGCAATACTCAATCTTCCATCACGACCGCCGGTTCTGGCGTCGGTTTGTCGCTGAACTCGATGCCTTCCTTGCTGGCTTCGTGGATTTCCTTGAGCACATAGCCCAGCGTTTCCGTGCTGGCATCCAGTCCGTCCGGTAGTTCGTCGGCCAGCGCGTTCATGCCCAAAATCGTTTCTTTCTGGTCGTCGCCGGTGTTCACCAGCCAGCCCACGTCGCCACCGTCATGTTCGTTGGGCGGAAATGCCAGCACGCCGTTCACATTGCAGCAGCCGGTCAAAAACAGGTGTTCCTTCATGTCGCCTTCCGGCTCGCGGCACGTCCGCCAGCGGTTGCCTTCGCCTTTCAGGTTCACGATGCTTTCCGCCGCGAACGCATACCCGTAGTCCGGCTGCACCAGTTCGCCATGCGCGCCGTGATAGATCACCTGGCTGGCGTTCTTCATCCGGAGAAAACTGTTCGTGCTCGGCAAACCGCCGCGACAGGTCGGGTCAATGAAAAAGCCCGTGTCCTCCTTCACCCGCACTTCCATGCTGAACTGGTTGCGAAAACCGCTGCGTTCGAGCACAGTTCCAAATGCGTTCAGCACGTCCTGAATCTGCTGCGGCATGTCCTCCCGCTTGGTGACCGCCGCGAAGTACGATTTGTCCTTCCATTCCAGCCCGTGCAGCATCACGTCCGGCCATTTGCCGTCCACGCAAAAAGTGTCGGCACCGATCTCCAACGGCGTGTCTATGTTCGGAAATACGATGAACCGCACCAGTT
>Ga0070735_10001327_pt1 | contig 24163 bp, 24 predicted proteins | sample Coa_R1_FD_66443 | JGI IMG/M metagenome (GOLD analysis project Ga0070735, IMG submission 66443) | Surface soil microbial communities from Centralia Pennsylvania, which are recovering from an underground coalmine fire - Coalmine... | ecosystem: Environmental > Terrestrial > Soil > Unclassified ...
GTCTCGCAAACCATTTCTTCCGTGCTGGTTTTTGATCTCAGCAAAAAAGAAGTCCGCGAGATGGACGCGGCGGATTGCACATTTGGTTATCGCCGCAGCATCTTCAATACGCGAGAACGCGGTCGTTACATCATTCTGAGAGTGACGTACGAGCTCCGCCACGGTGGATCCCCAAATCTGAGTTATGCGGACTTGCAGAAATATTTCGCCTGTCGAGAGAACCCTCCTACGCTGGGCGAATTGCGGAAAGCCGTCCTCGAAATACGCGCCAGCAAAGGCATGCTGATCACTCCCGGCGATCCCGACAGCCATAGCGCCGGATCCTTCTTCAAGAATCCAGTGCTGACAGCAGCCCAGTTTGATGAACTATCGCAAAGGGCGAAGCAGCGAAACTTGCAGGTGCCCAGCTATCCGGCATTGTCACAACAGAAGAAAATCTCTGCGGCCTGGCTGGTGGAAAACTCGGGGTTCAAGAAAGGTTATGTTAAAGGCCAAGCGGGAATCTCGACGAAACACGCCCTGGCTTTGGTGAATCGCGGGAACGCAACCGCAGCGGAAATCATTGCATTGCGGGATGAGATCCACCACCGGGTTGAACAATTCTGGGGTATCAGTCTTGAGCCGGAGCCGGTGATGGTCGGGTTTTTGAGAAAGGGCGGCTCCGCCACGGATTCCGAATGAATTATCCCCTCTATGATGAGGATCCGACAATGCAAGAACCGCCAATTATTGATCGGCAATTCTTGCCGCTTCTTTAAAAATCTCCAGAAACATGCTGCGGGTGAGCTTGCCGGTCTGCGTGTTCTGGTTCGAAGGATGATAGGACGCCAACAGCGTGCGGCCATCGGGCAACTTGTACTTCGCCCCATGCTGGAACAGATATTCAGTCTTACGAGTGATTACGCCGCGACGTTTTAAATAATTCAGATAAGCTTCGAAGCCGATTCTGCCCAGCGCGACTATTAGTTTTACTTTTTTCAATCCCTGCAGCTCGCGATCCAGATACGCCGAGCAGTTCGCTAGCTCCTCCGGCAACGGCTTGTTTGCTGGTGGAGCACAACGCGCCGCAGCGGTAATGTAAATATTTTTGAGCACAAGACCGTCGTCGCGCTTTGTGGCAGTGGGTTGGTTAGCAAAGCCGGTTTCGTGCAACACCGGGTACATAAAGTTTCCGGAAGAATCGCCGGTGAACGGACGCCCGGTCCGATTCGAGCCATGCGCTCCCGGCGCGAGTCCGATAATTAACACGCGCGCGTTGGGATCGCCAAACCCCGGCACCGGTTTGCCCCAATATTCCCAATCTTTGTAAGCCCGCCGCTTCTCCCGCGCAATCTGCTCGCGATAAACGACCAGCCTTGGGCATTGCACGCAAGCCACAACTTCAGAATTGAGAACAGTGAGCCAGTTCTGCATTTGCTGGTTTTCCTTCGTGTACCTTCGTGTCCTTAGTGGTTAATGGGTTTAGCATAAAGCACAAAATCAATTAACCACGAAGGACACGAAGGTACACGAAGGAAACCGAGGCATTTAATCTTTCGCTGGCAGCGCGAAATACCCGCTGCGGGCCTGCACTTTGTAACCATCTTTCGACTTGATTTGGACTCTGCGGAAGCCGCCGTTATTCACCGAATTGGTCGGTACGTAGCCGATGTTGTACTGACTGCGCAATTCCTCGGATATTTGATCAAACGCCTGCTTTAGCTTCTCGGTCTTATTCCCCACTTCGATCACCCGTCCGCCGGTTTCAGAAGTCAGCTTCTTCATATCGCTATCGCCGCTATACCCGCCAAAGCCATAAAAGCCTCGGTCCGCGCACAACAGAACATAAACAATAGTATCTGCCTTCTGTGCCGCCTCGATGGCGTCCCGCAACTTGTACTGGCTACCCTGGTCTTCGCCATCAGTGAGCAGGATCATCGCCTTACGGTCAACCTGTTGCCCCATTTCATCGTGCGATGCCAGATACACGGCATCGTAAAGAAGCGTGCCCTTGGGTTGCCCGATAGTGGGAACTGGGCCACCGCCTTGCCCAGGCAGCCCGGACACAACCGCCTGGCCACCACTGTCAATTTTTACGCTGTTTAAAGCCGCCTTTAAACGGCGCGGGCTGCTGGTGAAATCCTGCACCAAGGTGACTCCGATGTTGAAGTCCATCACGAACGCCATGTCTTTTTCGCGCAGGATTTGCGTCAGGAATGCGCCCCCGACTTCCTGCTCCATGCTCAGGACCCTTTCCTGGCTGGCGCTGGAATCGATAAGAATTCCCAGCGTTAAAGGCAGTTGCGACTCTGCGGAAAAATACTTGATGGTCTGAGGCTTGCCGTCTTCCAAAATCTCGAAGGCGTCTTTGGGCAGATTGCTGATCATCCCGCCCTTCTTGTCTTTCACATTAAAAAAGAGCTGGACCACGTTCGTATTGGCTTTAAACGTGGTGACCGGCTGGTCGTCCGTGTCTTTGTCCTTCTGCGACTGCGCCTTATCCGCGGCTTCCCGGTCCTGCTGGTCCGGAACCATCTGGACATCCTGCGCAACGGCCACCTGCATACCTATGACTAAGCCGAGCAGCACGAGTTGGATACAAAACGCCCTTACGCGAAACAACGACTCCATAAATTGGGTTCCTGTGGTTTCTGGTAGTCTACTTCTCATCACTTAGATGCACCAAACCTGCAAGTCCAAGCATCCCAATAGCCAGAACTTATACGGGGGAAGCGTTGCTAAAACGATTGGTGATTTGGTTTCTGGTGTTTGGGACGGTCATGATAACGGCTTCATCCAGTTTAGGGAGCCAAAATCCCGATACCGGTTCTCAGGCTTCAACCCCGTCACAAACCTCAGAGCAAAAACCTGCGCCGAATCCCAGCCAACAGAACCAAAACATTCCCGATGCACCATCTGCGGTGCAACCCCCGGCGGCTTTGCCGCAACCGCCACCGACTCCGCAATCAGAACAGCAGACCGCGCCCGCTCCTCAGCAGCCGGCAGCGAATGAACCTCCGCCCCGGGAGCAATCGGATGAAGTTCCAGCAGGCCCGCGCCCACCACTAAACGTCAAAACGGTTCCCCAAGGCGGCGCGACTGCGTCTTCAGATACTCAGGATGATTTATTCAAGATCGTAACCAATGTGAACCAGGTCATGATCCCGGTAACCGTCAAAGATGAATCGGGACACCTAGTGGGCGGTCTGCTGTCTAAGGATTTCACCGTTCGCGAAAACGGCAAGAAGCAGACATTAAATTTCTTTACCAGCGATCCTTTTGCGCTTTCCGCGGCCATCATCTTCGACCTTGGCATGAAAGATGTGGACGTCCAGAAGGTGAACCACACGTTTCCCGCGCTCGAGGGTGTCTTTAGTCCGTTCGACGAAGTTTCGATCTACAGCTATAGCAACGTTGTGGGCCAGATCTCCAGTTGGATGGCCGCCGGTGAGAAGCTGACCGAGCGTTTCGCCACTTTGGCCACCGCGACCGGAAGAAACAATGGGCCGCCAGTTACCGACGGACCTTTCGGTCCTCAGGGCCCCACCATCAACAACATGCCGGTCGATCCCAATCCCGGCATCACTGCCGCGGCGACCCAGCAAGAATCGCACGTCCTGAATGACGCCATTCTAAAGGCCGCGCTCGATCTTGCGAAGCGACCGCGCGAGCGCCGCAAGGTAATTTTCATTATCAGCGACGGACGCGAATATCACAGCAATGCCAGCTATCGCGACGTTCTAAAAGTGCTGTTGAGCAATAACATTATGGTTTACGCGATTGGTGTTGGCGGCAGCGCCCTTCCTGTTTACGGCAAGGTTTCGAAGCTGCATCTTCCCCGCTTCGGCTACAGCGACATTCTGCCCAAGTACGCCAGCGCAACCGGAGGAGAAGTTTTCAATGAGCTTACCCGCACGGGTCTAGAAGACGCGTATTCGCGATTGATGGGCGATGCCCGCAACCAATACACCCTGGGTTACATTTCACATGCGCCCGCTGTCGGCCAGCACAACGACATTGAAGTGCTGGTGGATCGGGCAAGTTGCAGGCGCTCGTCGATACGGCCGTGTGTGGATGTAACCGCCAAAGAGGGATACTACGCGATGCCCCAGGCGCGGTAACGGCTGCGAGTAACTCAGCTGCTTTCCGCGGGCGCGAAGATTACCAACAGCACCAACTCCTCGGCAATTTCAAAGAAGCAGTGTTCAAGCGTCTTTTCAACGAAAATCACATCGCCTTGGCTGATGAAACGATCTTCCCTGCCCAGCTGCATCTTGGCTTTGCCGCGTACCACGTAATAAATCTCATCTTCTTTGTGCGGAGATTGTTTGTCGGTCGCGCCTGCCGACAGAACATAGATTCCGGCGCTCATGGCAGGGACGCGAAGAAATTCCTGGTACCGCTTGCCTCCAAGGCTTTGTACCAGATCCGCAAATTTGATTACCTCACTCACACAAACGCGCCTTGGAAAAATATTTCGGTGTACTGCTTCGCCAGACTTTCCTCCTGTAGGCTTCCGTCAGGGCGGTACCACTGATAGATCCAGTTGATCATTCCCAGCAAAGCGAAGGCTGCCGCGCGTGGGGTTACCGTCCCACCCGATCTGCGCGCCCGCTGCACTTCGCCAATCAGGTTTTCCAGGAAATGCACGTAATCTTTTTTGCGCGAGTTGATCCGTTTGCGCAGGCCTGGTGACAGCGGATGGTTTTCATGCAGCATCACGGTGATCTCGCGATCGCGCTCGCTCAGCACCACCGCAATGTGCCGGCGGATGACAGTTCGCAGCCGCTCCTCCGGATCTGGAGTTAGCTTCGCGGGGGCAATCACGCGCTCTTCGGTGATGTCCATGGCGTGACTCATCAGGTTAAAAAGGATTTCTTCTTTGCTCTGAAAGTGGTGATACAGGCCGCCTTTGCTTAGCTTGAGGGCGGCTGCGACATCGTTCATTGAAGTTGCGTCATAGCCCTGCTGCTGGAACAGGCGGGCGGCGGCGCGCAGGATCTCCTGACGCGATCCAACGCTTCCTTCGCGGGTCATAGTTCGAGCCATCGTACGCGCCATAGTTCGGGCCACTGATCGACAGCATATACAGCGGCCAGCAGAAATGCCAAATTTGGGGATTCTGTATCGCCCGCCGCCGTGAAGGAATGAGATCACGTAAAATATTTACGAACCTCATGGCTGACAGAACTGTGCTCTTTAAAATTCGCCGCCAGGATGCATCTGACACTAGCCCGCGCTGGGAGGAATTCGAACTGGCCTGGCATTCCGGAATGAATGTCATCTCATCGATGATGGAGATCGCGCGCAACCCCATCACGCGCGACGGCAAGCCGACTACACCGATAACATACGATTCCAATTGCCTGGAAGAGGTGTGCGGATCATGCGCCATGCTGATCAACGGCAAAGCGCGAATGGCATGCTCGGCTCTGGTGGATAATCTTGAAAAGCCCATCAAGCTTGAGCCGTTGTCGAAATTTCCTGTGGTGCGCGATCTAGCGGTTGATCGCAGCGTGCTCTTCGAAAACTTAAAGCGTGTGAAAGCATGGGTACCGGTGGATGGGACTTACGATCTCGGCTCTGGCCCGCGCGTTACCATGCAGGAACAAGAAGCCGCCTACCCGCTCTCGCGCTGTATCTCATGCTGCTGCTGCATGGAAGTGTGCCCGCAATTCAACGAGCACACCGGTTTCGTGGGCGCTGCGACAATTTCGCAAGTGCGGCTGTTCAACACTCATCCGACAGGAGCTGCGCTGAAACGCGAACGGCTGGCAGCGCTCATGGGCGATGGCGGAATCCAGGAGTGCGGTTACGCGCAAAACTGCGTCGAGGCCTGCCCGAAAGACATTCCGTTGACTCGCTCCATCTCTGAAGTTGGCGGCGCGGTGATGAAGCAAGCGCTCGGCGATTTGTTCAGACGGTAAAAGCAAAAGCCTTTAACCGCAGAGATCGCGGAGAAAATCTTTAACGCAGCGTGGACGCAATATACGTGGCCCCAGCCCCCCGCTGCGGAAATGCTTCCTATCTTGAAGCTAGTTTTCTCAGCGCTCTCTGGCTTTTCTCTGCGATCTCTGCGCTCAAAAGCTTTGCTCCCGTAAGCGCCCAATGCCCCCGCCTGTTACCGTTGACACTTTTCGTAACGTGACCGAAAAAGTTTGCCACTTTTCGGTTGTTTCTATCCCCCGAAACCCGTGACGGACGGGCGCTTTGCCGAATGCCACTCGAAGACCGTTGAATCCAAAGAAGATGCTGCCCGGCCACCCAGCTACTCTGAACGGCATCTTAGCTGCAATCTGAATATGCGTCCGACATTCTGAGTAACGGGAGGTAACCAGCTAGGAGTTACAGGTGATGGTCCAAGGTAATGCTTACGTTTAAACTTTTGTGCTTGGATTTTTCAGGAACTGTCATAGAATGAAGCCCTGGAATGAACACCTTGAGCGCCTTCTGTCAAGTCAGCCAATGAGAATTCAGAAATACGCCATTTCATTTTTCGTCACTCTGGTCCTGAGCTGCCAGGCGTTTGCTGTTCGCCCGATGGTTTCGCCTCGTTATCACCGGATGCACCGCATTCATCGCATTCCATGGAATCCCTTATTCAAGCCATCGCACGAATCTTTGCTTTTGCAGAATGAAGAGATCGACCGGCTAAACCTTCCGCGCATTTATGACGATAGGCAGCTGGAGAAGCTCAAGGCCAGCGGCGATCTGGTTCCAATCGTTCCCGGCCAGACGCTTCGCATTCAACCGTCACTCGATCCTAACCGGCGCTATTGCCGCACCTGGACGCTTGACTTCGTAAACGACCTCAGTGAGGCCTACTACAAAGAATTTCACGAACAGATCCAAGTGAACTCCGCCGTGCGCACGGTGCTAGTGCAGAAAAAGCTTCGCCGCCACAATCGCAATGCGGCTCCCGAGCGAGGCGAAACCGCTTCATCGCACCTCGCCGGGTTGACTGTCGATCTGCAACGCCGCGGCATGACGAAAGCTCAAGTGAAGTGGATGGAAAACTATCTTCGCCCGCTTAAAGAAATGGGATTGGTTGAACCCGAAGAAGAGCGGCGGCAGTGGTGCTTCCACATTATGGTTGCCGGCGCTTATGACGACTGGCGCGCCACCCGCATGTTCGCCGCAGAAGAGGACGTGAACAAAGCACTCTCTGAGCTCACCACGGTTGGGCTGCCGGAAGTCGACGTCCCGTAGGCAGTTTTACGAATCAGGCCCTGTGGCGCTCACGCGAGCTCTGCAGGGCTTTTCTATTTCTGTTACTTCCTCAGCTATCCTCATTGCATGCTGATTCTGATGGCTGGCCTGCCCGGCACCGGCAAGAGCACGCTCAGCCGCGCGCTCGCGACGAAGCTTGGGGGAACGGTAATCGATAAAGATCAGGTGCGGGCCGCCCTTTTCTCTCCGCCCGACATTGAGTATTCCACAGAACAGGATGACTTCTGCATGGCAGTCATGCTCAAGGTGGCGGGATATTTGTTCCGCAAAGATCCGTCGCGAATTCTATTCCTAGACGGCCGGACCTTCTCACAGAATTATCAATTGAAACGCGCCACCGGCTTTGCCGAAGCCGTCGGCCAGCAATGGCGAATTCTGGAATGTACGTGCGAGGAGTCCACGGCGCGCAAGCGCCTGAGTGACAATCCCAATCATATCGCCGCGAATCGCAATTTTGATTTGTACTTGAAGGTCAAGTCGCGTTTCGAAGAGATCACGTTCTCAAAAACCATCATCAACACCGACCAACCGCTCGAAACTTGCATTCAGCTCGCGACCGAAACTCTTGGTCCCCCGCAACCTTAAAGTCAGGCAAGGCTGTCCTCTGTGGCTTTCCTCTGTGCAACCCTGTGCCCTCTGTGGTTAGGTCTTCCCTGTCGTACAATGCTATTTCTGTCTTGACGCCCAACCCATGCCAGGAGCAACCATGCGCAAACTGCTTATCGTTCTGATTGCTTTTTCTTCGCTGCAGCTTGTGTCGCAAACTGCAGCGCCGGCCGCGAAGAAGCCGGTCGCCAAGAAACCATCTGCGGCAACAACGCTCCCGCCTACGGCGATTATCGATACCACAGCGGGAAAGCTGACCTGCGTGCTTTTTCCTGACAAGGCGCCGATCGGAGTCGCCAACTTCATCGGGCTCGCTCGCGGCACCAAAGATTGGACCAATCCTGCAACCGGACGCAAAATGCACGGCGTGCCGCTTTACAACGGAACGATTTTCCATCGCGTGATCCCGAATTTCATGATTCAAGGCGGCGATCCGATTGGCACCGGCGAGGGCGACCCCGGCTACAAGTTCAAAAACGAAACTTCGCCCGACCTGCAGTTCGATCGCCCCGGACGGCTGGCGTATGCGAACGCTGGCCCGGACACCAACGGCTCGCAGTTTTTCGTCACTGAAGTCCCCTACCCCAGTTTGAATGGCGGCTATACCATCTTCGGCCAGTGCGATGATCCCAGTGTGGAGATAGTAAAAACAATCGCACGCCTGCCGCGCAATGGAAACGATCGCCCGAACGATCCGCCAAAGATCGTGAAAGTTACCATCCTGCATGCCGGCGGAGCGCACGCGCCAGTACACAAACCTGTGCACAAAGCCGCCCCGAAGCCGGCGGCGCCAAAAACCAGTACTCCGAAGTAGAAGAATTCAGTCATTGAATCATTGAGGGATTGAATCATTGGAATTTGTTCAATGACTCAATGACCCGATGATTCAATGACTAAATATATTTTGAAAGGATCATTCATGGCACGTCAGCCCGGCACTTATGCAACTCTCGACACCTCTGAAGGCACGATCGTGTGTCGCCTTTTCGAGAAAGATGCTCCAAAAACGGTGCAGAACTTCATCGACCTTGCCGAGGGCAAACGCGAATGGAAGCATCCCAGCACCGGTAAGAAAAGCTCGGACCGGCTCTATGACGGCACGATTTTTCACCGAGTAATTCCTAATTTCATGGTGCAGGGCGGCGATCCGGCTGGTACCGGATTCGGCGGACCTGGATATCAGTTTGAAGATGAGACCAAGGGCTCTCCCCACAAGTTCGACATGCCGGGCAAGCTGGCCATGGCCAACGCGGGTCCGAACACCAACGGCTCGCAGTTTTTTATTACGGTCGCGCCAACTCCGTGGCTAACCGGTAAGCACACAATCTTCGGCGAGGTCGTCGAAGGACAGGACGTTGTCGACAAGATCGTCAACGTTCCTCGCGGCCGCAATGATCGTCCGAACAAAGATGTGGTGTTGAAATCGGTCACAATCGAACGCGTCTGAAACGGGAGGGCATGGCGCCAGCCGTGCCGTTCAGCGGCACAAATCGAGAGGGTACGCGCCAGTCGTCCCGTCCAGCGGCACAATCGGGAGGGCACGGCTTCAGCCGTGCCGTTAGCCCGTCAGTGATAAACGGGGCTTCAGCCCCTCAGGACAAGGATCCAATTCGAAGCCTGGATGTACCGAGGAATAAGGATACTCCCCAGGGTCAGCTACAATCCTCGCCCTTACCGGATTCTGATCGATGTATTCAACGTGCCGACGGTAATCATTGGCATCTCGAATGCGATGGTCCACATACCCGCGCTCCCAAATCTCAAAACTCACGCCCAACTCTTTTCGCGCGGTACGAAAACCCTCCCTTTATGAATTGCACAGCGCGTGGCAAATCCGCATCCACCGGCGATAACAACAAATGAAAATGATCCCGCATCACCACAAAACGGTGGATCAAAAATCTGTGCTCACATCGATAAAAATAGAGCGTGTCTATGAGAAGGCGAGCCATCCTGTCAGTTTGAAAGATGGATCGGTGACCGGCGGCACTCGCGGTAATGAAATAGACGCCGGTGCCGAAGGACGTACGATCTGGTGGCGGCTTGGTAATCGTCGGCCCCCGTTCTGGGAGAGGTATTTGAATACAGTACGTCTGAAAAGTCTGTAATGGATGAACAAGACAGATCATGCGTACTGTGGGAAAGCTGAAAGGGCGTGCCGGGCTAAAGCCCCCTAAATTCTAAGAAGGCGTAAACGGCACGGCTGAAGCCATGCCTCCCGTCCACGCAATAGTGTCTGGCGTCTAGGATCCGACTTGGACGCCCGACGCCGCGCTCTGGCGCGTCAGCGTGGCCTGAGTGTGCAGATCACAAATCGCAATGGCCAGCGCATCGGCCGCGTCGGCAGGTTCGGGAACTTGTTCCAGGCAAAGCAGTCTGGCGACCATCAACTGCACCTGCTCTTTTTCGGCGCGACCATAGCCGACAACCGAAGCCTTGATGGTCAATGGCGCATATTCACCGATTTGAAGTTTCTGCGATGATGCAGCCAGCATAGCAACACCGCGAACCTGGCCCAACTTCAGCGCGGATTTTGCATTCACAGAATAAAACACTTCTTCAATCGCAACCCGATCCGGCTGGAATTCCTGAATCAGAGAACTGAGGCGTTCGAAAACCGTCGAAAGCCGGGTTGACAACGGCTCGCGCGGCGAAAGCCGAATTCCGCCAAACGATACGCACCCCAACTTGTCGCGACTGTCGAGATCAACCACTCCGTAGCCGGTGCACTCGGTGCCGCAATCAATTCCCAGAACGCGCATCTTGCGACGAGTGTACTAGAAATTTATGTCAATAAAACGGGGCCAGGTTTACTCTCTCGACCAGCGTGATCGATTATCCAGATTGGAAATTGCGATACCTCCGCGCCTTTCACCCGAGTCCCGCGGATGATAATCTAATCTTTCCGTGCCATGGTGAACGTGCCGGTAGTGTCTTCCGGCTTCCCGCGAGCTTCCGGAAAATCCATATTGCAGTCACGGAGGAATAGGCGATGAAGGTTGGCATATTGACGGGTGGTGGCGATTGCCCCGGGCTGAATGCAGTTATTCGTGCCGTCGTTCGCAAAGGCAGTTTTCATTACGAAGACCGGTTCGTTGGTTTTCTCGAGGGCTGGCGCGGAGTAATGGAAAACCAGACCATGCCGCTCGACCTGCAAAGCGTGGCTGGTATTCTGCCGCGCGGCGGAACCATTCTGCGCACCTCGCGTACCAACCCTGCAAAGAAGCCCGATGGCCTGGATACCTGCATTGCCACTTTGAAGAAGAACGGCGTGGATGCGCTGATCGCGATCGGCGGCGACGACACCTTGTCAGTTGCAACCAAGCTTTTCGATAAGGGCGTGAAAGTCGTCGGCGTGCCTAAGACAATCGATAACGATCTCGCGGGGACTGATTTTACTTTTGGGTTTGACACTGCGGTGAATGTCGTTACCGAAGCCATTGACCGCGTCCATACCACCGCCGAAGCGCATAACCGCGTAATGGTGGTTGAGGTCATGGGCCGTGACGCGGGTTGGATTGCGATCTACAGCGGCATCGCAGGTGGCGCAGACGTGATCCTGATTCCGGAGCAGCCCTTCGACGTAGAGATGGTCGCCGCAAAGATTCGCCGCCGTCACGAGCGTGGACGTTATTTCAGCATCGTCGTCGTCGCAGAAGGCGCAAAGTTTGCCGAGGGCAAGAATGGCCCCGTCCTGCAAGGCGGAGAAAAAGACGAGTTCGGGCACGCGCGCTTGGGCGGGATTGCTAACACGCTGGCTCAGGAACTCGAACGGCGCACTGGCTTTGAGACCCGTACGGTCGTGCTGGGTCATATTCAGCGCGGTGGTACACCCACTGCCTTCGATCGGGTGCTGGCCACCCGCTACGGATTGGGCGCAATCGACATGGTCCATCGAGGCGAATTCGGACGAATGGCCGCTTTGCGTGCCAACAAAATTATTTCCATTCCTCTCGCTGAAGCTACAGCAAAGAACCGCACAGTAGACGAGGAGATGATGAACGCCGCCTTCGGCATCCTCGAAGACGAAGAAAAAGAAGCCGTCGCCGGGTAAGGGCTGCAGCCTTTCTACTGACCCAGAATTAGCGGGAGCCCATTTTTACTATTTCCAATAACCACTACCTTAGTGTTGGAACTCTTGGCCAGCAATTCTGTAGCTTCAATTCCCTTCCACTGCAGCAATTGTGGGCTTATGCCTTGAGCCACGATCTGCTGAAAGTCGCGAACACCTTGCGCTTCGATACGTTTGCGCTGCGCTTCCTGTGTTTCTTTTTGCAGCCGGAAATTCATGGCCAGCGCCTCCTGCTCGGCTTGTTGCTTGGCTTCAATAGAGGCTTTGAGGGGTGCGGGAAGTTGGATATCGCGGAGAAGAACGTTTTCCACGGTGATGCCGCGCTGGTTCAGCTCGACCGTGAGCTGATCAAAAATCTGTTTCGCCACCATCTCGCGCTCCCCTGTATACAGAGCATTGGCAGTGTGCGACGCGGTCGATTCGCGGATCGCGGCCCGCAGCATGGGTTCCACGAGCTTATCTTCGTAGTCGGCGCCGGTCTTCTGAAAAACTTCAGCGGCTCGATCAGGATTGAGGTGGTAAATAAGCGATGTATCCAGGCTCATCATCAGACCTTCGCTCGAAGGCACGCTGGCCGATTCTTTGATGGTTTGCGTTTGCACCGATAGTTCATTGTTGGTCTTCAACGGATTGATTACATGCATCCCCTCTGCAAGCGATTCGCCCGTGACCCTGCCGAATAACGTGAACACGCCGACGTGTCCCGTTCCTACGCGCGTCACAGAATTGAATAATGCGATTATCAGCGCCAGCCCTAAAATGCCCAGTGCGATCAGCCGCACCATCGTGCCGCCGTTCACATCGACCACTCGGCCCCGTTGACTGTCTAAGATCGTCATGGATGTTCCTCCCGAATCATCTTAGGAATCCGACGTTAACGTGGTAAGTGGCTTTCGTGGGCCGGAAGTCAAACTGATCACTCTCTTGATACCCCATTCGTCAAATCGCAAATCGCGAGCAGATTCACGCTAGGCTAAATCGAGACATGGGCCTGAACTCCATTGATTTTGCGATCATTACCATTTATCTGGTTGGCATCACGCTGTTCGGAATGCGTTTCCGCAAACGCCAGCGCACCCTGCGCGACTACTTTCTCGCCGGACGCGACATTCCCTGGTGGGCAATTGCGCTGTCGATCGTTGCCGCAGAAACCAGCACGCTGACCATCATCAGCATTCCCGGACTGGCTTACGACACCAATCTCACTTTCCTGCAAGTTGTCATGGGATATGTCGTGGGGCGTTTCATCATCAGCTTTGTGTTATTGCCACATTATTTTCGCGGAGAAATATTTACCGCTTATGAACTCATTGAGCGGCGCTTCGGACCGCACCTGCGCACGGTAACATCTGGATTATTTCTCTTGACCCGGGCCGCAGCCGAAGGCGTGCGCGTTTATGCAGTATCGATCGTGGTCTCGATTGCACTGGGAACCGGTGAGATAGCTTCCATCGCGATCATCACAGTTTTAACTCTCATCTACACCTTCGAGGGCGGTCTGGCGGCAGTGATCTGGACCGACGTGATCCAGACTGCAATCTACGTCGGCGGGACGCTGGTAGGGGTTGCGACTATTATTCACTACGTTCCCGGCGGCTGGTCGCACATTCATCAGATCGCGGCCGCAAGCGGTAAATTGCGGATGTTCGATTTCAGCCTGACGTTCTGGAAACCATACACTTTCTGGGCGGGAGTAATCGGCGGCGCATTTCTAACTACCGCCAGCCACGGCACCGATCAGCTCATTGTTCAGCGATTGCTCGCCGCTCGCAGCCAGCGGCAATCGGTTGCGGCATTGCTTTCGAGTGGCGCCGCGATACTGTTTCAGTTCGGCCTGTTCCTGATACTCGGGGTAATGCTGTTTGCCTATTACATGCTGCCTTCCGCGCACTTCGGCAAAGCGGACTGGATTTATCCCACTTTCATCGTCACTCGGATGCCGCATGGAATTTCCGGTCTATTGATTGCGGCCATTCTTGCAGCAGCCATGTCGAATTTGAGCGCGGCATTGAACTCGCTTTCATCCAGCACTATTTTGGATTTTTATGTACGCCTGCGGCCGACAATTTCCGAAGAGAAAAAAATGCGGCTCTCCCGGCTATCAACTTTCATCTGGGCGACTATCCTATTCCTTCTCGCGGTGCTGTCTCTGCAACACGTCAGCCGCGTAGTTGAAGTGGGATTGCAAATCGCATCGATCGCCTATGGTGCGATGCTGGGTGTTTTCATGCTGGGCGTGCTCACCCGCCGCGCAACTCAGTACGGGGCTATGGCCGGCATGCTTTGCGGATTCATCATCGAGCTCTATCTATGGCAACTCAGTAGAGTGCCGTGGACGTGGTGGGTAGCGATTGGAACTGTGGTGACGTTCGTCGTGGGGTACACCGCCAGCAGCTTTTCTAAAGCGTAGCCTTAAACTCTGGCTTCAGCCGTCACACCGCGTTGTTTGCGCAGTTCGGCATGGAATTCATCGGGTGGAAGCTCGCTGCCCAGGTGGAACAACGAGAGTAATGGATCATGGTCTCCATCAACATGAGCAGCGGAAAATGCGCTGGGACTGTTGTCGATGGCATCCGGACGAACTTCGATCTCCGGAACAGCGCCTTCGCTGTTCACCAGCGTGTGGATAAACTCTTCCACTCTCTTTTTTTCTTCCGCATTCTGGCGGGTGAACTGCACCCCAATCCCTGCTCCAGGGTGCATAATCCGAACTATGCCTTCGACCGGTACTTCCAGCTCCCGCGCTTTCATCACGATCTGCAGCCGGGTGCGCACCGGGAACGGAGACTCTGTCTCCAGGTAGCATGCGTTCGAGCTCAAGTCCGTGAGCCTGCAATTCACCGGCGGATCATCGGCGTCGCCGCCCTGCAACTGGCGGAATATCCAGGATTTGATTCGTGAGCTTTGGTCGTCGGAAAGCTCACAGAAACGCACTCCCTGCAGATCGTTTCCGTGCCATGCCACCTCGGCTCGGCAGTCAATCTCATTCACCGCTCCAGGCAAGGTGAAGCGCACTCGGAAAGTTGCAGGCAGCTTTGATCTGGACTTTATCGCAATTCCGTTTTCACTCAGGTCAGCGGTCACGACTTCGACCGTCCGGGAAGGATTCTGCGAATGCAATTTGACCGGGAGTTCTACCGGAATACGCGAGTGACGCCTGCGTTCCCGTTTCATTAAGGCCCTGACAGACCGGAAGCTCGCTTTGGTACGCTCCAGCGAGATGGGCTTAAACAAAACAAAATGAGCGCCTAGTTCGAAGGCGCTTTTCAGGGCAGACTGGCCGTCAATGATGGCGACAGCAATCGCCCGTTTGTTAGCTGGGGCAGAGTGAGTGCCTTTCAAGATCTTGGCAGCTATTTCCTGCGTCGTGCAGTCCACTATGACCGCTTCAAATCGTTGTCGCGTAAGCCTTTGGATGGCGCTGTCTATGTCGGTGCAGTGTTCTACCCCGATCTCCAAATCAGTCAGCACGCGGCGAAGTACGCGGACGACAGAGTCATCCGAGCACAGCAGCAGCGACTGCAATCCGGGTTGCGCGAAAGAAGACACAGAAGCCTAAAATGAATGTAGCAGTAAGAGGATTGTTGCTGAAATACTGATGCTTTAGAATCAGGTTACGGGAGTAATTTAAATAGCTACATTTTCCCGAAAAGCTAATCTAAAGCTTGCTAAGCCCCATTGATTCATATGGTTATCGGCTTGGAACTACCTCATCATTGACTTTGCATCGGGTTATCGTAGAATCGACGTTCCGGCTGGCTTTCATTCTGTGTGCTGTCCTGCAGTTTTCTTCAGTTTTTATTCTGTGTACCGATAAAGGATTTTTTGGAATCCTTCTACAAGTCGTGGGAATCTAAGGTGTTTAACAGTAAAAAATCCTAACCAAGGAACATTCATGGCTAAGAGGCGGGGAAATCCAAACTGGGGTAAACCGGAGCCCATCGGCCCGATTGTCCCAACAGTCACTGAGTTTGAACAGGTAGTGAAAGAGTACAAACTCACTCCTGACCAGTATTTGCGGTCTACTCGGCTGCGCGAATGGGCGCGCCGTAACAAGAATTCTAAGTACATCCCTGAGCCCTTACTGGAAGCCTGGGGCTTCGAGATTGAATCGACCCTTTAGGTTCTGCGAGGAAGTTGAGTTAGGGCCGCCGCTCGGCGGCCTTTTTATTGCGCCACGTGAGAAGAGACGAGCGCCCTCGCCCGTCCACCTCAGTCTCAATCCAGATCAAAATCTCGGATCGGCCTCCCCGTATCAGGCGATTCTTTGGCCTTCCGCAGTGCCTCCTGAAACTTCTTTTCCAGAATATCCGAGGCGTTTCTTTGAGCTTCGACCGATTGCCGAAAAATCGAATCCCGCCGCGTATCCTGCTCTTTCATGGCCCGCGCCGCCTCATCAAGATCATTGAACATCTTCGGCTTCAGCGGAGCGACGTGAGAAATCACGGTTCCGTTTCCGGCGTCCACTTTCAGCGCCGCACCGCAACATGGGCACGCGACTTCGATGGTGGATTTCTTAGCCATTCCAGTTGAATGATACCGCAAACCGATGGTCAGTGATTACACCTTAGTGGCCGTACACTAAACACTCGCCACCGGCCCTGCACTTATACTTTTGATCGATGCCCGCCAAAGCGCTTTTTTTCGATGTCGGAAACACCCTTCTCTTCCCCTATCGCAAGCGGATGCTGCATGCACTGCACGAAAAGCGAATCTTCCCGTCAGACGATCAGTTGAAAGAAGTCGAGCGCCGGACCAAGTGTGAATTCGACTCTCTACTGGAAAGCCACTCCGCGATCGACCACGGATTCTGGCAAATTTTCTATTCCCATCTGTTGGAAGATCTTCAACTTTCAGACGATTCCCTGCACGGAGATCTGGTTTCACGCACGCGCATCTCCGCCAACTGGTGCGAAATTCGCCCCGGAACTCGCGAAGCTTTGCAGCGTTTAGCCACACACTATCGGCTGGCAGTGATCTCCAACGCGGACGGAAAAATTGCCGAAGTTCTCGCCCGCTGCGGAATCGCGGATTGTTTCGAGACCATCACTGATTCCGGCATCGTTGGAAAAGAGAAACCGCACCCCGCGATCTTCGAGGCAGCTGTCCGCAGCCTCGGAGTTTCCGCCGCCGAGAGCATCTACATAGGCGATGTTTATTCGGTCGACTACCTCGGCGCAACCCGCTTTGGAATGCAGGCGGTCTTGTTCGATGTTGCCGGAGCATACTGCGACCGCGGCCTTCCCCGGGTCGAGTCCTTAGAGGAGCTGGAGTCGAGGGTGATCTGAGCGCTGGTTGGATGGCTTGCCTTGAGAACCTGGAGTCTCTCATTCAGGCGTACTGGGGAAGCCACAGAAAGTCAGAATGGCGGTACTCGTCAAAGGTGTCCACCCATTCGCACGTCGTTGTCGATTGACACCGGTAGTGGAGATCACAAAGGAGCGACCAGGAGGTTTGTCGCCCGATATCGGAGCACTCGAGAAATATGACGGGTTTTATGCGGGCAATTGTGTGTGCCATCCCCTGCAAAACGAGGCCTTCAGCGCCTTCAACGTCGATTTTTACAAACTTCGGCGGCGGTAGCTCTCCTCTCTCGATGAGACTGTCAATCGCAACTGTCTCGATGGGTACTTGCACAGCTCGTGCGTCAGCGCGATGCCAAACCAAACTTGACATGGAGAGATTCTCAATTGTTCGCATTACTGTCAGGCCCGAACTCGCTGCTGCAGCGACATTCAGTAAGGTGATATTGCGGCCCTTGTTAAGCATGATGTTCTTCCGAAGCATGTCGAACGTTTCCGGTATCGGTTCAAATGCGAACACTCCTCCTTCAGGTCCGACCTGCTTCGCAAGCATCAGAGAAACGTAACCGATATTTGCACCTATGTCATAGACATTGTCCCCAAGCGAAACATACCGTTTGATTGCGCGTTGAAGGTAACGGTCGGCAGTCCCGGTAATATAGCTAAGATTACGTGCAGGCGAAACATGAAGGCGGCACCCACTTGCCAAACCCGAAAGGATTCTACGGGGTCTAGCCTCTTCGCCCAGGGTCAAGACAAGAAGCTTTCGTATCAATGGTCTGAGTTTCAATATTCGTCTTTTCTATTTTTAGAAATGCAAACCGAAAACTAACGAGATCGTTGTTTAAGTACGGAACTCCGAAATCGACCCCAGCGACTGGGCTAGTTTAAACAACAAGACTGGCTCACCAGGAACTAACCTGTCGAATCTCACATACGCGTCTATGACCTGGGACAAACATGCCTGAGGCCAGGCTGCAGTCTCGACTATTCTCATACAATGTTCTTCGTGCGAAACGGCGGAAGCCCCGGACCCGACGAACTGTGGATGCAGGAGGCCCTGCATGCCGCCCAGCGAGCGCTCGACATAGGAGAAGTGCCGGTAGGCGCAGTCGTAATTCATGACGGCAAAATCGTCGGACGCGGATTCAATCGCAATATGACCGACTCCGACCCAACTGCTCATGCAGAAATCGTCGCCTTGCGAAAAGCTGGATCCGCCCTCGGCAATCATCGTCTGCAAAACTGCGATCTTTTCGTGACCATTGAGCCCTGTGCCATGTGCGCCGGAGCCATGGTGCACGCCCGTATCCGAACCCTGATATACGGAGCCGACGATCCAAAAGCCGGAGCGGTGCATTCCGTTATGCATGTTCTGAACCACGCCGCGCTCAATCACCAAGTTGAAGTGCGTCGCGGCGTCCTCGCCGGAAAATGCGCAGAACTCCTCCAGGAATTTTTCAGATCACGAAGATAGCGATCCGGTTTACGCTTATCAAGCCGGGCCGCTTGGGATGATTCTTTCTTCGCATTACTGAAACTCGCAAACTGTGGGGACAGCCGCCCGATCAAGCGTCAAGCCGACCCAGGAAGTCGACCTGATAAAATGCTTCTGAGCCGAATCTAAAACTGTCCAACGCGGAGAGGTGCGTGAGTGGTTGAAACGATCCGCCTCGAAAGCGGACATACCTTAACGGGTATCGTGGGTTCAAATCCCACCCTCTCCGCCATCTTTTTACCTGCATAAACACTGGCGATTACAAGATCCCAACAAAGTACGTGCCTTAAAAATGGGCGGTGATAAATCGCAATTCGCCGCCACCGACAATGAACAGCACATTAGCAAACACCCGGCGATCGCCCACCAGCGTCCGCCGAATTTGCGGAGCCCAGCGTCATTATCTGCTCTTCGACTTTTTTACGAAATACTTCCGGGCGCGAAACGCACCTAAAAGGTCCAACCGATCCTTGCCTCGTGGTCACGAATATCGTGCCGAAGCTGTCTTCTGGATAGGCAAAGCGGCTCGGCTCTACAACGAGACTTCGAATTTCGTCGAGAGGCATCTCCGCTTCACGGTGTTTGAGAACGCCCCTGCCACTATTCAAGACAATTCGCTTATTTGTCAGGATGAATTTCGCAGACCTCATCTGCCGGATTCCAAGAAATATTGCGTACGAAGGTGGCAGCAGGTAGACAACGCCTGCGAAAATGAATGACGCGGCGTCGGACTGCGAGGCCCTCAATTCTTCAATCCCTCCGATGAGAAAGAAAATGCCCCAAAACCCGAAAAAGGGAACAACGAGACTGGGAAGGAGCAGCACGATCCAATGCACCCCAGTACGATAAATAATGTTTTCATCGGGAAGCAGGTTCATTGCAGGATAATTTCAGCTCTAGCTCGAGATCCATTAGACGTTACTTTTTCATTGAGAACAATATTTTCAGCAGCAACTCTCACATTTGTTGCGCGAACTTCTGCGGATTTTCCGATCTTTTATGACGAGCAAATTTCAAACCAGCCGTTCGTTCCCGGTCAAAGCATTCGCATAAAGCTCGTCTAAACGATCGAGCGTCTCGCGACAAGATTGTTCACCCTTTAGAAATTGACTGACTGTTGTCAACGCCTCCACCTGGAAATCTTCAAAGCCGGCAAAGCGCGGACGCAACCAGGCGTTCTCCAGCACGGGGAGCGTTGCAGCAAAATAACCATTGGTAATTTCGTTCGCATGAGGATCTTGCCACGCGGTTTTGCGTCCGGGCTGTCCTCCCGAGTCGACGTATAGAGTGCTCTGGCATTTCTGCCCCGTAATCCAAAAAGCATATTCGAGCGCGACATCGCGATGCCTGCATTTTTTCGATATCGCCAGTCCGGCTCCGCCCAATGTCGCTCCAATCGGCCCACGACCGCTCGAAGGGATAAGTCCGAACGAAATCAATTTTCGGCGGTATCCATTCCTTGCGTAATTGGAATAGCCAAACGCGAGTGGACAATAAGCAATATCATCCGAAGAACTCATTCGCTCCCAGATCGCGATTGGACTAGCTGAGAATGCGCCATCAGCAGCGTGTTCGGCAAGAACACGCAAGCGCTCAAGGACCTGTTCTCCGATGTTTCTCGACACCACCTTATCGCTTTGCGTGAAAGGAGGTTCGCCGAGATTCGCGCACATAGTAAAGAAGCACATCAGCGAGTCCAACGGCGACAACGCTGGGCTCACAAAACCGCGCCGGAATTTCGCCAGCTCAAGCACCTGGTCCCAGGTTTGCGGCACCTCGAATCCATTAGCCCGCAAGAGATCAGCTCTGTAGCCAGTGACCTGAGAAGCCGCATCGATGGGAAGAGCCCATTGATGACCATCGAAGGTGTAGCTCACATAAGAAAGACCCACGCTGTCATGCTTGAGTTGGTCCAACTCGGCGGATGGGAAATATTCATCAAGCGGAAGAAAGCATTTCTCTTGCGCAACTACTCCCATGTAAGGGTGGTCGATCACCACCAGGTCATAATCCTCCGCCACAGTTCGTATCGATCCTTCTCCGAACTCTTGCAGACTACGCGTTTCCCATTCAATCTTGAGCTCTGGGTGCGTTTCGCAAAAATGCGGCACGGAAGCAAGCAAAGGTGCCAATCCCCGATCGTGCTTCCAGGTCAAGCCGCGCAGCGTTTTCGCCGATTCACCCTGCATTCCGTGCGATCACTCCGTCCCGGGAAAATCGTTCGATTTCGCTGTCCGCGTATCCAATCTCCTTCAGTATCTCTCGACTGTGCTCACCCAGTAGCGGTGGCCTCTTGATGCTCGAGGGCGTACGGCTGAACTTTATCGGCGGCCCAATGGTGCGAAACTTTTTCGCTTTGGGATGGTCGAAATTGACGATGGTTCCGTTGTGCTGAACTTGGGGGTCGTGTTCCATGGCTGGAAAGTTGTTGACCGGTGCCGCCCAGATATCTGCTTCCAGAAAAATTTCCATAAGTTCTGCCGTAGTCTTCCGCGCAAAACCTGGCTCCAACTTACGCTTGACCTCGTCGCGATTCTCAAGCATGTTTCTTGAATCGTTTCCTTCGAATCCTTCTATTCCCACCAATTCCGCAACTTTTCCCAGCGGCATCATGGCGACCACAATATACCCATCGCGGGTTCGATAAATTCCCATCGGCGCGCCAACACACGGATGCCCAATTCCTGCAGCGCTTCGCTCCGGTTCCGTATGAGTATTGAAATACAGGGTTGCTTCCTGCGTGGCCAAACTCAAAACCGAGTTCAGGAGATTGATGTCTATGCGTTGACCCTCGCCTGTGTGGTCGCGGTGGTAAATGGCCGCTAAAATCGCGCTCACAATGTGGAAAGATGCGGTGATGTCCGCGATCCCCATGCCTACTGGACTTGGAGGGTCTCCAGCTTTGCCGTTCAAGTAGAGGACTCCCGCCATCGCTTGCGCCAACAAATCCTGACCCGGCCTGGTGACGTACGGCCCATCCTGACCCCATCCGCAACTTGCGCAGTAAACAAGCTTAGGATGAATGCTCGAAAGAAACTCGTATCCCAAACCCAGGCGGTCCATAACGCCGGGTCGAAAATTCTCCAGCAAAATATCACTGGACTTGATGATCTTGAGTGCGGCCTCTTTGCCGCTGGGATGTTTCAGATTTAAAGTAATGCTTCGCTTTCCTCGATTAAACGTAAGGAATGAAACGCTTTCGCCGTTGATGTATGCATCCTTCAGCGACCAGTTCCGCTGCCAATCTCCATGCAGCGGTTCGATTTTGATTACGTCCGCGCCCATGTCGGCGAGCATCTGCGTCGCATTCGGGCCCTGAACAAGTTGACTGAAATCTGCGACTCGCAGTCCTTCTAAAACTCCGCTCAATCTTTTCTCCTATGTAATTAAGTGATAACCGGCGCTGGTTCAGAGCGCGAATGCGCTGCGTCTTCCAGATCACGCACCAGTGCCGCCTCTGAATCCAGAATACGCTGGATCATTTCCATCCGGTCGCGGCTAGGCACGAACTCAAGCCGCCGGATTCCGAACGGATCAACCTCTTCGCGGATCAGCCGCAATTCGTCTTCACTCGGCGGTTCAGTACGCGGCAGCGGTTCGTCTATCAGAAAATCTCCACCGGTCTTATCTCGAATAACTTCCAGTGCGACTCCGGGATGAATACTCACGAGGCGAAAGCGCTTTTCTGTTGGATCAAGTTCAAACATTCCGAGATCACTGATCAGCCGCACCTTGCCCGGTTGTAGTCCAGCCTGCATGCGTTCGTCGTCGGTCAGCACACCACGCGAGGCAGTGCAAAATTCGACGGCTTCGATGAAGCGTTCGGGCGAGTGCCGTGTCAGATACAAAATGAAATTCTTGTGCAGGTTCGCCACATCCGCCATACCACCTTGTCCCGGCAAGCGAAGGACTTTGCCTTTTGTTTCGATCCAGGCATTGTTGGTACGCCCATGCACATCGACCTGCGCAACCGTAATTACCTCGTGAGTAATTCGGCCTTGCTGGTAATACCAATGATAAGTTTCATCCGCTCCCCAACAAGCTTTCGCGCTATGGAATTCAAGCGGCTCGGCCAGCGTAAGCGACATCGGGTGGTAATCGATATCAATGAAGCCCCCGTTCAGCGCAATGATCGTCAATTGCGGAGCATGGGTCTTCTTTGCGAGTAGATACGAAACCATAGCCAGAGGCGATACCGATCCCACGGAGCAAATACTGGAATTGTCATATTCGCGCGATAAGCTGGCCGCCATCAATTCGTCTATGGTCCAGGAGGGGCAACTCGGACTGACGCGATGTTGCGAAACAATGCTCGGCGTGAGAGCCGGAATGCGAGTTCGGGCGCAAGTGGAGAGGAACGCTCGTCTGAGCGCCTCTGGTTTGTCACGCAGGGCCTGTCCTTCAATTTGCGCCGACCTGCGCGGTGAAGCATCAGGTCGCGCCTTCGAATTGCGGCGCTGTTCGCTTTCGACGTAACCCAGCAGCTCCTGATAATCGGTTGAGTAGTACGGCAGGCAAGAAGTTGGGTAGGCTCCCCACGGAACTTCAGCGACTGCAGTTACGAATTCTTTTGGTAACACGAATGCACGAGGCGCGTCTCCGAGCTTGCCAGTATCCACAATTTGTTCGACCGTCACGGCTAGTTTTTTAGCTGATCCTGCTAAGGCAAGGTCGTAACCGCGGGCGCCCTGAATTTCAATATTGCCGGCGCGATCGGCGCGTTGCGCGTGCAGCAGCAACACATCGACGTCCAGCCGGCGAGCTTGCGCCAGCGGCTTACCTGTAAATACCGACACCGTTTCCTTCCAGAACGTACCCGACTTCATCAAGTCCGACCCGGTGGGAATCTGAAAAGGCATTTCTGGCAGATTGAAGTGCGCTGCGTGCAGCCCCTGCGCCATTGCCAACGCCGTCCATTCCTCGATTTCAATCTTGTTTTGTTCGAGCGCCTCGCGGAATCTGGGTGCAAGACCAAAAATGTCCAAGCTGGAAAAACAAAATATGAGCTTGCGGACCGCATTGGCTTCCAGAAATAGCTCTAGCGGCAAGCCGCCGCCCCAACTGGTAAACACAAAATCTTTTTTCCCGTTTGCTAGAACTCGTTTTATAAGAGCAATGGGAAGACGCGACAGGTGTACGCCTCCGATTCCCAGCCGGATACCACTGGGAACGAGTTCCACCAATTCATCGAGGCTTACGATATCTGCCACGTTCGGCGCCTTATTCGAGGGATTGTCATTCTGGCAGGACCGTACACGACACGCCGCCATCGATGGAAAGGCACTGTCCAGTGACCCATGAGCTTTCATCACAGGCCAAATACAGTGCGCCCCACGCAATGTCGAGCGGCTGACCTATTCTTCCCATGGGATGCATCCGCTCCCAGGCACGGCGCAATTCAGCTGGATTCGGAACACGCTCCAGTACTTTGATATTCATCGGGGTCTCAACCGTGCCCGGCGCGATGCAATTCAC
>Ga0070735_10001329_pt1 | contig 24139 bp, 12 predicted proteins | sample Coa_R1_FD_66443 | JGI IMG/M metagenome (GOLD analysis project Ga0070735, IMG submission 66443) | Surface soil microbial communities from Centralia Pennsylvania, which are recovering from an underground coalmine fire - Coalmine... | ecosystem: Environmental > Terrestrial > Soil > Unclassified ...
TGCAAAATATCTTCCGCATCCCGCGTCAGCGATTCCAGCTCTTCGTAGCTCGATTCCGGCCTTGAGAACTTCACCAGCTCCACTTTCTGGAACTGATGCTGCCGGATGATCCCCCGCACGTCGCGTCCGTACGAGCCCGCTTCACTGCGGAAGCACGGCGTGTAGGCCGTCAGTTTGACCGGCAGCGCCTCCAGGTCCAGCGTCTCGTTGCGATACAGGTTTGTAACCGGAACCTCAGCCGTCGGCACCAGGTAGTAATCGGTCCCCTCCAGCTTGAACAGGTCCTGCTCGAACTTGGGCAGTTGTCCGGTCCCATAGAAGCTGTCTTTGTTCGCCATGAACGGCGGCAGCACCTCGGTGTAGCCGTGCTCTTTGGTGTGCACGTCCAGCATGAAGTTGATAAGCGCGCGCTCCAGCTTCGCTCCCAGCCCCATATACACCACGAACCGTGCCCCGGTGATTTTAGCCGCCCGGTCGAAATCCAGGATTCCCAGTTGCGGTCCCAAGTCCCAATGCGCCTTCGGAGTGAATGCGAACTTCGGCGGCGTGCCCCATCGCCGGACCTCGACGTTATCGGCCGCGCTTTTGCCCGCCGGCACTGATTCGTGCGGCGTGTTCGGGATCCCCGCCATCAACTGGCCGAATTTCTCATCCAGCGCCGCAGCGTCGGCATCCAGCTTGGCGATCAACTCACCCATTTCGCGGACTCGCTGCTGCAGTTCGGCTGTATCGTCGCCAGCTTTTTTCAGCCTGCCGATCTCCTGCGACTCGGCATTGCGCTGCGCCTTCAGTTTTTCCGATTCCGCGAGCGCCCCCCGCCGCTGGCTATCGAGCTCGCGAAACGCCTCCATGTCAATGGTGAATCCGCGATCCGCCAGCCGCGCCGCAATGGTGCCGATATTGTTCCGAAAGTACCCGAGATCGTACATTAGCCGCGCTCGGCCATCGGGATCCATTTCTGTCCGACCGCTGGTCCCAGATACTCCGCTCGCGGCCGGATCAGCCGGTTGTTGGCGTACTGCTCGAGAATATGCGCCGTCCAGCCCGACATGCGGCTCACCGCGAAGATCGGCGTGAACAGATCCACTGGAATCCCCAGCGAGTAGTACGTCGAGGCCGAGTAAAAATCCACGTTGGCATTCAGATTCTTGGCCTCTTTGATGTACTTCTCGATCTGGCTGGAGATCTGGTAAAGCTCCTGGTGGCCGGTCCGTTTGCCGAGTTCTTCCGCCATCCCCTTCAGGCTCGCCGCGCGCGGATCCACCGTGTGATACACGCGATGCCCGAACCCCGGGATCTTGACCTTGTTGGCCAGTTTGTCCTTGATCATCTGCAAGGCCTTGTCCGCGGTTCCGGCTTCCAGCAGCAGCTTGATAACGTCTTCATTCGCTCCGCCATGCAGCGGGCCGCGCAATGCGCCGATTGCCGCCGTGACTGCGGAATAGATATCGGAAAGCGTCGCCGCTGTCACCCGCGCCGCAAAAGTCGACGCATTCAACTCGTGCTCGGCATGTAGGATCAGCGCGATATCGAACGTGCGGGCCATTACGTCATCGGGATTCTTTCCCGTGAGCGTATATAGAAAATTCGCGGCAAAACCCAGGTTTGGATCACCCGCCACAACCGATTGTCCCTTGCGCAACCGATCGAAGCTGGTGACGATGGTTGCCGTCTGCGCCAGCAGCTTCACCGCCTTTTTCGCCGCTGGCTCGGCCTGCACGTTATTGGCGTCCGGATCCGACAAAGCCAGCATGGACACCGCCGTCCGCAGGACATGCATGGGCGAAGCTTTCGGATTGCTCCTCAGGAAAGCCTCGACCTCCGCGGGAATCGCTCGATTCGCGACCAGAGCAGCCTTCAGCTCATCCAGCTCGGACCGCTTAGGCAGTTTCCCGTGCCACAGCAGATAAACGGTTTCTTCGAACGTGGCATTCTCCGCCAGCGTCTCGATACGGAAACCCTGATAGCTGAGTATCCCCGCATCGCCATCGATAAAACACAGCCGCGATTCGGTCGCGACAATACCTTCTAATCCGGCACCTGTGACTGGCATAGTGAGCTTTTATTCTAACAACTGCGGTAGGTCAGGCGATCTTGTCGCCTGACTCATTTCGTTGGTATAAACTTGAAACGGACATTCATGGCAAGCGGAGTCACCGACCTGGCACTTAGGCCGCCCGGACCCTCGGGTCTCGGGCGCGACGAACTCATTCGGGCTTTCCGCATCATGTACCTCTCCCGCCGCATCGACGACCGGGAGATCCTTCTCAAACGCCAGAGCAAAATTTACTTCCAGATCTCCGGCGCCGGACACGAGGCCATTCAGACCGCCGCTGGCATGCTGCTCAGGCCCGGTCACGACTGGTTCTTTCCCTACTATCGCGATCGCGCGCTGTGCCTGACCCTCGGGATGACTCCGGAAGACATGTTGCTCCAGGCCGTGGGAGCCGAATCCGACCCCTCGTCTGGCGGCCGCCAGATGCCGTCCCACTGGAGCAACCCGCGCCTCCACATCGTCTCGCCATCCTCTGCTACCGGAACGCAGTTTTTGCCGGCGATCGGTTGCGCCGACGCTCAGCGCCGCCTCGAACCCGGAACTGACGCGATTACGGTTACCGCCACCGGCGAGGGAGCTACTAGCGAAGGCGAATTCTGGGAATCGCTCAACATCGCTTGCCTGGAGAAGCTTGCGATCCTGTACCTGGTCGAAGACAATGGCTGGGCCATCTCGGTTCCCGTCGAAAAGCAGACCGCCGGCGGCAATATCGCCCGGCTGGTCTCAGGATTCCCGAACCTCAAGATTTTCGACTGCGACGGCAGCGACTTCCTGGCGTCCTACGCAACCATGTCCGAGGCGGTCGAGTATTGCCGCCGCCAGCAAGCGCCGGTTCTGGTGCACGCCCGCTGCACTCGGCCCTACTCGCACTCGCTCTCCGATGACGAGCGTCTCTATAAGACCAAGGCCGAGCGCGCCGCCGAAGCCGCCCGCGACCCCATCGTCAAATTTCCCGAGTGGCTCATTTCCCAAGGTTTGCTCGAACCCCACGGCTTGGAGTTGTTAACTCACGAGGTTGAGCTGGAAATACAGGAGATCGCACAGAAGGTCTTGAAAGCCGCGCCACCTCCGCCCGGTTCGGCCATGCGATTCCTGTATTCGCCCCTGGTCGATCCCACCTCCGGCGAATTCGACGTCGAGCCGCAATTCTCCGGCAATCCGCGCACCATGGTCGACGCTATCAATCTCACGATTCACGAAGAGATGCGCCGCAACGACAAAATCGTGCTGTTCGGCGAAGACGTCGCCGACTGCAGCCACGAGGACAACCTGAAGGAAGTCAAAGGCAAGGGCGGCGTGTTCAAGGCCACCCAGGGCCTTCAGACCGTCTTCGGATCCCAGCGCGTCTTCAACACCCCTATCGCCGAAGCCGCCATCGTCGGCCGCGGAGCCGGCATGGCCACGCGCGGCTTGAAGCCGATCGTCGAAATCCAGTTCTTCGATTACATCTGGCCCGCGATGATGCAGATCCGCGACGAACTGGCCAGCCTGCGCTGGCGCTCGTACAACGGATTCTCGGCGCCCATGGTGATCCGCGTGACTATCGGCGGGTATCTCAACGGCGGCGCGATTTATCACAGCCAGTGCGGGGAGTCGATCTTCACCCACATCCCCGGTCTGCGTGTGGTGTTCCCATCGAACGCGCTGGATGCCTGTGGCCTGTTGCGCACGTCGATCCGCTGCGACGATCCGGTTCTATTTCTGGAACACAAGAAGCTGTATCGCGAGGCCTATAATCGCTCTCCGCACCCCGGCCCGGATTACACCATTCCGTTCGGCAAAGCCAAGACCGCGAAAACCGGTTCGCGGCTGACCATCGTGACCTACGGAGCCCTGGTGCAAAAGTCGCTGCAAGCGGCGCTTTTAGTCGAGCAGCGCAATCCCGACCACACTGTCGAAGTGATCGACCTGCGCACGCTTTCGCCCTACGACTGGGAAGCCATTCGCGCTTCGGTGGAAAAGACCAGCCGCGTGATGGTGGTGCATGAGGATACGCTCTCCTGGGGTTTCGGTGCCGAAATCGCGGCCCGCATTGCCAGCGAGCTGTTCCCGTCCCTAGACGCCCCGGTCGGGCGCATTGGCGCCCTGGATACCTGGGTCGGCTATCACCCTAATCTTGAGGCGGAGATTCTGCCTCAGGTCCACAACCTCGTCGTCGAAGCCGACCGCATTCTCTCTTACTGAGAGAACAGGAGGGCAGGCCTGTCAATCTTTATGAACTTGCCGCTTCGCGTAGTGCAGCCCATCGCTTGCGTTGAGCCTCCGCTATACGCTTCCGGCCTTCTGCACTGACGACTCGCTTTTTCGGAGACGAAAGCTTATAGCTCTTGGCGCCGGTATACCTTACCTTGGTCCCGCGGCGCTCCCTGGCTCGTTCTCGCCGCTTCACAGCACATTCGAGGCAAAGGCTCAACTCAGGCGGACGGGGTCTTCCGCAGAGAGTACACAATCCTCGCTTCCTGCGTTCTTCCTGCCAGCGGGACTGCCGACTCATATTCAGTCCTCCTCCGATGAGAAGTCGCAGTTCCGTGACGTTCTCAGCGCTCAGGGCTCCGACACTCAACCGGCAATCTTTGACTCCAACCGCAGCCCCATCAAACAGGAGGCCGTTTTACCGACTCGGCTTTGCCGCCAAATGTATGTCTGCACCCGGAAGATCTGATTCGTAACATATTGTTTCCGCAAAAAATGGTTCGGCCACTTTGCAAGAGACCGATTGCGCGGCGATCATCATGGCGCTGCCGAGTGTGTTGAGGTGCTTCGAAGCCGACGCAGCTCGATTTCGCCGGGGATCGCTCGCTGCTGACGGGCCAGCGGGAGGGGACGAGCGGGGCTGTCAAGGTGAGAGCCATAAGGGATAAGACTATACACTCGAAGACTCTGTTTTAGCAACGGGCGTCGTGGCCTCAAGGCTGATTCGAACTCTGGACACAGCCTTCCGGCTTGAGCGTGCGAACGACAGATGCCGGGTACTTCGAGAGTTTCGCGAGCGGCCGAATCGGACGCGGCGTGAGGTTGCCTCCACAATTCGGGCACCGCCCGCGCAGTCTGTGCCGAGTGCAATCGCGGCAAAACGTGCACTCGAAGCTGCAAATCATGGCGTCTGTCGATTCGGGGGGTAAATCCTTGTCACAGCATTCGCAATTGGGCCGTAGTTCAAGCATCTTGTCAGAGATTCTATCGCAGGCAGAATTCGCCCCGCGGATCAGTCGGGTTTGTGAACATTTCACAACAGACACGTACGGGCGTTACTCCTGCGATTCCTCGCTAATGGCGCAGGGAGCCGCGATCCGGGCCGATGCGCGCGGCTGGTGCGGTGCCGGGCAGACTATTTGGATAACGACATCGCGACAGATGGTTACCCAGCGCCGGTTTGTGGACCAATCTATGATCAATAAATGCTCGGCAGTGGAAACGAGTTCGTTTTCGTGGAGAAGCTTTCGGTCCAACAAGGGGCGCAATTACAGGCCTTCTATCAAGGCGAGTGGTGGACAAAAGATCGAACGATTGACCAAGTCGAAGAAATGCTAAAACAGTCTTTGGTTTTTGCGTTGGTGCGAGAGCCGAGCAACGATCTGGCAGCCTTTGCTCGGGTACTGACTGACGGCGTATTCAAGGCGCTCGTCTTCGACGTGATCGTCGCGCCGGCTTTCCGCGGGCGCGGATTGGGGGACCGGCTGATGCAGCGAATCGTGAACGACCCAAGGCTATCCAAAGTCAGACACTTGGAACTTTACTGTCTCTGCGGCCTCGTGCCCTTTTATGAGCGCACAAGCTTTTCGCCCAAAGTTGACGGAGTGACTCTTATGCGCCGAACCAATTGGTAAGCTCCGTAAATCGCGCCTAACGGCGTATACGGTCAGACTGAGGAGCCAAACACTTACCGGCCATCTAGTTCTTCTCGGTCCGCCAATCGACCACGATCACGGAAAGAGCTCGGATATCGTTGCGAAGCATCACGTGGTTCCAGCCATTGGCTTGTCCAGGACGGTCCAGAACTTCGAGTTCAGAAGCTCGCGCGACATCCAGCTTGTACAACACCGTATTCCATCCGTTCGACGGACTTGGCGACTCCGGGTGTAGGCTCTGGTCTCTTGTAAAGATGACCATTCCACCGTCGATCAATTCGGCCGGACGCACCTCGATTTGTACGGCACCCGGAGGCAGCCACCCATTCAGATAACCCGAAGAGGCACCTTGAGCCGACAGGGATAGCATGGAATGCTTTGGCAAGTGTCCTGTCCAGATCAGCCGTCCGGATGCAGGCGCAAGTACTGCGGGATGAGGCGCCGGAATTGACAGAGTTAGAGCATGTTGAAGGGGAACGCTAGGGGCGCCCCCATCGAGACGCAAGGCGGGTGGATCCGGCAGGATGGCAGGTTTGGTATTCGTCGGACCGGCTAGTCTCACAATCGACTCAAGAGGTTCATGAAAAGTTCGTGGCGGCTTTTTCCGGTCCCGGTTACTTGGCGCCGGAGTCGTGCTTTCAGGATGGATCTGCTCCAGAGTTTGTCGAACAGGCGGTTCGATCGAATCCGCGATTGCCAGTGTCTTCACACTAGTTTCGGGAATCTTCGCCTCTGTCTGTGTAGCCCTCGCCTCCGGCGGAGCCGGGCTAGCGTCTGCGAGCGCTGGCGCGAAGTACATCGCACTCTCCGACGCCGTGATTCCGCGCCCCACCAGCGAGAAAGATATTCGAACGAGCTCAGACTTTCTTTCATATGCAATCCATCCTCTCCGAAGAAGATCTGCGCTGATCGAGACGTGCTGCGGCTGCCGATCTCCATCACGAATGTCCAGCACCCCCAGAGTTGCATCGCGAACCGCTGCCTGATCGGCATCCCAGTGAACAACGAGCTTATGACCACTATCGGTAAGGCGCAGCAGCACCTGCTTTGCCGGAATGCTGCGACTTGGCCAGCAAACGATCAAGATCAAGAGACTCGCCAGCAGGCCGCTCCGCGGTCTGAAGGGGCCATAATGACTTGCCGGAGGCCGGCCTCCGGAAACTGATCCCAAGGGCTGTTGAAGTTGCGATTCCGATTCTGCCAGCGTGGGTACCGTAGGCGCCGCCGAGCCAGGACGGAGCGGCTCAGGTTGGACTATTTCGTAGTGCGATAACGCAGCGGCCTTTAGCCGGCTCACCGGTTTTCTGTCGATTTGAGACGATGGGAGCCTGACCGTTTCGCGCGGCGCTTTATTCAAGACCGAGTATTGGAACTCGTGGCAAGACGCAAATGCTCCCTGGGCATCACGTGCGAGTACAGTCCCTTGTATGCCGCCGGTGGAGCTCGGGATTAGGGTCAGCGCGATCTGATCCTTTTGTGAAAAGTGTCGATTGCAAAGTTCGATATCGCGCTCCGTTAGGGTGGCGGCGTGCCGCGAATGTGAGAAATAACATCCTAGGATCTCGAGCGAGGCAAGTTGCGCATCGGATCTGAAATTTGCCAAGGTCCCCTGCAGTTCTGCTTCGTCTGTGGCGGAAAGAACAAAGGAAGGACCGAACCGGTGCTCACATTCGATCGGGCGAACTGCCAATATGCGAATCAAACCGCCGGCTCGTACGCCAAAAAGAACGCCGGCCACTTCTAAGCCCCCTTTGGCCAGCTTTCTGAGTCCAAGCACTGCCTCCAGGCAGACGGTGTGAAGCACTCTCGGAGCACATTCGATTTCGGCGCCCAGGGGTGCGCACGGCCACTGCAAGTGCGTTTTGGGTTCGGCCAAGGTCACGCGCTATGCTCCCGCTACGGACCAAGATACCCAGGATAAGAAAACGTAACAAGGAATATGGGACTTGGCCGAAACGATTTGGCAACATCAGAATCCACTGTATGTGCAGATCGAGCCTCTCCCGCGAAAAGCGGGTTTCGTTTGGATTGTAATTTGTGCGGTCGGGACACCGCTGACCGCGGCCGACCAGGACGGTTTAAATATCCGAGTCATCGACGGCCAGGGCGCCATCAACAATGTCCGAACCCACACGGCGCGGGCCCCCGTGATCGAGGTGCGAGATCAAAAGAATTTGCCGGTTTCGGGGGCTTCCGTTACATTCCAAGCTCCCTCGACTGGTCCGGGTGCAACTTTCGGATCCGCGCGCGTTTTGGTGACGCAGACGGATTCTGAGGGCCGCGCCACGGGTCGCGGCTTGGTTTCCAACGGAGTAACTGGCCCGTTCGAGATACACGTTACCGCTTCATTCGACTCTAAAGTTGTCAGCAGCGTGATCAAGCAGATTAATGCGTCTCCTTCGGAATCCCAGTCTTCAAAAAAGCTGTTATGGATCGCTTTGGCGGCCGGGGCAACAGCGGGTGGCGTTTTGGCCGCCACCCATGGTCACGGCGGCCCGGCTGCAGTACAGCAGGTACCGAGTACTTCTTTGGTAGCGGGTTCGTCCTCTTTCGGACCCCCGCAATGACGAAGAGCCGCTCCATGCTGTGGTTACGCTATCTGTTTTTCTTAATGTCGTTCTCTGTAGTATCGGCCCAAGGTGCGCTCTCGGGCCCTTCCTTGGGTTACTTCTTCGATCCTCACGAGCGGGCTTTGCGAAGAATATGGGGGATCCCGGGGTCTGCCATCGCCGGCGAGAATCTGGATCTAGGGTTCCCCGCCGCCCAGGCGATTTTCTCGCCGAACCAAGATTACGCCCTTGTCGTGGCGGGGGACGGGTCCGTAAATCTGGTTGTCCCGGGACCAACGGGATTGACCGCGCAGTTGGTGCCGGCTCTGCCGCCAGCGCCCGATAAGATCACGGTTGGCCCGGCGGGTCACGCGGCCGCGTTTACATACGGCACCTCCGTAAAGATTCTGACCGGCTTACCGCGCTCTCTGGATCGGCTCGAAGAGATCGACACGTCAGCTCTGCCGGGCGCGCCCACCACGTTCGCCATCAGCGACGATGGCGCGATCTTGCTGGTATCGGTTCCCGACAATGCGCAGACTACATCCGCAGGCGGTGTGTTCATGTTTAGCCGCGGTGATAGCGGGCCGCGACTGTTAGCTGCAAAGGCGGCGTCCGACCTCAGCTTTTTTCCGGAATCGCACGATGCGCTGATAGCTGATGACGCCGCAAACTCTGTCACCGCGTTACAGGACATAGCTGGAAGCGCGACCTCTCAGTGGACATTTGTGGATGATCGCCTGCCTGCGCCCCGCTCGGCGCGAGCCACCCTGGACGGCCAACGGATTATCGTTAGCAGCGCGGAAAACAATCTGGCGGCGCTGCTGGACCGGAATGGGATGAACCCCGTCTTCGTGCCATGCGCGTGTTCCCCCAATCGAGCAGGACCCTTAAGCAACTTGGTTTACCAGCTCACCGATCCAGGAAGTGGCCTGCTCTGGATTCTAGACCTTTCAAAGAATCCGCGATTGTACTTTGTCCCCGTACCGCCATTATCCGGTGAGTCTCAATGATCGGATCCGGATCCTCATCTTTTTTCTTCGTGTTACTGTTTGTTCCGAGCTTCGCGACGGTTCTCAACGCGGCGACCCACATCACCACAACCTCGCTTCCTGGCGGCACTGTAGGGCAACCCTACTCAGCCACGCTGAGCGTGAGCGGAGGCACGGCGCCCTATAGCTGGAGCATCTCGGCAGGTAGCTTGCCGGCGGGACTCTCTTTGTCGAACGCAGGGACCGTTAGCGGCTCGCCAACCTCCTCCGGAACCTTCAATTTCACTATCAAAGTGACCGGTTCCGGAAAGACTGGCGATTCTGACACTCAGGCCCTGAGTCTGGTGGTCGCACCTGCACTGACTATGTCGACTAGCAGTTTTCCGGCTGGCCAAGTATCGATAGCTTACTCGCAGACGTTGCAGGCCAACGGCGGTACCTCTCCCTATACGTGGTCGATTTCAGCCGGATCCCTGCCATCCGGATTGAGTTTATCAGCCGCCCAGATCAGCGGGACTCCGTCGGCGGCCGGCACAACGAACTTCACCCTGAAGGTAGTGGATGCGAACTCAGCTTCCGTTACTCGCGCTCTCAGTATCACCGTGTCACCGGCGCCGGTGAACATCACGACGGCTTCACTGCCGAACGGGCAAGTGGGCACTCCTTATGCGCAGACGCTGCTGGCGACCGGCGGCACTGGAAGCTACACATGGTCGATCAGTTCCGGCTCGCTGTCCGCAGGATTAAGCCTGGGCACTTCCGGCCAGATTACCGGCACACCCACGACCTCGGGAAACTCAAGTTTCACGGTCAAAGTGAATGATACGGGTTCGGGATCGGCTACGCGCGCTCTGTCAATCAATGTCGCCGCAGCTCCTGTCAGCATCACCACCACTTCCCTGTTAAGTGGCGAAGTCGGGATTCCGTATTCGCAGACATTGCAAGCAAGTGGCGGCACAGGCTCCTATACGTGGTCAATAACTTCGGGGGCGCTGCCGCATGGTTTGACCCTCAACAGCTCAGGCCGTATTTCAGGCACACCAACTGCTGCTTCTACTGCCTCATTCTCAGTGCAGGTTTCCGATTCCGCTTCCGGAAACAGCACCGCGGTTCTGGCGATGACCATCGCCCCAGTTTTGGCCTCACCGGCTTGCCCACTGGCTACCGGTGTGGTGGGACAAGCCTACAGTGCCATGCTCAGCGCCTCCGGCGGGGTGCCTCCATATTCGTGGACTGTCGCGAGCGGCCTTCTTCCGCAAGGGCTGGCTCTGAACGCCGCTTCCGCCCAAATCTCTGGTACCCCGTCAGCCGCCGGCAACTTCAGTTTCGTAATCAAAGTATCTGATCAGGTTTCGGCGACAGCAGTTTCGAGCTGTACTGTGACGATCAGTGCAGCTGTCCCGGCGCTGACTATAAGCACAGCTTCCCTGCCAGCTGGCGTCAGCGGAGTAACCTATGCACAGACGCTATCTGCCAACGGCGGTACCCCTCCCTATACGTGGTCGATTTCAGTCGGATCCCTGCCATCCGGATTGAGTTTATCAGCCGCGCAGATCAGCGGAACTCCATCGGCGGCCGGCACAGCGAACTTCACCGTGAAGGTAGTGGATGCGAACTCAGCTTCCGTCACTCGCGCTCTCAGCATTACTGTGTCACCCGCACCCGTGAGTATCACTACGGCATCTTTGCTGAACGGGCAAGTGGACGTGCCTTATGCGCAGACGCTGCAGGCAAACGGAGGAACGGGAAGCTACACATGGTCGATCAGCTCGGGATCGCTGCCCGCCGGATTAAACTTAAGCCCTTCCGGACAGATTACCGGCAGTCCGACAACGTCTGAAAATTCGAACTTTACTGTTCAAGCCATGGACACTGGTTCAGGATCGGCCACACGCGCTATGTCGATCAGTATCGCCGCGGCTCCGCTAACCATCAGCACGTCTTCCTTCCCGAATAGCGTGATCGGGAGTTCCTATGCGCAAGCATTATCGGCTACGGGAGGCCAACCCCCTTACACATGGACCGTCGCGGGGGGCGCCTTACCTGCTGGCTTGAGCCTGAATGGCGGCCAGGTAAGCGGCACGCCGACGACTTCCGGCACCTTCCAGTTCTCGGTGCGTCTGTCAGACTCCGCGGGAACAACCGCGATGAAAAACTTCGCCATCCAAGTCAGCGCAGCGCTCACTATTGTCACCAGTTCCCTCACCTCGCTCAAAACAAACGTCCCCGCTGCTCAACAGTTGAGTGCGGCCGGCGGAGTCCCGCCGTATCTGTGGTCGCTGGTGTCTGGCGGCTTACCGCCCGGCTTGACGTTGTCACCTTCTGGTTCGATCAGCGGTACACCGACCAGTCAGGGTAGCTTTACTTTCACGGTCCGTGTCACGGATGGCGCCACGGCGTCGGCTCAGCGAACCTTCACGCTTGTCATTACCACTTCGCTTGGAATAAGCGCGTGTCCCGTTCCCAATGCTACTCAAGGTCAACCTTATGCATCGACGGCGGCGGCTACCGGAGGACAACCGCCGTATATCTGGACCTTAGCTGCCGGGACCTTGCCCGCTGGGGTCCTGTTCAACGGTTCATCTGGCGGCCTCAGCGGTATCCCTACCGACAGCGGCACCTATCCTTACACTCTTCTAATCACGGACCAAGGCGGCAACACGTCCACGCGAGACTGCCAGTTGGCTGTCACCTCGAGTCTGGTCATCGGAACCGTGGTTCTGCCTGACGCCCCCCAATCTTCGCCCTACGCCCAGAGTCTGTCGGCTAGCGGAGGAAAATCCCCTTATACTTGGTCGATCGCACTGGGCAATTTGCCCACCGGACTGACACTCAGCCCCGCGGGTACGATTTCCGGTGTCGCGATTCCGGTTGGCTCCTTCAATTTCACAGTCAGCGTTACCGACGGCAATGGCGCCAGCGTTCAGCGCGCGCTCTCCCTAAGAGTAGTGTCTGGACTTAGTGTGATCAGCTGTTCCGGCACCGTCAGTGAAGTAGGTCTCGTGTTCAACTCTCCGATGCTCGCCGCAGGAGGCTCGCCGCCATATACCTGGAGCGTGTCTGCCGGCGGTTTTCCTCCAGGGCTTACCCTCGATCCGGGTTCCGGAGTAATTTCGGGCACGCCCCTACAACCTGGCTCTGTCCAATTCACGGCAGACGTCCGGGACGGCACAAACCACGAAGCAGTACGCCAATGTTCCATGGATGTGGAAGCCGCTGTAGCGATATCTACCGTTTCATTTAGTACCGGAAGCAGCAGTTCGACCTACTCCGATTCAATAGCTGTCAGCGGAGGCGTTCCGCCTTTCGTCTGGGCGACCACAGCAGGGGCCCTTCCTCCCGGTCTATCCCTTAATCCAACCAGCGGTCACATTACAGGCACCCCTCTCGTCGCGGGCACGTTCGCGTTCACAGCAAGAGTTATCGACGGGATGGGCGGGCAAGCCAGCAAAGATCTGTCGATCGTCATCGCGCAGGGACTGACAATTCCGGATTGCCCTAGTCCCGCCGCTGTGATTGGTTTGAGCTATTCCGCGTTATTGAACGCCGTCGGTGGAAATGTTCCGTATCAGTGGAAAGTCGACAGCGGCGCGCTTCCTCCTGGCCTGGTCTTGAGCTCCGAACAGGCCGTTGTCAGCGGCACGCCGCTCCAATCCGGGTTATTTGCCTATGTCTTGCGTGTAAATGATGCGACTGCGAAAAGCACAACTCGGCTATGTTCCATTCAGGTCAATCCACCAGCGCTGACCATAACGTCTTCCTCATCGCTCCCCAGTGGAGTAGTCGGGACACCTTATAGCCAAACCCTCACGGCAGCCGGCGGACGGTCGCCTTATTCGTGGTCGGTCACGACCGCGGGCGCTCCCAGCAGTATTTCACTCGATGCGACGGGCGTACTTGCTGGCCTTCCGGGCGCAGCCGGAACATTCTCATTCACGGTCCAGGTGACGGATCAGAACAATAGTGTCGTGCGCCAGATCGTGACCTTGGTGATACTTGCCGGTAATCCTCCCACAATTACCATTACTGGCCTCCCGGACATAGTAAGTCCCGCGCAGCAGCCGACCTTCGCACTGCAGTTGGATTCAGGCTATCCAGCCGCAATCGATGGCACGCTTACTTTGGTGTTCACACCCGATCCGGACGTTGGAGTGGATGATCCGGCGGTTCAGTTCGCCGCGGGAGGACGTCGATTGACGTTCACGGTCCCTCCTGACTCAACTCAGGTAACCTGGTCCGCTCAAGTGGCTGCATTCCAGTCCGGCACAGTCGCGGGAAACATTGAGCTAGATGTCAAGCTCGAATCGAACGGAATCGATATCACTGCCCCTGCATCGTCTCGTACCATCCGAGTGGACCGAGTTGCACCGCGGATCGTAGACGCCCAGGTCGTCCAGACCTCCTCTGGATTTGACGTCCACCTCACCGGCTTCGCCACAACACGAGAGGTAACGCAAGGCACATTTCAGTTCTCTGGTGATACCGCCGGCTCAACGGCCAACATCATAGTTCCCTTGGGCGACTCAAGCAACATTTGGTTTCAGAGTGCTGACTCGCACACCTTCGGTGGTCAGTTCGGGTTAGTTCAATCGTTTAAGTGGCAAGGACAACCCTCTGGAGTTCTAAATTCGGTGTCTGTTTCGTTGACGAACACCCAGGGCTCCTCGGCCGTAGTGCAAGCACGATTCTGAAGTGCTGTTTTCCGTGGATAGAAGCGCCACAGGCGTAATGCCGTAAACCGAAGTGTGCAGGGAGTCCAGAACCACCTCGAGGCTTGCCCAGTAGGCGGTCACCCGGGCCTTGGTGAATTCACCGACAGCCGCAGCTTCAAACCAGCGGAAGAAATCATCGAGGCCTGCCGGTATAGGAACACCTACACAGAACTATACAGAAAAGAGGTGATTCGGCAGGGTATGAGCATCGCGGAAGTAATATGAAGGTTGGACATCGTGTACCCAGATATTCCTACTGTCGTCGACCCGCCGGTAGCCCAGCGCACCCGGAACGTTTTATGAGGATGAATGGTTAGATTGTTGGCTGCCATCCTGCTAGCCGGCGTTCTGATGGGGCAGACCCCGGACGCTGAAACGAAGGACTCGCTCGGCCGCACTACACCTCAAGAGTCTGTCTTCCAGTTTCTCGAAGCTTGTCACGCCCGCGACTATTCGAAGGCACTCTACTATCTGGATTTACGGCAAATGTCCCCGGCGGCGAGAGCAAAAGATGGTCCTGAACTCGCGATGCAACTGGAAGACTTACTGGATGATACGCCTTTTGATATCACGACGCTAAGCCGCGACCCGGAGGGGGATCAGTCCGACGATCTTTCCCCAACCTTGGAACATCTCGCTACGTTCCAGGTTGATGGGAAAACTTTGGAGCTGAAATTGGAGCGAGTTGAGTTGAGACCCAGATTCCATGTCTGGCTGGTCTCCGCCAGCAGCGTGGCGCTGATCCCCCTAGCGCACCAAGCTGTGGCCGAGACTCCATTCGAAAAGAAGCTGCCGCAACACCTAGTAACCTTTGAAATCCTGGATACACCTGTATGGCGGTGGATCGCGCTTATTGCCGCTGCTGTAGTGCTTTGGATCGTGGGCGGGTTTCTGTCTTGGGTGCTGGTGGCAGCAATACGGCCGCTGATAGACGCGCCAGGATTTCGCGGTCCTATTCGTATCGCTCTGGTAGTCGCAGGACTCCGGTCTGCGATGGAGTTCGCGCAGCCAGCCACTCTGTCCCGGACATTCCTTGAACGTGCCTTGGCGATGAGTTTCTTTCTCGCGGTAGCGTGGGCTGGCGCCGTGGCCTTGGACCTTGTTACCGAGCGCTGGCGTTCACGGCTGGATCCGCGAATGCAAGCTGTCAGTTATTCCGTACTACCCCTGGGGCAACAAGTCCTGAAACTTTCCTTCTTCCTGATCGCGATCTTGAGTGTGCTCAGCGCCTGGGGCTACAACACTACAACCATTCTTGCAGGCCTCGGCGTGGGCGGATTGGCTGTGGCCCTGGCGGCACAGAAAACCATCGAGAACTTGTTCGGCGGGATCTCGGTGATCGGCGATCGTCCGGTGTTGGTAGGCGATGTTTGCCGCTTCGGCGATCGCGTGGGCACCGTGATGCACATTGGACTGCGCTCCACTCGCATTCGCACGCCGGACCGCACGATCATTAGCGTGCCTAACGGACAATTTTCATCCATGGAGCTCGAAAACATTTCCGGGCGAGATAAAATCTGGTTTCACCCGACCCTCAATCTGCGTCGGGACACTAAATCCGACCAGTTGTTGGAAGTACTTTCTTCGTTCAGAAGAATTTTGGCGGACCAGCCCAAAGTGGAGACCGGCAAACTGCCGGTGCGCTTCATAGGTGTAGGACCCTATTCTCTCGACGTCGAAGTAGTTGCCTACGTGACCACGTCCGACTACGATGAATTTCTTGCGTTGCAGCAAGAGCTGCTACTAAAGCTGTTGCAGGCGGTGGAACGTGCCGGAACCGCGTTGGCGGTGCCCCTGCAAGAAAGCGTCAATTCGCAACGTGCTCAGCAGGGATAGAAGCCTACATTGAAGCACAGCGGTGAGATTAGAACCTGTTTTCTCCATTGTCTGAGCCAGCGCGGTTATGGACTAAATGCCGAGGTAGGTGAGCAACAAGTCTATCTTCCGCCGGTGTGGCACGGGCGGATGGGATTTTCTGATTGGCTGGACGCCGAGAGAGCGGCGTTACTCGGGGCACAGGCGTCCGCACTTTGGGATCGTTCGTGCAGTTCAGCCAGGTATTGTTATTGGTATTGGAAGTTCGGCGGAACGTAGGATGTGCTTATACTTCCCACCGCTGACCAGCTACTGCCGAGCATGTACTCAGAGTTGCTTATGGTCGCAGCTTTCGTAGTCACGATTGTGCCGTAATCGTACCACTGATCACCGCCGGCCGATTCCTGGCTCACCAAGTAATATGCGGTGTTCGGTTGTAGCGTGATCGGGGCGCCGAGCGCAACATACACAAACGTGCCCGGCGTACAGCCGGACATATTCACGGAAGATGCCGAGCCTGGAACTACCGCGCCCGTGCTTGCCGCGACGAGTTCGACCGTGTGCGTCGCGGTATTTGCGAGAGCGCAGATCCGCCCCATCGAGACAACGGTCAATGCCGAGGCGCCGATCACCACTTTCGCGCCGACGAAACCTGTGAAGTTGTTTCGAAGCGCGCTGTTGTTCAGGTTGAAATCGACAATCAACGTACTTACCGAAACGGGCGCCAGCATCGTATACACAAAATCAGGCGGAATAAAGGAGGTGTTCCGGGTGTCAATTCGGATCCAGGCGCTGCCGCTAGAATAGACCGAACTGCTGATAGACGCGGCGGAGGTGGTGGAGACCGCACCATGGTCATACCATTGATCTCCGCCGGCAAGCTCCTGCGTCACCAGGTAGTAACTGGCATTGGCTGGCAGCGTCACGGGGGTGGATAGATTCGAATAGACGAACTGGCCTGCAGTGCAACCGGCCATGCTGACGGACGCTGATCCGCCGGAAACATCCGTGCCGACGCCGGCGTAGACGAGTTTCGCCAGATGAGTGCCCGAGTTGCCGGCAATACAAAACCGGCCGAGCGACGAGACCGTTAGAGGATTGGCGCCGAGCGTAAACACCGTGCCGATCCATCCCGAGAAGTCGTTACGAAGACCTCGTCCGCTGGGGGAGAATCCGGTCATGAAGTTTGTTGACGTCGGAGGCGTGCTGTCGCACTGGAAATTGGCGGTGACGGAGTGCGGCGCCAGCATCGTGATGGATTGTGGGTTCGCCGAGTTGCTCAAGTCTCCACTCCAATTCGAAAACGTGCAGCCTGGGTTGGCTACGGCCGTCACCTGAACGCTGGTTCCACTGGCGAAGTAGCCCGTCGCCGAAACGGGGCTGTAGGACAAACTGCCGGCGCCTGCTGGTGTGATGCTACCGTTCAGGAGGTACTGTAGGCTGAAACTCGCCGTGAACGCCATTGCGCTCGCTGGAGCAACGCCATGAGAAATCGCTCCACCATCCGTCCAACCAGTCCAGACCATCTGCGCTCCTGCTCCGGCGGATTGAGGACTCGACGTGGCAATTGTGTGCGGCGATCCCGATATCCAGTTGAACACTTGCGCGGAGTTGTACGCAGTTCCATCCACGGAAAACGATTCGCCCGCGGGATTGATTTGTACCGTGACAGCGATCGGCACCGGCGTTACCACCGAGTATAGAAGTGTGGGCGGAACGTAGGAGCTATTGCGAGAACCGATAGGAATCCAACCAATGCTGTCATAGGAATAAACGGAATTGTTCACCGCCGCGTCGGCGCTGGACAAAATGCTTCCAAAGTCGTACCACTTATCGCCGCCTGACAGCTCCTGCGTCACTAAGTAATATGCTGTGTTGGCCGCCAGAACGATCGGAGCCGTAAGCGCTGCGTAATTGAACTGACCTGCGGCACCGGCCGCCATCGACACCTCTGCCGAGCCGCCCGGCACATCTCCCCCATCGGAAGCCCGCACGATTTTGACAATGTGCGTCCCGGAATTCCCGGCGACAAAACTGCGACCCAGCGCAGTAACGCTGAGCGCATTGACTCCTACGGTAAATTTCATCCCCACCCAACCGCTGAAGTCATTTCGCAGTGCGGGTCCGTTTAAGGCATAGGCCGTTACCAGACTCGTTCCGGATGGCGCGCTGCACTGGAAGTTAGCCGTCACGTCCGTGACAGCAGAGATCGTCAAGGACAGCGGATTGTTGTTCCCACTGGAGTCCCCGCTCCAGCTTGAGAATGCGCAGCCGGGTGCCGGAGTCGCCGTGAGTTGCACCGAAGCGCCGTTGTTGTAGTAACCAGTCGCCGAGGCTGGGCTGGCCGCGATGCTGCCACCAAGCGGCGGTGAGACGGACGTCGTGAGCAGGTACGCCATGAGAAAGCTGGCGGTGAACGCCGTGTCAGCCGCAGGGGACACGCTGTGAGATGCCGTGCCTCCGTCGCTCCAAGCACTCCAGACGTCTTGCGCGCCGCTTCCTGCGGGCTGGGGGCTGACTGCCGAGAGAGTGTGCGGCGATCCGGAAATCCATTTGAATGATTGCGGACTAGTGTATGTGTTGCCGTCCACAATGAACGCGGCGGTCGATGGGTTCGACTGCACCGTGGCGTTGATGGTCGGCGGCAGCACGACCGAATAGAGGAAGTTCGGTGACACATAAGAGGTATTTGCCGCGCCAGCCAGGATCCAATTGGAGCTGTCAAAGGAATACACCGATGCAGGTACGGCTGCATCGCTGGCCGCTGAAATCCCGCCGTGATCGTACCACAGATCCCCGCCGCTGACCTCTTGCGTCACGAGGTAGTACGGCGTATTCGCTTGCAAAATGATCGATGGGCTTAGGGTCGCGTAGAGGTACTGTCCCGTCACGCAGACAGCCATATTCAAGGATGCCGAACCATTTGGCACATCTAAGCCGCTAGCTGCACTGACAAACTTCACGACATGCGTGCCAGAGTTCCCAGCGCTGCATAGCCGGCCAAGCGAGAGTACAACCACCGGCTTGGCGCCGATCGTGAGCTTCATCCCCACCCAGCCGCTGAAGTTGTTGCGCAGAGAGGCTCCGCTGACGCCCCCCGTGAGGAACGCGGAAGTGGACGGCCATTGAATGGGGGTTGGATCCTGAACTGAGTCGTTGGTCGTATCGGCTTCGCCGCCTCCCGCTACAGTCGCGTGGTTGGTAAGAGTTGTCGGAGCGATATTCGCCACATTCACGGCGAGTGTGATCGGTGGATAGTTCGCGCCGGCGTTCAGCGCATCGCCGCGCGTGCAGGGTCCTCCTGGTTGAGTACAACTCCAGCCATTTCCGGCGATGTTTGTGGCAGTAATTCCGGCGGGTAAGGAGTCGGTCACGGTCACGATTCCTGTGGTTGGCGATCCTCCGGCATTCGACACCGTCACGGTATAAGTGTCGCCGTCCTGATCGCCCGGAGCGAAATTACCGATATGCGTCTTCGCGATGACCAAATCGGCCCCCCCAGGCGGCTGAAGAAATACGCCGCTGACAACGGCATTTGGTCCCCCGGTGTACATGACGTTGATCAACACGTGACCGCTCAAGTTCCAGACCAGGTACTGCCCATTATTGAAATTCGACGTAGAACGGCTGTCGAGGACTGCACCGCTGCCCGCGCGCACCACCGAAATGGTCTCGCTGCGTTGCCCTAAGTCCCAATCCAGAAGATACAAGGCGATCTGGTGCGCCTGTCCATCGATCAAGTTGACATCGATCGTAAAACCGGAGGATGCGTAAAAGGCGGATGCGATGCGATCGCTCGCGGAAGCGCCCTTAAGCAGAGCGCGCGAATCCGTTGTGGATGCGGCCCATGTGTACAGGCTGCTTCCGGAAAAGTTCACGCTGGCATAAGACGCGAGATTGGTGGAGTCATTGGCGATGAAAAATCCGTCTTGGCCGAATTTTCCCTTCCAATTGCCCTGAGTCGCCGTATCGCTCTTCACGAAGAGGGCTGACGCAGATGGCCGATTGGGCGGGACGACGTTGGACAGAGATAAGACTTCGCTGGAAGACAACGCGCGATTGTAGACGCGAAAGTCGTCGATGCTTCCGGTGAAGTAGGTGCCGATAGCAGAGCTCGGCGAAAGGCCAATTTCTAAGATCGCGTTGGCTGCGTTGGCAGCGGACTCGATGGGTTGGGTCGAGCTCTGCACGCCGTCGACATAGAATGTCACGCTGTTTCCCAGTGAAATCACTACCGTAAGTTGATGCCATTGGCCATCGTTGATCTTGGTGACGTCCGTGGCGACATGGGCACCCGATGTCACATTGGCGAGGCCTAGAAAAAGTTGTGCCGTGCCGGATGGCGTAGTGGCCAACACATAACCGGACCCCGAACCGGAACCCGCCGAAGCATACTTGGCAACGAGAGCCTCGTTGCGGCTCGAGTTGGCAGTCTGGACCCAGAGCGACAGGCTCAGATCTCCGATCAGATCGTACAATTGGGTGGAAGTGGATCCGGCCTGAACGTAGCTTGAAAAGCCGTTGAACTGGAGAGCTAGATCCGACGCGCCGAGCGACGTTATCGTGGCATTCTCCGAAGCGTTGTTGTTATTTCCGGACTGATCGTAGGCGGTCGCACCATTCGTGTAGGTTGTATCGAAGCTCCAATAACCCGCCAAGTTGTTGGCCGGACCGAACCCGACATTCTGGACCGTTATGGTCACCGGCGCAGACGTAGCGTGCAGACCAACACCGTTAGTTGCAATGGCAGCGATCTGGTGAGTCGTGTTCGTGAGTGTAGTCGTCTGGATCGGTAGTGTATAGGGAGCCGCGCTTACAGAGCCTAGCGGCACTCCATCGGCCAGAAATTGCACGCTACTAATGCTGGTAAGCGCGTCGGAAGCCACCGCAGTAAGATTAATGCTCGCCCCGACAGTCTGTCCGTTCACCGGGGCCGTTATCGAGACGCTGGGAGCCGTGTTATCGACTGTAAAGCTGACTGATACCACCGGACTTGCGGTGAGGCCTGGAGCGGAGGCAAATGCCTGAACGGTCGCGTTGGCGGCGAGATTAAAAGGACCGTTGTATACCGGAGATGACGCCGTCGGCTGACTTCCATCGACAGTGTAGTGGATGGTACTTCCCACTGTTCGGCTCAATATCGAAATGCTGGTGAGGCTGGAAACGAGCGTGCTTAGAGGATAAATCTCAGGTGCGGAGACTGTCGTGGGATACGCGGCAGAGCCGACATTGTCGGTTACGCCGTTAAAACCGGGCCCGCCAGCCGCGACATAGCCGTTACTCGCGCCCGACGCGCTCGCACTGACCCAGAATGAATACAACTCGGCGTTGGTAAGCGTGAACTGAAATTGGACCGGGTGGTTTGCGAAAGCAGACAGGTCCGACAAATCGTTGGCCCACGAAACCTGCTGCAGGGTTTCGTTAGCGCTTAGCGGTTGCGATGTTGCCAGCACCGCGCCGGTGCTGGGGTCGAGTACCTGGACTTGCAAGGAACCCTGCGGGTCGTTGACATTCACGAAGAGATATTTGCCCGAGAACTGGACCGGCCGCGTGGTCAATACGCCCGCTGTCGATCCCGCGTTCATTGAGTAAAACCCGTCGCGCCGTAACGTAGCTAACCCGGTTGACCCCGTTAGGTTCGGCCACGGTGTATTGTGGAGCCCGCTGCGGCCGCTGAAATAGAACCACAGTTCATCTCCGACCACCATAAAGCATCCACCGGCGGATTGAGTGTTCCCCTCGTTCCAGGTGCCGGGAGTGTTCGAAGCAGGAATAAAAGCGCCATTTGGTCCGGTACCAGCCCCGCGTGTTGGACGCACCCATTGAAAGCCATCCCGACTGAACCCGACTCCCAGCTCGACTAGATCTGGACCAGGCGAATTGTCTATGTCTGCATCTCCAAAGCCTCCGTAGAACCAACTGAACAATCCTACAATCACGCTTTCGTACGCAACCGCGTCCAGATTGTAGAGCTGCGGAAGTGTTCCTCCGGCGTAATATGGTGGATCGTTCACATCGGGACCCGTCCAGAAGCTGGTAGAGAAATTCGCCGGCTCCGCTGGCGTCCAGTTAATCAAGTCCGCGCTCTCGGAGTAGTTGCGCAGCCGACTCAAATAGCCGGCGCGCGTTGGCGTGGACGGGGGGGTAGTGTAGTTCTTCATGCTGTCGACCCATACGCTTCGAAAGGGGTTCCAAAACAGAGTGGATCGGTCGTATACCAGTGGCCAGCTTAAGCTGGTCGCGGTCCAATGAATGCCGTCGGGTGAATAGGACACACCGGTCTCAGCCGTATCCCAGGTGAAGAGTTTGAACTTCTGCGCGGGGTTCGGATCCTGCAGATCCATCCAAACCACCATGCCGTTTTGCATCACCTGATCCGTGTTGGGAATGAACGCATCCGGAATCGAAGGCCGGGTCCAGTTCTTTCCGTCGGCCGAGTAGGCATAACAGACCTTGGCCGGGTCCGTCCCGCAAAACAGCCACATCTTGAAGAGTTGATCGCTCGGATCGAACCACGCCCCGCCGCTGAAGGGCATCGCGACCAGGCCCAGGTCCAGCGCGTCCGGCACGATGATGGGATTAGCCGGATGCATGACCGGCCGGTGTTGCGTGCGTGTCAACGTGGTTTGTTGAATCAGGAAATCGTCCACGAACAGCTGCCGGCCGGTGTCGATTCGAATAACTGCTGGAGGACTGGTTATATAGGAAGGAATCTGGTAGTTCTGCGTCACCGTTTGGCTGGGAGGCCACTGCTGCGGTAAAGTAATGCCGTTATAGAGGACCGGTCCGCCCGATTGGCCAAATGCGCTGTTTGCCGAGACTGCGGCTGCGATCCAAAGCAAACCACAGGCACCGATACGCATCCCGCCGACCCTCAACATGGCCAGCTTGCGGACTGAACGTTGCATGTCTGGAAAACGAAGCCAACCCTTTTCCACATCGCTGAGCCCCATCGCCGGGGCAGATCTGCTCGATGAAGCGAAAGCTAGTCGTCGCTACCTAACTGCCAGCTAGTGTCTGCTCCTGCGTGGTGAAACGCCACACTAGAGCGACTACAAGGGTGGGGGACGTCCTTGATCCGAAAAGGGTGGGGGGCTCCCTGATCAACAGAATCTTGATACAAAATGTCTTGAAAGTCAAGACCAAATTGTGACGCCTGTCCATGGCGAATTTTTCTATCAGGCCTGCGCTCTGGGTCGTCTTAGGACTTGTGCCGGCCTTCCTCGCCTTCACAGGCGTGTTCGGTGTGCTGCCACCGGATGATCTATCACCGCAGCTCCAATCCGAATATCCCGTAAAGAGAGCGCAGATCCCTGGATTTGGCGCCCATCATCTCGCGGCTTGGTGACAAACGGGGCACACCGGCGCCAGCGGTTCGGCGTCGACCGAATCCTCCTTCAACTTCCGAGCGATCTCCGGACCGCTTTCCGGACCGCTTCCGAAGATGAGCCGCGCCGGAGCGATCAGCGACCCCATGATGCTGAATTGCCGCAGTGACCCCTCGCCTTCAACGCCTGATAGCTCTGCATCAAGAGCCGGTACTTCGGCTTCAGATCCGATAGCTGGGCCATTTCACGCCCGGCCCACCACAAGGGCGTACCCAAGCCTTCGCGCCCGAACGGCTTCCGAGGCTGCGCTTGCCAGTACCTTCGCCTTGGCGAAGTCGATGCCTTCCAGGTCGAGCTTCTTCAACTTGCTCACCAACTCTGCTCCGAGAAGCTTCGCCTGAATGTTCCGCACGAGCTCGGCAAGCGCCTCGTCATGAGTCTCGACTTCAACATTTCCGATGCCGGCGGCTTCGAGGTAACCGACATATTCCTCAACAGGCCGAGCATCGGCAATGCAGGCCACCCAAGCCAGAAGTCCCTGGAGTTCCTCAGGCAATTGGGCCAAGCGCGTCAGATCGCTCAATCCCACTCTCCCGCCGGGACGCAAGACCCGCGAAAACTCCGCGGCCGCCAGTTGCTTGTCGGGGAAAGTGCAAAACGCGCATTCGCATAGGACCGCGTCGAAGCTTGCATTTGGGAAGCCGAGTTTTTCCGCGTCGCCCTGTTGGAATCGGACCAGATGGCCGACGCCGGCCGCATTGGCTCGTGCCGCCGCTTGCTTGACGTTTTCCAGTCCGAAATCAATTCCGACGACTTCAGATCCAAAGCGCTGGGCGAGG
>Ga0070735_10001330_pt1 | contig 24123 bp, 28 predicted proteins | sample Coa_R1_FD_66443 | JGI IMG/M metagenome (GOLD analysis project Ga0070735, IMG submission 66443) | Surface soil microbial communities from Centralia Pennsylvania, which are recovering from an underground coalmine fire - Coalmine... | ecosystem: Environmental > Terrestrial > Soil > Unclassified ...
CGTTTCTTCCTCCAGCACATCGAAACCATGGCCAACCGCGTGTCTGGCGCGGGCGACACGCTTTCGGGCGAGCCGGTGGGCAGCAACGAGACGGCGCGCGCAGCGATGGCTCGATACGAGCAGGCGCAGAAGCAGATTTCGGTACTGGCGGCGCGCGTGATCGGCTACCTGACGTGCGACGCGCGCATTTGGTGGCGGCTGTTCGCGACGTTCCTGGACGAAAGCGAGTACCACGACGTCGTCGACAGCATGGGCAAGCCGCGCCAGGTGAAGATCGGGCGAGGCGACTTCATCGCCGACGCGCGGGTGATGCCGACCGCCGACGCGCGCCTGACCAGCCGCGCCCAGCGCATCGGCGAGGCGCAAGACTTCTTCCAGTTCGTGTCGACGACGCCATCGCTCGCCAGCAACCCGGCCGTCGTGCGGTCGGCGATCGAGCGCGTGCTGTACGCGATGGACGCGCACGAGACGATCGACCTGCTGGGACCGCCGCCCGGGCCGCCGCAGCCCCCGCCGCCCAAGCCGCAGTGGGAGGAAAACGCGGGATTCCTGCGCGACCAAGATCAGCCGGTCAATCCACAGGACGACGACGACGCGCACTTGCTCGAGATGCAGCACTTCGACACCGACCCGCTGGGCGCCGTCATGCTGAGCCCGACCGCCCAGAAGATGTACGAAAACCACCGCCGCGGCCACTACGCCGCCAAGCTCGAAAAGGAGCATCAAGCGCATGAGCAGCAGCAGCAGGCCGCCGGACTTCAGGGACCTCAAGGAGGAGCAAGTCCAGGAATGGCGCCTCCAATTCCAAACGGACCTATTGGTCAAGTCCCTAGCGGCGGTCCGCCAGCAATCGCTTGAGGCATGCGCGGCTCACACATATCGCGGCGAGCTGGCACAGGCCGCCTGGCAAGCCGGCATGGCCGCCGGCCTGGACGACGTAATCCATTCCATCGTTGACAAGCGGGACGACCGCAAGGAATCGACCATGACCACAACCGCAGAGGTGAAATGATGGGCGAGGCAGCAGCCAAGAAACGCGCGTTCGCGCTGGTGTCGCCGCTTGGCGATCCTGTATCCGCCGGCCCGCAGCGCTCGCACCCGGTCACGCGCGACGGGATTCCGTTGCCGTTTTTTCCCGTCGGGACGCGCCTGTGTGTCGAGCGCTTGCCGCCTGACACCATGGTCGCCGGCCTCCACATCCCGGACTCCGCGCAGGAAAAGTTGCAGTACGGAACGCTGATCGCCGCCGGGCCGGCCGCGCAGGGGATGCTCGACGACATGGGCATCGACATCGGCGACACCATCTGTTTTGGCAAGCACGCAGGGTTGGAATGGACGTGGCTCAAGCACGAGCCAGAAGACACGCCCATCGACAAGCGCGAGCCGACAGTGAAGCGCCGCCGCAGCGTCGAGATCATCCGCGCTGAGGACATTCTCGGCGGCAAGGAGCTGGCCGAGAAGATGATCGATGGGACCAAGGCGATCGCCCTCTACTGCCCCGACTGCGGCGGCATGAAGGACGACGCCAAGCACGAAAACCACACCGGGACCGTGGAGTACCGGTTCTTTGAACAAACGGGGATGAAGTAATGGCAAACGAAGATTCCGAACTGCCTCCCGAGATTGCCGCCGAAGCCGCGCGTATCCGCGCCGAAGGCGAGACTGGCGCCGAGCCCGCGCCCGTCGAAGAGGTGCAGGTCGAAGCCGTCGAGGAGCGGCCGAAGTCTCGGCGCCAGCAGGCCGAAGAGGAGCGCGCCGCCCAGCTCAAGGCCATCGACGAGCGCGCCGCGAAGGCGGCCGAGATCGCCGAGAAGACGCGCCAGGAGCTGGCCGAAAGCATGGGGCAAATGCGCTCCATGTTGGAGCAGCAGCGCCAGCCGCAGTACTTCATTCCGCCCCAGCAGCAGCAGCCGGAGAAAGAGAAGGACTGGCGCGACAAGCACGCTAAGGCCATGAAAAAGGCCGAAACGGCGCTGGCCGAGGGCAAGCTGGGCGACTACCACGACCATCTGCGCCGCGCGCTGCGGATCGAGATGGAGGCGGAATTCAAGCCGAAGATCGAAGACGTTTCGCAGCGCGCGCAAGCGTTCCAGCAGCAACAGCCGATGCAGTTGCCGTCGTGGATCCCAGCCGTCGAGTCGTCGTTCTCGGACGTGCTCAAGAATCCGCAGGGCCGCGACATGGCGATCACGTTCGCCCGCATCGAAATGTCGAAGACGCCCGGCGCCATGTTCAACGCGCAAATCTTAGAGAAGGGCTTCGAGCGCGCGCGCCAGGAACTCGGATTGAGCCGCCAGGCGCCCGAGCCGACCGAGCGCGCCAAGCAGCTACTGAGCGGCGGTGCCGTCAACGGCGGCTCCGGTCGCGCGCCCGCGTCGGCCAACGGCAAGCCGAAGGTGAGTGTGCCGAAGGACTACAAGGAGATCGCGCGCCGGGTCGGCATGACGCCCGAGGAGTACGTGCGCCAGGCTGCAGCCATGCAGAGCAACAAGTGAAACGACGCGCGCGCGCCAAGGAGGTACCGCCGGCCGCCGAGCCAGACCCGCAGCCCTGCCCGCGCTGCGAAGGCACCGGCAAGACATTCGCCGAGTGGGGCCGCTATCCCGTGAGTTGCGATGATTGCCGGGGCACTGGCCTCAAGGAGTGGCGGCACCTCATGTGCCCAGAATGCGGCGGATCAGGCTTCAACCAAGGGACCTGCGAAACCTGCATGGGCGCGGGGATGAAAAAAAGTCCTTGACGGAGAGCAACGTTTCGGATCACGCTCGTCATTAAACAGAACGCCATTCCGTCGCTGGGAAGTCCCAGGTCAGACGTGGTTCTGCTCACAATCCTGCGGATCGCGCGAGTCGCAAGCGATGGCCGCATGTAAAGCGCGACGGTGCTTGATGCGTGAGCGAATCCAAAGTAGTCGGCGGAAAAGGTAAGCGTCGAGATCCTGTCAGCGTCGCCGTTATCACCAACTGGCAGACCGACATCATCGACAACCGGGACCCGGACTACGTCTACGAGTTCCCGCTGGAAAGTCAGCTCGGCGCGCGCCTGCGCCCGACGCGCATCCAGCTTTTCAACTACTCGACCGGCGAGTCGGAAATCCACGACATCCCGGCCTGGCAGGTCTGCCACCGCGAAACCGGCCCCGAGGAGCTGGCCGGCTTCCGCCCCGACGAGGGAAAGCCCGTCGACACGGTCCTGCGGCATGGCCCACACGTCGCCGTGCGCATTCACCGCAAGCACTGGGAAATCTTGCAGCGCGTCCAGGAGCAGCGCGCGGATTCCTACGATCAGCGGCTGAACAACAAGGCGCAGCACGAGTTCGACATCAACGGCTCGTCAACGAACGTCGGCACTGGCGCGAAAGTCACGCCAGGCCACATCCGCATGACCACCGAACCACTGGCGAGGGTGTAGCAAATGGCAAATCCGTCTTTCACCGGCTTTCATCCCTGGGCCAACGCGGGGAGCACGTCGACGCAGCTCATGCGGCGCAAGACCGCCAGCAACAACGGAACGGCGATCTTCCTGGGCGACTGCCTGAAGTACACCGCCGCCGGTGTCGTCGGCCTGGCGACTGCGGGCGCGGGCGTCACGACCATCTCGCAGGGCTGCGAGTATTACGACTCGACGATCAACGGCCGGCGGTTCAACACGTACCTGCCGGCGTCGACCACATACAGCGGCTCCGTCTTCGACGACTGGGGCAACACCGACGAGTCGATGATTCTGTGTACCGCCGACCCGGTCAACACCCGGTTTCAGGCGCAGTACAGCGCGAGCACGCCGGCTCTGACCGACGTCACCAAGAACGCGAACTTTACCGCCGGCTCCGGGTCGACGACCACGGGAATCAGCGGCCACGCGCTTGACCAGACGACTCTGGCGACCACGGCGAACCTCGATTTCCGCGTTCAGGACCTGAAGCGGAACGTGCTCAATGACCCGACCGTGGCGTCTGTCGCGAAGGTCATCGTGCAAATCAACACGGGCCTCGTGCCGCCCTTCAACTCCGCCGGAACGGCGGGGGTGTAGTCATGATCAACTCAGCAGCGATTTACCGCTCCATCGAACCGGTCGTCCGCCACTTCTGGGGCTTGGAGCTGGACGGCGAGAAAAACCCCGGCGTCTTCGACAAGATTTTCGATGTCGAAGAGACGGACGAGCCGGTGATGGAGGCCACCGAGTACGGCGGCCCCGGCGCCATGTCGTACAAGCCGGAGAACGAGCGGATCATCTTCGACACCATCGCGCAGGGCGGAACCAAGCGCTGGGTGGCGGGAACCTGGGCGACCGGGATCGAAATCTCGCTGGAGGCGGCCGAAGACACCAAGTACCGCGCCATCCGGACGGCGGCGACCAGCCTTGGCCGTGCGGCCAAGCTGACGCCCGAGTACCTGACGGCGCAGTACCTGGACCGCGCGTTCAACACCTCGTACGTCGCCACCAACGACGGCTTGCCGATCTGTTCGGCCTCGCACGTCGTGCCCAAGGGCGGCACGTACTCCAACTTGCTCGCCAACGCCTACTCTCTTTCGGAGTTCGCGCTGGAGCAGGTTTTCCAGAACCTGGCGACCATCCCCGGCCCTGACGGGATGATCACGCCGCTGATGCCGAAGACGCTGATCGTTCCGCCGGCTCTCGGGCCGCTGGCCTGGAAGCTGGCCGCGACTCAGTTGCAGGTTGGCAGCGGCAACAACGACCGGTCTTTCATCGCCGGCAAGTTCGACGTCATCGTCAACCCGTACCTGGGCAGCAACACCAGGTGGTTCGTGAAGACCGACGCGCAGGACGGCCTGTTCTGGAAGTGGCGAGTCAAGCCGCAGTTCATGCGGGACAACATCGACGCCGTGACGATGGCGCTCTACATGTGCCGCTTCCGGGCCTACTGGGGCATCGTCGACGGTCGCGGCATCTACGGGTCCAACGCCTCGTAAGGAGACACCATGCCTCAGACGAACTTTCCAGGCGGCGTCTCATCTCTCGGGTTCCCGGTGTTCCCGGGCACCATCTACGAGGTTCCGCAGGGTCGCGTGTGGTTCGTCAACAACAACCGCACGCAGGCGTTGCAGGCGAGCGGCGACGGCACCACGCGAGACACCGCTTTCGTGTCGGTCGCCGACGCGCTGGCCAAGATCGCGACGACTAACCCGACGAAGGGCGACATCATCCTGGTCGGCGCCGGGCACACCGAAAACGTGACCGGCTCGAACATCTGGGGAAACTCGCTGGTCAACACGACCGCGCAGGCCATCCCGCAGGGAACGCGCATCATCGGCGAGGGCATCGGATCCTCGCGCCCGACGATCACGTTTACGGCGACGGGGTCGACCATCGCTTTCGCGAACCAGGACTGTTCGATCGAGAACATGGTGCTGACGGCGCCCGCCGGCAGCGTGTCGGTGACGGCCGCCATCACCAGCACGTCGTCGGGCCTCATCGTCCGCAACAACTGGTTTGCGGCGATCACGGGCACGGCGTCGCAGTTCACGACCAGCGTCCTGCTGGCGTCGGGGTCAAACTTCTCCTATATCCTCGACAACTACGCCTATGCGGTGGCCGGCACGGGCGCGCCGACCAACTGGGTGGCGACGACCGGCACGACGGGACCGACCAACGTCTACATCCAGCGCAACACGGCGCAGCTCGCGCTGTCTGCGACGACCGCCGGGCTGGTGGACGTCTCTTCGGCATCCGGCACGGCGCCGACCAACTGGCTGATCTCGGACAACACGTTCGTGAATCAGATCGCGTCGGCGACGGTGTGCATCAAGGGCGTCGCCGGCTGGACGGGGACCGCCTGTTACAACAACTTCGGCGGCGGCGTCACCACGAACATGACGACCACGGCCATCAACACCCCGGCGTCGCTGATGTCGTTCCAGAACTTCTGCGGGAGCGGCGGCAAATGGGCAATCGTCGGCGGCGGAACCGCGGCGCAGACCAGCTAGGGGGTTAAATGGCGAGCCCAATCGTATTTGGGCAAGGACTGGCCGGGACGGGCATCGATTCTGCGACGGCCTTTCCCGACTATTTCGCCACCAACGTCATCTGGGTCAACTCGGCCACCGGCAGCGACGCGAACGCCGGCACCGAGCCCGAGCTGCCGCTGGCGACCCTTGCGCAAGCCATCACGAACGCCAGCGCGGGCGCCGTCATCGCCATCGCGGCGACGCACGCGCAGACCATCTCGGTCACGCTGGCGGCGAACAAGGCCGGCCTGCGCTTCGTCGGCTTCGGCACCGGCACGGCGCGCCCGACGCTGACCCCGGCCAGCGGCGCCACGTCGGTATTCAACATCACCGCCGCCGACGTCATCATCGAAAACATCTATTTCAAGGCCGCCGCGGCGACCAGCGGCACCGGCGGCCGCATCGTCTCGACGGCGAGCGGGACCGGCGTGCTTGCTTGCCAGTTCGACTGCGGCGCGAACGACCAAGAGGCGGTGTTGCTGAACGCCAGCGCCGACAACGCCACGATCGACTCATGTACGTTCACGGCGACGGCGGCGCGGCCGACGCGCGCGATCGGGCTCGCCGGCAGCAACACGAACGTCAAGATCACGAATACCACCGTCGATGGCGCTACGTTCGGGTGGGCCGGCAACGCCGTCACCTGCAACTCGGTCACGCGCATGGTGATGAAGAACATCACGCTGGCCGGCAACGCCGACATCAACGGCACGACGACGACCAGCTATCAGCTTTTTGGCATCTCCTGTTCAGGGGCTTCGCGGGTGACCCTGTCGTGAGCTACACCCGCCCTGCCACGTTCGAGCCCGGCACGTTTTTGCGAACGTGCGACATGTGCGGCATTCGCTATCGCGCGAACCAGTTGCGCAAGGGCGAAGACGGCTTCTGGCGGTGCGTGCAGTACTGCCTCGAGGTGCCGCCGCTCACGCGCGACCGAATCAGCGCCGAGAGCCAGAAGCGCAAGGAAGCGCCGCCGCCCCCGCACGGAATCGTCACCTACGACGCGCGCGGCAACATGCCCAACGGCGTTCCGCGCAGCGCGTATGCCGAAGAGGAGATCGTCTTCAACTTCCTCGCCGACCAGCCGGTGCGCGACGCGGCCTGGGCGGGTGGCATTCGCTACGGTGTCCCACCGCACAATTTCATCGATGCCAGCACCGGCGGCGCCGGCGCCCCAGCAGCCGATCCAGCGACTGGCGACGTCGCCTATTCGATCTTGGCGACCGGCGAGGCTATCCGCTACCTGGCGAACATCGTCATCGAAGCGAAGCGCCCGCAGAACTGGCGCACGCGCGCATCGGCCAAGGTGCGCGAGCTGGCCGACTGGCTGATTACGTTGCAGCGCGGGTTTGGCACGGCGCCAACGTCGACGAAGACGAATGACGGCCTGTGGGGCGGGATCATCAACCAGGACTCGTTGACGGCAAACTATTTCACCACGGACAACGCCGCCGCCGGCTATGCGTTCCTGCTGGCTTACCGGACGCTGGGCGACGCGAAATATCTGACCAGCGCGCAGGCATCGGCATCATTCCTGCGCAACATGCAGGCGTCGCCAGTGACGCCGTACCTGGGCGCGCTTCCTCTCAATGTGGACAGCTTCGTGGCGGCGACGCGTTCCTATTACCCGTCCGGACTGCTAGCGGTGGAGTTCTGGAACGAGCTGCTGGAAACGTCAGGAGACGGCCAGTATGGCAGCGATGGCACGCCGGCGCCTTTCGCGACCGTGCCGCAGCAGTTGCTGTCCCAGTGCATCGCCGACGCGCGCGCGTTCTGGTCGGTCGGGGCGTTCGACGCCAGCGCGGGGCAGTCCATCAACGGGCTTTCATCGGCCACGGCGTGCGAGTACTACAACGGATCGAGCCAGCACTGGATTCGGGCCGACAACCTGGCCTATCCCGACGGCACGCTGATCACCGGCCAAAACTGGGCGATCGGGCTGCGCGGCCTTTTCGCCTTCGAAGGCTTCTCCTCGCAAGTCGCGGACTGCTGGAACTACCTCATGAGCTTCGGGACGAATGCATCTTTCGTCTCGCCAGCTAACACACTCGCCATCGACTACCCGTGCGCCTCGACGTCGAACGCCGCCAACCCGCCTGCGCCGCCCGTCGGACAGGGCAACATCATCGCGCCCGGCTATGACCCAACGCTGGCGCTGACCACGAACCTTCAGATCACGGCGCCGCCGAAAAACGGCGTCGACTTCTTTTGGTCCAGCATCACGGCGCCGGCACAGCAGCGGTCCACCTACGATTGGACGACCGCCGGCCTGCTGGCCGCGATCCAATCAAGCCGCAACAGCGGCGCTTTCCGCAAGGCCAAGATCGCGGCCATCACGGGCCGCATGCGCACGCTGATTCCGTTCGACGGCGCGCCCACGCCCATCACCGACACGCCGCTTTTGCGGGGCTCGTCGGGCCTGGCGTTCCAGATGAACCACTTCGACGACGTCGACGCCAACGGCAACCCCGTGCGCCGGCTGTGGTCGGCGCTGGCCGCCGCGCTCATCGGCAACCTCTTCCGCTACCAGCCGCAGGCATTCAGTGGCGCGCCTGCGCCGGGACCGCCCTACGCCCAAGCGCCGCCGGGAGTGGTGATCTGATGGGACCGTACGACCAATTTTTCCAGCAGCGCCAGGCGCAGCAGATGCAACGGCCGATGCAGGCGAATCAGATGCAGCGCCCGATGGGACCGCAGGGCGCGCCAACGATGGGCATGCAGCCGGGGATGCCCGGCCAAGGAATGCCGCCGCAGGCGAGCCCGCAAGCGCTGGCTGCGCTCCAGGCGATGCGGCAGCGCGCAGCCATGCCGATGGGCCCGCAGCGTCAGCCGCCGCAGGGGATGGACGCATACGCGAGCCTGCTCCAGCAGGGCCAGCGCCAGCCGATGTTCCCCGGCGCGCGACCGATGGGAGCCGGCGGGATGGCCGGTCAGCCGCCGACGGGCATGCCGAACAGGGGGCCGCAGCGGTAAATGGCCCTCGCGTCGACCACCACGTACAACGCCACCGCGCAGCGCCTGATTGACCTGGCGCTGATCGACATCGGCGTTGCCGGCCAGGGCGGCAGCCAAGGCGCTGCGGTCGATGCGAACCTGCGCCCGCAAGCGCTGGACCTGCTGAACATCGTGTTGAAGGAGTTCGACAGCCTGGGCATGCTGACGTTCGACGTGCAGAGACGCACGCAGACGCTCACGGCCGGCGTGGCGTCGTACACGCTGAGCAACGACGTGACCGACGTTGACGATCCGATGCGGTACACGCAGTCGGGCGCGACGGTCGGCAGCCAGGTCACCATCATGTCGCGCGACGAATACATGTATCAGCCCGACCGGACAATTCAGGGGCCGGTGTACCGGTTCTTCCCGGAGAACAGCTTCGACGCGAACGGCATCCAGGTCATCACGTTGAACCTGTTTCCCGTGCCGCCGAACACCGGCGATACGCTGGAATACGCCGCCGCCATCCGGGTCAAGGACGTCACCGACTACGGGCAGACGATCGGCGTGCCGCAGAAGTGGCTGAACGCCATCACGCTGACGCTGGGCGCGCGCCTGGCGCCGAGTTACTCGCTTGGCGTTGATCGGCTCTCGTACCACAACGCGCGCGCGAAAGAGGCGCGTGACCAGGTCATGAACGACAACGGCGAGCGCGGTCCGGTGCAGCTCGTGCCATTTGGCCAGACCTACGGCTTCGGCTGGGGCGCCAGAGTTGGATATCGATAAATGGCCGCTCAACTGCTCGGCGACCTGTTCCTGAACGGCATTGCCGCCGCCAGCTCGGGCACGGCGCGCTTTTACCAGCCGAACACACTGGTTCCCGTGACCGTGTACAGCGACGACGCCGCTACGCAGGCCATCACGCAGCCGGTGCCTCTGGACGGCTCTGGCAAGTCGATCGTGCCGGTGTACCTCACCGGCCCGGCGCGGATGATCGTGTATACGTCGAACGGCGCCCAGTATCTCGACGTCACGCGCGTGGATGGCGTTCGCGCTGAGTCGACCGCCCTGTCCAACGCGCTTTGGCCCAGCGTGAGCAGCCTCGACGCCATGGCCACCGCGCTGGCGACGTCTCTGGGCGGCACGTCGGGCAACTTCAAGGCGAGCGGGACGGGCGCTGTCAATCGCTCCGTGCAGAGCAAGAACTCAGAGCAGGTGTCGGTGAAGGACTTCGGCGCGGTCGGAAATGGCGTGGCCGATGACACCGGCGCGTTCGTGTCTGCGATCGCATATGCGAAGGCCCTCGGCGGTGCGGTGATATTCCTCCCGGCCGGGAACTATCTGATCTCGTCCGCGCTGACCCTGAACAATGATGGAGTCTCGCTCAAGGGCACCGGGAGCCTGACGTCGGTCATTACGCAGTCTAGTTCGACTGCGAACGGAATCATAGTCGCCGGCAATCGGCTGTTTCTTGAGGACATCGGGATCGTCGCCTCAACAACGTCGACCGGGATTGGTGTCACGCCAAGCGGGACACTCTCTTTTATTACATTGTCTCGGGTGCGAATCGTCAATTTCGGATATTGCGTCTGGGACAACTCGCAGGTGACGACGCGTCTCAATATTCGCGACTGCGAGTTAATCGCCGATCCCGCCCAGGCGCTCGCGTGCATCCGCCTCGCCGTGGCCGCTGCTCCGACGATAACAAATAACTATATGTCGACTGCCGCTTCTGGCGTGAGCGCCGACGCCATCCTACTGAGCAACTCGACGGCCAACGCGACCATCGTTGGAAATTACATAGCCCAGGCGGCCTCTGGCATTGTGCTTCAGGGCGTCAGTGGCGTGGCGATGGTCGGCAACACGTTCGCGTCGGCAGTTACTACTGCCTGGTCCATGGACGCCACCACGACATTTGTTACGGACGTCGGAAACACCGTGATCAATCTGTCGACGTCCTATTCCGACAACAGCACGGCCGGATCGAATACGTATGCGTCGCCGCTTTCTGGGCGCTGGTCGGCAGGGTACACGGGCACATCGACATCGATCGCGGTCACGTCGACATTTACGCCCAACAATCAAAAGTTCAACTATCAGCGGTGCGTCGGTACGGCGGGCGGTATCACGATCACGGTAGCCAATCCGACCATCACCCCGCAGCGGTCCGGGCCGTCGCTTTTGCTGTTCCTGGAGAACCAGTCGGGCGGCGCTGTGACCTGGTCGTTTGGCTCGCAATACCGCACGTCGGCTGCCGTCAACCCGGGCACAGGCACCGGTATCGCACTGACCTTTGTTTGGGACCAGGCGGTTACCAAGTGGGTCGAGATGAACCGGAGCGCGGCCGTCTAATGGTCCAGCGCTTGCCATTCGGCCATGTCGACATCGGTCAAAACGGGCCTGTTGTAGTGATAGGTTCCCGCCGACGTATTCATCACGGCAGGACCGGCGTCGGTGTGGCGCATTCCAAGCGCGTGGCCGATTTCGTGGGCCACGGTGGTCTGCAACATCGCTGCATTCTGCGGCCACGCCACGTTAACAGTCGCTTGCAGCGGAAACGTGTACGGGTATTCATGCCCGAGCGCCGCGGAAGGGGAGTTATCGGCGAAGCCCGTTATCAGCAAATCGGCTTCGCTTCGATCGGCGGCTTGGCTACACGGTACGCCAATGGCAGTCCAGGCCTCGCACCCGCCCGAGATTGCCTCACCACTGACCGCACCATCGGACCAGACAGCCACCCGCGCTACCATGGTGCTCTCGGGCTGGCCGCACGCGCCCAGCAGCAACACCCCCAAAATCAGCTTCTTCATGACGATGCCCCTTTCGTCGCCCCGAGGTTAGGCGGGGAAGCCGCCGGGGCGGCGGCCGGTCGCCAGGCTCATGACTTCCTGGCTATCCCCACATGGAAACGTCCCACGCGGCGCGTATTCCCGCAAGTTGACCGCGCGTTCAGTGGCTGTACAAGCGTTCACCAGCTATGTAAACTTTGCATAGGGCACGACATCGATGTCAGAGTCGACGATTCCTATTGACGAGGGCCAAAAGGCGAGTGCGAACGACTCGCCGGGCGCCGCACGCCTGACGATCAACTGGATGGTCGATAGCAACGACACCGTCACGCTGCGCCCCGGTATCACGAACAAGACGCTGGACCCGGGCACGTACACCCGCACGACCGGAACGAACACCGGCATCATCGGCGCGTACGTCTGGCGGTCAGTCTTCAACTCGCGCGACTACCTGGTGTACGTCCGCCAGGACCGCACGATCTGGGCGAAGGACTTGGTAACAAACGTCGTTTCGGCGCTGTCCGACACGACGACGCCGACGCATCTCGACGGCTCGGCGACGGTGGCGATCTTCGCCGAAGACTCGCAGCGGCTGGTGATTGCCGGCGGCGGGCAGCTCCAGGTGTGGTCCGGCAACGTCGCCACGCTCACGGCCCGCATCGCGGCGACCGTGTTCGGCAGCAACCAGCCGCCGCTGAGCGCGACTCACGTCGTCAACCTGACGAACTATTTGGTGGCGAATCAGGCGGCGCTGCCGGGGACGAACAATCAGATCATCTGGTCGGGGCTGGGCGACTCGAATCACACGACGTGGAATCCGCTGAACTTCAACACCGCCGACGCAGATCCCGATCCTGTCGTCGCCATCGCCGCCAACCTGCGCGAGGTGTTCGTATTCGGCACGAAGACCGTGCAGGCGTTCGGCGTCGGCTCTGACCCGACGCTGCCGTTTTCGGCGTCGGCGTCGCTGGCGGTCGGCTGCGTAGCGCCGTACTCGGTGATTCAGATCGACGGCCAGTTCGCCTGGATGGACGCCGCGCGCCGGTTCATGGTCAGCGACGCGCGCTATCAGACGCACATCAGTCAGGACGTCGACAAGCTGCTGCGTGACTTCGGCACGGTCAGCGACGGCTTTGGCTTCCGCCTGCGCATCGGCTACTGGGATTTGCTCACCTGGGTTTTCCCGACCGAGGGCAAGACGTACGCGTACGACCAGGCCAAGAAAAGCTGGTGGCAGTGGCGCGGCTGGAACGGCATCGACGACTACTCGGCGATCCGAATTGCGGCGTATGCGTACTGGGCCGCCGGGAACATGCACATCGTCGGCGATCCTCTGTTCGAAAACCTCTGGACGCTCGACGTCAACGCGAAGTCTGACATCGGGCCGAACCTGCCGATCGTCGCCGAACGCGTGACCAACCGCCTCGACCAGGACACCAGCGCCCGCAAGCGCTGCCAGAAGGTACGTTTCCTGCTCAAACGCGGCACGACGGCGCAGCCGGCGACGCTGCCGGCGTATCTCGACCTGGCGAAGAAGGACGACGATTCCGATTGGTCGGTGTCGCAGCAGATCGACCTTGGGATCGCGGGCGACAACAGCTCGCACAAGGACTGGTTTCCCGGCGGCATCTACCGGCGCCGTCAGTATCGCGTCCGCTTCTCGGGCGGCGTCGATGTCGCGCTCACGAAGATGACCGAGTTTTGGGAGCCGCTCAGCGGCTGATGCCATGGAAAGCCCCATACCCGCGCGACGACTGGACCAACAAGGAGAAGGGCAACTTCTCCCGCGAAATCTGGGTGCGCCTGCGCTTCGGATCGGTGACGTTCACGCCGCTGCTGCTGGCGCCTGCGGCGGCGCAGACGTTCCTCATCGCGCAATCGGGGGGCGACGTGACCAGTAGCGCGGCGGTCGGCCTGCGCGCCGGGCAGGCGGTCACGGTGACGTGGCCAAGTGCACCGGCCACGGGGCTGGTCGTCGATGCGTGGTGCGACGCGAACGACACGCTGAAGATCCGCTTTCAGAACTTCGGCGCGGGCAACGCTACGCCGCCGGCTGGCGCGTACGCGTTCAAGGGAATGGTGCTATGAGCATCCGACCTACTAGCGGAGCCAATACAAAGACGGCGGCGCGCTCTGCGACGGCCACTGGGCAGCCGCAAGATCAGTCGTTCGCGCCGACCTACGGCGACGCCGGCGGTTTTTACGGGCACGTCCAATCGCTCGACGATAACGCCAACACCTGGCAGGGCGCGCTCCAGGGCGTCGGCGAGGTGGCCGGCGGCATTCTGGGCGCCGTTGCCGGCGGTCCCGCCGGCGGCTTGGCCGGCGCGCGCCTGGGCTTTGGCCTGGGCGGCTACGCCGGCAGTGCCATCGATCCGTCGAACGCAAATTACAAACTGCCGTCGGGCTATCACCTGGATTCAAACGGCCAATTGGTGGCGCCATTGAACGGCAACGACCCGAGCCAGATCGCGACCGACGCTGCGGCGGCGGCATCGCGGCAGGGCGCGGCAGCCGCCGGGGCTGTGGCCAGCGGAACAAACGGCAGCGGCAGCAGTGGGGCACCCATGGGCAGCTACGACACGTCCTCGCTGAACGGGATCGCCCAGGAGGCTTTCGGCTACGGCGCGCAAAACCGCGACTGGTTGATGAACCAGAATCAGACCGCGCAGGGCTACTACAACCCGGCGGCCAGTCAGTATCAGCAGCTTTTCGGTGCCGACGGTTCCCTGTCGAACCCCGGCCAGGGCGAGCAGGCTTTCAGCCAAGTCGGCCAGAACATCCTGAACCCGACCGACATCCAGAATTTCTACGGCCAGGCCGCGCCGGGGCTCTCGCAGCCGGGCGCGGGTCAGCAGGCGTATTCGCAGGTCGCGCCGTACCTCCAGCAGCAGGGCAGCTTCGAGGGGCAGGCCGGCGCCTACCAGGGCGCGCTCGCCGGTAACAACGCCGCCAGCAACTATTACGCCCAGAACGCGGGCGGCCTCGCGCAGCCGGGCTCGTTTGAACAGTCGTACCAGGGCCTGAACAGCCAGCTTGCCCAGCCGGGCGCCGCCCAGAACTATTACAGCCAGAACGCGCGCCAGTTCGGCCAGCCGACGCAGGCCGCCCAGACTTTCGGCCAGACGCAAGGACAGCTCACGGGACCGAACGCGCTCCAGCAGGCATACGGCAGCCTGCAAAGCCAGTACGCGCAGCCGGGGCAGCTCCAGCAGCAGAGCGGCAACATCGCCGCCCAGCTTGGGAAGCCGGGCCAACTTGAGCAGTTCGCCGCCAGCGACGCCGCCGGCAACAACCCCTATTACGACCAGCTCCGCACGCAGACGAACGCCGCGCTGGACCAGGAGTTCAACGCGGGCGGGAATTTCAACTCGGGCGCGCGCATGGCGGCGCTCGGCAAGGCGGACAGCAACCTGGCCGCCCAGCAGTACCAGCAAGAGGCCCAGCTCCAGGGGCAGGCCCAGCAGGCGACCAGCCAGCGGCTTGGTCAGCAACAGGGACTGTACGGCGCCGCCGACACCGAGGCGCTCCAGCGCATCGGATCGCAGGGCGAGCTCGCCGGGGCACTATCGGGCCAGAACCTGTCCTACCTCAACAGCGCCAACAGCCAGGCCCAGGGTGTCACGTCTGCACAACTTGCGCAGCTCGGACTGGGCGGGAACCTTGCGCAGAATGCGCAGCAGGACGCGTACGGCAACATCATGGCCCAGGGCAACCTGTCCCAGCAGGCCCAGCAGGACTACCTGAACCGCATCAACACCGGAGGCCAACTCGCACAGACCGCGCAGGCCGGCAACCTCGCCAACCTCACCGCCGGCGCGAACATCGGCCAGCAGTCGCAGTCGGACGCGATGGCGCGCTACCAGGCGCTGATCTCGGGCGGCATGCAGTCCCAGGCGGCCGGCCTGGCGAACACCTCGCTGGCGGGCCAATTGGCGAACCAGAGCACGCAGGCGCAGTTCAACCAGTACAACGACTTTTTGAACCAGGCCGGTCAGGCCCAGGCACTTTCGCAGGGCCGCCAGCAGCTCGGCTACACCGACGCCTTCGGCCTTGGGAACGCGCAGGCGGGGTTGCAGCAGGGCTTCGCCACGAACGCCAGCGACGCCTACGCGCAGATGATCAACGCCGGGATGGGGGCGCAAGTCAACGCGCTGGGGCTCTCCATGCAGCAGCAGCAGGCGCAGCAGGCGTATCAACTGGCGATGCTGGGGCTGGGGGTCAAGGGCTACAGCGCCTTGTTCCCGAATGGGTTCCCGGGCGGCGGTGGCGGCGGCGGCGGAACGCCCAACGTGAGCTTGCCTGGCTCCGCTGTGCCGGGTGCGTCGACCGATACCACCTACACCCCGGGCACCGACTACGGCCCCGGCACGACCGGAATCGACACCAGCGGCGACGGGCAGATCGATCCGAGCCTGACGCCCGACAACCCATTCGGGACTGGCTAAATGGCGTCACTTCCCTACATCCAGCTACCGCAATCCCAGGCGCCGGCCATCATCGGCGACATCGGCGACACGCTGGTCAACGCCGCCCGCGCGAAGCAGGAGCGCGAACAGATGGCCGCGCGCAACCTGCTCGACCAGCAGCGCCTGGCGGCCGATCAGGCGCGGATGCGTGCCGAGGAGTCGCGCGCGCAGGCCGAGGAGCACCGCGCGGCAGCAGCGGAAGCTCGCCAGCAGCACCTGGACGAGGCTCAGCGTGCCGAAAGTGTTCGCGGCGGCCTGGAGGCGTTCCAGCAGCACATGATGGCCGGCGACCAGGCCGGCGCCGAGGCCATCGCGCAGGCCACGCCGGGGATGAAGGCCACCCAGCGCGCGCTGGCCACGCCAGATCCCGGCGCTGCGCCGGCATCGCCGCAGGCGCCCACGCAGACGGCCGACATGAGCGATGCATCCTATGACGCCCAGAACCTGATGCGAACGCCGCAGCAGGGACCGAGCGACGTCATGGACCAGCAGCAACAGCAGGTCCAGCAGCAGGCCGCCGAGCGCGACCAGTACGCCCAGGCGCTCGCCGATCACCCCCGGCTGGTGGCCGAGCACGCGCAGCGGCTACAGGCGTTCCAGCAAGCCAAGCAGAACCCGGTGTACGACATCGAGACGCCATACGGCAAGTCGACGTTTGACCTGGGGGCGGTGCGGCAGCACCAGCAGGCGCAGGCGCAGTCAGAATCGCAGGCGTACCCGCCGCAGTACCAACTGCGCTACGCGGCTTTGCGCCAGGCTAGTGGCGACCCGCAGAAGGCAGACGCCGCCATTCAGCGCGCGATGCAGGAAGACCAGCACAAGCAGGAAATGAGCGACTTCCACATCCCGGCCGCCGAGCAGATCCGGCTGAAGGAGGCCGAGATCGCCGCGCGTCGCCACGCGGCCAAAGCCGGCGGCGCTGACGGCGGCGCCGGGCTGGGCGCGAATGCCGCCGAGCTGGCAAAGCGCATCGCCGCCGGCAACAACGGCCAGCCGCTGAGTCAGGCCGAGATGATTTCGGCCGCGACTGAGCTGGGCATCCCGCTGGAGGCCAAGGCAGGCCGCGTCTCGCTGGCCACCATCGCCAAGGAGTCCCGATTCAACGCCGACAATGCCCGCAAGGACGCCAGCGGCCAAGGCGGCGCCACGGCCGACGTCAACAAGTGGGCGATCACGAACGGCATCGACGCGATCGGCAAGTCCCAGCGTGAACTGGGCGCGCTGCAAAAAGAGCTGACCGACAACGCGCACAACCCGTTGCAGCAGGCGCTCGCTGTTGAAAAGGCCGTCTCGGCGGCGCGTGGTGGCGCCGCCAGTCGGCAAGCGCTCGCATTGGCGCTGCAACACCTGGGCGGCTCGCTCGACAACGCGGAGGGCATCATCTCGAAGATCCGAAGCGGCGAACTGTCGCCAGGGCAGATGAAGAACTTCACCGACTTCGTCAACGGGCAGCTCGGCGCGGCCCAGCAGCAAGGCAAGGATGCGTACGACAACTATCAGAAGTACGTCGCGTCCCTTCCGCCGGAAAAGCAGCGCGCGGCGAAGGCCCAAGTGGGCCGCCTGTTCTCCGGGTTCCACGGATTCGGCGGGAAGGGTGGCGGCGGCGATATTGCCCACCACCCATCGACGGCGCCCATCGGCGAAATCAGGGTTCGGGCTGATGGCTCGAAGATTCGCAAGGTTGGTCCGAACCAATGGGAGCCGGTCCAGTGACCGATGAAGAAGTAGCAGCCGGCGGATTCAAGCCGCTTCCGGCACACCTCACCGACGACGACGTGGCGGCGGGCGGATTCACGACCGCGCCGGCTGCGCCGCCGGTCGCGCAGAAGGGAGCCCTACGTCGCGCATGGGACTGGGTTACCGACACTGGTGGCGAGTCCGTGATTCCAAGCAACAAGCCGTTGCCTGTCGATTCGCCTGAGTACAAGGCGGCGTACGAGCACGCGCGCACCGCGACCAGAAAGCAACTGTCCGAGGAGGCCAACCCGGTCGCGAATGACTGGATCGCCCAGAACGTCATCGGCGGTGTGGCCGGCGGTGCCGCCGGCCGTCTTGTCGCCCCAGCGGCGACCAGGCTTCTGGGCCCCCTGGCACGGTTCGCCACCAACGCCACGGAGGGCGCGGTGTCGAGCAAGGTGCAGGGCGGCGATGCACTCACGGGCGCATTGATTGGTACGGCGACCGCCGTTCCGTCGGTGGTATCAGCGGGCGCGAAAGCGGCGCGGACGGCCTTGCGGAATCCGCAGGGCGAGATCGGGCGGACGATTCGCGCCCTCGACGAAGCCAAGGCCAGCGGCATCACCAAAGACCCGACGTTCAAGGCTCTGCCGAAGGGCGCCGAAGGCTTCAATCAGGCCGCCAGCGAGGCCGAAGAGAAGCTCGCCAGCCACAACGAACAGCTTCTGAAGCAGGCCCGCAAGGACTACGGCGACTCGCTGGATCAGGTGCTCAAGGACCACGCGGACCGACCCCATGTGGTTTCAGAGACGCACAACGCCCTAAATCAGATGGAGGCAGAAAACAGCGTCAACGGCGAAACGATCAACGACAACCTGGCCAAGGCCATCAACAAGACGCGTCGGATGCTGACGATCGACACGAACGAAATAGACCGCGCACACCTTGCGGCCACTGGAAACGTTCGGACGCTTAGGCGACCAGAGGTGAAGGTGGGCGACCTGATGAAGGTCAAGCGCGCCGTCGCCGATCTCGCCGAATACGGCATCCCGGCGACCCCGGAGACGCGGCCCTATCGGATCATCGATAAGACGATCGCGCGTGAACTGGAGACAATCGACCCGCGCGTGGCCGAGATGAACAAGAAGTACGCCGCCACCATGGGCCAACTCGAAGAGTCGAACGACATTTTGTATGGTTCGCAAAACCCAGACGTGGTGCGGTCGACGTCGAAGCAGAAACGCGCGCGAGGGCTACTCGGCCGCGTTGGCGACTCCACCCAGGCCGCCACGCTCGCCCGCGATGACATCGAACGGCTGAAGGAACTGGACCCGGCGTACAAGCAGGCGATCGCGCCCGTCGAGGCAAAGAAGGCGATCGAACGCACGCGGTTCGGCCTGCCGCACGTCTCGCGGCGAATCGAACACCTCCCGTTCGCGTTCGCGCAACAGAACCTCGACGCCCTTGGTGCACGCGTGGCCGATCCGATCCTCGGGCGCCTGGCCGGCGCCGAAGCCAAGTCGCCGTCGGCGGCGATGCAGCTATTCAATGCGGCACGAGAGCAGCGGCGCCGCGACGCGGAAGCAGCCGCGAGACTTCAAGGAGGCATGTAATGGCGTACAGCGGCAAGAGTGAACAGCGATTGGCGGCGTCTCTCAGCTACAAGGGCGCCACCGGCACCCTCGACAGTTCCAATGTGAAAGGACCACGCGACATGGGCAACAACGGACCAAGCCGACTTGTCGGCAGCATGAGCACCCCCGGCCGCAACAGCGACGGCATCGGCAAGCGCGGCCTCTACGCGCAGACGGTCAGCGGCACCGCCTCGGGCGTCACCGGCCCCATGTCGGGCAACGGCTACCCGAGCGGCCCGAAGTGGAAGCGCGCCATGGAGCCCGGCGAGTTCAAGCCCGGCAACTACGCGCAGGCCAAGAACACAACCCGCATGACGCCCGGCAAGGGCGACAAGTCGACGGTCATGAAGTCCACCGGCACCACGCCGAAGGCTCTACGCGGGGGCGGCCGTGGCCCTCGGTAAGGCGCAGTTCGGCGCGATGAAGCACCGGGACGCGCGCAAGTTCACCGGCATTGTCGGACGCCAGTCCGCGAAGATCAGCGGAAAACAGGGCATCCACCATCACCCGCAGATGGCCCAGCTTGGCGAGGGACTGGCGGGCGGCATGACGATCGAGAAGGGACCGTACACCCCGCCGGCGCCGCCCGCGCCGGGAACCCCGTTCGGAAAGAAGTGACGTGATGCTTGATGCAGCGACAAACCGACCAGTCGTAATCGCCAAGGGCAAGCTGTCTCCGACGGACAACGAAACCGGCGGGGCCATCGGGCCGCCAGCCAGCGGCGCGACGATCACCCTGTACGACAGTTCGAAGGACTACGGAAATTTGAACCTGCCCGCCGCCGGGCCGCCGTTCTCGCGCATCGTCCTGACGATCAACTCGTCGGCCGACGGCGCGGCCAGCGGAATCGTCTTCTCTGAAGCGATGGACGGCGTCAATTTCGACACGGCGGCGACCGCCAGCTACACGACCGCCAGCGGCCTGTCGACCTTCGATTTCCTGGTCCGGTCGCAGGGCGCGGCGCTCAAGCTGACCTATCAGAACAGCGCGAACACGCTGACCGTGTGGCGCTTCGTGCTCACCGGGATCATCGGAGACCGCAACCCAGGCGCGTAAAGCATGTCGACGTACCAGAAATTCCCGTCATCGGTCACGGCACCGACGCATTACACCAACTCCCCATCGTCTGTGTTCGTGCCGCTGACGAACTACACGAACCTGCCGGCGGTCGGTGCGCCTCCCGGAACGGCGTCCGCTTGGCTCGACGGGCAAGACATCAACCTGTCCGGCAACGCCGGCATCAACGACACCGACCCGATCGGAACCTGGAAAAACAAGGGCAGTCGAGGATCGGCGCTCGACGTGCTCCAAGCCGTCGGCGCAAACAAGCCGCTGTTCGCCAAGGTCGCATCGGCCGGCAAGATCAACAACCTCTCCGCCGTGCGGTTCAACGGTACGTCAACGTTCATGCGGTCGGCGACCATTTCCGACGCCGCGCAGCCCAACATATTTGCCATCGTCGCCATGTCGACCGTTGTCAACGACGCGACCAACAGAGTCGTGGTCGACGGCGCGGTCAACGCGAAGTTTCACGAAATCTACAAGAGCACCACCGGCCTGATTTCGATGTACGGCGGCAATGCGCTGTCATCCGCCGTCAACTGGCAGGCGAACAAATACAGCCAGCTCAACGCGACATTCAACGGCGCCTCGTCAATCCTCCACGCCGACAAGACGAGTATCGCCAGCGGCAACGCCGGGACAAACGTGATTAGCGGCATCACCGTCGGGAGCGACGCTGTCAGCGCCGAGTTCTGGTCGGGAGACATCGTCGAGGTTCTGCTCTACCTGTCGGCCGATGCCGCACTCCCGACGCTCGCGAGCATCGAGGCTTACTTCGACGCGAAATACGGGTCGTCATGGCCCCAGTGAGCGGAGTCGCAATGAGCACCATCGCCGCCGTCAAAGGAACGACGACCCAGTCTTGTACGCCGTCCATTCTGGCTCAGGTAACGCCGACAGCGCATGTGTGGACCAGCATCGGATCGCCCGGCGTCGTCGTGACGAAGGACCACAAGAGCGCCGAACTTCAGTCGGGCACGGTGTACCAGTTTCCGACGGGAAGCACTGACACGCAGATGGCCCTATTGTCTGACGTCGCGCAGAACGTCGACTACCAGGAGCTGGCAAAGCCTGTTGGTTCGGTGGTCAGGACATGAGCTCCCACGACTGGAAATCTGTCATCCTGGTCGCCATCGGTGCGGGCCTCGCGGCATCCGCCGGTTTCAGTCATTGCGACGACAAACTGCTGTTTGTCGCCGTGGTGATCATCAGCGGCGCGCGGGGCATGAGCGTCCCGGGCGTGTCGCGCGATCCAGCTTCTCGCACTCGCATTACTGATTCACCCAATGGAGGAAAGTCGTGAGCAGCACCGAAGACACCCCCGTTGAAATCCCCACCGCCACCCTGTCCGCCAACCGGCCGATCGTGATGGCCGTGCTGAATGCGGCGACCGCCCTGCGCGGGACCTGCGACCGCCTTGCGGCCATCGGCCATGATGTCCGCGTGGCAACCGAGCCCGTTGCGTCGGCGACATTGCATCGGCTGGCGGACGCGTTCGCCGAGATCAAAACCATCGGCGAGACCGCCGAAAAGGAGATTCGACCATGAAGCGCGCGATCAACGTCATCGGGATCCTGCTCGCCGTCGCCAGCGGAATCCTGGCCGAAGTGTCGAAGGATACCCACTGGGCGCACGCCGGCATCGCGATCGCGCTGGTGACGAACCTGCGCACGGCACTCGTTGGCCTGGGCGGCGGCGGGACTGCCGTCATGCTGCTGGCGGCGGCGCTAGGTGCGGGCTCGTGCGCGCACGTCAACCCCGTGGTCGTCGACTGCGCCAAGGAAGTCTCTCCCGACATCCTGCCGGCGGTGGAGTCGGCGCTGGTGGCGGACGACTGGGCGACGCAGTTGGCGGCGCTGGTGCCGAAGTTCGGCTTGTGCGTCGTCAACAAGGCCATCGCCCAGATCATGGGCGAAGCGATGCAGGACAAGTCGTTCGCGAGCGGCGATAGCCTGGCGGTGCTCAAGGTCGACCACGGCAACGCCTGGCTCGCCGCGCACCCGGTGCAGTAGATGGAGATCGCTTGCCAGATGAACAGCCGCGTTCTGTCGGACGCGGATTTCGCGTTCCAGGCGCGCGCTGTCAACCAGCAGATGGAGCAGCACTGGGCGCCGGCCTATGAGGATGAGCCCTGGCCGGTGCGCTCATATGCGACGCTGCAAGGATTGCCGGCCGGTACCTTCTGGCCGATCGCGATCCTGGACGACATCGACAAGCCGGGCGCGGCTGGCTTTCACGACGACGTCGCGGGGCTCGTCTTCGGCCGCGTCCAGGCGAACGCCGACCCGACCGACGCGACAACGCTGTCGCATGAGGCGCTGGAGCTGCGCGGCGACCCGACGTGCGACGTCTGGCTACCGATGCCCGACGGCCGCCAGGCCGCGAGAGAGCTGTGCGATCCGTGCGAGACGGACCGGTACCAGATCGAGGTGACGATCGGTGCCGAGGCGCGGCGAATCTGGGTGTCTGACTTCGTGCTGCCAGCCTGGTTCGTGCCAGGCGCGCCCGGGCCTTACACATACCTGGACACCGTCGACGCGCCATTCGGCCTGAGCCGCTCGGGCGGCGGCTACCGACTGATCCGAGACAAGTACGGCGCCATCAGCAGCGACTTCGGGCGTCTGGTCACGCGCGAACACATGGGCCGCAAGCTGCAAAACCCGATGTCGCGGACGTACCGCAGGGGGTTACGCTAATGCCGCTCATTTCGACGCACTTTGGCTACTCCGAGTTCGCATGTCACACGGGCGCGCCGTACCCGCCCGAGTGGATCGACGAGCGCCTCCAGCCGCTATGCACCACGCTGGACGCAATCCGCGAACGCTGGGGCGGTCCGATCGTGGTCGTCTGCGGCTACCGGACGCCCGAGTACAACGAGCAGCTGCGCGCGCGCTCAAGCGGCGTGGCGGCGAACAGCCAGCACCCGCAGGGTCGGGCGGCCGACGTCGGGCCGGTGCCAAGGACGCCCGAAAACGTGCGCCGGCTGGCGGCCATCGTCGACGGCATGATTCAGGGGGGCGAGCTGCCGCTGCTGGGCGGCTTCGGAAAGTACAGTGGTTGGATTCACGTTGACTGCCGACCGAAGCCGGACGACGGCCATGTCGCACGATGGGACGGACAAGGGTTCGGTAGCGAGCCCGTCTGACGACGCGACGACCCGCGCCGTTTGCGCAACCTGCGGCGGCGAGGCGATCAAGGGCGGCCCGATCGTGCCCGATGAAGCGATGGTCAGATCACGCTGGGCGTTCTGTTCGTTCGGCGATCGCTGGAGCTGGTGCCGGCAGGACGGCGGTCGGTTCAAGCGGTCTTAGTGGACGTCGGCCGATTTGAACGGCATAGAGGCGCGCCGATCCCCGGCTGCGCGTGGTCTACCCATTGACCCACGACGTCCGTGCGATCCAACCCTACCACCAGCGGCCAGCGGCGGGAGTCATGCCAGCAGTCCAACCGCGCGTAGCGCATCCTCGACGGTGCGGACCACGGCAACCGGGGAGCCGCGCCAAGCCACATGCCAAGCCACCTGAGCAGGAGATAGTCGCCCAAGCTTCGGCCGCTTAACCTCAAGAAGGAACGTCTTACCGCTCCTGC
>Ga0070735_10001331_pt1 | contig 24107 bp, 26 predicted proteins | sample Coa_R1_FD_66443 | JGI IMG/M metagenome (GOLD analysis project Ga0070735, IMG submission 66443) | Surface soil microbial communities from Centralia Pennsylvania, which are recovering from an underground coalmine fire - Coalmine... | ecosystem: Environmental > Terrestrial > Soil > Unclassified ...
TTTCGCCGGCTGACCGGGACAGGGTTCTGGGGACGAACGCCGTCAGGGTGTATCGATTGGAGATTGCGGAAGCCGCCCGTGAGCAGTCGACGCCATAGGTCGGGACGCCGCAATGTTTGCTTCGGCGACCAGGTCGCCGAAGGCATCGATAGCGGTCCTTCCCATTCCAAACCGCCTGGTATACTACAGACACACCCCATACGCAATCGCGGGACGAGTACGTCGGGAGCGCGGCCGACAGGGAAGGAAGGCCACCGACTGAGAGCCTTCCGGCCAGGCGGCTGACCGAAAACCACCCGTGAGCGACTTCTCGAGAGCCACAGGCGCGTAAGGAAGTCCGGATGCCGCCGTTACCGGCAGCGAACGAGGGAGGCAAACGCCTCTGAATTCGGGTGGAACCACGAAACGTCCTTTCGTCCCGTTATGGGACAGAAGGATGTTTTTCTTTTTTGACGCGGAGGCATGCCATGGCAATAGAAGCGAAATCATCGGTCGAACAGGAACTCCCGCTGGCGACGCTGCGTCACTCCACGGCGCACGTTATGGCCGAAGCGGTCCTCGAGCTGTTCCCCGACGCGAAGCTCGGTATCGGCCCGGCTATCGAGGATGGCTTCTACTACGATTTCGATCTACCTCGACCCCTGACGCCGGACGACCTGGCCGAGATCGAGGAACGCATGCGCCGCATCGTCAGCGGTGACCACCCCTACGAGTACCGGGTGATCGATCCTGAAGAGGCGCGGAATCTCTTTGCGGATCAGCCGTACAAGCTGGAGCTCATCAACGATCTGCTGGCGCAGGACCCGAATGCAGTGCTCTCGACGTACCGCCAGGACACGTTTGAGGACCTCTGCCGCGGCCCACATGTCGCCAACACGGATCAGATTCCGGGCGAAGCGCTCAAGCTGACGCACGTCTCCGGCGCGTACTGGCGGGGCGACGAGCATCGCCCGATGCTGCAGCGGATCTACGGGACGGCCTGGCATACCAGGGAAGAGCTGGAGGAGTACCTCTGGCGGCTGGAGGAAGCCAAAAAGCGCGACCACCGCGTGCTGGGCCGCGAGCTCGACCTCTTTAGCACGTCGGAGGATGTCGGCGCGGGGCTCATTCTCTGGCACCCGAAAGGTGCCATGGTGCGCGTCCTGGCCGAGGATTTCAGCCGTCAGGCGCATCTCCGTAACGGCTACGACTGGGTATTCTCACCCCACATCGGGCGGGCTCATCTCTGGGAGACGTCCGGCCATCTCGGGTTCTACCGCGACAGCATGTACTCGCCAATGGACATCGAGGGCGAGGACTACTACGCCAAGCCGATGAACTGCCCCTTTCACATTCAGATCTACAAGAGCCACCTTCGCTCCTACCGGGATCTGCCGTTGCGCTACGCCGAGTACGGCACGGTGTATCGCTACGAGCGGAGCGGCGTCCTGCACGGCCTGACGCGGGTACGCGGCTTCACGCAGGATGACGCCCACATCTTCTGCCGGCCGGATCAGGTCGAGGAGGAGATCAGCCGGGCGCTGCACTTCTCGCTGTATGTGCTGCGGGCATTCGGATTGACGGACTTCAAGGCCTACCTCTCAACGCGACCCGAGAAATACGTGGGTGACCCGGCCGACTGGGACCGCGCCACGGAAGCACTGCGGCGGGCGATCGAGGAGAGCGGCATCCCGTACGAAGTGGACGAGGGCGGCGGTGCCTTTTACGGTCCCAAGATCGACCTCAAGGTGAACGACGCGCTGGGCCGCGAGTGGCAGCTGAGTACGATTCAGTTCGACTTCAACATGGCGGAGCGGTTTGGCCTCGAGTACATCGGCGAGGACAACCAGCCACATCGACCGTACATGGTGCACCGCGCACTGATGGGCAGCATGGAGCGCTTCTTCGGTGTGTTGATCGAGCACTTCGCCGGCGCCTTTCCGGTCTGGCTGGCCCCGGTGCAGGCGGTGGTCATCCCGATCTCCGGCGAGCGCCACGCCGAGTACGCGCGCGAGGTGGGCGACCGGCTCAAGGCAGCCGGACTGCGGGTCGAGGTCGACGAGAGCCGGGACCGGATGCAGGCCAAGATCCGCCAGGCGCAGCTGCAGAAGGTTCCCTACATGCTCATCGTGGGCGACAAGGAGCGAGATGCCGGCGCGGTGGCGGTGCGGCTTCGCAGCGGCGAGGACCTCGGCGCTATGCCGGTTGAGCACTTCCTGGAACGCGCGCTCGAGGAGGGATCGCAACCGCAGTAACCAACAGCCGGAAGGTTCTGTCAATGAACCTGCTACGATGGCGATACCATGGTGACGGGCGAGGTGCTTTGCCCCACCTGCGGAGGGATGAGCCCGACCGGAAAGCGGTTCTGTGGCGATTGCGGTTCGCCGCTTCCCGCGATCTGTCCCGCTTGCGGCGCGGAGAATCCGCCGGGAAAGCGCTTCTGTGGTGACTGTGGCGCGCCGCTGGGCGCGGCTGCTTCGACTCCGGCCGCGATCGGCGCATCTGGGACTCCGGGCCGCTCGATAGCCGCTGCCGCGCCCCGGCCGCCGGCAGCGACGGAGCCAGCGGAGCCAGCGGTGCCCGGGGCTGCCGGCCCGGAGGAGCGGCGCCTGGTGACGACCCTCTTCTGTGACCTGGTTGGCTTCACTCCGCTCGCAGAGCGTCTCGATCCGGAGGAAGTGCGCGAGCTGCAGGCCGAGTACTTCACGGCCATGCGCCGTCAAATCGAGCGCTATGGCGGCACGATCCAGAAGTATGCCGGAGATGCGGTCCTGGCGCTCTTCGGCGTGCCGGTGGCGCACGAAGATGACGCGGAGCGGGCGGTCCTGTGCGGCATTGGGATGCAGGAAGCGATCGCCTCGGTCGCCGAGACGGCGGTGCGCCGCCACGGAGTGCCGTTACAGATCAGGGTGGGAGTGAACACCGGAGAGGTGGTGAGCGGGAGCTGGGATAGCTCCGGCGAGGGCCACCTCGACGTCAGCGGCGATGCGGTGAACACCGCCGCTCGCCTCCAGGCGGCAGCGGAGCCCGGTGAGGTGCTGGTCGCGGCGGAGACAATGCTTCTGACACGGCGCCGCATCGGCTATGGCGAGTCACGTGAAGTTCACCTCAAGGGCAAGGAGCGGAGTGTCTCGGTATACCCCGCGCGAACGGTGCGCGAGGAGATCGGCGAGCGCTGGGAGGCGCACCGCACCCCGCTCGTGGGGCGGGAGCGCGAGCTGGCGGAGCTTCCGGATGCCTGGCGACGCGCGCAGCAGGGTGAGGGACAGCTCGTCACCGTGATCGGTGATCCGGGCATCGGCAAGAGCCGGCTCGTCGGCGAGCTGCTGAACGCCATCCGGGGGTACGGCCTCAAGGGCAGCGCGACGCTCCTGGCGTCGATGGCCGAGGCGTCGGCGGCGGTGCGGGACGACGAGGCCGCCAAGGAAACCGTAAATGAGGGTGTTGCCCGGGCTACTGCCGAGGACGACCGGATCGATCTGATCTACGCGCTGCGCGCCTCCGCGCGCCTCGCGCTTCGCCAGCGGCGCTGGGATGACGCCCGGAACACGCTCGAGCAAGCGCTCGCGCTCGTCCGCCGAGTGGATTTCCCATATTGCACGGCCGAGCTGCTCGCCGTGTCCGGCGAGCTCCACAGGGCGCGTGGCGCGATCAAAGAGGCACGAGAGATGTTCCAGCAGGCGCTGGATATCTTCAAGCGCCTGGGCGCGCGGAGGGACGTCGAGCAGACGGAACGGGAGCTCCGCCAGTTCGATGCGGAGCCCGCGGAGCCGATCCACTGACGCGAGGCGTCAGGCCGGCCTCTGCTGCACGGCCCAGCTGTTACCGTCCGGGTCGTCGAAGAAAAGGAAAGAGTTCCAGTTGCCTCCAGGACCGTCGGCCATCACTCCGTCTTCAAAGTGCTTGATTCCGCTGACGTCGACTCCTCGACCGACGAGCTCGTCCCGCGCGGCCTCAATGTCCGAGACCACGAGCTGGAGCCCCTTCAACGAACCGGGCGTCATGGGAGTGAGTCCGGTGCCGATCGTGACCGAGCATGCCGAGCCGGGCGGCGTGAGCTGGACGACCCGGAAGGCTTCGCTCATGGCTCTATCGACATCGACATTGAAGCCGATCTGTTCGCTGTTAAAGGCCTTGGCACGGTCCACATCCGAGACGGGAACCACGATGACTTCGAGTCTCCAGTCCATGATCTCAGCCTACCAGAGCCGGCTCGGTGAGCCGCTCCAGGTCGGTGCGAGCCCAAAGCCGTGCGTCCCGCGGCGCGTCGAGCTCCCGCGTCACCAAGAGATGGGACACGCCGCCGACCTTCCACGCCGACGTCCCCCGCCGGCAGTGGTTTGATGGGCGAGCTACAGCGCTGCGAGCGCTCTCTCCGTTCGGCCGGTGTAGCCGTGAGCGCCGATCTCATTGAATAGTCCCAGCGCTGCCTCGAAGCGCATACGTGCAACGGCGACTTCACCTGCTTCGGCATGGAACACGCCGGCCAGGTGCAGCGATCGGCCCTCTGCCAGGCGGTATCCCATGGCTCGTGTCGCCACCACGGCTCGCTGTAGCTCGTCCTCGGCTTCGTCCCGCCGGCCCCGGCGCAGGAGTACGACACCGCGGACGCCATGCACTTCCCGGTTTAGCCGATTGTCAAGGGCCCGGTCGGCCAGTTCCATTGCCTGTGCCTCGGCGCCCGCTTCGAGGCATGCTCAGCAGAGCGCCGGAGGCTCCCAGGGCTGAAGCTGGTCTGGCTGTGTCCCGGCGTACGTGGCCAGCGCGGCCTGGGGCCTGTTTCGCAGAAGATGAAGCTCGGCGCCCACGAACCGAACTATGCCAGCGGCCTGCGCGTCCTGGTTACGGAGGAGGGGGCTACATTCCGCAAGATACGAAGTAGCCTCGTCCCAGCGTCCCTGTGCCGAGGCGATCCACGCGGCATTAAGCATGGGATATGCCGTGCACACCGATAGGGGCAGCCCGCGAACGAGTTCGATGGCACGCTCGATCAGGGCACGTCCACCGTTGAAACTGCCGAGAAAGTAGTGAGCCTGTCCGACCATGCACAGTCCAAATGCGTGGCGGGCCGGCTCATCGATGCGTTCGCCCACCTCGAGCGACAGCTTCCGATACTCCAGATTGTCCTGCAAGCGACCGTCCAGCAGGCAGGCATAGGCGAGGTTGTTGAGTGCCACCGAGGCAGTCGAGAGATCCCCCACTGCCCCCGCTCGTGTTCTCGCCTGCCGGAGCAGAGCCATCGACTCTTCGGTGCCGCTAAGGTTGAACCTGCGACCGACCGTGCCGAGGCGCATCTCGGCCTGAGCCAGAATCCGCTCGTCGCCTATCTCTCGCGCAATCGCCGCTGTCCGCTCGGATGCCGCCAGCGTCTCCGTGTCTCTACCCGCGCGAAAGGAGAGATGCGTCAGCGCGAGATAGAGCCGGGCGAGCTCCGGCGAGGGTTCCTCGGAGTCGAGCGAGGAGAGCGTGGCTTTGATCAGCGCCAGTCCCTCTTTAGCGGTTCCGTGGTAGCTGTGGACGATGCCGGTGGCAGCCAGCGCCCGAATCTCACCCGGACGATCGCCCAATTCGCGGTAGAGCATCGCTGCCTGACCGAGCACGTCGAGCGCCTCGCCGTATCGCGATGAGGCGGTGAGAGAGTCTCCGAGCTTTGTCAGCGCTTCCGCCCGCCGCGCCTCATCGCCTGTCTCCTGCGCCAGCTCGATTGCAGTCCGGTAGTGCAGCTCAGCATCGCTGTGGGCGAACACCGCCGCCGCCTGATCAGCGGCCAGCATCGACCAGGCCAGCGCTCGGGCGCTGTCGTCCGCCCGCAAGAAGTTCCAGGCGAGCTCCGCGGCGCGCCCGTCGCGCTTTCTCGCCGGAAGCGCCTCGATCGCGGCTCCCGCTGCGGCGTGCAACCGCCGTTTGCGGCGAGGCGAGAGCTCGGCGTAGAGGGCGCCCTGTGTAGGGCGTGGTCGAACGCGTACCGATCACCCTCCTGCGTTCGCACAAGTCCCGCCACAGCCGCTTCTTCGAGCGCCTGCTCGAGCAATCGCTCGTCGAGCTCGGTTATCGCCAGCAGATCGTCGAAGAGAAATTCCTCGATCCAGACAAGCCAGTTGTACGTGCACATGTCGCGGGAGAAGGCGCGCAGAGCGATGGAGGCAACGAGCCTATGACCAAGAAGGCCCTTGTCGTGACCAACGTGCGTCTCCCCGCCGACCTGCTCTACGAGCTTCGCTCGCTGGCAATCGAGGAAGGCGTTGGCATGCCAACCCTCATCCGGCAGGTCATGGCCAGATACCACAGCGTAAAGCCCCCCAACAAGGAGGCGAGGCGCTTGTGACCGAGCGGGACCAATCAGCCGAGGAACCGTTCTGGCACCTCGACGAGGAGCTGGTCGAGCTGGAACTGAAAGAGCGTCCGTCCGGTCCGGAGCCCTACAGCGTTCGCCTCAAAGCCCGGACGGAATCAACTCCGTACTATCCCAAGCGTGAGCTCTATCCGCTCTCTCATAGCGGCCGCAAGCATGAAGTCTCCGGTAAGGCGTATATCCTGGTTCTCGATATCACCCTCACCGTTGGCGTACATCCACAGGAGCAGCCCTCCGGCGCGATCGGTGAGGTAACAGCTTCTGAGTGGCAAGGGATGCGCCACCACGACATTGCCAATGTCCGGGGACTTTACTTCGACGCGGATCAAGCGCTGGCGATTGGGGAAGTTGATGAGTGGCAACGACTCGACGACTTTGCCCACGGCAAACTCTGGCAGTTCTTCGAGGGCTGGTTGGTGCAGCGCTTCCCTGCTGCCACCCGGATCTTCACAGATGATGCTGAGCCGCATGAGGACACCGAACGCAACCGGGGGTTTCTGCGGAATCTTGGCTACCAGCACGTTGCCGGTACGCACCGGATCTTTGCCAAGGAGGTCGCCAGGCCGTGAAGAATCGCTACCTCTTCATAGATCCACCACCGGGCGTTCAGCGCGCCTATCTCGACAACCTGGCGCTCGTACCTGGCAACCTCTTGCCGCAAGTGCGAGAGTGGCTCAAGCTCGCCGGCGCGCTGCCTCGAGACGAGATGGTGATTGTCGTACCGGATGTTGAGACGAGGCAGAAGCAGACAGTTACGACCGTTGCGACGCTCCTTCGGGCGCACGGCCATCAGGTGCGCCTGATCGCCGAGCAGGAACTCACAGCATCACCCCGGATCATTTGAATTCGGAGTCTCCGGGGCGGGTGTCCTCGACCACCCACTCTTCGGCGATTCTGCCACACTCGATTCGATGAACGAATAGGGTTGTGCTGCCAGTTTCGGCGCGACGATGAGCAGCGTTCTCGCTCGAAGGCTGCATCGGCGACACACCTCGACCTGCCCACGTCACGACGAGGCTCCCCTCTGCGACCATCTGCTCAATGACCAGTGGGGGCAGGACGTCCCCTAGGGCTTGAGCGAAAGCCTCAGCTTCCATTGGGATCCACTCTGTCGCCTTACTGTCAAAGGGTCCCGGTCCATGGCGCATTGCATCGGGCGCCAGCAAACTGAGAATCACCTCGGTATTCGCAGCATTGAGACCTTCCTCGATGTATCGGCGCACGACCGCTTTAATGTCCGCACTCACGGTCTAGATTGTCACCTTTCACTTTCTTGTTGCCGATCTCGATTCGTCGCCGACACTCCTGCCACGCACCATGCGGACAAGGCGATCAGAAGTGAGAACCGACCGCTCGAACGTCCTCGATTTTCCATTCCTCCACGATTTGCTCGTCCTCAAGCCGATGAATGAAGACGGTGGTGTGGAAGACAGGAGATCTCACCGTGATCATGGTTTGCCCCGAAGCCTCACCAGCTCGCCGGGTCTCGTCGGTGAGGGCCGAGTAGAGTGGCCCCCGCACCGCTCGTGTCGCCACCTTGTCACCCTCAGCGACCATCTGCTCGATGATCAGTGGGGGGACCCTGTAGGAATCCGCTCGCTCATCGGTACAGCACTCGCCGTCCTGATGACAAACTGTGCCGGTCCGTGATGCAATCCGTCCGGCGCCAGCAAACTGAGAATCACCTCGGTATTCGCAGCGTTGAGACCTTCCTCGATGTATCGGCGCACTATTGCCTTGTTCGCTTCACGGCTCAATTGCATCCACCATACGCTCGCTACCTGGCACAAGAGAGTCGTACTGGTAGCCCCGCCTCCCGAACACAGCCAGCAGCCCAGCCGGATCGAGAAACGTTTGCCCCAACACACTCGCCTCGCGAAGCGTTTCCTGGCTGGTTTGGGAGAGCCGCGAGAGTCGCTGGCCGATGACCGAGCGAACACTCTCAGGCACCTCGATCTCTTCCACCGCTTTCCGCTGCCAGGCGCCGTTCTCGCGGTAGACGTCGCCGCGCTCCACCAGCACGCGCAGCACTTGCTGGACGAAGAAGGCATTGCCCTCGGTGCGCCGGTACAACAACCCGGCAAACTCACTGGAGATCTCGTCCTCCCCCATGGTCTCGGCGATGAGCTCCGCCGTGCCGCCTTCATCGAGGCGACGGACTTCAATTCGGTCCGCGAGCCCTTCGCGATTGAGATCACGCAGCGCCGCCTCGAGCGGGTGCTGCCTGCCCACGTCGACGTCGCGGTACGTCCCGAGTAAAAGGATTCGGTCTCCGCGAGTGGCCCGCGCCAGGTGTTGCAGAAGCTCGAGGCTGGTTCCGTCGGCCCAGTGCATATCGTCGATCAAGAACGCGACCGGCGTGCCGGCGCCAATTGCCTGCACAAATCCCGTGATCGACCAGAACAGTCGTTGTTGGTCTTCAGGGTTCCCCGAAGCTGCGAGATGTGTTCCGACATGGTCGGGGAGGAGCTGACCCAGGTACGACCAGCGACGCCCGGTCTCGGCCCGGATTGCGTCGGGTGCCGCGGCGTGGATCTCGGCGAGCGCTTCGACGAACGGGTAGTACGGCACGGCTGCCTGCGCCTCGTAGCAGCGGCCCACGCCGACCACGAAGCCCCGATCGCGCAGCGCGACGCACACTTCCTGAGCGAGCCGGGTCTTGCCCACACCCGGTTCTCCTGCGAGCAGCAGAAGCTGCCCGGTACCCCCCGCAACGACTTCCACAGCGCCGAGAATGCGCGACAGCTCGGCGTGCCGCCCGACCATGAGTCCTGGCGGGAGCGCGCCGAGAAAGCCCCCGATCGGCAAGCGGCGCTGAGGTGCAGTACCGGCCGTCCGCGGAACACTCGCCCCGTCCGGGTTCTGCCGCACGACCTCGACCACCCGAACCGGTTCGGCGAACCCCTTGAGCTGGGCCAACCCGCGCTCGACATAACTGAGACCGTCGACCCTTCGGGCGAGGTGCACGACGCCATCGCTGGCCATCACCTCGCCCGGCCCGGCGAGAGAGCACAACCGCGCTGCCAGATTGAGCGCAGCTCCTCGGTAGCCGTCCTGCACGGTAACGGCCTCTCCTGCATCCAGTCCGATGCCCACCTTGACCGGCCAGGCGTCACCCTCCAGCGTGACCCGAGCCTGGATCTCCACCGCCGCGCGCAGCGCCTGGCGCGCCGAGTCGAACACTGCAAGGGCTTCGTCGCCGCGAAGCTCGATCACGCGGCCGGAGTGCGTGGTGACCACTGCCGCTGCAAGGTCGGCGAAGCGCGACGCAAGCTGCGCCGCTGCCTCGTCACCGTGCTCGAGTGTGTAGCCGGTGTAACCGCGCAGGTCCGCGATCAAAAAGGTTCGAACCTGCGCGGCCGCCAGCGTCTGGTGTGCCGGCCCCGCCTGTGACAACCGTTCGCTCCGTGGCTCCGTGGTTGCCTCAGGTTAGGGTGCTGCCTCGACCATGTCAATGAGAGCTTCTTTTGTATAGCCGCCAGACACGGTTTCCCACCGTGACACGTGCGCCGGCCGCTATTCCCTCGTCCGGCCCTTCCTCTCCGGCGTGAAGTGCCACCAGGGAATCGGCTCGCCGGTCTCGGCGTAGGAGACGGCGGCGGCGAAGGTGTCGCGCACGCATGGGTCGTGCCGGATTCCGTCGAGCTCGGTCATGGCGTCGTACAGCTGGTCCGGGTCCCGGCCCACCAGATCCTCCTGCCGGCGGATGCCGAGCCGGATCAGGTCGTGGGCAATTGCGGGACCGACGTTGGGCACTGTCTGCAGGGCGCGCCAGGCCACCCGTTCCTCGTCGGTCAGAGACTCGGCAAGCTCGCTCGTCTTCCGTGCCACCGTTTCCTCCTATCCCTGGTCCGCGGCAATCGTCTCGGAGAAGGACAGAATATAGCCGTTGCAGTCGGAGAAGCAGAACTCGCGCGTCCCATAGAAGGTATCGTGCAGGTCCTTCAAGATCCGGACCTTACCGTCGCACGTTCGGCGTAGATCCTCCACGCCATCGACCTCGATGTAGAAGGTCTGGGAGGCGCCTATTGGCATGGCGCGGAGGTCGGGAAGTTCGTCTCCGAGGCTGGAGCGCAGCTGGAACATCAGCTGCACCTCGTCACGGCGGACGATGGCGAAGACCGACCCGTCCTCGCCGGGCACCTCGGTCATCTGCTCGAAACCGAGCACGGCGCGGTACCAATCCACGGTGTCGCTGACGTTCTCGACCATGAGGTTGGGGGTAAGTGTCCGGAGCATTGTTCCACCTTTCTCGCGGAGTTCGTCCGCCTGTCGCCGCCATCGTCGCGCATAATGGTGACAGCCCGCGGCACTAATTCTTCACGATGTCTCGAACTGCTCGCCTGCTCGAAATTCTCATCGTGCTGCGTACCAGGTCACGCTTTACGGTGGCCGAGATGGCAGCCGAGTTCGCCGTCTCGCGGCGCACCATGTTGCGTGACCTGCAGGCCCTCTCCGAGATGGGGGTGCCGCTGGCGGCGACGCCCGGTCCCGGCGGTGGCTACCGGCTCATCGCCGACCGGCGGCTCTTGCCACTCTCCCTCTCGCCGGAAGAGGCGATCGGCGTCATACTCTCGTACGAGAGCTTCCTGGAGTATGCCGACTCACCATTCGCCTCGCAGAGCCTGGCGGCGGTTACCAAGCTGCGCAATGCGCTCCCGCCCGACGTAGTCCGCGAGCTCGACGAGGTCCACGATCATGTCGTCGTGCTGCAACAGACGCCGCGCTACCGGGCTCCGTTCCTGACCGATGTGCTGCGGGCGGCGCTCGCGCGTGTCCACCTCGAGATCGAGTACGAATCGGTCTCGGGCGCGGCCGAGCGACTCATCTTTCCCTACGGTCTCTATGCCTGGCAGGGATTCTGGTACTGCGCCTGTTACGATTACCGGCGTGAAACCGGGCTATCGCTGCGGGTCGACCGGATTCTGCGCCTGGATCGAAAGGAGGATCTCGAACCACCACAGTCGCTGACGGTGCGCCAGTGGCTGACGCGCTACCGCACCGAGGCCGCCGATACGTTCCGGTTGCGTGCCCGCGTCACACCGCGCGGCGCCAGGCGCTTCGAGCTGAGCGCGCTGTTTGGGATGGGAGCGGTGAGCCCGGCCGGCCTGCTGGAGGTCGACCTGCCACGCTCCGAGATGGGGTGGTTCGCCGGCCAGCTGCTGCCGCTGGGAACCGACATCACCGTGGAGTCACCCCCGGAGTTGATCGACGCTATCCTGCGCGAGACGCAGGCAGTCGCACAGGCGTACGCTCCGGGCGTGAGGGAGTGATCTACACACGAGGGTATGTCGCTGGCCGCCTGCCGGTAACCGAGCGCTTCCGCCCAGAACCTCCCGAGCGAGACCGGGTCCCGACAATCGAGCACCACGATGACGTTCACTTCACCAGCTCCTCGTGCTTCGAGGCCCGAAATGGAGATGCGTCCGGCCCACACGTGTGCTCCGCCGCGGCCACTTGAAGCTCCGAACCTCATTTTCCATGCCGCCCTACAATAGTTCACATGCTGCAATTCGGCGAGGTAATGCCGCGTTTCGTCCAGAGATCGTCCCACGTGAGTACCACTCGGGCGGGACTCAGCGGATGCGCCGGCATGAGCCGGCGGCCCCACCATCTGCCGGCTGTTTGATGGCTCCCGTAACCTCGCGACGAGAAAGGAAGCGCCTTCGTTGACTGTCAGGCAGGAGGGCTTCGCCGCCCACTTTGACGATCCGGGCCACTTCGGGGAATTCGGCGGGCGGTACGCTCCCGAGACGCTGATGAGCGCGGTGGAGGAGCTCGCCGACGCCTACGAAACCTACCGGCAGGACGCCGGCTTCCAGGCGCAGCTCGCGGATCTCCTGCGTGACTACGTCGGCCGGCCCACTCCGCTCTACCATGCGCGCAATGTGAGCGACCGGTGCGGCGCCGAGATCTACCTCAAGCGCGAGGACCTCGCTCACACCGGGGCGCACAAGATCAACGCGGCGCTCGGGCAGGGATTGCTGGCCGCGCGCATGGGCAAGAAGCGCATCATCGCGGAGACCGGCGCCGGACAGCACGGCGTGGCTGCTGCCACCGTCTGCGCCATGCTCGGTCTCGACTGCATTGTCTACATGGGATCGGTCGACGTGGAGCGGCAGGCGTTGAACGTGTTCCGCATGCAGCTGATGGGCGCGGAGGTCGTTCCGGTAAGCGCCGGCACCGCGACGCTCAAGGACGCTATCAACGAAGCGTTCCGGGACTGGGTGACCAACGTTGCCGACTCGTACTACCTGATTGGCTCGGTGGTCGGTATGCATCCGTATCCGACGATGGTCCGTGATTTCCAGTCCGTCATCGGCCGTGAGGCCCGCGCCCAGATGCTCGATCGAACCGGCCGGTTGCCGGACTTCGTGGTCGCCTGCGTCGGGGGCGGCAGCAATGCGATGGGGGTGTTCCATCCGTTCGTCGACGATGCGGCGGTCCGCCTGGTCGGCGTGGAAGCCGGCGGGCGCGGCAGCGGGTTGGGAGACCACGCCGCGACGCTGGTACACGGTGTCCGGGGGGTGCTGCACGGGGCCCGAACCTACGTCCTGCAGGATGAGCACGGGCAGATCGCCGGGACGCACAGCGTGAGCGCCGGGCTCGACTACCCGGGTGTCGGACCGGAGCACGCCTACTACAAGGAATCGGGCCGCGCCACCTACGTCTCGGTGGACGACGCGCAGGCGCTGGCTGCGTTCGAAGAGCTGTCGCGCCGGGAAGGGATTATTCCCGCGCTGGAAAGCGCCCACGCCGTTTCCCACGCCCTGGCGCTTGCCTCGGGAGAAGCAAGCGGCGCCTCGATTCTGATCAATCTCTCCGGCCGCGGCGACAAGGACGTGGCGCAGGTGCGGCCGATGCTCGAGCAGCGGTGATGATCGAGGTCCGAAACGAGCTCGACGCGCTGTTCGTCCGAAGTCGGACCGAGGAACGGGCCGCACTCATTCCGTACCTTACCGGCGGCTTCCCCGAACCGGCGGCCTTCGTCGATCTGGCCGTGGCGGTGCTCCGCGCCGGGGCCGATGCGCTGGAGATCGGCATTCCTTTCTCCGATCCCCTCCTGGACGGCCCGGTCATCCAGCGCTCGCAGCACAACGCGCTGGAGGCCGGCGTCACGCCGGCCGACTGCCTGCGGTTCGCGGCCGAGGTGCGGGCGCGGATCGACCGCCCGCTGCTCTTCATGGGCGCCTACAATCCGATCCACGCCTATGGACTGGCGGCGTTCTGCCGCGCCGCGTCCGACGCCGGAGTGAGCGGCTTGATCGTGCCCGATCTGCCGGTTGAGGAGGCGGATGAACTCATCGCAGTGGCGCGGGCGTGCAAGCTGCATGTGATTCAGCTGGTCGCGCCCACCTCGACCGACGAGCGTATCCGGCGGATCTGCGCCGCTGCCTCCGGCTTCATTTACTGCATCAGCGTGGCGGGCGTGACCGGGGCGCGTGGCGATGTCACGACTACCGCGCGGCCCCTGATCGAGCGGGTCCGTGCCACGACCGACCTGCCGGTGGCGGTAGGATTCGGGGTTGCCGGCCCGGAACAGGCCCGAGCGATTGGTACATTCGCCGACGGGATCATCGTGGGGAGCGCACTTATCGACGCCATCGCCCAATCGGCGCCCGCGTCCCGCGAAAGTGCGGCGGCGACGTTCGTTGCCGACCTGGGTCGCGCGGTTCGGAGGGACGCCGCGCGGTGAGATATTTCGTCACGGGGGCGACGGGGTTCATTGGCGGCCGCCTCGTCCGGCAGCTGGTCGAGCGAGATCACCGGGTCGTGACGATCGTCCGCGATCCGTCGAAGGCGGCCGATCTGACCGCCCTCGGCGTCGAGGTGCACCCCGGTGACATCACGCAGCGTGACTCGATGCGCGCTCCCATGAACGGCGCGGACGGCGTCTTCCACGTCGCCGGCTGGTACAAGCTCGGCGCCCGGGATACTCGACAGGCACGAGCCGTCAATGTCGACGGCACGCGGCAGGTACTCGAGCTGATGGCTGAGCTGGAAATCCCGCGCGGCGTCTACACCAGCACGCTTGCCGTGTTCTCTGACACCCACGGGCGTGTACCGGATGAGAGCTACCGTTTTCGGGGCCGCCATCTCACCACCTACGACCGCACGAAGTGGGAAGCACATTACGAGGTTGCGGAGCCGATGATCAAAGCCGGGCTGCCGCTGATGATCGTCCTCCCTGGGCTGACCTACGGCCCGGGCGACACCAGCCTCGTGCACCAGATGCTCGTCGACTATCTGCGACTGCGGCTCCGCGCCACGCCGCGCGGCACCGCGTACTGCTGGGCGTACGTGGACGACATCGCCTACGGCCACATTCTGGCAATGGAGCGGGGGACGCCCGGAGAGAGCTACATCATCGGCGGCGACGTCCACACGCTCATCGACGCCCTTGCAATTGCCCAGAAGATCACCGGCATCGCTGCTCCACGCATCCACCCTCCGGGTGCCCTGCTGCGTGCCGCCGCCCCGTTCGCGGCGTTCCTCGGACGGTTCGTCCCGCTCCCCGAGACGTACTCCGCGGACGCGCTGCGTTCCTATGCCGGCGTGACGTATCTTGGCTCGAACGCGAAAGCACGGCGCGAACTGGGCTTCGGCGTCACACCGCTGGAAGAGGGCTTGCGCGAGACGCTCAGCTGGGAGATGAACCGGCTTGGCATGCCGCTACCTCCCTGGATGCGCGAGGTATCGCTTCCGACATGAGGGCCGGCGTGATCGATGCCTTCGCGCCGGCGCAGGAGATGCTGCTCGACCTGCGGTCGGGCCGCATGTCGTCGCTCGAGCTGATCGACCTGCATCTCGAACGCATCGCGCGTTTCAATCCGGCGCTGAACGCGGTAGTCACGCTAGATCCCGAGGCGGCGCGGCGCGCTGCCCGAGAAGCCGACGCCGAGCGCACTCGGAGTGATCGACGCCCACTACTCGGGTTGCCGGTTACCATCAAAGATTCGATCGACGTGCGCGGATTGCCGACCACGTCCGGGCTGCGCCGCCGCAGGGATCAGATAGCGACCGTCGATGCGCCGGCGGTGGCGCGCTTGCGTGCCACCGGCGCGGTCATTCTCGGTAAGACGAATCTCCCGCCGTACACCGGCGACTGGCAAACCGAGAACAAGCTCTTCGGTCGAAGCAACAATCCCTGGGACCTGGAACGAACGCCGGGCGGCAGTACCGGCGGCGGCGCCGCCGCGGTTGCCGCCGGGCTCTCGCCGCTGGAGATCGGCAGTGACATCGGCGGCTCGATCCGGCTGCCGGCCGCGTTCTGCGGCATCTACGGCCACCGTCCCAGCGATTCGCTGCTGCCTCGCAGCGGCCAGTTCCCGGGAGCCACGCTGCCCAATCCCGGCGCGGTGCTGAACGTCATGGGCCCGCTGGCCCGGGGGGCGGCGGATCTCGAGCTGGCGCTCGAGGTCATGGCAGGGCCTGAGACCGGTGAGGAGCCGTGGCGGATCGAGCTACCGCCGCCCAGACACGAGCGGCTGGATGAGTACCGTGTGGCAGTACTGCCCTGGATTGACTGGCAGCCGGTGGATCCCGAGGTGTGCCGCTGTCTCGAAGACCTCGCCGCTGAGCTCGAACGGCTTGGAGCTCGTACCGGCCGGGCTCAACCTGAGGCAATGGCCGACCTCTGGCGACACCACCTGCTCTACCACACGCTGATGGCGGCGATGTTCTCGTTCAACGCCGCGCAATCGGAGGAGGAGGCTCGCGCGGAAGCGGCGAGCCTGCAAGCCGGCGGGGACGAGCTCGGTGTGGCGCGGGCCGCGGGACTGAGGCTCAGCGCCCACCGCTTTCTCGAATTGCTGGCCGAACGCGAGCGCTACCGCGAGTCGTACCGGGATTTCTTCCGCGAGTGGGATGTGCTGCTCACGCCTGCCGCCATCGTGCCTGCCTTCCGGCACCAACCGGAGGGCGACGAGCAGCGTGGCTTCACGATCGGCGGGGCACGGGTCGACTACTGGCGGCTGGCGGTCTACCCCGGTATCGCGACGTTCAGTGGCCAGCCGGCGACTGCCTTTCCGGCGGGCAGGACAGGCGGCGGTCTGCCGATCGGCCTGCAGGCGGTGGGACCGTACCTCGAGGACCGCACCCCGATCCATTTTGCGCGGCTGCTCGCCGAGCATTTCGGTGGCTACGAGCGCCCACCCGGCTACGAGTAGGAGGCGCTGCCGCGCTACCCGGCTCCCCGCGGATACACCGCGAACGTGGAAGGTTGCAGCCACCGGCGCTCGTCTCCGGCAAGGACAAGGGCCGCTCGATTCCAGAGGCACGAGCGACCTATCAACGCTGCGAAGGCCCGGGTCGCGTCACGTCTGGGAACGGCCCGTTCCGTGGAGGGGAAGCTGTGTGTTCGCCCGAACCTCCTCGGCAATCGCCGCCAGGCGTGGGAACATGCTGCCCGCCATGTCGCAGCTCAGCACCACGCTCAGCGCCGCCGTCCAGCCGTGCAGGAAGAGCAGCCAGCCGTCATGCACCTGTAGCCGGCGGGAGCGCTGCTGCACGCCTGCCTGATTGAGAAACGTCAGTCTGCCCCGGTAGTTCAGGTCCCAGACCACCGCGCACTCCGGAAAGGTCGCCGCCGAGGTCAGCGGCGAGCCCGGTCGGTCCTTCCCCATACCCGTGGCGTTGATCACCAGTGACTCCGGTGCGAGCGACTGAAGCAGCGCACCGTTCTGAGCCGACGACTCGTGGTTGTGGTATTCGACCGGCGCATCGGGCCGCGCCGTCTCGATGACCCGGCGAAGGCCGCGTAGCCGTGCTTCCTCGATATCCACGAACAGCAAGCGGTGTGGTATCGCTCGGGACGGAGCAAGCTCGCCGCAACCGGCCTCGAGGTCACAGAGCAGGCTGACGGCAACGGCCGTCGCCGCGCCACCTGTTCCCAGGCACAGGACGTCGGCGTCATGGTCGATCCAGTACGCCGCGCCGAGCATGGTGTCGAGCGTCGCCCGGCAGGACAGCGGATCGAGGGCGTGGGCGATGAGTTCCGTGCCACGTTTCGAAATACCGTTCACCTCCCGGCACAGCGTGGCAAGGGGGTCGGCGCCGGCGAAGAGGTCGTGCGCCGCCTCGTACAGCCGTAGCTTGTGCGTGGTGACCACGGCGCCGGCGATCCGGCCGTCGCCCGCAATCCGTTCCACGACTGCTCGATAGAGGTGCGGTCCGGCGTCCAGCGGCAGATCGACGCCCTCGATCCGCGCCGCGATTCCCATCTCGTCCATCCAGCGGGGAAAGAGCCGGTTGATAATCGACTGCCCGGTGGTGACGCCGACGAAGAGCACCGTCCTGTCCATGCCTCCATTGTCCCGCCCTTTCCCAATCGGTACCACAGGCGTTCACGCCGGGCCCCGCCCTTCCCCAATCGGTAGAAGAGGCGTTCACGCCAGGCCCCGCCTTTCCCCAGTCGGTAGAAGAGGCGTTTACGCCGGGCACCGCACGCCGGACTGGGAGGCGGACCGCCGCGGATGAGGTCGGGCTACCACGCCGAGCGAGCACCGGCATGGACCTTGCTCCGGACCTGTCGCGAGCGGGCGGCCCCGAGAGCATGGTGGCCGAAGAAGGAGCCGGGCGGTGAATTTTCACGATCTGCGAGGGCGGCAGGTCCTCGACGTTGGCAGTGCGCAAGAGCTGGGCACGATCGACGACCTGTACGTGCGTCTCTCCAGTCAGGAGGTCGTGGGTCTGCGAGTGCGAGGCGGCGGGCTCTTCGCCGAGCACCGGGCATAGCTTCTGGCCGGTATCAAGTCGATCGGGCCCGATGCGGTCACGATCGAAGCGGCCGATCGAATGGCGGAGGAGAAAGCGCTTGACGCTATCGCCGACACGGTGGTTCGCCGGGCAGTGGAAGGACTGCGGGTAGTGACGGAGAGTGGTACCGAGATCGGCACCGTCGCCGACATCGACGCCGACTTCAGCACCGGCGACGTTCGCGGCTACGTGCTCGCCGGTGGTCTGGTGGATCGCCTGCAGCACCGCGAGAAGGTCGTTCCGACCTCGACGGTCAAAAACATCGGCGACTGGACGATCGTCGTGGCGGATGAAGTCGTGCCGGCCTAGATACGTGGCGGGACGCTGCCCTCCGAGCTGAGAGGACTGTCGAGTACTTCACTTATTGAATATTTGTCAGCAGTGTCCTCTACCCTAGCCGCGTATGCCGGTGAAGAGGAGGAGCGCCGTGGATCGGGAGCGGCTGCAGCGTGGCTGGTGGACACGAGACCGCGAACTGCCTGCCGACGGCGTCGACGCTATCGTTGTCGGTGTTGCGGGATGCCGCAGGCGGTTCGGGACCGGAGCCACGAACCCTACGTGTGTGATCGTGCGGAAGGGGAGCGCCTTTCCCACGACGCTCGCGGCTCCCAACACCGTGCCATTTGCTTGACGAGCTGGCAGCACGGGAGCCGGCCGGCGATGGGGCGTTCCCGCGTCTCCGACAGCGCTACGAGCAGTACCCCGACCTTCGAGTGCGTGACCGCATCGCGAGCTACGGTCCGGCGGATTCACACGAGCTTCAACCACCGGTGGGGAACCGGAGGGTGGGCTCGTCGCTGCGCGCCCCGGCGTTGTGAGCTGAATCGGGATAGTCTGTGGTGCGGCTCGAATTGGGGTGGTACGATAGTCGCACGGAGCGCCGATTGGCACTGGACAGGGGCAGGGATTGAGACGTTTCTCCGCTCGCGTCTTCGACGGAGGCAACACTCCGACCGTCTTCATCAGCTACCGGCGCGACGATACGCAAGACGTGGCCGATCGTCTGTACGACACCCTCTCCACTCGTCTCGGGGAGGAGCACGTCTTTATGGACGTCGACAGCATCGAGTACGGCGTGGACTTCGAGGCAGTGCTGGAGGAGAAGCTGAACGCCTGCGACGCAATGCTAACGCTCATCGGTCCGCGTTGGCTCTCCGTGACCGATCCAGCGGGCCACCGCCGGCTCGACAGCCCTGAGGACTACGTGCGACGTGAGATCGAGGCCGGCCTGCGGCGTCCCGATGTGCGGGTGATTCCCATCTTGATCCACGGCGCAAGCATGCCGGCTGCGGGCGATCTACCGGAGTCACTGGTCCCGCTGACTCGGCGCCAGGCGTGCGAGCTGACCCGATCGTACTTCCATCCCGGGGTGCAGCGTCTGCTCGAGCAGTTGCGCGACCTACCTCGCAAGGATCCTCCCCAACAGTTCGGCAAGCAGTCCGTCGACATCAAGACTGATGAAGGGGCGGCTGCCGGCGTGAAGATGGCGACGTCGGATGCCAGCCCGGCCGCGGTGGAGACGGCGCGCGTCGATGAGAAGGAGGCGGACGATCGCTATGCTCGCCTCTATGACGATGCCAGGAAGCAGCTGGCGGCAACGGATCTGCAGTCCGCTGTCGCGAATCTCGGGCAGCTCGTGGCCGAGCAACCGCTGTATCGCGACGCCGGCCACCTGCTGGCGGCGGCGAGAGCGCGCCTGGCCACCGCCGAGACGGCGTCACCGCAGAACCCGTGGTACATCGATCCTTCGCTGCCCACGTTCATTACCGCCTTCTTGATCATCGCTCTGGCTCCCCTTGGAGCACTGTTGGCCTGGCGGTGGACTAACTGGGGCCAGAAGGTGAAGGTGCTCGCCACCTGTATCGCCGCGCTCATCGTGGCGATAATCATCATGGTGGCGGCAACGGGCCATTGACACCGTAGTCGTCTCCCTCGCGGCCGGCAGCTGAGGACTCGCAGGCCCCGCCGAACGGCCCACTGTTACAAGCCCGCTACCCGCGCCTCTCGCCGTACCTCACGTAGCTCGCTGAGAGCGCTCCCGACGCTGCGCCTGGCCTGCACCAGCTCCGGCTCGGTCTCGGCCCGATCCCAGAGATCGGCGCCCTGTGCCCGCATCTCCAGGGCGTGCGCGTACTTGCGGGTAATGGGCGCTCCGGCCGGTGTGAGGAGAAGATCGTCCTCGATCTGGGCGATGAGGTCGTGGCAGGCATCGAGATCGCGCTGGATCTCGGTGCAGAGGGCCGTTATGTAGGGATCGGCTTTCGGCACGGTCCTCATGCCGTTCACGATCCAGGCGAGCCCCAGGATCATGGTTACCACCAGGGCGACCGCCGGGGCCGTCCAGGTGTGCGTCAGGTTGAACAGCCAGACCGTGTTGCCGGCGACGATTCCCGCGGTCAGAGCCACTTTGAGCCAGGTGGCGAGCCGGAGGCCCCAGACCAGCGGCACCCAGAGTGGTGGGAAGATGAAGCCGAAGACCAGGAGCGCCGTCTCGCGGTTCCAGGTCGTGGCCCACCAGACAAACAGCGCAAGCCAGCCGGGCGGCCCCAGCAGGAGCAGCAGAATGATCTGCCACACGGCCGGCCCTCGCCGGGTGCTCGCCGGCGCCCCGCGGTCGTCCTGCGCCACGCCGCATTTGGAACAGAAAACCGAGTCGGCGGGGATACGAGCCCCGCAATGTTTACAGAACATACGGTGTCTCCGCCCGTACTCTACCCCGAAAGCCGGAGATCGGTCACCCCTTGCCGAATTGAACGTTTAGTACTAAACTTAGATTGTCGGCAGTACGGATGGATCGTTGATCCGCCCTTTTCTCAGGAGCAAACTATGGAGCTTGGTGGAATCCACCACATCACCGCGGTGTCGGGCAGTGGCCCGCGCAATCTCGACTTTTACACGCGGGTGCTCGGCCTGCGCCTTATCAAGAAGACGGTCAACCAGGATGTTCCGTCGACGTATCACCTGTTCTATGGGGATGAGGTCGGCACGCCGGGGACCGAGATGACCTTCTTCGAGTGGCCGGATGTTCCGGCGCATGTCTCCGGCTCCGGCGACGTTTCGGCGATCGGCTTCGCGGTGCCTGGCGAGGAAGCGCTGGACTGGTGGCGTCGCCGCTTCGACGCAGAGGGTGTACGGTACGGCCAGGTCGAGGAACGTCATGGGCGGCCGGTCCTGCCATTTACCGATCCGGAAGGGCAGCGCCTGCAGCTGATCGCCGGCGAGCGGCCGGGAATCACCCCGTGGCGAAACGGTCCAGTTCCGGTCGAGCATGCGATTCGAGGCTTCGGCACGGTCACACTGACGGCACGGCGGCTCGAGCCCACGCAACATGTGCTGAGAGACGTCATGGGGTTCCGCGCGGCGGGTGAGTACGTGCTTTCCGGTGGCGAGCGCGTATTCGTCTTCGAGACCGGCGCCGGCGGCCTTGGTACGGAGGTTCACCTGGCGGTTCAGCCGGGGCTTCGTCCGGCGCAGACCGGCATAGGGGGCGTCCACCACGTGGCGTTCCGGACCCCCGACGACGAGCAGCACCGGCAGTGGCAGCAGCACGTCGCCCGGGCCGGTTTGAACGTCACGCCGGTGATCGATCGCTACTACTTCCGCGCGCTGTACTTCCGCGAGCCGGGTGGCGTGCTCTTTGAGATCTCGACCGACGGGCCGGGCTTCGCTACCGACGAAGATGTCGCGCACCTCGGCGAGAAGCTCTCCCTGCCGCCGTTCCTCGAGCCGCACCGCGCCGAGATCGAGGCAGTTCTCCCGCCGCTCGAGCTGGTCGGCGTAAGGACGTAGAGCCTCTCACGAGTAATGTTGACACCGGTTGATCAGACCGGACATCGGCCCCCGGGAGGAATCCGAGCTTGTGCTCAGATCTTCGCGGCCCGTACCGCCTGGGCCAATGAACAATGTTCGAGCAGCGCTGGAGCGGGAGGGGCACTTTGCCGCTACACGTCGGCGAACCACTCGGGAAGCACGCGGGTTTCTTCGATCGTTCGGACGTCCACACCCAGACGGAGCTCATGCAATTTGTCAAGAAGTTCTTCTCCATCGACCAGTTCGATGGGGGGTGCCCCATCTCGCGTGGCTTCAGCGAGCGCCTCGCGGCTGAACGTGCCCGTGGTTATCACCAGTCCGCGATCAGCACGCCCGATCATCGCTCCCCGGAAATCTCGAATGACGCCCGCCCCAACGCTTCCCGCGTAGCGTTAGCACTGGAACAAGACTGAGAAACCTAGTAGCCCTCCAATGCGCACAACGCCGACGCCGTCGATGCCGCCATCGCCGGACTTCCCGGTAACTCGGACTTGCACGAATCCGGATTCGCGCAACAGCCTCTGGCAAAGTCTCTCGAACTTATCCGGCGACAAGTTTAGAAGGATCGTCTGAAGCTGCTCGCGCCAGCTCATCTCCAGGTCTGCCTCGAGCTCCTCGGTCGGCACCTCACCCTTCGTCTCGCCCCGTGTGCTCCGACGTTCGTAGTAGAGCTCCCTTACCCGACGTACCACGGCCTCGGGGTCGACGGAATCCGCCTCTGCCCCTTCTCCGGTTAGCGACCAGACGCCTCGCCCGGAGATTGCCAGGACACCATAGGCCTTCAAATACGACCGCGCCCAGGCGAGCCGGTATGCCACTTCCGTGCCTCTGTCCCCATGCGGCGTGGAGGCTTCCTGCGGGGACAGCTGCAGTTCCTTCAGCACTTCCTCATTCAGCTCCTGAATCGAAGCGGAGCCACCCAGTCGCTTGATCGCCCCCAATACCGGATTGAAGAGCTCGTAGTACTTTGGGACTGTCATGCCGGCACCTAACCGATCGCGGCCGCTAAGGCTTTGTAGCCGGGTCCGCGGTCGATGAGCTCCGACGCGGGTCTGCCCGCCCTCAGTCGGCCGCGCAGCGATCGAGTTGCTTCTTCGTCGACGGCCATCCCGTCGCCTTCACCCACCAGCACCACGCCGTAGTCCTCGCGAGCGCTGCGGGGCGAGACCTTGCCCTGGATCACGTCCAGCAGGACCAGCTCGATCTCGCGCTCCAGCGGATCGCCCCAGCCGCCGCCACCGGTCGTCATCAGCCGGAGCAGGTCGCCCTTCTTCAGCAGCAGGTCGTCGTTCAACCCCGGGAGGTGGCGCTCCTCGGGCGTGTCGGGGTTGACGATCGCCCGGTAGGGCAGTCCCGCCTTGCCGCCGGCCACACCGTAACAGCTGAGGATAGAGCGGTCGGCGGTCGAGATGAAGTAGGCGTCCTGCAGCAGCCGGATGTCCTTCTGATAGCCGAGTCCGCCGCGGCGCTTGCCGGCGCCGCCGGAATCGGTGGCGAGCCCCAGATGCTCGACGATGATGGGGAAGCGGGTCTCGGCGAACTCCGCCGGCAGATTCTTCGAATCGGGGACGATGTGGATGACGTCGCTGCCGTCGGCGTAGTAGCGGCCACCTGAGCCGCCACCCAGCACCTCGCGCAGCAGGAAGAAGGTGCCGTCCGGCTCGAAACCGTGCAGCCCCCAGTAGCGGATCGTCTCCTGGTCCGCCGGCATCCGGCCTTCCACCGCGTGGGCCAGCACGCCGACAAAGATGCCGATCAACCGGAGGATGGTGAACGATCGCGCGTTGGTCGGCGCCGGGAAGCGCGGGCTCACGATCGTGGGCTCCTCCGGAAAGATGATGTCGATGACGTCGCAGATCCCTTCGTTGATGTCGAGCTCGGCGGCTCGCTCCGGCGTGTCGGCCAGGTTGCGCAGCGCGACCGCTATCCACTTCTTCAGGAAACGGCCCTCAGCGTAATTTCCCGGCCAGTTGATCGGTCCTCGCGTCTGCGGGTGCGTGCCCCGTAGGTCGAGCGTGATCCGCTCCGGCATTTTGGTCATCGTCATGCGGATCGGGTGCAGCTTCGGCTCGCCGACCCCATCGTGCTCGATGTAGTCCTCCCACACGTACGTGCCGTCGGGGATTTTGGGGAGGATCTCGCGGCGGTAGGTGCCGGCGCACTTGTCGAGAATGGCCTGGAAGCAGGCCTCAACCGTCTCCCGTCCGTA
>Ga0070735_10001332_pt1 | contig 24094 bp, 22 predicted proteins | sample Coa_R1_FD_66443 | JGI IMG/M metagenome (GOLD analysis project Ga0070735, IMG submission 66443) | Surface soil microbial communities from Centralia Pennsylvania, which are recovering from an underground coalmine fire - Coalmine... | ecosystem: Environmental > Terrestrial > Soil > Unclassified ...
CGCGATTTCGAGGGGACCATCGTCGATACGGTGTTCGACGCGATGAACAATTTCGCCGATGACCAGCCCAATCAGAATGCCAGCGACGATCAGATAACTGAGCCGCAACAGGCCGGAGGTAAACGTCGGCCTCTCTCCGCCAACCAGAAGCGCCAGTCCGAATTCGAGCGCAAGCAAGGCAGTTGCATCATTGAGCAGGCTTTCACCTTCCAGAATATCCACGATGCGTTTCGGTAGTCCGATTCGTTTGGCAACAGAAGTTGCAGCGATCGCATCGGTTGGAGCTACGACCGCGCCGAGCACCAGTCCCACACGCCAATCGAACCCGGGAAGAAACCAATTTCCTAAGGCAGTCACGCCCAGCACTGTGAAGGTAACCAGGCCGAAGGCGAGAAACAAAATGCTGACCAGATTGAAAGAAAATTCGCGCCACGAGGTCAGCCAAGCTGCGCTATATAGCAGTGGTGGCAGGATCACAAAAAACACTACATCAGGATTGAGACTGATCCGCGGAATCCCAGGCACAAAGCTCAGAAGCAGGCCACCAATCACCAGCACAATCGGATAAGGAGTTTTCAGCTTTTTGGAAAGAAAACCAAAGACGACAATGAAAAGCAGCAGAAGCAGGAACACGAATTCGACGGCATGAACGTTGGTCTGCATGGCGAGGTGTCCTATTAAATTACCTCAGTTTTTTCAGATCACGCAGTTTTCGCAGTGTTCTCGGAATTTATTAGTGGAATGAGACCAAATGGGTAGCTTCCCAATGGATTTTAGAGTAGAGTACGCGTCGACAAATTCTCGGTAATTCTCGAACTCCGAAAGGAAATGTATGACAGCTTCAAAGCATGCTCGAGTCTTTCTGACGATTGTGGCTGCGTCGAGTGTCTTGACCTTCGGCTTCGACCGGCTCTCCGCTGGGGAAACTGGGGACAAAGCAACTGTAAACCCGGCGGCGAGCGCCAAGTTCGGTGCGGTGCCGAATGCGCCGAAATGCTTCACGGTAGCGGTTGAAAAAGGCGATCCCGGCAAAGAGGCCTCTGTCATTCTCGCCAAGTTCGCTCCGGGATGTGTCGCGCCGTGGCACTGGCACACTCCCACGGAAACAGTGATGGTGGTCAGCGGCTCGCTCGAAGCACAGATGAAAGGCGAGAAAGCTTTGGTCGCACATCGCGGCGATTTTCTCGACATGCCGCCGCGTCATGTCCATCGGGCTACTTGCCAGGGTGCAGCTCCGTGCCTGGTATTCATTTCTTCCGATGCCGCATTTGATATTCATTGGGTAGATGCTGCCGGCAAAGAGATTCCGATTGAAACGGCGCTGAAAAATGCTAAAGCCGGCGGCGCAAAGAAATAAACAGCAGCCGGAGTAGTACTGCTCCGCGATATGCGGCAGCTATCGACGATCACATCTGGAGGCGATAATGCCGGTAAAACAGGGCGACTTATCGCTATTGCAGCATCCTGCGGCGCAAGAACTCTTGCAGTCGAAAATTCCGGCGCGCCTGGCGTACGTGTGGACGGATGGCACACCGCGAGTGGTGCCTATATGGTTTCACTGGAACGGGAGCGAGTTGGTGATGGGAACACCAACCAAAGCTCCGAAACTTAAGGCACTGGCGAAGAACCCGAAAGTGGCGCTGACCATCGATGGCGATGTTTTTCCGCACAAGGTGCTGCTGATTCGCGGCACTACGCGATTGAAAACTGTGGAAGGAATCGTGCCGGAATACGCGGCTTCAGCGGAACGCTACTTCGGGCGCGAGCAGGGGCAGGCGTGGGTATCGCAGATGGGCAAGATGGTCTCGTCCATGGTGCGGGTCTCGGTCACGCCGGAGTGGGTGGGATTATTGGATTTCCAGACACGGTTTCCCAGCGCCCTGCCGCTTTGAATTAAATATGTCTTTCGGATGGTCAGACTTTGGCATTCGCGAGTTTCAGCTGGCTGCAACGAGATCAAAATCCCCACCCCTTCGGCTCCGCTCAGGGCAGGCTCTCTCGCAAAAAGCGCGAGGAGGATGGGGCACCCGAGGGCTGTTGTGGAAGCTGACTTAAGCATGCAACGTTTCTTTGACAACCGCATCTTGTCGAGTCGAATAGAATCCAGAAACTCTACCTTTCAGAAGATGATACTTTGGCTAACGAAGCTGGACGGCAGGCGCACCTTTCGGGAGAAGTTGCCAAGGCGCTGATAGCGAAGGCGCCGGAAATTTTGCGCAGCCGCCGAACGTTGACAAGGCGGAAAAACTAGACAGGGCAGCCTAGGTCTAAGCAAAAGGTTTTTTCTTCTTTACTTCCGCAAGGTTCTGGCGAACAATTCGGTTCCAGGGTACGTAAGTTAAGCAGGAGGGCATATGGTCCCTGAACGCGCGTTAAGAGTGGTGCTGATTTTAGCGGGATTGCTATTCACCGCCGCGATCGTTCCGCTGGTGATGTTTTTTTCGCGAGAGCCTGCCGTGGCGATGATGATGAGTATCTACGTCACCCTCGGCATTTGTTTGCTGCTGGCAGCGCGGGACCCGCAGGCGAATCACAGCTTGATCGTCTTCGCCGGATGGGCGAATGTCGCTCACGCAGCGGTCATGGCGGTGCAGGAATTCCAGCATGTTATTCGACGCCAGGAAATATTTGGCGTGATCGTGTTCGGAGTTATTGGTGTGGTTTTGATTGCGCTCGCGCGGGGAAAGAAATCAATCGAGCGAGTGTCGGCAGCCGGCGTTTAGGCCCTTGTTAAGCTGGCAAATTCGCAGCGCCTGGATGAAAGCTCAAGAGCGATCTACCTGCGCGTTCGTTCCTCTCTTCAGAATATTTGATCCAAATATTTAGGAACCCGCACCAACTTCGGACTCATCGAAAATATATATCGCGAAACGAAGAAGATCCGACGGACGTCATCATTGGCAGGTCGGTTATCGATCAAAACACGCCGTGGCGTCCAGCGGTCGTGAAATGCCAATGCTGCCGTCCAAGTGCTGCTGAGAGGAGAAGATCATGAACTCACCAAAGAAATCAGTCGTCATCACCGGCGCTTCGAGCGGCATTGGCCGCGCCAGTGCTTTACGAATGTTCAATGCCGGATGGCGGGTGTTCGCAACTGTCCGCAAGCCAGACGACGGCAACAAGCTGCAGGCTGAAATAAGCCAAGAGATCGCGCCGTTAATCATGGATGTTCAAGACCGAGATTCAATTTCGGCTGCCGCTGAAAAATTGTCTTCGCAATTGGGAGGGCAGGGGCTGGACGGCCTGGTGAATGTGGCTGGAATCGGCATGGTCCGTCCACTTGAATATGCCACCCCAGAGGACTTGCACACGATTTTCGAGGTGAATGTATTTGGCCAGATTTCTGTCACCCAGGCATTGCTTCCGTTGATTCGTCAGGCCCGCGGCCGAATCGTGAATATCAGTTCAGTCGGAGCTCACATCGCGATTCCGTTTGGGGGTTTGCTTAATGCCAGTAAGAGTGCATTCGGATTGTTGAGCGACACGTTGCGTTTAGAGTTACGCCCTTTCGGGATCCACGTTTGCACCATCGAGCCGGGAGCGATCAATACTCCCGCCGTGGACAAGACACTCGGCAATGTGGAAGCGGTGATCGCGAATTTGCCAGGAAAGGGTGCGGCGCAGTATGGCGCAATGTTGAAAAGCTTTGCCGCGCGCGCGTTTGCAAGAGAGGCGCATGGGAGCTCTCCCGATGTTGTAGCTCAGGCAGTGCAACACGCGCTCATCTCCCGCCACCCTCGGCCTCGATATCAGGCGGGGAAGGACGCGAAGTTTTTGGTGACCTTGCCGAGATTCGTGCCTGACTCGCTGCTGGATGTGCTGCGGCTTCGGGTGCTGCATCTGCCTTCGAAGTTTGGCGAAGCCTCCCGCTAGATAGCCGAATTTTTTTACATTGGCCATGAGACTTTCAGGCAAAACGATTTTAATCACTGGAGGAACCAGTGGAATTGGTTTTGAATTAGCCGCTCAGCTTCTCAAGCTTGAAAATATTGTGATCGTTACCGGACGGGATCAACGCAAGATTGAGGAGGCGGAAAAACAACTTCCGGGAGTCCATGGTTTTCAAAGCGACGTGTGCGACCTGAAATCAATTCCTCTGCTTTGCGATGCCGTGATTACTCAATTTCCGGGGTTGAACGTATTGGTCAACAATGCCGGAATCATGCGCAAAATCAACTTGCTTGGAAACGACAGTGGTGGCTTGGAGGATATCAGTCGCGAGATCGACACTGATCTGATTGGGCCCATACGGATGGTCAAGCAGTTCTTGCCACACTTGCTGCGCCAGCCTTCCGCAGCCATTGTGAACGTCTCCTCCGGTCTGGCCTTTGTGCCGTTGCCCGGCGCTCCGATCTACTGTGCGGCGAAAGCAGGGCTGCATTCGTATAGCCAATCGCTGCGCGTCCAACTCAGGAATAGTCGAGTCAAAGTTTTTGAAGTTGCCCCTCCCATGACTCAGACCCCACTGTTCGGCAAAGATATGCACGCTGCGGATGTTCGGGGGATTCGCATGATGGATGTGGGCGAGATGGTCCGCAGGACGATCAGGGGATTAAAGAATGATCAACTTGAAATCCGGCCGGGCAAGAGTAACTTATTAAGAATAATGAGCCGAGTCGCGCCCAATTTTATTTTGAAGCGGCTCAGCAAATCTGCTGGTGCCATGTTGCCGACGGCTCACACATAAACGGAGTCTGGCGAATGGGCTCTGGCGGCCGCGAAAAACTTCCCTTGCGCGGGCGGAGTATTGGTATTAAAAAATAGGAAGTGGAAAAGAAAAATACATCCCCACCGAACCTTGGCACGGCAAAATCGCCCATCGATTTCGGCCAAGGCAATTACGCGTAACGTCGCGATGGACGCTGGCATTATCGCAATGCGGACACGATGCGGCGATTCGGGCGCAAGTTTGTCGATGCCAAAGATCATGACCTGATTATGGAATTGGAGTCACGTGGATATCAGATCCTCTATCCTGCGCACGAATGTGTAGACCGTCCTCATTTGCCGTGCCCAGCCTGCGAGAGAACCGCCCTGCGCGCAACCCGAACGGCGTAAGGTCCATTGCCCCACGGCGAATGTGAACGCTTCTAGATCCTCATACAACTTGAGATCAAGGGTGCAACTTCCTCACCATGGCGCGTGCAATGGTGATGGGATGAGTTGCTAAAGTGAAGAGCTGGCCCAAGATGCTTTGGGGCTCGTGAAAAACGCCGAGTTGCCTAAGCACAGTCCCGCGATCGTAGTAGATCTTCTCTCCAGATAAACGATCGTCAGAATCGAAGGTGTATACGCCACAGAGAGGCAGGTCAACTCTTCGCCCGGTTGCGGGAAGGCCGCGCCACGCGCCTAAGTGAGTGCCGCGAATCATCACTGCAAGTACGATTGCGTCGTCGGTGACGTGCCGGTGGTGGATTTCGATCTTCAGATCCGGCATTGCCCTCATCAGCTGCTCGTAAAACTGTCGGACTCCGTCGGCTCTTTTGTAATGCTCGCCCCAGGCTTCGTCATCATAATGTGCTGTGCTGCCGAAAGTGCCAAGAACGCCGTCAAGATCATGCGCGTTTTCAAAGCGAACGTGCTGCTCCACAACTGCCATGCGGGCCGTTCGCTTGTCTGTTTGTGTTCCGCCTGCGGGAATTGACGCGCTTGCCAAGATGCACCTCGATTCGCGTTTCAAACCTCGAAAATTCAACCCCGAGATAGTACACGACTTGACAATTCTTTACGCTTAACCTGCACGGCCTCAGCCCCTTAACGCAACTTTCCCCAGCCCGCCGTGTTTCCATTTATGTAGATCGGAGGTGACGAAAATGAAGAAAACGAGCTTATTGCTGGTATTAGGGTTGGCGTTGGTGCTGGGTTTCGCAGCTGCGCCGAAAGCCAACGCGGGCGTGGTCATCGGATTCGGTGTGGGGGTTCCCGCCTATCCTGTGCGCGCTTATGGATACGTCGGGCCACGATATTATGCGCCGACCTATTACGCACCAGCATACGTTGGCGGCGCTTATGTTGCGCCCGGGCCATATGTTGATTATGGCTACGCTCCCGTATATCGGCGAAATTACTGGCGCAATCATTACGGTCGTGACTACGACCATCACTATGACCGGCGATTTGAGCATCGCGACTTCCGCGGCTATCGCCGGTAAAAGTCAGTCATCCGAGTTAGTAGGAGGGGCTGTTCGTGGCGCGGAACCAGGCTGCGAACAGCCCTTGTTTTCTCAGAGGGCTGGAACAAGATTTCAGAAAGAAGAAAGGTTGAATATGAAATTACGAACACTAGCGTTGAGTTTAGGAATGATTGCATCGGCGCTTGCATTTTCCGCGCAAAGCGCGATGGCTTCGCTGCGGGGAACGCAAGCGATCGAGAAACAAGTAAGACATGAGTTGAACATGTTGCCCTATGTGAATGCTTTCGATTACATGACGTTCACCGTGGACGACAACGGAACTGTCACACTCAATGGCCAGGTCACGAACCCGGTACTGCGAAGCGACGCTAACAATGTAGTAAAGCGCATTGAAGGCGTGGAGCGCGTGGACAATCAAATCCAGGTGCTGCCGGTGTCTTTTTTCGATGATGGCTTGCGGGTCAGATTGTTCCGCAGCATCTATGGATATCCGACGCTGCAAAAGTATGTGTTGGGCGTGCAGAAGCCGATCCGCATTATTGTGCAGAACGGTCATGTGACCCTGATGGGCGTGGTGGATAACGAAATGGACAGAAACATTGCCGGTATGCGAGCTAACGGCGTTCCGGGAGTGTTCTCTGTCGATAACCAATTGCAAGTCGTGAAAGGCTAATTTCTAAGGACCCGTTCAAGAGAAATCTTGAGCGGGTTAATTTTTTGAAATACATCCAGAAGACCTCATTTGTAAAATCCGTTTCTCCGTTTTGTAAAATCCCGCACCCGGCTGTAACGAGATGACTCCCTCTCGCTCATTCCGAGTGTGGAGGAAGAATGAACCGCATAATTGGTCTCCTGCTGTTTGCACTCGTCGTGGCCGCGGGGGTGGCAGTTCTCGCGCCGCATGTCCAAAACGTCTCTGCTTCCGATTCTGATGACAATCGATACCAAGGAAATCACGCTACAGAAATTCACGCGCTAAATATGATCGCGCACGGCCGCGAGACATTCCGCTTCGATACCTTCGGGGACCAGAAGTTTTGGGGAGGCTCTCTCCAGCTCCACAAAGCCATTGAAGGGCAGAAGCTGGGAGGAGTCGGCCCAGGTGTTGATCCTGCTACCGCCCTTGCCGTCGGATTAAAAGTGGATGTCGATGCTTTGCCCGCTTCTGTGATCCAGGCTCTCAAGGTTGGAAAAGTGGATCTGAAAGATCCCGCGACCACAGTGGCATTGCTGAAATTAAATTCCGTTGTCGGAGTTACAGGTTTTTTCGACAACTCGGGAAAGATGAAGTCAGTCGGAATTCAATGTGCACTTTGCCATTCCACGGTAGATAACTCGCTCGCGCCCGGCATCGGGCATCGATTAGACGGATGGGCGAATCGCGACTTGAATGTCGGCGCGATTGTGAATCTTTCTCCGGACCTTAGCAGCGTGGCCAAGGTGCTTGGAGTCGATCAGTCCGTGGTTCGAACCGTGCTGAACAGTTGGGGCCCGGGAAAGTTCGACGCAGAATTGTTTATGGATGGCAAAGCTTTTAACGGCCATAAATCCGCTGCAACGTTGATCCCTCCTGCCTTTGGCTTGGCCGGCTTTAACCTGCATACCTGGACAGGATGGGGTTCTGTGACTTATTGGAATGCATTTGTTGCCAATCTCGAAATGCACGGGCAGGGAACCTTCTTCGATCCGCGGCTCGCCGATCCGGTCAAGTTCCCGGTGGCAGCGCAGAATGGTTTCGATAACGTTCGCAACGATGTTGATTTAATCACTCCCAAGCTGGCGGATTTGCATTTCTATCAGCTGGCCATAGATGCTCCAAAACCTCCAGCCAACAGCTTTGATCACACAGCGGCGATTCGCGGTAAACAGGTTTTCAATGGGCCCGCGCAGTGTTCCAGTTGTCATGTGCCGCCGCTTTTCACCGAACCCGGTTGGAACATGCATACGGCCGAGGAAATCGGAATCGACGATTTCCAGGCGTCGCGCTCGCCAGATGATCGCTACCGCACGTCTCCACTGAAGGGTTTGTGGACGCATACCAAAGGTGGTTTTTATCACGACGGTCGTTTCCCCACGCTGATGGACGTTGTCAACCACTATGACTCGTTCAAAGGCTTGCACCTGACCCAGCAGCAGAAACAGGATCTGGTGCAGTACTTGAAGAGTCTCTGACCCAAGCGCAAAAGCAGAAGCCCCGTTCGATCAAGGCTCGGACGGGGCTTTTATTCGTCTGAAAATATCGGGGTGGGCTAGTCCTTCGGAGTGATTTTCAAAAACACGCCGGCCACTACGCGATCGCAGCGCTCGCCCATGAATGGGAAAGCATTTTTGCTGCTGGTGCCAACGCGTTCCATGAGCCAGTTCCGGACCATCAGCCGGCCGCGATGCAATCGCACCTTCACGTTCTCTTCCGTCAAATCGAGGGCTGCGGCGGTTTCTGACGTGTTCATTTCTTCCACGTCGCGCAGCATCACTACTGTTCGATATTGTTCGGGAAGCTCAAGCAGCGCGGTTTCGAGAAGTTGGCTGAGTTCATTGACCGACGCATTAGCTTCCGGATCAGGAGCCGTTTCCGTCAGGCCCATAGAAAATCCTCCAGTGTCTTCGTTGTCGTCCAGTTGGTCGATGCGCTTACGAAGTTTGAGACGACCGAGCGATTCATTCACCGCAATGCGCGTCAGCCAGGTGGAGAATGGCGCCTTCCCGGCGAACTGGTGCAAATTCTGATAGGCCCGGACGTACGCGTCCTGCATTACGTCCTCGGCCTCGGTGTCATCCCGCAAAATCGCGCGCGCCACGCGATAAAGCCGCTGGTTATAGCGTCGCATGATGATCTCGTAGAGTGGCGTATGGCCGGCCTTGACCCGCTCCACGACCTCTTCATCGGTGAGTTGATCGGAATTAAGCGCTTCGAGAGTGCTGCCGATTTCCATATGGCCCTTTAAGAATAGATCGCGGACAAGAGAAAAGGTTACAAAAGCGATTCGCCGCGGTATTAGCGCGACCGCCTGTAACCGATTCGACCGCCAGCACTCTTTTGGGTAGAGGGCAAAAATGGAGAAATTCGATAAACGGCTGGAGCTTCCTTGGTGGGCATTGAGAATCGGGCTGGGCGTAGGGCCGATCATTACCGGAGTGGATAAGTTCTTTAACAAGCTGACGGACTGGACCATGTACCTGAGTCCGCTGGCCACAAAAACTGTGCCTGTAACGCCGGCAACGTTCATGCATGTGGTGGGCGTGGTCGAGATCATAGCCGGAATCGTAGTTCTGAGCCGGTTCACCAAAATCGGAGCTTATGTTGTGACGGCGTGGTTGGTTGGGATTGCGGTCAACCTGCTGACCACCGGGATGTTTTATGACTTGGCCATGCGGGATGTGGAGATTGCGATTGCGGCGTTCACCTTATCGCAACTGACACGTGTTCGCGAGACGGGCGTGGAAAGAACTCCGGCCCGTAGCGCGGCTGCCTCTCAGTTTGCAGTAAACCGGTAGTAAAAATCTTTTTTTCGGAGGATACATGCGCAAATTTGTACTGTTGTTCGCAAGTGCGGTGTTGTTTGCCATTCCGGCCTTCGGTGAGACCTTTCACGATGTGCCGGTCGTCGATAAGAACTGCTCCAGCAAAGTGGCCGCGAATTCGGATGCGCACACTCGCGACTGCGCGTTAAAGTGCGCCGCGAGCGGGTATGGGATTGTCACCAGCGATCAAAAGTTCTTGAAGTTCGATGCCGATGGGAATGCGAAGATCAAGGAGGCATTACAGGCGTCGGACAAGAAAGATCATCTGCGGGTTGATGTCAGTGGAGATGTCGAGAATGACACCTTGAAGGTGAAATCGATAAAGCTTCTGTAGCGCGTCGACGAAAGTCCCGTCCATGCGGAAGCTTGGACGGGGCAATTGTGATCTTGATAGTTACTATTCCGTGGCGTCCTTTATCGAACTGCAGAGGATTCCCTCCGGTCTGCTATTCTCCATGGCGGATTGAGTTCGAATGAAACGCCCTTCTATATCGATTGTTGGCGCAGGGCGGCTGGGGACTGCGCTGGCGAGGCGGTTGTCTGAAGCCAAATACACGGTTAAAAAACTAACGCGAAAATCAGTTCCCATTACGCAGTTGGATGCGCAGGTCATGTGGTTCTGCATTCCGGACGCGGACATTACCCGCGTCGCGTACTCCTTCTCGCAATTTGAATGGCAGAGGAAAATTGCGTTTCATTCGAGCGGAACTCTCTCCAGTGACGCTCTCATTTCTCTTCGCGACGCCGGTGCTCGCGTTGCTTCCGTTCATCCGCTGATGACATTCGTCAAAGGGTACGTGCCGGAGTTGAGGAACGTGCCGTTTGCGGTTGAAGGCGACGCCGCGGCGGTGCGCGTGGCGAAAGGCATTGTCCGCAATTTGGGTGGGCAGGCTGTGACGATTAAAAAGCAGGACAAAGTTGCTTACCACGCGTTTGCGACCATGATTTGCCCGCTGCTGATTTCGCTACTCGCTGCTTCGGAAAAAGCCGCCGCGCTTGCGGGAATGTCAGCTGCAGAATCTAGAACGCGCATGCTACCGATCATTCGGCAGACACTACATAACTATGAGAAGCTTGGTCCGGCCAAGGCTTTCAGCGGCCCGATTGTGCGCGGTGATGTGGCGACGGTTCGCGCACATCTGAATGCGCTGTCGAAAATTCCTGCAGCGAAGAATGCATACGTAGCACTCGCCCGAGCTGCACTGGACTTGCTTCCGAATCGGAATCGTCGCCAGATTGCACATTTGTTCGGTTAAGAACTTCTCTGCGAACTCTGCGATGTTCTCTGCGATCTCTGCGGTTAAAAGCTTGTCGCTGTCAATCCATGAAAACATTCGATAGTCTGCAAACTGAAAATGCTTGTGACCCCAGAGATCGCTGGGGAAATCAGAGAGTTCGCAGAGACGAAAATCTCGACAAGCAATTACTCTGAAAAGAATTCTCCGCAGTGCGACACGCACAAGTCCGGTGAACAGGCGGTCAGCTGCTCAAAACTGAATGTCCCGGAAGCGACCGCCAGGATTTGCGCGCCCACTTGCTTCGCAGCTTCGATATCCGACGGCGTGTCTCCAATAAAGCAGACGCGCGCACCGGGCCCGAGTTGCGAGATCACATGTTCCAGAGCGTTGCGGAAAATTTCTGCCCGGTTCTCGTGCTGATCGCTGAAAAATCCAAAACTGAAAAAGTCCCGCAATCCAGCAGCCTCGATCTTGTGCCAGCCTACTGCCTCGAGATTTCCCGAAGCCACTCCTAGCATTTTGTCCTTTACTTTGAGTGATTGCAGCAGTTGCACGATACCGGGACAGATTTTAGGCACGAGCTGTTGGTGATTGGCTTCAACCTCGCGGCACACGACATCGAGCGCAACCGGAAGTTTCGCCTCGAAATCAGAATCCGAAACGCCCGCGCGCCCGACTGCGGCGCGAAGAATTGAGAGATCAGTTTTCCCATGATAAGGAATGCCCTCAATCGTGGTGTCTACGCCATAGGCTTCGACCATCGCTTGGTGCAGCGCATTCCAGTGCACCAGGTCTTCGGTGACCAGCAGGGTGCCATCGATGTCGAAGATGTAGGCGTCAGCGACCGGAAGTGCGATGGTTCTAGCCACTTGCTCTGATGAACGAGGATCGGATTGCATGCGCGGGTAGAGACGCCCTTCGTGAACCTTCGTGTCCTTCGTGGTTAATGCCTTTGCCGATCAGCTCAACATGATTCTTTCGATCGAACGCGCTTTGCCGCTGCTTTCGTCACCGTCGATGACCACCGCGCACAGGCGCGCATCACCGGTCGCGGCTTCGAAGCGCATCGGCATATTGTGCAGAAAACGGTCGATGATCATTTCTTTTTTGACACCGATCACGCCATCGTAGGGCCCGGTCATGCCTACATCGGTGATGTAGGCCGTCCCCCCGGGAAGCACGCGCTCGTCGGCGGTGGGAATATGAGTGTGAGTTCCGACCAGGGCGGTCACGCGGCCGTCGAGATACCAGCCCAGGGCAACTTTCTCTGAAGTGGCCTCGGCGTGCAAATCCACAAAAATGATTTTCGCTTTCACCTGTTTCAGGATATCGTCGGCTTTGCGAAACGGGTCATCATTCGAAGTCATGAAGACGCGTCCCTGCAGATTGATCACCGCGTATGGAACGTCGTTCTTCTTGCCCTCGTAAACTCCCCAGCCGGGAAGATCGGGCGCGTAATTTGCCGGACGCAGAATGCGCCGCGCGGGGCTGTGCAAGTCGCCATTCGCCGCCGCGTAATAATCGAAAAGCTCGCGCTTGTCCCAGACATGGTTGCCGGTGGTGATCACGTCAATGCCGAGATCGAATAAATCTTCGGCGAGCGCAGGGGTGATGCCGAAGCCGGCGGCGGAATTTTCGCCGTTGGCGAGCACGAGATCAATGCGCTGCTCGCGCACTAAATTCTTCAGACGGTCGCGGACGATGGTGCGTCCGGGACGGCCAAAAATATCGCCGATGAAAAGAATGCGCATCCGTTTTCGATGTTAACAGGAAACCAGAGACTTGCTCTGCGATCTCTGCGGTTAAAAGCTTTAAAGCCTTTAACCGCAGAGATCGCAGAGAAAATCATTCGAGAACGCTGAGGGAATCAAAAGCAGGCGCACTGGGGAAGTAGACGAGACACAGAGGACAATTGGAGTGCTTTCTCCAGCAACTCCGCGTTACTACTTTTCCAGTTCTGCTGTTCGCAGAAAATCGTAGTTGCCGGAGGGATTCATTTCCAACCCGCGCACCCGCTTCGAATAGACCATCACGTTATCGAAGTACCACAAATTAATGTACGGCAAATCTTCAGCCAGTATCTCCTGGATCTCAGCGTAATCCTGCTTGCGCGCATTCTGATCGAGGTCGGTGCTGGCTTTCGCGATCAAGGCATCCACCCGCGGATTGCTGTAGTACTGGCGGTTGGCGCCGTTGGGAATGATTCGCGCGGAATCGAAGACGTACTCGAAAATGTCCGGGTCCTCGTTCGCCCCCAGCCAGCGCAGGGAATACACCTGGAATTCTCCATGGGTCACGTCGGAGAAAAACGTTGCAGCTTCAAAGCTACGGATATCGAGAGCAATCCCCACCTCCCGAAGCTGCTGCTGAAACACCGCGGCCATGGCGCGCGAGCTTTCTTCGGTCGAAGTCTTCATGGTGAGGTGAAATCGCACGCCGTTGGTTGCAGGGTAGCCAGCTGAATCGAGCAACTGACGCGCCTTTGCGGGATCATGCGCATATTGGCGCACATTGGGGTCATAAGCCCAGCTTTCCGGAGGCAACACGCTTGTCGCCGGACGCGCGGAGTCGTGCATGAGGTAATGAATCAGCGGCTCGCGGTCAATGGCATATGCAATCGCCTGACGCACGCGAACATCTTTTAAGATTGGATCGCGTAAGTTGAATGCCATGTAGCCCAGCCGGGTGCCGGGATGACGAATAATGTTCAGTCGCGGATCCCGCTCGAGAGCGGCCTCCATGTCCGAGGACAGGGAATTGATTTCCAGATCGGCGCTGCCTTTGCGCAACTCGAGCGCTCGCGTGGTTGTGTCCGGAACGATCACAAAACGGACACGGTCGAGCTTCACCTTGTCGGCCCAATACTTATCATTGCGCTCGATAATGACTTCTTTGTCTTGTTCGGCACTCACAAATCGAAAAGGGCCGGAGCCGATCGGATTGCGGCTGACTTCGAGAGTGCTGCCGTAAGGCACGATGCCCATCCCGGGGGATGCCAGGTTCCAGAGAATCGCCGGCCAGGGTTGTTTCAGATGAAAAATCACGGTGCCATCGTCGGGGGTCTCAATTTTGTCGACTCGGCCGTAGGTTGAACCTTTGGGGCTGCGGATTTTTCCTGAGATCAGCGAGTCGTAGCTCCACTTCACATCACGGGCGGTAAGTGGGCGGCCATCAGAAAACCTGACGTTGTGGTGCAGATGAAAAATATAAGTTTTAGGATCGGGGGTCTCCCAACGCTCCGCCAATTGGGGCTTGACGCTCAAATGTTCATCACGGGAGACGAGATTATCGAAAAGCAGGCCGTCAATGTTTTCTGACCAAGCGTCGACTCCAACTCGCGGATCGAGATTGGTGGGGCTGGACTCGATGATCATCACCAGCGTGTCTGGTGCAGGTTTGTGGGCACATGACGTAAGCAGGAGTGTCAGAATCAGCAGAGACCATGTGGGCACGGGCGTCCACGCCGGTGCCTGTGTCGCTTTGAAGCGAAACTTTTCGAAGCTCATTCTCGGTGGGTGGACATCCGCCGCTGCATTTTCAGGTGCCTTATCCATGGTCATGCAACTTCCGTCGCCATCTGCAAGAGGGTTGTGACCGTCTTCCAGTTGCGCATGGTCCCGGCCACTCCGGTCACCCGGTCGAGCGGGTGCTTCCACAGGCTGCTGCCGGAGACCCCGTTGGGAAAATAAAAATAGATTTCTTTCTCTCCACTATTGACGCGGTCAGGCGCGAGCGTCAGCTCCTGTAATTTTTTCAAGGCCGCTGGCGAGGGACGCTGCGAAAGAAATACTACGTGCAGCTTCGACGGATCGATGCCGAGTTCCTTCGTGAACGGATTGTCGTCCACAATGGCTTTCATTTCTTCCCGAGTTCGGGAGATGATCTCGGAGGAGAAACCGAAATCTTTCAGGATGCACTCGCCCAGCTTGTTCGACAACGCCGCCGACGAAAGCTTCGGCGCATTAAAAATCAAGTTGCCGCTCTGGATATAAGTTTTCACCCCGGCAAAGCCCAGAGCCTCGCAGGAGGCGCGCAGCTTCTCCATCTTCATCCGCTTATGCGCACCGATGTTGATGCCGCGTAAAAGTGCAATGTAGACAGGCATGGAGCTTTGCTTTTGGCTCTTAGTTGTTAGCTCTTAGTTTTTAGCCATTAGCCTCAAACGCGAGTGGTTTGGCTAAGAGCTAAGAGCTAAAAGCTTCTTTTACGGAAACGAAATTTTCCCCAGCACCACCGCGCGTTCGGCGCCAGTGGCGGCGTGCACGTTCGACGGCCGGCGGTTCCAGGTTTCATAAGCCATCACGGCAAAGGCAACGGCTTCTTTTGCGCTCGACGGAATTCCAAACTCGTCGGACGACCGAAGATTGAGTCCCATTCGGCTGGCTTCTTTCGTCAGCCAGGCCACCAGCGTCGGGTTCCGGGCACCGCCGCCCGAAATTATCAGCTCACTGAAATCGCCTTTGGGCAGAACGAAGCGCTCAATGGCGAGAGCTACTGAACCCGTGGTAAGCGCGGTAGCGGTGGCGATCACGTCACGTTTTTCGACCGCACCCGGCGCGTCTGTCGGAGAAATCTTACCTGCAGCTTTGGCCGCGCGCACCGGACGGCAGGCGTGCAGGAACTCGCGCGCGAACTCGCGCCCGAACTGTTCACGACCGGCAGTCTTCGGCGGCAGTTCACGAAAAAAACCGTCATTCAGAAAACGCTCGAGCGCCGGCTCAATGACCCGCCCAGACGCGGCGATCAGGCCATCACGGTCGCAGGATAGACCGAACAATTGCTCGGCCAGCGCGTCGATCACCATGTTCCCCGGCCCGGTATCGAAGGCCACAATTTGCTTTAACGAAGCCGCGGCCGGAATCGCGCTCAGGTTGGCGATGCCACCGAGATTTAACGCAATGCGGCCGATCTTCCGGTCCCGGTAGAGCAGATAGTCAAGGTAGGGGACCAGCGGCGCGCCCTTGCCGCCGGCGGCCATATCTGCCGGGCGAAAATCTGAAACTACCGCCAGCCCGGTGCGCGCCGCAACCACCGCACTCTCGCCAGTTTGCCAGGTGACTGCCAGATTGCGCCCTAAAAAATCTGTTCCCACGCCCTGGTGATAAAGTGTCTGCCCATGACAGCCGACGAGCTCCGCCTTCAGGCGCAGTTTTTTTTGGGCCGCGATCACTGCCTCGGCGTACAGCTCGCCCAATAGAAAGTTCAATCGTGCCAGGTCGGCGACGCTTGCGCGCGGCGAGTTCATGGAGAGCAGGATTCGTCGCCGCACATCGGCAGGGTAGGGAAACTCGGCGTGGCCGAGAAACTTCATCCGCGGGCGGTGCCTGGTCTTCTGTTGACGATTGGCCCTTGTACTATTTTTCACCGGGATTGCGCCCACATCCGCTTCCGCGTCTTCCATGCGCACCAGCGCCACGTCGATGCCATCCGCCGAGGTGCCGCTCATCACCCCGGCCACGATCATGCTCATCGCCGTGTTCCCGCCACTGCCGCTGACGACAACACCTGCAACCGCACCTGCTCGCTGAATTCCCAGAGTTGGGTCGACAAGCGGCTGACCCTTTCGGGTGAAGGCGCGGCTGGGCGGTGTTTCAACTCTTTGGATTTCTTTTTGAATGCCGCCACTCTTTTCGCAGACTCGAGCACTCGCCGCCTGAAGTGCGCGTGCCGCTCGGTTTTGCGCAACATGGCTTCATAGGACTGCTCGATGAGCGCCTGCTCATGGCAGATCAGGCACAGGTCGCCGCCGGCAGCCACAAATTCCACCGCCGCCTGGTCAATCGGTGCCGCCTTGAGCACGCCGCCCATCTCGAGATCGTCGGAGACAATTAACCCTCGATACCCAATCTTCCGCCGCAAGATGCCAGTGATCCAGTATTTCGAGAGCGACGCTGGCAGCCGGTCGCGGGTAACGGCGGGGTAGCTCGCGTGATTGACCAAAACCATCGGCAACTCTCGCTTCATCAGACGGTAGGGAGCGAGGTCTTCATCCCAAAGTCTCGAGAAAGCTTTTTTGATCACCGGCAAATCGTAATGGGAATCGAGATCGCCTTCCCCCAGGCCGGGAAAGTGCTTGCCGGCGCCGATTACCCCCGCCGATTTGAGCCCGGCGAGAAATTCGCGGGCATAAAGCACGACTGCCATAGGATCGGTTGAAAAGGCCCGTGAGCTCATTACCTTGCGCGAGGCTTCAAACGCAAGATCAAGCACCGGGGCAAAGTTGACATTAAACCCCAGGGCGCCGCAGATCTTGCCGATGAGCTGGCCATGCTTGCGAAACAGTATGCGGTCACCGGTCGCAAAAACGTCGGCTGCCGAAGGCGCGGGGCCGGTCACATTACGGAAGCGGTCAACCCGGCCACCCTCGAGATCCACACCGGTGAAGAGCGGCTCATGCACCACCCCCTGGCAATGCTTTAATAATTGATGGGTCTGTTGGGCATTGATGATGTTACGGGCAAAAAGAATTACACCGGCGGGCTGAATGCGGTCGAGCATGGCGGAGAGCGAGGGCGTAACTTCGGTGCCGTCGAATCCAACCATCAGCAATTGGCCAACTTGCTTTGCCGCTGAATTTGATTTTTGCGCGGGGCTCATCCGGAGTGCGATTTAAGAAGCATATCAAGATTGCGGGCTGGAGGCGCCGGCAGAGGCGGTTACTGAACCTGCTTCTTCAACTCCGCCAGCAGATTGAGCGCGGCCAGCGGGGTGAGCGAGTCGAGGTCAAGTTCACGGATTTTTTCGACCACCGGTTGCGAAAGGGGAGTGAAGATGGTCAACTGGGCGCTTCGTTCCCCCGGATTTCCAGCCCCGATGTGCGCGGTCAGCCGGGATTCAGCGTCTTCGTGCTCGGCCAAAACTTCTCGCGAGCGCCGGATGACTTCGTCGGGCAAACCCGCGAGTTTCGCCACTTCAATGCCGTAGCTGCGGTCGGCAGGCCCCGGCAAAACCTGGCGCAAAAAGACAATTCCGCCCGCCGTTTCCTTGACCGCAACATGATAATTCTTCACCCCCGGGAGCTGCTCTGCCAATTCCGTGAGCTCAAAGTAATGGGTGGCAAAGAGAGTTTTCGCCCGGGTGCGAGCGTGCAGGTATTCAATCGCCGCCCAGGCAATCGCCAGACCGTCGTAGGTGGCGGTGCCGCGGCCAACTTCGTCTAACAGGATCAGAGATTTTGGGGTTGCCGTATTGAGGATGGCCGCGGTTTCGGTCATCTCTACCATAAAAGTCGAGCGCCCGCGCGCCAGATTATCGCTGGCCCCGATGCGGGTGAAGACCCGGTCGACAATACTCAATCTGGCTGTGGCTGCCGGGATAAAGCTGCCCATCTGCGCCATAATCACGATGAGCGCCGTCTGCCGCAGGTAAGTGGACTTGCCCCCCATATTCGGCCCGGTCACCAGGAGCAAGTTATGGGTGGTCGAGTTGAGATAAAGATCATTGGGCACGAAGCGGGTATTCTTCGCAGGGTTGGGGCCGGGCAAATTAGCGCACGAGAAGGTCTGTCCGGATAAATCCTGCCGCTCGATCACCGGATGACGGCCGGCGATAATTTCAAGGTCGCCGCTTTGGTCAAACTGGGGCCGGGAGTAGCCGCGTTCGGCCGCCAGTTGGGCGAAGTTCGCAAGCACATCGATTTCGGCCAGAGCCAGCGCACTCTGCCGGATGCGGCGGGCCTCTCCCGCAATCTTCGCCCGCGCCGCGGCGAAAATCCGCCGCTCAATTTCGACAATCTTCTGCTCAGCGTCGAGAATCTTCGATTCGTATTCTTTCAGCTCAGGGGTTGAGAAGCGCTCGGCGTTCGCGAGAGTCTGCCGGCGCTCGTAGTCGGGCGGCACCAGGTGAAGGTTGGACCTCGAAATTTCGAGGTAGTAGCCAAACACCGAGTTAAAGCGTACTTTGAGCGAGCCGATGCCGGTGCGCTGGCGCTCGCGCTCTTCCATCTGGGCAAGAAACTGCTTGCCGTTGCGGCTCAAGCTGCGCAGTTCGTCGAGTTCACGGTCGACCCCGGCGGCAACCACCCCGCCGTCGTTCAGCGCGATCGGCGGCTCCGCAATGATCGTGCGCTCGATCTCGCCGCGAACGTCGGTCAGTTCATCGAGGTTGTAATGCAGCGACTCTAATCGCGCAACCGCCAACTTCTTGAGGGCCGCCCGAGCCCCCGGTATGCGGGCAATCGATGCCCCGAGAGCTAACAGATCGCGCGGGTTGGCGGTTTCAAGCGTGACCCGGCTGAGCAGGCGCTCAAGATCCAGGATGCCGGTGAGCGCATGCCGTAACTCTTCGCGTGCGATGGTGCTCTTGACCAGGGCTTCGACGGCATCCAGGCGCTGGCGGATTTCGCTCTCGTCAATTGAAGGCCGCAGCATCCACGCCCGCAGCAGGCGCCTGCCCATCGGGGTTGAAGTGGAATCGAGGGCGCGGAAAAACGTGATCGCCTCGCCGCCCGCAAACAGCGGCTCCAGCAGTTCGAGATTTCGCGTGGTCACCGCATCGAGCACCAGCGCGCTCTGCCGCTCATAAAACCCGATGCGATCGACGTGGTCGAGCCCGCCGCGCTGAGTGGAGCGCACATAGTGCAGGATGGCGCCTGCGGCGGCTGCCGCCGCCGGCTTTCCCGCCAGGCCAAAGCCCTCGAGCGAGAGCACGCCAAAATGATTTTCGAGCAAGGGGATGGCATGATCGGGCGAAAACGTCCAGTCTTCGACCGGGGTCAACGCCCAGGGATTTGATTTTGTCTCCGGCGTACGGGCATGGACGGCTGTCCCCGCGTGGGCTGAAGAATCGAACAACGGGGCGGAACTGGCGTACAGCAGCTCTCTCGGGCGCAGCTGCTCGATCTCATCCTGAATTTTTCTGTCCGCGTTTTCGCCTGAAAATTCGGTGGCCCGGAACTCTCCGGTTGAAAGATCGAGCGCGGCAAAGCCCGAACGGTCATTTAAAGAGATGGCCGCCGCCAGAAAGTTATTTTCTTCCGCTCCAAGCGACGAGTCGGAAGCGGTGCCCGGAGTGACCACCCGCCTGACCTCGCGCCGCACCAGCGTTTTAGTGAGACGCGGGTCTTCCACCTGCTCGCAGATCGCCACCCGGTATCCCCGGCGGACGAGCTTTGAAATGTAGCCTTCGGCAGCGTGGTAGGGTACCCCGCACATGGGGATGGCCACGCCTTTTTCCTTGTTGCGCGAGGTGAGCGTGATCTCCAGCTCTTTCGCCGCCACTACCGCGTCTTCAAAGAACATCTCGTAAAAATCACCCAGGCGGAAAAACAAAAGCGCCGCCGGGTGCTCTTTCTTAATGGCGGAGTATTGCCGCATCAGCGGCGTCGAAGGCTCGGGCATAAGGAAGCTTTTAGCTTGAGCTCTGAGCTGCGAGCGATGAGCTATGAGCGCGCCGCTCACCGCTCATGGCTCGGCGCCCCTAGCTCATAGCTGGTTTCCACCATTCTCGAAGCTAAGAGCTAATTGCTAACAGCTAAGAGCTCGCTGTGCGCGAATTATAAAACCGCCGCCGGCTGTGCTTATCGTGGAAAACTGGTCCTTAAGACCATAGTGCGGTCATTTCTGGTTGGCAGATTCAGAAAAACCCAATTCATTGACCACGAAGGACACGAAGGTCCACGAAGGAAAACTTGCTTCTACTTCGTGGACCTTCGTGGCCTTCGTGGTCATTGCCTTTCGCGGCAATGATAAAAGCCGACGTGCGATAATTTCCCCGAACCGGAATCAATCTAAAAATGGAACTGCGCAAAGATCCCCTGACTCGTTCCTGGGTGCTCACCGGCGACGATTCCCCTGAGTTCGCGCCTCGTCCGGCCACCGAGTGCCGCCTGTGTCCGGGGGCGAGCGAGCGCCTGCAGCAGGTTTCAAGCCGAGCGGCGGTCATTGGCCGGGAAGGGCCGTGGTCGGCGCGGGCGGTGGTCCATCCTGGGGCCGTCTATCACATTGAGGGCGCTGCCGAGCGCCGTGGCGAGGGTCTTTATGACCGCATGCCGACGGTGGGCGCGCACGAGGTGCTGGTCGAGAACCCGCGCCACGACCGCCCGCTGTGGCAGGCCGATGACGCCGAGATCGAGCAGTTTCTATTGCTGGCAGCGCAGCGTATCCAGGACTTGAAGGGCGACTCCCGCTTTCGTTATGTGAGCGTCTTCAAGAATTATGGCGCCGGCTCCGGCCAGGAATTCGAGCATCCCAACTCGGAGTTGGCGGCAACAACCTTCATCCCTCGCCGCGTGCTTTACGAACTGCGCGCCGGCCTCGATTACTTCAAGCAGAAAGAGCGCTGTGTCTTCTGCGACATCCTGGCCCAGGAGGTGCGGAGCGGGCAGCGGGTGATTGAAATCCGCGGAGACTATGTTGCGCTCTGCCCCTATGCCACCCGCGTGCCTTATGAGACCTGGATTCTGCCCCGCACCCATGACTCCGCCTTTGAGCACGCCGCGCTTTTGCCCTCAGCCAGATTGCGTGATCTCGGCGGGCTCATTCGCCGCAGCCTGCAACGCTTGCGCTCTTTGACTGAGTCTTTTCACCTGGTGCTGCACACCGCGCCCAATGATCTGCATCAATCGGCGAGCCTCGGATACTGGAAGACCCTCGAACAAGACTATCACTGGCACATCGAAATTCTGCCGATTCTCGCCTCGAAGGCCAAATCTTACACGTTTAAGGAAGTCTATTACTCGCCGGTTTCGCCCGAGAGCGCGGCCAGGCGCTTGCGCGAGGCGCAAGTTGAAATTTAGGTGGTCGGCTGTCGGGAGTATGTGTTTGCTGGCCGTCTTATCCGCCGCCGGGCAATCGGTGCGACCGGCGCCGGGGTTTTACCGGAACGTGCTTCCTATCCTTGAACAGCACTGCCAGTCGTGCCATCGTCCCGGCGCGATCGCGCCCTTTGCGCTCGTCACCTATCAGCAGACCAAACCCTGGGCGCGGGAGATTCTGGACTCAATTAAGGGCCGCAAGATGCCGCCCTGGTTTGCCGACCCCTGCTGCGGACACTTCCTGAATGATCCATCGCTGAGCTCCGAACAGCTCGCAACCATCGCCGATTGGGTGGAGGCGGGCGCGCCTGCAGGCAACGAAAAATACGCGCCGCCTGCCCCGCGCTGGACCGCCGGTTGGAACATCGCGCCGCCCGATCTGGTGTTGAAGATGCCGCGACCGGTAAAGATTCCAGCCACCGGCGACGTCGAATACACCTACGAGATCGTGCCCACGAATTTCGCGGAAGGGAAGTGGGTGCGCATGTCTGAGCTGCGGCCCTCAGCACCGAATCACGTGCACCACGCAGTGGTTTATGTTCGTCCGCCGGACTCCAGATGGCTGCGCGGCGCGCCCGTGGGCGTGCCCTTCACCGCAACAACCTTGCACGATCCTCACCTGATGCATGAGGCCCACTCGACCACCAGCGACCTGCTGCTGGTCTATGCTCCCGGCAGTGCGCCTGAAAGTTTCAGTGAAGGCATGGCGAAATTCATTCCCGCGCATTCTGATTTGATTTTTCAAATGCACTACACCACCAACGGCCGCACCGCCATCGACCAAAGCAGTGCGGGACTGGTGTTTGCTAAACAGCCGCCGAAGCAGCGGGTGCTGACCCTGCAATTGGCAAACGACCACGACCCTATTCCCATTCCTCCCAACGCTGATAACTACCGCGTGGAAGTCTCAGGCACTCTGCCGAACGACGCTCTTCTGCTGAGCTTTTTCCCTCACATGCATTTGCGGGGCAAAAAATTCGAGTACAACATCGTGCACGCGGACGGCAGCCGCGAGACCCTGCTGCAGGTGAACTACGATTTTTACTGGCAGCTGAGCTACGTCTTGGCTGAGCCCCGGCTGCTGCCCGCCGGAACCAAGCTTGAGGCCGTGGCCTGGTACGACAACTCAAAGAGCAACCCGCATAATCCCGATCCTGACAGCGCCGTCCAGTGGGGCGATCAGACCTATAACGAAATGATGGTGGGATTTTTTGACGTGGCGGTGCCGGCGGCAATGGACAAAGAGCATTTCTTCATTCGACCGGCGCCTCGGTGAGTTTCAGAAAAAAAACTTTTAACCGCAGAGATCGCCGAGATCAACCCCTGAGTTCGCAGAGAAAAACCGGATAGCTCGGTGTTGTTTCCTCTGTGTACTCCGTGTCCTCTGTGGTTAATGATTTTGTAAGCCTTTAAAGTTCTCTGGCGGGTGGCCCAAGCTAACTCAATCGGGTGCCCCGTCCAAGATTCGCTTGGGCGGGGGTTTTGAATTCCGGTGTTCTGCTTAGATCCGGGTGTCCGGGTTAGAGGTTCCCAATTTGGAAACGGGAGAGGATCTATTCAATTACGAGGTGATGAATTGGAAATACCCCACCCAAGCGGAGCTTGAGTGGGGCACCCGAGTTTGACTCGGGCATCTTTGTGAATTTGTTGAATTATCTCCTCAGGATGGATGTTCATCCGTCACAGACTTCGTCCTCGACAAAAAAAACTACATTCTCCCTGTGCCCTGGGGACTGAAACCGACGGGTGGTGCGGCTTTGATCTCCTTGATGGCGCCTACAAAGCGGGTGCTCCGTTCTTCGCGTAGTTTGCGAAGGGCGGGAGTCGGGAATGCAGGCGCAAGTTTATTGATTCATGTCGCGTCGTAACCAATCCGGTAGCGCATGCAGCATTGCCGCCCACCCTTGCAAAAAACGCAAGGATGGGGCACCCTCGGTTAGGGATGGCGCACACGGAAATCATGAAAGGTGGGCCACCCTCATTTCTCTGCGATCTCAGATTGCCGTTCTCTCCGTTCTCTGCGGTTAAAAGCTTTGGGAAAGCTTTGGTCTTAAGCTCCCAGCCGCTCAAAGAACAAGCAGATCGACTCAATCCCGCGATAGAAATTGGGGATGTGAAATTTTTCGTTGGGCGCGTGCAGGTTGTCATCAGGCAGGCCGAAGCCCATCATCACCGAGGGAATTTTCAGCACGTCCTGAAAATCCGTCACGATGGGAATCGATCCCCCGGAGCGGATGAAGACGGTTTTTTTGTGGAAAACTTCATGCAAAGCTTCGGTCGCGGCCTGAATGTACTTGTTGTTGGTCCCCACGACGCAGGCCGGGCCCTTGCTCCAGACTTTGATCTTGGTTTCGATCCCCTTGGGCGTGAGCTTTTTCACGTATGCCTGATAGCGCTTCAGGATGTCGTCCGGGTGCTGATTCGGAACCAGGCGCATGGAAACCTTG
>Ga0070735_10001333_pt1 | contig 24092 bp, 22 predicted proteins | sample Coa_R1_FD_66443 | JGI IMG/M metagenome (GOLD analysis project Ga0070735, IMG submission 66443) | Surface soil microbial communities from Centralia Pennsylvania, which are recovering from an underground coalmine fire - Coalmine... | ecosystem: Environmental > Terrestrial > Soil > Unclassified ...
AGCTCCTCCAGGCACATGGTGCGTGCGGCGCCCGTGTTGCCATAAAAGATCACCATCGAGTTGCGCGGTTCCGCCAGGAGAGCCCGCGCCACGGACAGCACCGGCGTGATGCCACAACCCGCGGCGAAGGCGACATAGCGGCCGCCGCCGCCGAGCGCCGCACGCGGACTGAAGCTGCCGTTGGGAGGCAGCACGTCGAGCGTCTCTCCGGCGCGCAGCTGCTCGGCGAGATGGCGCGATAGCTTCCCGTGCGGGTGGATACGCGGCACGATCCGCAGCGGCCACTCGCCCGGCGCGTTCACCAGCGAGTAGGTGCGGCGCACTTCCTCGCCGCCGAGATCGGCACGCACCACCACGTGCTGCCCGGGACTCCCGCGGTATTCGCCGCGCAGCTCGGGGGGAACCTCGAGGGCTATTTCCAGCGCGTCCTCGGCGTCCGGGGTGAGGGACGCGACCCGCAGTGAGTGGAACCGCAGCATCTCAGATGCACTTGAAGTGGTCGAAGGGCTCGCGGCAGTCGCTGCAGCGATAGTGCGCCTTGCAGGGCGTCGAGCCGAATTCGCTCACGCGCTCGGTGGCGGAGCTGCCGCAGCGCGGGCAGCGAACCTCCAGCGGGCCGTGCTCGCGCGCCGCGCGCGCCGGGGGCGGCGCGATTCCGAAGGCGGCGAGCTTGGCGCGGCCCGCGGGTGTCACCCAGTCGCTGCTCCAGGGGGGCGCGAGCACCTCCTCGAGCGCCACGTCGGCAAACCCCGCCGCATCGAGTGCGGCGCGCGCGGCGCTGCGGATGGCGAGCGTCGCCGGGCATCCCGAGTAGGTCGGTGTCAGGCCGACGCGCAGCCGCCCGTCGGCTGCCTGCTGCACGTAGCGCACGATCCCTAAGTCGACGATGCTCAGCACCGGGATCTCGGGATCGGGAACCGCCTCGAGGAGTTGCCACACGCGCTCAGCGGATGTGCGGCTCGCCTCTTCCACGGCGCTCACCAGCGCGCCCCCGGGTAGGTGCGCTGCAGATGCTGCATCTCGGCGAGCAGGTGCCCGAGGTGCTCGGTGTGCACGCCACGCTTGCCGTGCCAGGGATAGGGGTGACTCGCGGGGCATTGGAGCGTGGCCCGGCGCAGGTCCGCCGCGATGCGCTCCTGCCAGCGCCCGCCCGCCTCGGGGAGCGCCGGTGCGATGCCCGCCGCGCTCATGCGCTCGTCGACTTCATCCGGCGCAAACAGCTCCCCGGTGAACCGCCAGAGCGTCGCGAGCGAGCGCTGCGTGCGCGCGTGGCTCTCCTCGGTCCCATCGCCGAGTCGTGTGAGCCAGCCGCTGCTGAAGCGGTAGTGGTAGCTGGTCTCCTTGAGGGACTTGGCGGCAATCGCCGCGAGGCGCTCGTCGGAGGAGCCGGCGAGTCCGCCGTAGATCTCGAGCTGCCACGCATCGATCAGCCATTGCCGCACGACGGTGTCCGCGAAGTCGCCATTGGGCTGCTCCGCGAGGGTGAGGTTGAGGAATTCCGGCGCATCGCGCAGGTAGGCGAGCGCATCCTCGTCCCGGCCGCGTCCTTCGAGCTCCGCGGCGTAGCCGAGGAGCAGGCGCGCCTGGCCGATGAGGTCGAGGGCCAGGTTCGCGAGCCCCAGATCCTCCTCGAGGGCCGGCGCATGGCCCACCCATTCGCCGAGCCGCTGCCCGAGCACGAGGCTCGTGTCCGCGAGCCGCAGCACGTAGCGCAGCCGCGCGGTTTCCAGCGTCGGGTCGCTGCGCGCGCCAGGCTCGGCCACGGCGCTCACAGATTCTTCACCTCATCGGGAATTGCGTAAAAAGTCGGATGCCGGTACACCTTGTCGCGCGCCGGCTCGAAGAGCGAATCGGCCTCCGCGGGGTCGGATGCGATGATGTCGGCCGAGCGCACCACCCAGATGCTCACACCCTCCTGGCGGCGCGTGTACACGTCGCGCGCGTGCTCGACCGCCATGCGCGCGTCGGCCGCGTGGAGACTCCCGACGTGCTTGTGCTCGAGCCCGGAGCGCGAGCGAATGAAGACCTCGAACAGCGGCCAGTCCGTCTCGCTCATGCCTGCGCGCCCTCCCGTCCCGAGTGTTTCGCAGCGTGCGCCGCAGCCGCCTCGCGCACCCACGCGCCGGCGCGGTGTGCCGCGCGGCGCGCCTCGATCCGCTCGCGGTTGCAGGGGCCATTGCCCTGGAGCACCGCCTGGAACTCGCTCCAGTCGATCGGCCCGATGCGAAAGTGTTGTGTGGCCTCATCCCAGCGCAACTGCGGATCCGGAATCGTCAGCTTGAGAAACTGCGCCTGGGGCACCGTGATATCGATGAACCTCTGCCGCAGCTCATCGTTGCTGAAGCGCTTGATCTTCCAGCGCATGGATTGCGCCGTGTGCTTCGAGTCGACATCCGACGGACCGAACATCATGATCGAGGGCCACCACCAGCGATTCAGGGCATCCTGCGCCATGGCGCGCTGCGCCTCGGTCCCCTGCGCCAGCGTCAGCATGATCTCGAACCCCTGGCGCTGGTGGAAGCTCTCCTCCTTGCAGATGCGGACCATGGCGCGCGCATAGGGCCCATAGGAGCAGCGACAGATCGGGATCTGATTCATGATGGCCGCGCCGTCCACCAGCCAGCCGATCGCGCCAACGTCCGCCCAGGTGAGAGTCGGATAGTTGAAGATGCTCGAGTATTTGGCGGCGCCCGACAGCAGCTGCTCGACCATCTGCGAGCGCGAGATGCCGAGAGTCTCGGCGGCGCTGTAGAGGTACATGCCGTGGCCGCCCTCGTCCTGCACCTTGGCGATGAGCACCGCCTTGCGGCGCAGACTCGGAGCGCGCGTGATCCAGTTGCCCTCGGGGAGCATGCCGACGATCTCGGAATGTGCGTGCTGCGAGATCTGCCGGATCAGGGTCTGCCGATAGGCTTCCGGCATCCAGTCCTTGGGCTCGACCTTCTCATCGGCATCGATGCGTGCCTGGAAGGCGGCCGAGGCGGCCGCCTCGCCGGGGGGTGCCGCGACGAGATCGCGTCCCTGGCTGTCGAGCGCCTGCGTGTACATGCGTACAGGCTAGCACATCGATCCGCCGGGGGCGGCGGGCCGCCCCGTTGACGTGCCGCTCCCGCCGCGCGAGCCGTCAGTCGTTCAGCACGACCGCCATCTCGCTCACCGTCATGACGCCGGTGCTCTCGTCATAGGGGCCGAGAGCGTCGACCGCGAGCAGCGCCGTCATCCCATTCAGGTCGCTATTCAGGGCGGTGAGGAAATCGCTGAAACTGCCGTAGGTCTGAAACTGCCAGCTCATCCGATGCGCGATCGCGAAGCTCGTGAACGAGAGGGAAGCGTTCGGCACGAAGGTGAGGCCGGCGCTGACGGTCGTGGGATCGAAGGGTACCGGGCCAATGCGCAGCGAGTGCTCGGAGGCACTCTGCAGCGTGGCCTGGGTCATCATCACGTGGGTCGCGCTCAGCGGCGTCGCGAAAGGCGCCGTGATGCCCGGCAACATCCACTCGAGGTGCAGCCGCGCCGACGTCTGCGTCAGGTCCACGAGTGTCAGCGCCGCAAAGTCCGGCGGTGCCGAGCCGAAGGGGCTCACGAAGCCGGTGAAGGCAATTGCGGCCCCGGCCGGAACGGTCGGCAGCGTGAGTGCCGCCGGGACCTTCACCGTGTAGGCGCTCGCGCTCGCATCGTTGGCGCTGCTGGTGCCGGTGCCGGCGAAATTGAAGACGCTCGGGTTGCGGCCATCGAGCGCCACCAGGTTCAGCGTGACGACGCCGCTCGCGACCGAGGAGAACTGGCCCCACAGGGAGGTGATCGTCATGCGCACACTCCCCGCGCTGGCATCCACCGTGCGGTTGCCGCTCGTGTCCATGCTGAACTTGCCGAAGACCTGCACGTGCTGCCCGACGGAAATGTCCTGTGGACCGAAGGTGCCGCTCTGCCCGTCCTCGGAAACGGTCGTGCCGCTGCCCACGGTCACCGTCACCGGGCTGGCCAGAAATCCGACATCGCCGCCGCCCGTCATGGGAGCGCTGGCCCCCATCGTCTGGGCCATGACCTGCGCGCCCTGCATGCCGGCGCCCGCCCCCATCTCGAGGAAGCCGCTGCTGAGCGTGAACGTGTCGCCGCTGCGGGCGATCACGGTGCCCTCGGCGCTGTCGAGCCCGCCGCCGGGAACGCTGCTGCCGGCAAACACCAGGCTCGCCGTGAAAGTCCCGTTGTTGAAGGTTCCGTACGCCACCGTGAGGGTGCCGCCCGGGAGCGCTGCCAGTGCCATCAAGCCTGCATCGCCGGCATAGGAAGTGCCGTTGATGGTGAAAGCCGTCGTCGCGGTCGTATTGACCACGACCTGACCCATCTTGTCGTCCTGCTGCGCCGCGAAGAATGGCGCCACCATTACGGTGTACGAGGTCTGCGAGGCGGTGTCGGTCACGCTCACCAGCGAGCCGCGCACGCGGATCTGGCGCGACAGGTCGGGAATCAGGGTTCCAAGCAGCACCGGATTGACCGTGACGGTGACGGCACTCGGGAGCGTCGCAGAGGTGATGCTCGAGGGCGCGACGCTGTTGGATGCGCTCAGGTTGAAGTCGAGGCCCAGGTGGGAAATGGTGCCGTTGGTGATGACCAAAGGCTCCCCGGAGGGCAACTGCACCGCGAGCGTCATCTGGCTGTTCGGCGCCACCAGCGGGCTCATGGTCACGCCATTGATGATGTTGGCCGCAGGAACGGCGAGGCCGCCGGCGCCGTTGTCGACCACGATGCTGGCGCCGGCGTAGTCGAGGGTCATCGACACGCCGGTGTAGACGCCCGCCGGAACCTGCTGCGCGCTGATCACCTCGGAGAGATTTACCAGCTGAGCGAAATCGACGGTCGTGGCGCTGGGTACCGTCTCCACCGCCGTCCCGTCGGCGCGTGTCAGCTTGAGGGACACCACGTTGACCATGTAGCTGAGCAGGTCCCCGGGCGCATCGGTCAGCGTGACCATCGCCATGCCGGTGTCGCTGCTGGCGGGCGGCGTGGCCGCGTTCATCGATCCGCCCCCGCCGCCGCAGGCGCTCAGAGTGAGCACGCAGGCCAGGCCGGCGATGACCAGGAAGTCGCGCACCGCGATTCTGCCGCGGCGGCTCGAGTCAACAGTGTTCATGAGCTCAGCTCCCTGGAAGCCCTTTGTTGACTGAAATCCCCGCGTGTTTATTAGGCTCCTGCGGCCCCGGACACAAGCTGTCGCGTGCTCCCGACACTGCGGGCACCTGACATAACTGCGTACATTTTGTAACGCCCGGCGCAATCAGACAGGCGCGCCGCGTCGGTCGATGACGCGCTGCGCCTTGCCCGCCGAGCGCTCGAGCGAGCCGGGGTCGCCGATGCTCACCTCGGCGGAAACGCCGATCATGGCCTTGATGCTGCTCTGCAGCTCGCGCCGCAGCCGCTCGCGCACGCCGGCCTCGATTCCGGCGACGCATTCCACCTGCACCGCCAGCTGATCGAGCGGCCCGGAGCGCGTCAGGACGAGGCGGTAGTGGGGCGAGAGGCCGGGGAGCTTCAGCACCAACTCCTCGACCTGACTCGGGAACAGGTTCACACCCCGCACGATCAGCATGTCGTCGCAGCGGCCGCTGATACGCGCCATGCGCCGCATCGAGCGCGCCGTCGGCGGCAGCAGCGATGTCAGATCGCGGGTGCGGTAGCGGATCATCGGCAGCGCCTCCTTGCTGAGCGAGGTGAACACCAGCTCCCCGCGTGCCCCGTCGGGCAGGACCGCGCCCGTCGAGGGGTCGACGATCTCCGGATAGAAGTGATCCTCCCAGATGACCGGGCCGTCCTTGGTCTCCAGGCACTCGCTCGCGACGCCCGGACCCATGACTTCCGAGAGGCCATAGATGTCGAGAGCATCGAGCCCCGCGCGCGACTCGAGATCCGCGCGCAGCGCCTCGGTCCAGGGCTCGGCCCCGAACAGCCCCACCCGCAGCGAGCTCGCCGCCGGATCGAGGCCCTGGCGGTGGAACTCCTCGACCAGAACCAGCATGTATGAAGGCGTCACCATGATGATGTCGGGCTCGAGATCGCGGATCAGCTGCACCTGCTTCTGCGATTGGCCACCGGACATGGGGACCACCGTGCAGCCGAGGCGCTCGGCGCCATAGTGAGCACCGAGGCCGCCGGTAAAGAGGCCATAGCCGTAAGCGACGTGCACGATGTCCCCGGGTCTGCCGCCGGCTGCGCGGATGGAGCGCGCCACCAGCTGCGCCCAGGTGTCGAGATCGCGACGGGTGTAGCCGACCACGGTGGGTTTTCCGGTGGTGCCGCTGGAGGCGTGCAGCCGGGACAGCTGCGAGCGCGGCACCGCAAACATGCCGTAGGGATAGTGCTGGCGCAGGTCGTCCTTGACCGTGAAGGGAAAGCGACCGAGATCCGACAGCGCGTGCAGATCATCGGGATGGACGCCGGCGAGCTCGCACTTGCGGCGGTACGGCGCCACGTTGTCCCAGGCGTGATGCACCGACCATTTGAGACGCTCGAGCTGCAAGGCACGCAGCTCATCCTCGCTGGCACGCTCGATCGGCTCGAGCTCCACGGGAGCCTGAGCCTATTGGCCGGGCCAGTCGGTCAGCCGGCCGACCAGCGTCTGCATGAAGCGGTTCGCCTGATGTCCGTCCATCACGCGGTGATCGAGCGTGAGGGTGACGTAGCAGCGCGGTCGCACCTCGACCTTCTGCTCATCGCCCTCCTCCACGGCGACCGGACGGCTCTCCACCTTGCCGACACCGAGGATCGCCGATTGCGGCTGATTGATGATGATCGGCGCGGCCAACAGGCTCCCGCTCACACCGTGGTTCGAGATCGTGAAGGTGCCGCCGCGCACGTCCGCCGGCGTGAGCTTGCCGGCGCGGGCACGCGCCACGAGATCCTCGAGCCCGCGCGCGACTTCGAACAGGTCGCGGTCGCCGGCATCGCGCAGCACCGGCACCATGAGGCCGGTGCCCTCCACGGCGGTGGCAATCCCGATGTTGATGTCGTCGTAGATCTCCAGCGCCGTGTCCGTCCAGCGGCTGTTGGCCTCCGGTACCGCGCGGATCGCCGCCACCGCAGCCTGCACGAAGTAGGCGGTGAGCGTCAGCGGCACGCCGCGGCGCATGAACTCCTCGCGCTGTCGCGCGCGATCCTGCATCAGCGCCGTGAGATCGGCTTCGAATACGGTCGTGACATGCGGGGCTGTGTGCAGCAGGCTCTGCACCATGTGCTCGGCGATCCGCCGCCGGATCGGCGTGTGCGGCACCCGATGGCTCCTCACCATGGCAGCCCCGGTGCTCTCGGTGCCGCCGGCGTGGGCGCCCCTCTCCTCGAGCCTCGGCGCCGGCGCGCCGCCCGCCGGGGCTGCGCGCAGCACGTCCTCGACGGTAATTTTTCCGCCGGGTCCCGTTCCCCGCACCGACCCGGGATCGAGGCCATGCTCGGCGAGGAGCCGGCGTACCGCGGGACTCGGAGAGGCTGAGGAGACTCCCGAAGCCTCGGGCACCGCCGCCGCCACCCGGGCGGCAGAGGCGGCCGGCATCGCAGGGCCGCCCGCGGCGCGATCCGCCGTGGCTCTGGTGGGCGGCTCCCCGGAGTGCGCGGGGGCGGCAGGACCGAGGCGGCCGAGCAGCTCTCCGGGCACGACCTCCTCCTGCTCGTGCTTGAGAATTTCCACCAGCACGCCCGAGGCCGGTGCTGCGACCTCCACCGTCACCTTGTCGGTCTCGATCTCGATCAGCGGCTCGTTCTCGGCGACGGCGTCGCCGACGCGCTTCAGCCAGCGCAGCAGTTGCGAGCGGGTGCCCTCGGTCTGCTCGGCCGGGGCGCGGATGTCGAGCCCGCTGCTCATCGGTTCACAGGCTCGCGAGCCTCTGTATCGCGTGCGCAATGCGCGCCGCGTCCGGCACTGCCGCCTCGAGCAGTATCGGGCTGTGCGGGCTCGGAATGTCCGGCATGGCGAGCCTTTCCACCGGAGCCTCGAGTATGTCGAAGGCTTCGCTCGCGAGCGTGGCGGCCACTTCGGCGCCGAAGCCGGCGGTGAGGGTGTCCTCGTGCACGATCAGACAGCGGTGGGTCTTTTCCACAGATGCGAGTACGGCGGCCTTGTCCCAGGGCGAGAGGGTACGCAGATCGAGTACCTCCGCGTCAACGTGCGATTGTGCGGCGGCGAGCTCGCAGCGCTCGACCATCGCTCCCCAGGTCACCACGGTCAGCTCGCTCCCGGGGCGCACCCGCCGCAGCTGTCCATAGGGCACCACGAATTCATCCCCGGGATAGGGACGCCGCGCCCAGGCGCCGTCGAGCATCGCCCGGTGCTCGAAGAAGATGACCGGATCGTTGCCGCGCAAAGCGGCGCGCAGCAGGCCGACCGCGTCCTCGGCATTCGAGGGCACCGCCACCTGCCAGCCGACGCCGTGCACCCAGGCGACCTCGTTGGTCTGGCTGTGCCAGGGGTCGCCGCACTTGAAGAAGCCGCCGGGCATGCGAACGACCATGGGCGCGGCAAAGCGATTGCGGGTGCGCCAGCGCAGCGTCCCGCAGTCGTTGAGCTGTTCGGCCGCGGGCTCCGCGTACTTGCGAAACTGGATCTCGGCAACCGGCAGAAGACCCGCCAGCGCCATGCCCACCGCACGCCCGACGATGCCTTCCTCCGACAGGCTGGTGTCGAAGACCCGGCCCGGACCGTACTTGTCCTGAAGACCCAGGGTTGCGCCGTGCACGCCGCCTTTCGGCCCCACGTCCTCCCCGAAAACCAGCATGCGCGGATTGAGCGCAAGCTCCGTATCGAGCGTGCGACGGATCGCCGTCAGCATGTTGATGCGCGTCGGCTCGGGGCGCGGCTGCACGCTCGAGTGCGCGAACGCAAAGCCCTCGGGCGCAAGTCCCCCCTGCTCCTGAAGCGCCGGAGCGAAGCCCGCATCGCGGGAGAACACGTGGCGGGTCAGCTCACGCGGGTCGGGCGGTGGACGCGCGAGCGCTGCGGCGACCGCCGCCTCCACCTCCTGCGCCGCCCGCGCCGCGCTCCCGCGCCATTCCTCCTCGCTCAGAACCTTCGGAACCAGGAAGCGCTCGAGCCGCGCGAGGGGATCGCGGCCGCGCTCCTCCTCGAGGATCGCCGCGGCCTTGTAGGCCTGGGTGTCCTGCCCGGAGTGCCCGGAGAGCCGCGGCACCGTCAGGCGCAGCAGGAGCGGTGAGCGCTGGGCGCGCACCTGTGCCACGGCCCGCTGCGTGAGCGATGCGGCCTCGCGCGGGTCGCAGCCGTCGCCTTCGAGGATCGTCAGCCCGGAAAAGGAGCGCAGGTTCGCGGCGACATTGCCCCCCGGGGTCTGCAGCGTCGACGGTACGGAAATTCCGAAGGCGTTGTCCTCGATGTAGAAGAGCATCGGCAGCTTGAGCGTGGTCGCAATGTTGAGCGCCGACCAGAAGCCGTTGGTGGCGGTCGAGGCATCTCCGCCGAGCACGACCGAGATGCTGCGGGCGTAGGCGGCATCGTCCAGCACCTCGCGACGGTAGCGGATCGCCTGTGCCCAGCCGGCCGCGGGCGTGTACTGAGTGCCCACCCCGCCGCAAGCCGGCAGCACCGTGGGCCCACCGCGCCCCGGCACATTGAAGACCACGCCGATGTCACGGCCACCGCTGAAGGCGCCACTGCGCGCGAGCGGTCCGGCCGCGGCGTCCTCGAGACTCACACCGAGCGTCAGCACCATCGGCCGCGAGCGGTAGTACACCGCGACTCCATCGTGCGGGTCGTCGAGGTTCAGCCCCAGGAGGATCTGCGCCAGCTCGTGCCCGCGGGCGGAGAACTGGTAGAGCACCTTGCGCTCGGGCACGAGGCGCCGCTCTTCGATGTCATCGAGAGCGCGAGAGAGATGCACGAGGTGGGTGACTCGCCGCCAGTCGATCTGTGCCTCGGTGCCGGGCGCTGTGCCGGAAGGATTGCTCATCGCACTGGCTGGTGCCGCCATGGAGGCGCAGCTTATGCGCGCCCGACCGCAATTATCTTGCTGAAATTGCGCCAGGTAGGGCGTTTTTGGCAATATTATTGCCCGTGAAGCGAAGCATCGATCGTCTGGACCGCCGCATCCTCGAGCAGCTGCAGGCGGATGCGCGCATCTCCAACCAGGAGCTCGCCAAGCGCGTCGGCCTCTCACCCGCGCCGTGCTGGCGACGGCTGCGGCGGCTCGAGGAGGCAGGCTTCATCGCGGGCTACGTGACGCTGCTGCGCGCTCCGGCCATCGGACTGCCGATCCTCGCTTATGCCGTAGTGTCGCTCGAGAATCATCACCCTGAATCGGTGCGCCAGTTCGACCAGCTGGTGAAGGAGCGCCCCGAGGTGCTCGAATGCCACTCGATGAGCGGTCCGAATGACTATCTGCTGCGCATCGTCGCTGCCAGCATGGAGGCCTACGAGCAGTTCCTGTCGACGCAGCTGCTGCAGCTCGCGGCGGTGCGCTCCGTCAACACCAGCTTCGTGCTGCGCACCAAGAAGTTCACGACCCGGCTACCGGTCGCCTGAAGGCGCTCGCTCGCATTCGCAGCGCGTGTGGTCGGGACCGGCGAACCAGAAGGCCGACGCTGACAACCGCACGTCGGCATTCTTCCAAGCGAGGGCAAGCTCGCGCGCGCTCGCGGCAGCCGCCCGTTCGCGTCCTTCAGCACGCAGCGCCGCAACGAGTCCCCGGAGCGCCCAGCCGTTACCGGGGTTACGCCTGAGATCCTCGCGGTAGACCCGCTCCGCCTCCACAGGGTGACCGGCGATGAGGAGCTGCGCGCCGAGCAGATCGCGCACTGGAAAAAACCAGTCCGACGGCTGCGCGGCCGCAAGCCGGTCTTGCGCCTCGACCGCCCGCTCGAGCGCTGTGACGGCATCCGTGGCCGCGTACTCCGAGGCGGCGATTCGCGCCGCGACGATGGGTACCGCCACCTGCACCAGGTCCGCGAGGCGATTGGCGCCCGCTCGCGCATCCGGCGCGACCGAAGCACCGAGGTGCTCGAGCTCCGCCAGTGTGGCACGCGCCTCATCGAGCCGTCCGCGAGCGGCCAGCGCCACGCCGCGCCCATAGAGATAGCCTGCCGCCAGTCCCGGTGCCCGGGAATCGGCAGGTGGACCGAGCGCGATGAGCTCGTCCCACAGGCCGAAGCGCACCAGTGCGGTATATCGCGGCGTCAGGAGCCAGCCCGAATCCCCCGAGGCCAGCGCGCGTTCCAGGGCGGCGCCTCCACTCAGAGCCTCCACCGCGCGCAGCGTCGCGGCCTTGCGCCCCTCGAGAGCCGCCGAGTACGCCACGCCCTCTGCAGGCGCCGGGGGTCGGGTGAGCGCCGAGATGTCAGCCGGCGCGCGCGCTTGCGCCGCCGCGAGCAGCGTCGCGGCCAGAGCGACAAGGACTGCCCGGTGCACCGTCGCGAGCCGGCTCAGCGCGAAACGGGCGCGCCGTTCCAGCCCTGCCCGGAGGCGGCCAGCCGCTCGAGAAGTGGCGCGGGTCGCCAGCGCGCGCCATGCGTCGGGGCGAGCCGCTCCATCGTCTTCACCACGGCCGCAAGTCCCGCCTCCTGCGCCCAGTGCATCGGTCCTCCGCGCCAGGCGGGGAAACCGTAGCCGTAGACATAAACGACGTCGATATCGCCGGGGCGCAACGCGATTCCTTCCTCGAGAATCTTCGCTCCCTCGTTGACGAGCGGATGCAGCAGCCGATCGAGGATCTCTTCATCGGGGATGGCACGCCGCTTGATCCCGAGCTCGCGCGAGACCTCCTCGATGAGGGAGACGACTGCGGGGTCGCTGATCCGGGTGCGTCCCTCGTAGCGGTAGAAGCCCTTGCCGGCTTTCTGGCCGAGCCGGCCATCGGCGACCAGCCGCTCGAGAATCGGCGAGAAGCGCTCATCGGGTGGGAGTCTGCGCCCCTTGCGGATGAGGAAGCCGACATCGTTGCCGGCAAGGTCGCGTACCGCGAGCGGTCCCATGGCGAAACCGAAGCCCTCCATGACCCGATCGATCTGCTCGGGTGTCGCGCCCTCCTCCAGCAGGAACTCGGACTCCGAGCCGTAGTACATCAGCATGCGGTTGCCGATGAAGCCGTCGCAGTTGCCGGCGAGCACCGGAATCTTTCCGAGCGTCTTGCCGAGGGCCATGACCGTTGCGAGCGTCTGCGGCGAGCTCGCGCGCCCGCGCACGTTCTCCAGCAGCTTCATGACGTTCGCGGGACTGAAGAAATGCGTGCCGACCACCTGCTGCGGACGCGAGGTGCTGGCGGCGATGGCATCGATGTCGAGGGTAGAGGTGTTGGTGGCGAGAATGGCGTGCGGGGCGGTCACGCGATCGAGCTGCGTGAACACCTCCTTCTTGACCTTCATATCCTCGAACACCGCCTCGATGACGATGTCCGCGGTGGCGAGCTCGCGATACTCGCGTGCCCCCTGGATGAGCGAGCGGGCCCGGTCGGCCCGCTCGGGCGGCATGCTGCCGCGCGCCACCGAAGCCGCGTAGTTCCTGGCGATGACGCCGAGCCCGCGCTCCAGCGCCTCGGCCGAGAGCTCGAGCAGCCGCACCGGGATGCCGGCGTTCGCGAAATTCATGGCAATCCCGCCGCCCATCGTGCCCGCGCCGATCACGGCGGCACTGCGCACGGGTAAGGGCTTTACCTCAGGGCCAATGCCCGGGATCTTGCGCGCCTCGCGCTCGGCGAAGAACACGTGCGTGAGCGAGCGGCGCTGCGGGCTGTCGCGGCACTCGATGAAATGCTCGCGCTCGATCCGCAGAGCCTCGGCCTTGGAGCGCGTGCACGCCGCCTCGATGCTGTCGATGATCTTCCAGGGCGCGAGCTGCCCGCGCGCACGGGTGGCGATCTTCTGCCGGAACGAGGTGAAGAGCTCCGGGGCCACGCCCTCGATACGCGAGCGCATCTCACTCGCGAGACGCAGCGGCCGGTGCTCGGATGCCGCCTGGCGTGCAAGCGCCACGGCGGCACGCAGCGGATCCTCGTCGACCGCATCGATGAGCCCCAGCTCGAGAGCGCGCGGCGCGCCAAGCTGCGCGCCCGATGTGATCGCATCGAGAGCCGCCTCGGGTCCCGCCAGACGCGTGAAGCGCACGGTTCCACCGGCCCCCGGAATCAACCCGAGTTTCACCTCCGGCAGCCCCACCCTGGCCGAGGGGGCGGCGAGGCGCCAGTGGCAGGTCAGTGCGAGCTCGAAGCCGCCCCCGAGTGCGTTGCCCTCGAGCGCCGCAACCACCGGCTTGCTCGCCTCCTCCACGCGCGCCTGTACGTCGAGGATCATCGGCGCCTTGAGCGCGAGGCCGGATGCGATCTCGTTGATATCGGCGCCCGCGGGGAAAGTGTGGTTGGCTCCGCAGATCACGATGCCCGAGATGCCGCTGTCGGCGTAGGCGCGCGCCAGGCCCTCCATCAACCCCTCGCGCACGGCGAGACTGAGAGCGTTGACGGGTGGATTTGCGATCTCGAGGATCGCCACGTCCCCTTCGGTGCGGTAGTTGATCGCGCTCACTCGCCCATTGTAAGGGCTTGGCTACACTTGGCGCATGGAGCGCGTGGAAGTGGTGGTGATCGGGGCCGGCGTGGTCGGCCTCGCGATTGCGCGTGCGCTCGCGCAGCGCGGTCGCGAGGTGTTGATCCTGGAGGCGGCCCCCCGCTTCGGCAGCGGCGTCAGCTCGCGCAATAGCGAGGTGATCCACGCCGGAATCTACTACCCGCGCGGGTCGCTGCGGGCGAAGCTATGCGTTGCCGGGCGCGACCTGCTCTACGCCTTCTGCCGCGAGCACGGGATCGGCCATCGTCGCTGCGGCAAGCTCATCGTGGCGAGTGATGCGAGCCAGGTCAGCGAGCTCGGCCGCATCCGCGCGGCGGCACTCGCCAACGGCGTCGAGCTCACCGGGCTGAGGGGCGAGCAGACGCTCAGCCTCGAGCCGCAACTGAAGTGCGCCGCGGCGCTTCACTCGCCGCTCAGCGGCATCATCGATGCCCACGGCCTGATGCTCGCGCTCCTCGGCCAGGCGGAAAGCTGCGGGGCGCTCCTCGTGTGCGACAGCCCCGTCACCGGACTCGTGCGGCGGGCGGACGGATTTCTCGTCGCGGTCAACGGCGCTGCCCCCGCGCTCCAGGCGAACGTGCTCGTCAATAGCGCGGGACTCTCGGCCCCGCAGGTCGCGCGCCTCATGGCCGGCTTTCCCCCTGAGCGCGTTCCGACCGCGCACTACGCCAAGGGAAGCTATTTCACGCTTGCAGGGCGCGCCCCGTTCGAGCGGCTCATTTACCCCCTGCCCGAGCCGGGCGGCCTCGGCGTACATCTGACGCTCGATCTGGCCGGGCGCGCGCGCTTCGGCCCCGACGTCGAGTGGGTGAGCGAGCCCGAGTACGCGGTCGATCCTGCGCGCGCGGCTCACTTCTATCGGGCGGTCCGCGCGTGGTGGCCGGCGCTTCCCGAGGGATCGCTCGAGCCCGCCTATTGCGGCGTCCGCCCGAAGATCACGGGTCCCGGCGAGCCGGCGGCCGACTTTCGCATCGACGGGCCGGCCGCGCACGGCGTACCAGGTCTCGTGCACCTCTTTGGGATCGAGTCGCCGGGCCTCTCCGCCTCGCTCGCCATCGGCGAGCACGTCGCGATGCTGCTCGGTTGAGACGGCGGCCGTCGGCGAATTTCAGCCCGCGGGCGTTGCCTCCACCTGGATGGCGAGCTTCACCTGCATGTCGAAGCCGTACTTCTCGCCGTAATTGACGCCGAAGTCGGCTCTGTTGAAGGTCCCCGAGGCATCCGCCCCGCAGCGCGGCTTGGGCGACATCGGCACGACTTTGCAGGTGAAGCGGTTGATGGTGAGGTTGAGCGGCCTGGTCACCCCGTGCAGCGTCAGCTCGCCGTGTACCTCAGTCGGAGCGCCGCCCTTGAAGTTGGCGAGCGTCCCCTTGTAGGTCGCGGTCGGATATTTCTCCACGTCGAGCATTTCGGGCGACTTCACGTGCTCGTTGAGCTTCGCGTGGCCGAGGTCGATGGAGCTCGCGTTGACCGTGATGTCCACCGTGCCGGTTCCCGCCTCCTTGTCGAGCACCACGGTGCCGGAGGAGGCATCGAACTTGCCGCGCCACGTCGAGAGGCCCCCGAAGTGGTCGGTCTCGAAGCTCGGGTAGGTGTGCGCCGGATCGACCTGATAGGTGACGGGCGCGGCGAGGGCGGCGCCCGCGGCGAGATTCAGCAGGGCAACCGGCAGCAGAATTTTCATCACGAACCTCCGTTTGACAGACAATTTACCTAGCCTACCCTCCCGCGCGGCGCAGCGGCACCTGCCTTTTTGGGGAGCTGCCGCCACGTCACTCAGGTCATCGGCTTCGCCTTGAGGCCGAGTGCGCGGGCCACCACCTCGTGGGTGATCTCGCCGGCATGCACGTTGAGCCCTGCGGCGAGACCCGGATCGCGCTTGAACGCCGCCTGCCAGCCGAGGTCCGCAAGGGCGCGCACATAGGGCAACGTCGCGTTGGTGAGGGCCAGAGTCGAGGTGCGGGGAACGGCGCCCGGCATGTTGGCCACGCAATAGTGGATCACTCCGTCCACCACGAAGGTCGGCTCGGCGTGGGTGGTCGGGTGACTCGTCTCGAAGCACCCTCCCTGATCGATCGAGATGTCGACCAGCACGGCGCCCGGTTTCATGGTTTTGATCATGGCGCGCGTGACGAGCTTCGGCGCCGCGCCGCCCGCCACCAGCACGGCCCCGATCACCAGGTCGGCGTCCCTGACGAGGCGCTCGATGGTCTCGGTGGTCGAGTATGCGGTCTGGATCTGGGAGCCAAACTGGGTCGAGAGCTCGCGCAGACGGTCGACCGAGCGGTCCACGATGGTGACGTCGGCGCGCAGACCCACGGCCATCTCCGCCGCGTGCATGCCTGAAACGCCGCCGCCGAGGATGATCACCCGTGCAGGCGGCACCCCGGGGACGCCGCCGAGCAGCACACCGAAGCCGCCGGCCGCCTTCTGCAGGCTGGCGGCCCCGACCTGGATCGACATGCGGCCCGCGACTTCGCTCATCGGCGTGAGCAGCGGGAGCGTGCCCCGCGGTCCCGTCACCGTCTCGTAGGCGATCGCGGTCGCGCCGGACTTCATCAGCGCCCTGGCCTGATCGGGATCCGCGGCGAGATGCAGGTAGGTGAACAGCACCTGCCCGGGGCGCAGCATCGCGCACTCGGCCGGTTGCGGCTCCTTCACCTTGACGATGAGATCGGCGCTCTGAAACAACTCGGAGGCTTTGGCTGCGATCGAAGCGCCGACCGCGCGGTACTGGGCATCGTCCACGCCGATTCCGTTGCCCGCGCCGGTCTCGATCGTGACCTGGTGTCCGGCGCTCGTGAGCTCGCGTACTCCGGCGGGCACCAATCCGACCCGGTACTCGTGCACCTTGATCTCGCGAGGAACACCGATGCGCATGGCTTGCCTCCCCCTTCCAATTACAGACTGTGGGAGGCATTTGAACCCGGCGACCACGGCGCGCGTTTGCGTATTTCCATCCTCAACGCCCATGCTTATGGCAGAATCTGCCTCCTCTGCATTGTTTGTTAGAGGATTCTTGCGCCATGGAGCTCGACCGCTACGATCGCACCATCCTGCGCCTGCTGCAGCAGGACGCACGCATCACCAATACGTTGCTCGCGGCCCAGGTGAGCCTTTCGGAGTCCGCCTGTTTGAGACGGGTGCGGGCGCTCGAGGATTCAGGGCTGATCGAGGGCTATACCGCTCTCATCGATCAGCAGCGCGCCGGATTCCCGGTGAATGTGTTCGTCAGCATTACGCTCGATCGGCAGAGCCGCACGGGACTGGAGGCCTTCGAGAGCGCGGTGCGGGGCGTCCCGGAGGTGATGGAGTGCTACCTGATGACCGGCGAGCACGACTACCTGCTGCGCCTCGTGGTGAGCGACCTCGCCGACTTCGAGCGCATCCACAACCAGCATCTCACGCGCCTGCCGAGCGTCGCGCGCGTGCAGTCGAGTTTCGCGATGCGCACCGTGACGCGCTCGCGCAGCCTCCCGGAGAGACTTACGTAGCGCTGACCCGCGCGGCGGCGTAGGCCGGCAGCCCACGGGCGAAATCGCGCAGCGCGCCGATGCCGCTCTCCTCGGCGCGCCGGCACCATTCGCGCAGCTGTGCCAGGCCGTCTCGCGCCGAGGCGCCTTCCCACAGTTCCTGCAGCCCCTCGCGGTACTCCACCACGCGACGCAGTACCTCATACCGTTCGAGGAGCTCACGCAGCCGGCGCCGTGCTTCCTCGGCCTGCAGTGCCGGGTGGCGGATCAGCAGGCGCGGCATTGCCGCCGGCACCGCCCCGTGCGGCTCGCGGCGCCGCAGCTCGCGGCACACCGGCAGCACCACGCCTCGTGCGTAGGCACGCAACACGTGCATGCGATTCGTGAAGAGCGCATCGACCGTTGCGGCGTCGAGCTCGCGCCGCCGCCGCTCGATGAGCGGTCGCGGAGCCTCGCTCCGTACCTCGGCGAGGCCGAGCGCGCGGAACAGCCGTATCCATAGCCACCCCACGTCGAGCTCCCAGGGCTGAACCGAGAAACGGGCCGAGCGCGGGAAGGCGTGATGGTTGTTGTGCAGCTCCTCGCCACCGAGCAGCAGGGCCCAGGGGAGGAGGTTCGTGGCGGTGGAGGGCATCTCGAAGCTGCGATAGCCGACCGCATGGCCGAGCCCGTTGATCACCCCGCCGGCGAAGAAGGGCTGCGCCGAGAGGTGTACAGCGACCATGACAATCCCGGGAATGCCGAAGAGCAACAGGTGGGCGGCGACGAATACCACGATGCCGCTGTAGGCGTGGCGGCTGTACACGTGCCGCTCCAGCCAGTCGTCCGGCGTTCCGCGGCCGTAGTTGCGGACCGTCTCGGGATCATTGGCGGCGGCGCGGTATAGCTCGAAGCCTTCGAAGACGACACGCCTCAGGCCGAAAATGACCGGGCTGTGCGGGTCGCCTTCCCTGTCGGGAAACGCATGGTGCTTGCGGTGCACCGCGACCCATTCCCGCGTGACGGCCCCGGAAGAGAACCAGAGCCAGAAGCGAAACAGGTGCCGGAGCGAGGGATGCAGGACCAGGCCGCCGTGTGACTGGTCGCGGTGCAGGTAGAGCGTGATGCCGAGAAACATCAGCTCTACGGTGCAGAAGGTCACCACCGCATAGCCCCAGAACGGCAAATCGATCAGACCGTACAGACTCATGGGCCCCCGATACGCTTGTTATGCGAGTCCGCGCGTTAGGTTACGGGGCTTGCCCGTCACGCGTCCAGCACGATCTTGCCGATGTGCGTGTCGGACTCCATGAGCTTGTGGGCCGCCGCCGCATCGGCGAGCGGAAAGCGCGCGTGGATCGGCGGCGTCAGACGCCTGGTCGCGAAGAGCGGCCACACCTGCTGGCGCAGCGCCGCCGCCAGTCGCCCTTTGTTCTCGATCGGCTGCGGTCGCAGCGTCGAGCCGCCGAGCTGCAGGCGCTTCACCATCAGAGAACGCAGATCGAGCTCCGCCTTGGCGCCGCCCATGTGGGCGATGACGGCAATGCGGCCATCGGTCGCCGCGGCGGCTACGTTACGCGCGACATAGTCTCCGCCGACCATGTCGAGGATCACATCGGCCCCGCGCCCGTCGGTCGCACGCAGCGTCGCCTCGACGAAATCGCCCTCGTGGTAGTTGATGGCCTGATCGGCGCCGAGCTCGCGGCAGGCCGCACATTTGGCGGCGCTCCCGGCAGTCACGATCACCCGTGCGCCGAAGGCCTTACCCAGCAGGATCGCCGTGGTGCCGATGCCACTTGCGCCGCCGTGCACCAGCAGCGTCTCGCCGCTCGCGAGGCGTGAGCGCTCGAACACGTTCAGCCACACGGTGAAGAAGGTCTCGGGCAGCACCGCCGCCTCCTCGAGGCTGAGAGGCGCGGGCACCGGCAGGCACTGAACCGCCGGCGCGCTGGCGTACTGCGCATAGCCACCGCCCGCGAGCAGCGCGCAAACCCTGGCACCCACCGCGGGCTCGCGCACGCCCTCGGCGGCGGCCACGACCACACCCGAGACCTCGAGACCGGGAATGTCGCTGGCCCCGGGGGGCGGGGCATAGGCGCCCTTGCGCTGCAGGACGTCCGGTCGATTGACGCCGGCCGCCGCGACCTTGATCAACACCTCGCCTGCCCGCGGCTGCGGCACCGCACGCTCCACCGGACGCAGCACCTGCGGGGGACCTGGCTCGCGGATCTCGATCGCGGTCATGTTCGGCGGGATCATCGCACCGATGGTGCGGTCGGCCCCGGCGGCGCGTCAACCGCGACGCGCCGCCCGAGCCTCTCAGGCCGCAGGGCCCTGAGGCTCGTGTCCCGCCCCGCCCATGCGGTGTCCGCACCGCTCGTAGAAGCGCTGCCGCAGACGCTCGCGCTCCTCGGGAGTCAGGCTCTCCCAGCGCTCGCGCCAGCGGCGCCTGCCGAAGTGCCCGTGCATGCCGCGCCCGCGCATACCGCCGAACAGAATGCGGCACAGCACCAGCAGTCCGAGCGCCTGCCAGTAGCCGATCTGCGGACCGTGGAACAGCTCCGGCACGAGGTAGTTCCACAGCTGCATCACGACGGCGCCAAACACGGCGATGAAGACGATCACGGCGAGCGCGATTGCGACGCCTTTGAGTACCCTTCTCACGACTTCTCTCCTCATTCCGAAAGCCATTCCTCGTAGACCTCCTGCAGCCGCTCGCGCAGCGCCCGTACCGCGTAGCGCTTGCGTGACAGGAGCGTGTTGATGCTGACGCCGGAGCGCTCGGCGAGATCGCGAAAGCTCGAGCCGTCGAGCTCCTGGGCGACGAACACTTCCCGCTGCTCGCGCGGCAGCTCATCCAGCGCCGCCTCGATCTCCTCGAGCAGGAGCGCGCGCATCAGCTCCGTCTCGGGAGTGCCGTCGGCGCTCGGCAGCAATTCCTCGAGCGATCGATCCTCGAGCAGCTCGGGGCGCTTCCTGCGAAAGCGATCGATGATGCGATTGCGCGCAACCCGCGTGAGCCAGGCTCCGATCTGCTCCACCGGCTCCTCGAGGCGCGCCGCCGCTACCAGCTCGTAGAGCGCTTCCTGCAGGATGTCCTCGGCTTCGGCGGCATCGTCGATGCGTCGCCGGATGAAGGCGAGCAGACGCGGGCGCTCGCGCCGCACCGCGGCGGCGATCTGCCGATCCTGACTCATAGGGTCACCGAGCGCGGCGTCCATCTCTTTCGGATAGACGTCCGGCAGGGTGTGGATATTGCCTCAGCTCCCGCCTTCCGGAGACTGAAGAGCGAGCGTTCCGGAACGACCGGGCACGGCGCCGGCGATGATGTTGCAGCGCGGCAAAGTAGCCGGATCGAGCCGGGACGCGTAGGTGGCGAGATCCGTGAGCTGCACGCCGCGTGCCTTCCAGGTTCGCAGCAGCCGCTCGAACGCCGCACGGTACTTTCCGCCCTCGAGCTCGGCGTGCAGCGTAAAGACGTGGTCGCTCGCGGGCGAGGCCGCCGTGAGGTCGAGCAGATGGTCGACCGGATCGGCGCCCCCGAGGTCCTCTCGCCCGATGAGCTCATCGAGCGTCGGCAGTGTCGTCGGCAGTTGCGGGACGGCGGCGGCGCGGGAATCGAGGAGCGGCAGGAAGGGGCCGGCGCCACGTGTGTCGGAGGCGTAGCGGAAACCGAGCTCCTCCTCCAGGTCCGGCACGAAGCGGTTCATCTGCCAGCCTGCCGCGCCGTGAACGAGCGGCGCCCGCCCGAAGATGTCCGCGAACTCATCGCTCGCGAGTGCGAGCTCGCGGCGTGTCCAGGGCTCCGCCGCCCGCGCCACTCCGTCCTGCCAGCGGATGTGGTCCCAGGTGTGCACTCCGACCTCGAAGCCGCTGCGGGAGATCGCCTGCATGAAGCTGCGGCAACGACGCCCGATGTGCGGACCCGGCAGCAGCACGCCGTAGAGGAGCGTCCGCACGCCGTAGTGCTCGATCACCGATGTGCGCTGGACCTTGCCGAGGAAGCCCGGACGGAACACGCGCTTGATGGCGCGGCCGGTGTGATCGGGCCCGAGACTGAAGAGAAACGTCGCGCGCGCATCGACCCGCTCGAGAAGCTCCGCAAGCCGCGGCGCGCCCTCGCGCGTGCCGCGGAAGGTGTCGACGTCGACCTTGAGAGCGATCAGTGACACGCGCCGTGCACGCGGGGGGTCACTTGAGCGCCAGCGGTTGCCCGAGGCTCGCCGCGAGACGCCGGTGGTCCAGGGGACCGCGCGCATTCGCCACGCGCAGCAGCCGCAGCACGCCCCCGCCGCCGCAGGCGGCATAGAGCTCCCCGTCCGCAGCGAAGAGCCACGCCCCGGGGCGCGGAGCGGCGCGGTCGCTCAAGCGGGTGCGATGCACCTCCCAGCGCTCGCCGCCCACCTCGGCGAAAGCCCCGGGGAATGGCGGCGCCACCGCGCGCACCAGATCGTGGATCTCACGCGCCGAGCGCGACCAGTCGATGCGCCCGTCGGCGGCCGTGCGCCGCCCGAAGTATTGCCCCGGCTCGATCGGTTGCGGGCGGCGCGGCGCGGTGCCGGCGAGAAGCCCGGGGAGTGAGCGCACCAGGATGGTCTCCGCGGCGACCGTGACCTTGCTGAAGACCTCGCGAGCCTCGTCGTCCGCGAGGATCGGCACACTCATCTGGTCGACGATATCGCCCGCGTCGGCCCGCGCCACCATGTAGTGGAGCGTCGCGCCGGTCTCGCGCTCGCCCTTGAGGATCGCCCAGTTGACCGGAGCACGCCCCCGGTATCTGGGCAGGAGCGAACCGTGCATGTTGAGGGCACCGCGCCCCGCGCACTCGAGGAGCGCCGCCGGCAGCAGTGCACGGTAATAAAAAGAGAACAGGAAATCGGGCCGCAGGGCGCTGAGGCGTGCCTCGAGCCCGGGATCGCCGGCCGCGGCCGGGGTAATGACCTCCAGACCATACTCGCCGGCCGTGTCGGCAACGCTCGCGTACCAGCGGTTCTCCTGCGGATCGTCGGCGACGGTGACGACGAGCGGTATCCGCACACCGCCGGAGAGCAGCGCCTTCAGGCAGCGCACACCGACGTCGTGGTAGGCGAAGACGACGGCCGTCGGGCCGCTCACTCGTGCGTTCCCGCGTGCCGCCGCTCGGGCAGCTGCGGCGGCTCCGCATCCCCCCCGAGCACCGCCGCAATGGTGTAGCGCGGGCGCTGGCGCACCTGCTCGTAGATGCGGCCGACGTACTCACCGACGACGCCGAGTCCGAGGAGGGCCACGCCGATCAGGAAGAAGGCGATGCCGAACAGCGTGAAGAGACCCTCAGCTTCGGACCCGACGATGAGGCGCCGGATCGCCAGGTACACGACGAACACGATCGACAGCACCGCGATCAGGATCCCCGTCATCGAGAAGAACTGCAGCGGCGCGACCGAGAAGCCGGTCATCAGGTCGAAGTTGAGACGGATCAGGTGGAAGAGCGAATATTTCGACTCGCCGACCGTGCGCTCGGCGTGCGAGACCTCGATCTCGATCGGGTGCCGCGCAAAGGTGTAAGCGAGGGCGGGCACGTAGGTGCTCACCTCGGTGCAGCGGTTCAACGCGTCGATGACGCTGCGGTGGTAGCCGCGCAGCATGCAGCCCTGGTCGGTGATGCGTATCGAGGTGGTGCCCTCGCGCAGGCGGTTCATGAGGCGCGAGGCGGCCTTGCGCCACAGCACGTCCTTGCGCCGCAGGCGGATCGTGCCGACGTAGTCGGCGCCCGCGTCCATCGCCGCGACCAGCCGCGCTATCTCCTCCGGCGGGTTCTGCAGATCCGCATCGAGAGTGATCACGTAGTCGCCGCGCGTGCGGGCGAAGGCCGCGAGGATCGCCATGTGCTGGCCGGCGTTGCGTGCCAGCACCACGACGCGCGTGACATCGGGGCGGCGCTGGAACTGCTCGCGCAGCTTCGCCACCGAGGCATCGCGGCTGCCGTCATCGACGAAGACCACCTCGTAGCTTCGGCCGAGAGCATCGAGCGCCGGGTACAGGCGGTCGAAGAGCAGCGGCAGGCCCTGCTCTTCGTTGTAGACCGGGATGACGACGGAGATCTGCGGATTCATTTGCGTGCCCCGCCCAGCACCTCGTTCACCGAGCGCACCACCCGCTCCACATCGGCCAGCTCCATCGTGGGGAAGAGCGGCAGAGTCACGGTCTCGCGGCCGATGCGTTCGGCATTGGGGAACTGCCCGTCCCGATAGCCGAGGGCCCGATAAGCGCTGAAGAGATGGATCGCCGGGTAGTGAACGCCGACGCCGATGCCACGCGCCTTCATCGCTTCGATGAAGGCGAGCCGGGAGATCGACAGCCGCTCGAGCGGCAGGAGCGGCGTGAACACGTGCCAGCTGTGCCCCTCGTCACCGCGCTCGGGGAGGCGCACCGGCGCGCTCTCCTGCCAGAGCTCGAAATAGCGCGCCACCAGCTTGCGCCGGCGCGCATTGAATTCCTCGAGGTGCCTGAGCTGCCCCAGGCCCACCGCCGCCGCCACGTCCGAGAGATTCGCCTTGCCCCCGGCGAGGAGCGTGTCGAAGGAGTCGGGGCCGGTCTTGACCTGCCCGTGCCAGCGATGCAGCTCGATGCTGCGCAGCTCCGCGGCGGAGCCGCCCGAGATCGCGCCGCCCTCGATGGTGGTGATGTTCTTGTTGGGGTGGAAGCTGAAGCACACCAGGTCGCCGAAGCTGCCGATGCGCTTGCCGTAGTACGCCGAGCCGATCGCATGCGCGGCGTCCTCGATGACCCGCAGACCCCGCCGCGCGGCGATCCCGTAGAGCCGCTCCATATCGACCGGGAGGCCGGCGAAATGCACCGGCAGAATGGCGCGCGTGCGCGGAGTGATCGCCGCCTCGACCTGGTCGAGGTCGATGTTGCGCGAGTCGAGCCCCACATCGACGAACACCGGTCGCGCGCCGACCCGCACGATGACATTGGCGGTGGCCACGAAGCTCAGCGCGGGCGTGATGACCTCGTCCCCGCGGCCGATGCCGCAGGCGAGCAGCGCCATCTCCAGCCCCGCGGTCGCGGAGGTCTGGCTGCGCACCGGCCGTCCGCCGAGGTAATCCGACAGCG
>Ga0070735_10001334_pt1 | contig 24064 bp, 16 predicted proteins | sample Coa_R1_FD_66443 | JGI IMG/M metagenome (GOLD analysis project Ga0070735, IMG submission 66443) | Surface soil microbial communities from Centralia Pennsylvania, which are recovering from an underground coalmine fire - Coalmine... | ecosystem: Environmental > Terrestrial > Soil > Unclassified ...
TCATCGCGTCACCCGCCTGGTTGCGCACCATAATGGAGATAACGCTGGATGAATCTCGCAATTTACAAACTGCAGCGCGCAGCACCGCAGCGGGATCTTCTGCATATTCCAGTAAATTGTGGCAGACAATAACGTCAAACGTTTCACTCTCGAATAGGCCTGCCAGTTGACTGGCCTCGCCGTGCTTCACTGCGATCCTATCCATTAGTGCGGCCTGTTGCGCCGCGCGCTTAGCGTAGTCCAGCATGGACATGGACGAATCCAGTATGGTTACCTGAAATCCAAGTTGGGCCAGGAGCACCGCGATAGCGCCCGTTCCGCAACCGATATCAAGAGCACGTAATGGCCGTCGGGGGTGCGGCAGAAACTCCCGCAAGTTTGCAAAGGACAGGTCGATTCGTAATCGGCCTTCAGGGGTCTCAAGATAACGAGCATAGTCTTCCGCGCCACTTTGGAAACGGTCGTCGTCGCAATTCGCGATCATTCTTTCCATACGCCATCTATACAGCGACCCTCATAGCGACGGTCTTCGACAACATTGCCTACTGGGACGGGACATTCCGTCGAGGCATCTTCACGATTGGCGAGGTATCACGGAATGCAGAAAACTCACTGGACGAAGGGTAACCCCCTTCGTCCAGTGAGCTATCTGCAACCTTGCTGCACAGATCTGACGATCAGGCGACATCGAAGCGATCATTGTTCATCACCTTGCTCCACGCGGCCACGAAGTCTTTCGCGAACTTCTCCTTCACGTCTGCGCTGCCATAGACTTCGGCAAGCGCCCGCAACTGCGAGTGTGAACCGAAGATAAGATCAACCCGAGTTGCACTCCACTTAACTGCATTCGTCTTCCGGTCGCGGCCCTCGTACACGGGGCCAGAGCCGTTCCCGGAGGTTGGCTGCCACTGCGTGCCCATATCGAGCAGATTGACGAAGAAGTCGTTCGTCAACGTCCCCGGCTTCTTGGTAAAGACGCCGTGCGGAGACTTGCTCGTGTTTGCGCCCAGCACGCGCAACCCGCCAACGAGAACCGTCATCTCCGGCGCAGTAAGCCGGAGGAGTTGCGCCTTATCCACCAGCATTTCTTCCGGCGAGAGGCGCTGCGTTCCCTTGAAATAGTTGCGAAACCCGTCCGCCTTTGGTTCGAGCGGTTCGAAGGACTCAACATCCGTTTGTTCCTGCGACGCGTCCATGCGTCCGGGCTTGAATGGGACTTTCACGTCGACGCCACCGTCTTTGGCAGCCTTCTCGACCGCGGCACAGCCTCCTAGAACGATCACGTCGGCTAGTGAGACCTTCTTTCCCCCAGATGCTGAAGCATTGAAATCTTTCTGGATCGCTTCGAGCTTCTGCAGCACTTTTGCCAGTTCAGGCGGTTGATTGACTTCCCAGTTCTTCTGCGGTTCGAGGCGAATGCGCGCGCCGTTTGCTCCGCCACGCTTATCCGAGCCGCGGAAGGTTGATGCTGACGCCCAGGCGGTCGAGACCAACTGAGAAACGGACAGCCCGGAGGAAAGAATTTTCGCCTTGAGACCAGCAATGTCCTGCTCGTTGACCAATGGATGATTCACAGCGGGGATCGGATCCTGCCACGGCAACTGCTCCTTAGGAACAAGCGGTCCGAGATAACGCTGGATCGGACCCATGTCGCGATGGGTCAGCTTGTACCACGCGCGAGCAAACGCATCTGCGAACTGATCCGGATGTTCGTAGAAACGCCGCGAAATCTTTTCGTAAGTTGGATCGAAGCGCAGGGAAAGATCAGTGGTCAGCATGGTTGGCGAGTGACGCTTCGCGGGGTCATGGGCATCGGGCACGGTACCCTTGCCTCCGCCATTCTTCGGAGTCCACTGATGCGCACCGGCAGGGCTCTTGGTGAGTTCCCATTCGTAGCTGAACAGGTTGGTGAAGAAGTTGTTGCTCCACTTCGTTGGCGTCTGCGTCCAAATGACCTCCAGTCCGCTGCCAATCGTGTCCGCGCCACAACCTTTACCGAATTTATTCTTCCAGCCTAAGCCCTGGTCCTGGATCTCGGCGCCTTCTGGCTCGGCTCCCACATAGTCAGCAGGTATGGCCGCACCGTGGGTCTTGCCGAATGTGTGACCACCCGCGATCAGCGCGACGGTTTCTTCATCGTTCATCGCCATACGGCGGAATGTTTCGCGAATGTCTCTAGCCGCAGCAACGGGATCGGGTTTCCCATTTGGCCCTTCCGGGTTCACATAAATGAGGCCCATCTGAACGGCAGCAAGAGGATTCGAAAGATCACGATCGCCGCTATAGCGCTCGTCCGCCAGCCATGTGCCTTCGGGGCCCCAGTTGAGTTCTTCAGGCTCCCACACATCGGCACGCCCGCCGCCGAAGCCGAACGTTTTGAATCCCATGGATTCGAGGGCTACGTTGCCGGCCAGGATCATGAGGTCGGCCCACGAAATCTTGCGGCCATATTTCTGCTTGATCGGCCACAACAGCCGGCGCGCCTTGTCCAGATTTACATTGTCGGGCCAGCTGTTGAGTGGCGCAAAGCGTTGTTGCCCGGCCCCGGCACCGCCGCGGCCATCGCCAATGCGATAGGTTCCTGCGCTGTGCCATGCCATTCTGATGAACAGCCCTCCGTAGTGCCCGAAGTCGGCCGGCCACCAATCCTGCGAGTCGGTCATCAGCGCATTTAGGTCTTTGATTACAGCATTCAGATCAAGACTTTTGAATTCCCTTGCGTAGTTGAAGTCCTCACCCATGGGGTCGGACAGTTTGGAGTGCTGGTGCAGAACATCCAGGCTCACCTGCTTCGGCCACCAGTCGCGGTTTGTGGGTGCTGAAGCTCCGTGGTTGAATGGGCACTTCGATTCGGTTAGGGTACTTTTGTCCTTAGCTTCAGGGGAAACGCTCCCCGAGGAAGTCGCCAGTGTATTTTCCATAATGTTTTTCCTTCGAATTAGTAAAAATTTGTGATGACCTGCGAACCTTCAGACTTGCAGTTCGCATAACTTGCTGTGGCCGCCTCTTCTGCGGCCATTTAACTGTACTTAACACCCTCCCCCTAATGGGAGGTATTACGGCGGGCGCACTTTGTACAAAGCCCGCGAAACAGGAGTTCACATTCGCGAACAACTCGTTTACCAAGAGAGCGCGAAGTAGGCTTGGGTACGTCGTACCAGTCCACATCTTCCACATTGCCGCAGCGATCGCAGATGAAGTGGTGGTGCCGCATGCCTTGCAGGTCGAACCGCCCGGCGCGGCCCTCAACGGCCACTTCACGCACCAACCCTGCCTTTACCAGATCGCGCAGATTGTTGTAAGTCGTGGCCCTTGAGGATCGCGGGTCCATGCGATTCACCGCTTCAAAGATTTCGGCAGCCGTGGGATGCCCGCTATGGTCCATCAGGAAGGCCATCACGGCGTAGCGCTGGGTAGTGCAACGCAACCCGCTTCCTTCCAAAGATCTCTTAATCGCGCCGGAATCCATTATAAAATTTAGATTATATCTAATCTAATATTTTGTCTAGATTCAGTCGGAATCGAGAACCGATCGCATGACTCGAAGGATTCTCTTAAAGCTCAGCCGAAACCACCGCCGAGGAGGCCAGGGTTTCTCCTCGGCGCTCACTTATTTTTTCCTTGCGTTTACGCTGGAGTTTGCTCTGGCGATTAACGCCTCAAATCGTGGATCGCTGTGCAGAGATTTCAGTTCCGGATCCGATGAAATCTGCCCTGGGGAAACGAGCCCATTTTCGACAGCGTGGTTCAGGTCCGCAAATGCCGCGTCGTTGCGACCGCCGTCGGCGTCGGCGCAGCCAAGGTTGTACCACGCTTCGGCGATTGTGCCGGGTTGATTGGTTTTCTCCGCGGTTTCGATCACATCGTGAAACATCTTCTTCGCCTCAGCATCGCGCCCTTCCCGGCTGAGGCACAGTGCTTCCAATTCCATGCTCTGCAAAGTGGAATGGTGCGAAGGGCCGAGGACGCGACGCTTGATTTCAATCACCTGGTTCTGAAGCTTGTCCGCTTCTGCATAATGACCTTCCTCCATCAATGTGGCAGCGAGAAGTGACATGGCTCGGAGAGTTTGTGGATGTTCGGGGCCAAGCACCCGGCGTTGACTTTCAACGACATCTGAATAGAGCTTCTCAGCTTCCGAGGTACGGCCTTCATGTGCCAGATTCTCAGCTGCGTGCGACATCGCGAGCAAAGTTGATGGATGATCCGGCCCCAGTGATTGGCGCAGCGCCGCGATCAACTCGGTGTAAATGTGGTCAGCTTCTGCATAACGGCCCTCCGCTGTCAGGACTTGTGCCAGTTCGTTAAAAGCGTTTAGGGTCGTCGGATCGTTCGGCCCGAGCTCGCGCCGCTCTGCCGTCAGCGCTTGCCCGAGGGTGTTTTCCGCGTCGGTCTGACGGCCTTCGTTGGTGTAAACGTAACCCAGCCGATCCAAGGACTCCAAAGTCTCGCGATCGTTTGTGCCGATAACTTCGCGCTGCGCCGTGATTGTGCTCTGCAGCAGCTTTTCCGCTTCCGTTAAACGGCCCTGAGAACCGATGAGTTGAGCAAGGAAACTCTGGGTCTCTAGTGTCGTCCGGTTTCGCTCTCCGAATCGCGACTTGCGGATTTGCAGTGCCTGCTCCGCTAGGTCTTGAGCGCGGCGATAAAGTCCAAGGCCCGAATAAGTCTGCGCCATCGTTTCCATCAATTGGGCCTGGAGCACAGGATCGCTGAGATTGGCAGTGATCTGCTGAGACGCAGTGTCCAGGATTTCGCGCGCAGTGACACTATTTCCGCGCGCCTCGCTCGGATTGGGCACTTTGAAGATGCCGGTCATGAAGTGAGAAATGCGGTCGGCCCGGTCGCGCTCCTCGCGGATGGTTCGTAACTCGATCGACTGGGCGATGGCGAAGGCGACGAGCAGTCCCGCGGCTGAAATCGCTACGGTTACACCCAGGCGATGGCGGCGAATGTACTTCCGTGCACGATAAGCGACACTGGGCGGATGCGCGGAAACCGGCAAATTTCGAAGAAAGCAATGAACGTCGGCAGCCAACTCGAGCGGGGTTGCGTAACGGCGCTCGCGCTCCTTTTCGACGGCTTGCAGAACGATACTTTCGAGATCTCCGCTGATCTGTTTCGCGAGCAGTACGGGTTCAGTTTGCCGCTTGCGAGCCAACTCAGCCAGACTGGCTGCGTCCTGCGAGCGGATTTTCGTGCTCGGCCGCGGAGGATCCTTTTCGCGTAACTCACGAACGACTTCGTGAAGTGGCATTGTTTTCCATCGGCTGTTATCGAAGGGTTCGCTGCCTGTGAGTAGAACGTAAAGGACAACGCCCAAGGAATACACGTCGGCCCGGGTATCTACATCCGTCCTCGATTCGGCTTGCTCAGGACTCAGGTAACCCGGCGTGCCAACCCAGTCACCTGCGCGAGTCATCAGGGGGCCGCGGGTAATCTCAGGGCCGATGGCTTTGGCGAGTCCAAAGTCGATGATCCGTGGCATGGGCTTGCCGTCGACCTCCACCACCAGAATGTTTGGCGGTTTTAAATCACGATGGATAATCGCTTTTTGATGTGCGTGCTGCACGCCCTCACACACCTTGACGAACAATTCCAGGCGCTGCCGGATGGTCAGACCGTTGCAGTCGCAATAAGCGTCGATCGGCAGACCCGGCACGTATTCCATGACGAAATAAGGCTGGCCATCGGGCGTCGCTCCGGCGTCGAACACCTTCGCAATCGCTGGATGATCCATCAGGGCAAGCGATTGCTGTTCCGCGCGAAAACGCTGCAAACGATGGGAGTCGTATCTGCCCAACCGGATCAACTTCACCGCGACCTGGCGTTGGACTGGATCCGTCTGTTCAGCGAGCCATACCTGCCCCATGCCGCCTTCGCCAAGCCGCCGAATAAACGTGTAGGGACCGATCGAAGTGGGCTCGTTGCCGGCGTTTCCATCAAGAGGAGAAATGTGATACGCGGCGGTGCTGGCTAGCGTTGCATCCGGATCGGGGGACGACGCAGAAGCGACATCGAACCGCGACTCTTTATCGGATGGGCGATGCGATTCAGCCATGAACTTATCAGAGTACATCAGGACACTGGGAGTTTCAGCAGGCTGCGCCGAGGTCGGGGGCCTTACATTCAGGCGCTCACATCCAGAACAGTTTCATGAACTGAGATTCCCCTCTGGCTGGCATCGAAAGCCGTTGCCGGATTCATGGTCGGGGACAGGAAAACAAAACAAACTGCAAGGATTTTGGCAAGCAACTCTCATAGCGCTTTGACGAACAGCGTCCAGCGCGTTTTCCACATGCAAAGTTCCAGTGTCGACGGCCACTGGAGCTGCAATTCCGACAGAGAATAAACGGGCCATCTGCCTATATTTATTGAAGCAAAATCGGTGAGAAAGGTATTCATTTCGGCACGGTTAAGATGCCCATAATTTCTGCCAGGCGCGAAAATCACTTGACAATCCCCGCCCGCCTAAACTATAAGCCCTGAGAAATGAAATAAGCGGTTAGACGAAGTGCGGTTCTAATCTTGGCCGGATATAACGAGCGACCTTTGCCTTAGACTCGGCGTTTTTTGGAGGAGACATGTATCTGAAGACCTGGTGTCATCGTCGTGTCGTTCTCATTGGACTATGGGTTGTATTGGCGAGTCTTTCTTCGTTCGCTGGAGTCACAGCAAGTATTTCTGGAACCGTTAAAGATCCCAGCGGCGCCTCAGTAGCCGGCGCAAAAGTGACCGCCACCAATGTGGCCACCGGAATTGCACAGACTCAGAACACCAACGAGCAAGGCTTCTATTCCTTCCAGACGCTTCCGCCGGGCACTTATACCCTCGACGTGCAGCAATCGGGATTTAAAGCCTACCGCCAGACCGGCATTGTCGTCGACGTCAACTCGGCGATCCCCATCGATGTTGTCCTCCAGATCGGACAGACGAGTGAAAAAGTCGAAGTCGCCGCTGATGCGTTGCACGTAGAAACCGTCAACTCCCAGATGGGCGAGGTGATTGAAGGCAAGGAAATGACGGACGTCCCTCTCGTGACCCGCAGCTACACCGATCTGCTGGCATTGCAACCGGGCGTCGTTCCCACACCCTCCGGAATGTCCGGCGCATATGCGGGTTCGTTTATATCTGCAGGATTCGCTGTACCTCCCGTTTCGGGTGATTTGAATTCCGGCGCGCAGTCGGTCAATGGTATGCGTGAGTCGGCGAATGCTTTCATTCTCAATGGAATTCTTGTGCAGGAAATCGGCTACTCGGGGGCAGGCGCGATTCCTAACCTGGATTCGTTGGCTGAATTCCGCATTCTTACGAACAATACCGATGCCGAATATGGTAACTACGCTGGCGCGCAAATCAATGTCGTGAGCAAGTCCGGCACGAATCAGTTCCATGGAAACGTGTTCGAATTCCTGCGCAACACCGATTTTGACGCGAAGAATTATTTCGATGTAAACGGCCGCGGCGCGTACCACCAGAATCAGTTTGGTGGAACCATCGGCGGCCCGATTATCAAAGACAAATTGTTCTTCTTTGCCGACTATCAGGGCAATCGCGTGATCCAGGCCGTTCCCCAAACTATTGCCGGAGCGCCCAGCGCAGCCACGTTGTCCGGTGATTTTTCCGGCGTCGCATCCAGCCTTACGGGAGCCGTAAGCGGTCCAGCGTGGGCATCGCAGTTAACGCAGCAACTAGGTTATACGGTAAGCCCCGGCGAGGCGTACTACTTCGCCGGTTGCACCTCCAATACGCAGTGCGTTTTGCCCAATGCCCAACTCTCGTCCAGCGCCATCAATCCCATCTCGCAAAAGCTGGTCTCTTATATTCAGCCAGCAGCACCAGGTACGGTCGGTTCCGACGGTACCGGGGTTTTCTCCACCAGTGCGAATGCGATCAACTTGCACGACAACAAATTCAGCGGACGCCTCGATGCCAACACCAGCGTCGCCGGACTTGTAACCGCCTACTATTATTTCGACCGCTATAACCGCATCGATCCCTACTGGTCGGGCAACGCGCCTCTGTACCCCGGCTTCGCCGTCGACGGTACCGGACAAACTCATAACCTCAACATCGGCTCAACCAAGACTCTCAGCGCATCCAACGTCAACGAATTTCGCGTCGGATACTTCCGGCTCGATACCAAATTCAATCGACCGCTGGGTGGAACCAACACCTCGCTCGCGGCCCTGGGCTTTGCCTCGGGCGCGAACGGCGCTCCCGGGATTTTCCCCGGAACTCCCAGCGTGGAAGGCGTTCCGGAAATCGATTTCAACAACTTCGTGATCGGCGTGCCCAGCCGGCCGAATCAGTTGATCGACAACATCTATCAGATCATCGACAACTTCAGCCACATCGTCGGCACGCATACTATTCGCTTCGGCGGGCAGTTCCACTTCAACCAGTTGGAAGAGAATTTGTCGAACGTAGCCAACGGCAATTTCTTCTTCGGGACCAACTTCAGCGGCCAGGCCAGCGAAACCGGCAGCGACGTGGTTGACTTTCTGTTGGGCGCTCCGGCTTCGTACGTGCAAGGGCAGTCGTATCCTTCTTATGGCCGCAGCTTTTATTTCGGACTGTTCGCGCAAGATAGTTGGCGCGCCCGTCCCAATCTCACCCTCAACTACGGCTTGCGCTACGACGTGAGTTCGCCCTGGTGGGAAAAGTACAATGAAATCCAAACCATCATTCCGGGCGAGCAATCGGTCGTATTCCCCGGCGCACCCAAAGGATGGCTTTTCCCTGGCGACCCCCATGTGCCGCGCACTCTAGCCCCAACTCGCTGGAACAATTTCGCACCCCGCGTCGGATTAGCCTACTCGTTCGGCGAACATGACGGATTTCTCGGCAAGCTGCTGGGCAGCCCCGGCGAGTCTAGCATTCGCCTCGGATACACGTTCACCTACGCTGCTCTCGAGGGCGCCACCGATTTCAACGAAATCGGCGATGCTCCCTTCGGTGATTATACCGGCCAGGCCGAAACCACATTCGCCGCCCCTTTTATTAATCGCGCATCGGGCGCAGTGAATCCGAATATCTTTCCGGTCGCGGCGCCGCCGAAACATTTCTCTGCCAAGAACCCCGGCAGCGGACCCCCCTATGACACCGAAGCGGAATTCCTAAACGCGTTCGGCGGAATCGGCAGCTCGCCAGCGTTCTTCAACGGCAATCGCCTGCCCTATGCGGAAAACTACGAACTCTCATTGGAACGGCAACTTACACCCAAAGATTTGCTGACAGTCAGCTATGTAGGCACGCAGGGCCGCCGCCTACTTTCCTCCGTCTCGGCGAATCCTGGCAACCCTGCCCTCTGTCTCGCGACTCCGGGTTGCGGTCCTGGCGGCGAGAACAACATCTACATCAATGGCAATTCTGCCGTTCTCGGCACTCGCTCCGTTCTTCCCGGCGTAGAACTCACTCCGGCTCAAGCCTCGGCTGGCCTATCGGGCCCAATTGGCACGCTGCTTCCCGACGGGAATTACGGAGTCATTCCCTTCGGCAACGATTCCTATTTCATCGACGCCGGCTCTTCAACCTACAACTCCGGCCAAATCAACTACCGTCACACCGCCGGCAATTTGCAACTTTTGCTCGGCTACACTTACAGCCGCGTGTTCGACGACTCTTCCGGCTACGGCGAACAATTCAATCCCATCAATCCTCGCCTCAGTCGTGGACTGGCGGCCTTCGACGCGACCAACAACTTCGTTGTCAGTTACAACTACCTGCTTCCCTTCGATCGCTTCGGTGGACCGAAACAGCTTACGCGTGGCTGGGCTCTGACCGGGATTACACGTTTCACCACCGGCCTGCCAGTCACTCTCGTGGAAACGGATGACCACTCACTGCTCGGCACGGCCTTCGGCGGGCCGATCGTGCTGCCGGTCGATACTCCCGATCTGGTCGCCCCGGTTCACATCCTGAATCCACGCGATTCCACGAATCATTATTATTTCGATCCGGCGTCGTTCGCGTCTTCGCCTATCGGGCAGGAAGGGGATGCGCGCCGTCGTTTCTTCCACGGACCGGGCATCAACAATTGGGACATGGCCCTGGTGAAAGATACCCACATCACGGAGAGCCTGAATGTCCAGTTCCGGGCCGAATGGTTCAACATCTTTAACCACACGCAGTTCCTCGGACCGAGCGGAATCTTCGCTGGTTCGAACTCACTCGGCAACTTTGGCGAGGTGACCGCTGCAGCCGCTCCACGCATCGGCCAGCTTTCGCTCAAGTTCAATTTTTGAGGGGGCAAGGCTTGCTCTACAACGATTCGGGGAACTTCCGGGTTCCCCGAATTTTTCGCCCGGAAGAGTTTGACAAGACCTGCTGTGAAGAGATCAGATGTCGACCCAAGCCGTTCTCGCCGCAACCTTAATCGAACCCGGGCACTACGAGATCCGCGAATATCCGTTACCGGATCCCGCGCCAGGTTGCCTGCTCGTCAAGATGGAAGTCTCTGGAATTTGCGGCACGGATAAACATACCTATCAAGGCTACGTCGGCCAATATGGTGGATCAGGCACTCCGCGTCCGGTGCCGTTTCCCATCATTCAAGGACACGAGAACGTCGGTACCATTGCGGCGATCGGCGGTGATGGGAAGTATTTCGATTTTGAAGGTGTCGAGTTGAAGGTTGGCGACCGCGTGATTGTCGGTCCCAACGTGAGTTGCGGAACGTGCTACTACTGCCGGCACGACTTTCCTTATTATTGCTGCGAAAACACGGTCGATTACGGCAACAACATCAGCGCGAAAAATCCACCGCATTTGTTTGGCGGATGGTCGCAGTATCTGTACGTTGTTCCAGGCAGCTTCCTCGTGAAAGTTCCTGATGAGCTGCCTTCGGAAATCGCAGTGTTGACCGAGATCATGGCCGTGACGGTCGGCCTGGATCGCGCAAAGCAGATTTCTTCCTTTCCCAGCGAATCGTTTCGATTCGATGATTCGGTAGTTGTACTCGGCGCGGGCCCGCTTGGAATGTGTTTTGTGATGAAAGCTCGGATGCTAGGCGCGGGAACGATCATTGCGGTCGACCTGTCCGAATACCGGCTCGGCTTCGCGCGGAAACTTGGCGCAGATCAGGCGATCGATGCCTCGAGAACCACGGAAAAAGATCGTCTGGCGCAGGTTCGAGAACTTACCAACGGACGAGGAGCAGATGTCGTTGTCGAATGTGCTGGCGTTCCGGGTGCTGTTCGCGAAGGCTTGGAAATGTTGCGCATCTCCGGCCTTCTGATCGAGGCGGGCAACTTCTCCGATATGGGCGAGATTTCGATCAGCCCGCACCGCCATTTATGTGCAAAAAACGTCCGCATCCTTGGCGTAGGCGGAGAAGAGCCGGCAGCCTACGGCCCGAGCATGCGCCAAATGGTTCGCTACATGCGGCACTATCCGCTCGCCGACTTTGTAACGCATCGCTTCGGGTTGCGCGATGTCGATGCCGCGATGAAGAAATCGATGGCTGCCGACTCGATGAAAGTGGTAATCGACCCGTGGTCGTAAGAGTAGTTGGAAGTAGATCCGCAATTTGTGAAATCAAAGTAATCAGTGCCGAGGACTTTTCATGACCGATCTTGCATCTCGTTTTCATTTTGCGTGCGCTCCCGATAGTTGGGGAGTGCTCGATTATCCCGGACCTTCGTGGAATCAATCGTACGAAAAAATGTTGGATGAAATGGTTTGGGCCGGCTATACCGGCACTGAACTCGGCCCCTATGGTTTTTTTCCGACTGATCCGGCCGTATTGAAACCGCAACTGGACAAGCGCCATTTGAAGTTGCTCGGCTCATTCGTGCCCGTCGTTCTCAGCGACCCGGCTTCAGCCGGAATTGCGGTGGAGCATATTCGCAAGGTGGGAGACTTGCTTGCAACCTTGAAGGCTCCATTCCTCGTGCTGGCCGATGCGCAATCGGACGAGCGCAACCGCATCTCGGGGCGTGTTCCTCGCGATGGAAGCGCCGGACTGAACGCGGCGCAATGGAAGAATGTCGCCAAAGTGGTGGAGGAGGCTGCAAAGGTGTCGGCCGACTTCGGACTAGATCTCGTTTTTCATCCGCACGTTGCGACCTACGTGGAAACGCCGGAAGAGTGCGAGCGCTTCTTCGACGTCACTTCACACACGGGAATTGGCTTGTGCCTCGATACCGGCCACTGCGAATATGGCGGCGGGGATACCGTGACCGAGGCTGGAAAATTCGCCAATGTACTGCGCTTCTTGCATATCAAAGATGTTGACAACAAAATCCTCGAGGAGGCGCGGCGCAAGAAACTCAACTTTGAGCAAGCAATCGAAGAGAAGGTGTTCACTATCATCGGTCAAGGTTCCATCGATTTCCCAGCGCTGTTCCGCCTGCTGGACAAGAACAATTACTCGGGATGGATGGTGATTGAGCAGGATGTGAAATTTGGCGCGACGGTTGTTCCGCCGGCAGAAAGCGTGGCCTCCAGCTTGCGCTACTTGCGCGGAGTGGTGCGCGATCTTGAAGCGGCACCCGCACGTTAAATCAAAAGTCGGTTTCCCCATGGTATTGCTTAGCGGATGGTCGACGCGATGACAGTCGAAAGCGATACCGCCGTCGCAGCTCCTGCTGCTGAGCATCCGCATTTGCTGCGGCGCCTCGGTCTTCTTAATGCGGTTTCCATCAACATGTCGAACATGGTGGGAACGGGGCCGTTCATTACCGTCCCAGCTATTATCGCAACCCTGGGAGGCCCGCAATCGCTCATCGCCTGGGGCGTCGGCGCGTTGCTGGCGATTTGCGATGGGTTGGTGTTTGCGGAGCTCGGAGCCGCGATTCCCGCCTCCGGCGGTTCCTACATTTTTCTTCGCGAATGCCTTGGCCGAAAAACCTGGGGCCACATGATGGCATGGATTTTCGTGTGGCAATTTCTCTTCAGCGGCACGCTTGAAATCGCTACCAGCAGCATTGGCATGGCCAATTACGCCGGCTTCATTTGGCCACAGCTTGTGGTGCATGCATGGGGTGTGAAATTGCTGGCGGCCGCGATAACGGCCGCAGCCATGCTTGCTCTCTATCGCAAGATTCAGGACATAGCCCGGCTGATGCTCGTCCTCTGGATTGGCATGTTGCTGACTGCCGCCTGGGTCATCGTAAGCGGCATGACTCACCTCGACCCCAAACTCCTGTTCGACTTTCCGCCAGGCGCTTGGCGGATCGGCCTTCCTTTTGTGCTTGGCTTGGGCAACGGCACGATGCTCGTGATGTTCAACTTCCTGGGCTACTACCAGATTTGCTATCTGGGCGATGAGATAAAACGGCCCTCGCGCGTGATCCCATTTGGCGTGATCTTTTCGATCCTGATTGTAATGGTGATTGATTTTCTGATCTCCGTCAGCTTTACCGGGGTTGTTCCCTGGCGCGAAATGGTGCAGCCAGGTTCCCAAGCTTTCGTCGCCATAGGCTCGGTCTATATGCAGAAAATCGGCGGCCACTGGGCCGCTACTCTGATGACCATCATGGTCGAGGTGACGGCTTTTGCCGCAACCTACGCCATGATGCTCGGTTATTCGCGAATTCCCTACGCGGCCGCGCTGGACGGCGCATTTTTCCGCTGGTTTGCGAAGCTGCACCCCACCAAGAATTTTCCACACCGCTCGCTGCTCCTGGTTGGATTTCTCGTCATCATTTCGTGCTTCTTCGATCTTGTGCAGATTATTACTGCGCTGATGTTGGCGCGCATTCTTTCGATGTTCGTGGCGCAAATTATTGGGCTGTTGATTTACCGGCGAGTGCATCCTGAGGCGCCCCGGCCCTTTCGCATGTGGCTTTATCCCTTGCCTGCGGTGTTCGCGCTTGTGGGGTGGTTGGGAGTATTCGTGACGCCAGCGCTGCAGCCCGGCGGATGGCAATTTATGGCCTACGCCTTCGGAACCATTGGGTTGGGATTTGTTGCCTATCTCGTATTGGCATGGCGGAAACGTGAATGGCCTTTTAAGGTCGACGCTAAGCGGTTAGAAAATAGTGTAGATTTCTGAAAAAGAAACTTGTAGTATATTCGACATCATTGAGTAAATACGCTACGGTGCGGCTGGACTGCTTCGCAGCAAAGCGCTAAGAAGTGCGAGGAAGATTTGCCCGTAAAACTTGGAATCGGAGTACTCGGCGTCGGGGAGATGGGGCGCCGTCACGCGGAGAATCTCCGCCGCCTCGTGCCTGAGGCTCGCTTGATTGCCGTAGCGGACGTGGCCTCCGCCAGAGCCGCTCAGGTCGCCTCGGAATTGGAAATTGAGAATTCCTTCTCCAGCCTGGAAGATATGCTCGCCTGCCCCGGAATCGACGCAGTGGTGATCGCCACGCCGGACAAATTCCATGCTAAGGCCATTCAAACCGCCGCTGCGGCGGGGAAGGATATTCTTTGCGAGAAGCCGATCGCCATCACGCTCGACGACGCGTATGAAGCGCTGGCAGCCATCGCCAAGGCGAAAGTTCGATTGCAGATTGGCTTTATGCGACATTACGACCCCGCGTATCAGATTGCCATGAAGCGCATTGAAGGTGGCGAGATTGGCGACCCGGTTATTTTCAAATCCGTCGGGCGGGACAAAGATGTTCCTCCAATTGCAGCCTACGAGTCGAACGTGAACGGAATGGTTTTCTACAACAATACGATCCATGATTTCGACCTGGCTCGGTGGATGATGCGCGATGAGGTGACTGAAGTCCACGCTTACACGACCGTTGCGATTCGCCCCGAAATCGCAAAATACGGAGATGTCGTTGCGAGTGTGGTCAATCTCAAATACGCGCAGGGGGCGATTGGAAATGTCGAATCCTACGTGCAGGCCCTCTACGCATACGACGTGCGAACAGAAATTGTCGGCTCAAAAGGTTCCATCTTTGTTGGTTCGCTAAACAAGACGGCTGCAACCTTCCTGACAGCCAACGGCGGGATGGAAATTCTCGCGGATCATTTCCTGTCGCGCTTTGCCGATGCCTATCTGGCCGAGATGAACGATTTCGTTCATAACATGCTGAATGATCACCCACCGCGTGTGCCTGGGGAAGACGGCCTGAAAGCGCTGGCGATTGCCGTTGCCGCCGAGCAGTCACACCGCAAAGGAAAGCCATGCGAGGTGAAGCTTGACTAACGCGGCAGTTGCGAAACGGAGGCTTGCATGAATCCCGCCGGCGTCGCATACAAGAGTCCCCTTCACGAAATGACGCACACAACTTCGACCTGCCTGTGGAACGATTCCGCCTCCATTCAGGAACTCACGTACTCGATTGAACACGGCGCTGTGGGAGCAACTTGCAATCCGGTGATTGTGTTAGGCGTGCTGAAAAAAGAAATGGATTTCTGGAAGCCGAGAATCCGTGCTTTAATCGCGGAACTGCACACGGCGTCCGAAGAAGAAATTGCGTGGCAGCTTGTGCGCGAGATTTCAATCAAGGGCGCAATGTTGCTGAAGCCGATTTTCGATGAACAGGGTGGAAGGAATGGTCGACTCTCGATTCAAACTGATCCCCGCTTATTTCGCGACTCGAAGGCGATTCTCGAACAGGCAATCGCCTTCAGCCAGCTTGCTCCCAACATGATTGTGAAGATTCCAGCAACTTCCGCCGGAATTCCGGCGATGGAAGAGGCCACCTATCGCGGCATCAGCATCAATGCAACCGTTTGCTTTACGTTGCCGCAGTGCGTTGCCGTGGCCGGCGCAGTCGAGCGCGGCCTGCAGCGCCGAGAGCGAGAAGGAAAAGAGACCGCCAGCATGGGGCCGGTTTGCACGATCATGGTTGGCCGCCTCGATGACTGGCTGAAGGTCCTGGTCGAGAAAGACAACATCGCCATCGATCCCGGATACCTGGAATGGGCAGGTGTCGCCGTTTTCAAGAAGGCTTATCAACTTTTTCGGGGACGGGGCTACCGCATACGCCTGCTCTCGGCCGCCTTTCGTAATCACATGCACTGGAGCCAATTTATAGGCGGCGATGTGGTTATCTCGCCGCCATATTCATGGCAGGTTCGTTTTAATTCGAGCGATATCGCTGTCCAGCCGCGAATCAACGATGCTGTCGACCCGGAAATTGTGCAGGAACTCTCAAAGAAATTCGCGGACTTCCGCCGCGCCTACAACGAAGAAGGACTGGCCATCCAGGATTTTGATACCTTCGGTCCAACACGGCGCACATTACGGCAATTTATTGGCGCCTGTCACGACCTTGATGCGGTCGTGCGCGATTTTATGATTCCAAATCCAGACGTTGCATAGCTGCAGTCACAGGGGGATTTGTGGGAAAGTTAGCAATCGCCGGTGGTGAGCCGTTACGCAAAATGCCTTTTACACAGTGGCCACAAGGTGGCAAAGAGGAGGCGCGCAATCTGGAAGCCGTGCTGGCCGGAACAGGGTGGGGAGGTCAACCGTTTCCAGGAAAGTTTTCCCTCGAGTTCGCGACGAAGTTCGCAAAACTGCATACGGTGAAATACGCGCAGTGCGTAAGTACTGGAACAGTAGCCATTCAAGCAGCATTGAAGGCGATCGACATTCAGCCCGGCGATGAAGTGATCGCTCCGGCATATACCTGGGAGGGAACCGTTGGACCGGTTCTTCTGCTCAATGCAATTCCGGTTTTTGTTGATGTCGATCCCGATACCTACTGTCTCGACGCCAAGCTGATTGAGAAGGCGATCACCCCAAAGACGAAAGCGATCCTGCCAGTTCACCTCGGCATGCGTTTTGCCGACATGGATGAGATCCTGCGAATTGCAGCGAAGCACAATCTCAAAATCATTGAGGATTGCGCTCACGCACACGGGGGAGCGTGGAAGGGCAAGGGAGCGGGATCGATGGGCGATCTCGGCGCATTCAGTTTCCAGTCGAGCAAGCTCATTACTTCCGGCGAAGGCGGCGCTGTTGTCACCAACAATTTGGAGTACATGGAAAAGGTCCAGAGTTACATCAACGCTGGCCGCGCCAGTGTTACTGACCAATTTCATCACCGCATCGTCGGCTTCAATTACCGTCTGGGAGAATTCCAGGCGGCCGTCTTGTGTGGGCAGATAGAACGCTTTCCGGAACTCGCCGCGGCTCGCGAAGAAAACATGAAGTTATTTGAAAGCCGTCTACAGAATATTCCAGCCATTGGCCTGCTGAAACCGGATCCGCGTATTACGCGACTCGCTCCCTATGGATATGTGGTGAAATATTTTGGCGAAAAGCAAAATGGAATTCCCCGCGCCGCGTTTGTCGCCGCGCTGCAACTCGAAGGCATCCCATGCGATGGATTGTTTTATGAACCCGTATACAGGAGCTCTCTGTTCCCGGTTAAAGCGAGCGACTTCCCGGCATTGAGCTGGGGACGGGAGAAGGCGTTAGACCTGAGAAGCATGTATTCATGCCCGGAAAGTGAGCGTGCTGCTTATCAGGAAGCTGTATGGTTCATGCACCAGCTTTTCCTGGGCGGGAAGAAAGATGTCGACGCGATTGTGAATGCGATTCATAAGGTTCTCGAAAATATTGAGGAACTCCGCAACCTCGATCACAAGGCGATTCGCAACCAGCGGCTAAGCCGCGCAGATCGCGAGAGCTAATGCAATCTGTCACGACGCGCGCTGAGAAAAAGGTTGGATTTGTCGTCGTCGGGTTAGGCAGTATCGCACAATCTTCGGTTCTACCCGCGTTTGCGAATTGCAAGCGGGCGCGCCTAGTAGCAGTGGTGAGCCGCGATAGAAAAAAGGCGAAGCACCTTGCTAACAAATACAACGGCGCCGACCACTACGAAGTTTCGGAGTACAAGGCTTGTCTCGCGAACCCGGATGTAGTTGCAGTTTACATAGCAACGCCACAGGGCCAGCACGAGCCGTTTACAGTTCAGGCAGCGCAAGCCGGAAAGCATGTGCTCTGCGAAAAACCGTTGGCGGCCACCGTCGAGCAATCGGCGCGGATGATGAAAGCGTGCCGTGAGAATCGTGTTTTGTTGATGACGGCCTATCGAAAATATTCTGAGCCGGCGGCGAAATATTTTAAGAGTCTGGTCCAGAGCGGCAAACTAGGAAGAATCGACACCGTCCATTCCGATTTCAGCGAATTGTTTACTCCCCGCAAGTCGCCGGCGTGGCTCGTTAATCGAAACCTGGCGGGCGGTGGACCCTTGATGGATCTTGGCATCTATTGCGTGAACACGGCGCGTTGGATGCTGGAGGAATTCCCGCACGAAGCATGCGCCTATTCATGGTGCAATGATCGCCGGCGATTCAGCGAGGTGGAGGAAGGTATTTCATTCCGGTTGCACTTTCCGAGTGGCGTGGTGATGCTCGGCAGTTCGAGTTATTCTGTTGCGCCGACTTCATTCCTGCGCGTGCAGGGAACTAAAGGTTGGGCTTGTTTGTCGCCAGCTTATGACTTTGCCGAGGAGCGCCGCTTCACTGGGAAAATCGGTGGGCGTTGGATAGAAAGAACCTTCCCTGTTCGCGATGAGTTCGCGCCCGAACTCGATGCCTTTTCATCCGCAATTCAAGGCCGAGGAACCTCGTTTCCAGACGGTGAAGAAGGGCATCGAGATATGGTCATTTTGCACTCGATTTACGAGTCGGCCCAACGTGGCGCGCCAGTGAAGATTGAGTATTGATAACATCGATTGTCAAATAGATGTCGCCTTCTCGAGACAACTCGCAAAAGCCAACCAAGGCAGCCAGCATCTACGACGTCGCACGTGAGTCCAAAGTCTCGGTTTTCACCGTCTCCGCCGTCATCAACAATAAAAGCCATGTGGGCAAGAAGTTGCGCGAGCGCGTAGAGCAGGCGATCCGAAAACTCAACTATCGACCGAACCTGATCGCACGCAGCCTCGCGAAGCAGCGCACGCACACAATTGGAATGATTGTGCCTGATATTGCCAATCCATTCTTCCCGATGGTGGTGCGTGGAGCTGAGGACGCTGCACAAAAGCACGGATACAATCTACTGCTTTGCAACAGCGATGACACGCTGGATAAAGAAGAAAGCGAGATCGAGTTACTGCTTTCGAAGCGTGTCGATGGAGTTCTTCTGACCAAGGCGGCTGGGGACTTATCCCCCGCGCTTCGGCAGATGATCAAAGAAGTGAACATTCCTTTCGTGCTGGTGATGCGAACCTATCCGAAGCTCACTAAAGACGCCATTCTCACCGACGACTATCAGGGCGCCTACGATGCAGTGTGTCATTTAGGGCGAGCCGGTCGGCGTCGTATCGCGCTCGTTAGCGGTCCCCTCAAGATAAGCAATGCTATCGCGCGATGGGAGGGTTTCCACGATGCATTGAAAGACTTGGGCCTGACTTTCGACGAGAAACTAGTGATCGAAGGCGACTACCGAATGGAATCAGGATTTAGGGCTGGCCACACTTTATTCTCCCATCAGCCTGACGGTATTTATGTTGCCAACCACCTCATGACGGTTGGGCTGCTGAAGGCCGCAGAGGAAATGGGGCTGAGCTGTCCCGAAGATTTTGGATTAGTGAGCTTCGACGACTATCCGTGGCTGGGCGTGTTTCACCCCAAATTGACGACTGTTGAGTTACCCAAGCATCAGCTCGGGAGCGAAGCTGCCGAATTATTGATCGAACGCATCGGCGGCAACAAGAAGAAGCCGGTCGTGCGAAAGCTACAGCCTGAATTGCGCATTCGCGAGTCCTGCGGGTTGGCGTTACATATTGCGCGGATACAATCAGGTAAAGCAGTCTCGAAAGCAACGCTGGCGCCGACCTAAATCTTCGCATTCTGAAATTGGCGAAGCTCTGCTCACGACTCGCTAAAATCGATCTCGATTGGTTTCGTATTCAATCCTCTCGCCTTCATCACTACATACACTGCGCCGGCTGCGCACCATAAGGCTCCGACGAGGAGCGTCGATTGCTGAAGGCCGAGGAAAATCACCAGGCAAAATATAAATCCGAGGAAAGGCGTGATTATGTCGAGAAACAGGTTCCGGTCACCGGCACGCTCCGAGCTGAATCCGAAATGACGCAGCGCTGAAAGGTTGACTGCCATAAAGGCCAGCAGCGCACCGAAGTTAAGAATCTCAACCGCTCGCTCCCAAGAGAGACTTAATGTTCCTACGTAGGCGATGATGCCGACGAGCGCAACGTTATACGTCGGGCTTCCGCGTTTTGCGTCGAGATGGCCAAATAATTTTCGCGGCAACAGGTTGTCCCGCCCCATTCCATATAACAAGCGAACCGCACCGAGTTGTCCAGCGAGCCCGCATGCTAGGCTCGAAACCAGCAGTACCAGGCCGAACGCAGCGAAGAGATGATAGCCTCCTACCACGCGGGCGACATCCATGAAGGCCGTCTCGGGATTTACCAGCGTACGATAATCCGGCCAGACTCGCTGGGCTAGGTAGATTTGGAAACCGGCGAATAGACCTGTGAATATGCACACAAGAACTGTGGCCAGCAGGACGTTGCGCCGCGGATTGTGCACTTCTTCTGCGAGGATGCTCACGCCATCGAAGCCAATATAAGTGGTTGCGGCCAAGGCCGTCCCGGCAGCAATCGCGCGTACGCTAAAAGTTCGGGAGTCATAAAACGGCTGTACTGAAGCCAGCCCTTGCAAATGATGATGCATCACAACATAGGCGATCGCTTCGAATAAAAACCCAGCCATGATAAGCGACATAAAGGCGAGCAGGATCTGATTGGTCCGGGCGGTAGTGCGAATACCCATCCAACACAATGCGGTCATGAGACCAACTGCCAGCGCGGAGAGCAGGGCGAAGGGAACTTGAGGCACCAATCTTTGTACCGCCAATGCTGCATACAAGCTGTTTTGCAGCGGTTGAAATAGGTATTCGAGAAACATTGCCCAGCCCAGCACAAATCCAATCTGAGCGTTGAATCCGCGACTAGCGTAGGTGTATACCGATCCGGCAGAGGGGTAAACCGCGGCCATGCGGCCAAAACTTACAGCTGTGGCAGTCATCGCCACCATGGCTGCCAATAGAGTTGTAACGGCGTGGCCTTTGGAAAGGACCTGCGCTTCACCGAACATCGGCACAGCGGCAATCGGGGAAATTAAGATAATGCCGTAGTAAACCAGATCCCACAGACCCAAAACTCTCTTCAGGCGCGGGGTGTCCTTCGGTACTTCCTCTTGCGCCGCGTTGTGTTGCGTTTCGGTCAGAAGATTCGCTGCTTTTTGCCCGCTTCGACGTATTTCACGCGTGCCGCCCGCACTCCCTCAACCTCCGAGACTTCGGCGATCGGCACGTCCCACCATGATTCATAACCCGGAACACGTTGATCGTATGCGGTCTCAATGACCACTACCGATGTCTTCGGCGATTTCCGTGCCGACAGCAGAGCCTGCCGGAATTCATCGCGCGTCGTGGCGCGAACGGCTTCGGCTCCGAGGCTTTTCGCGTTCTCAACAAAATCTACCGGAATGAAGTCGCCTTCCAATTTTCCATTGCGCCGATAGCGATACTCTGTGCCCATGCCTCGATTTCCACACGCTCGCGTCAAGCCACCGATACTGGAAAATCCATGATTGTCGATTACGACAATGTTGAGCTTGTAGCCTTCCTGCAACGAGGTCACAATTTCCTGCGCCATCATGAGGTAAGAACCATCGCCCACCATCACGAAAACTTCGCGATCGGGAGCAGCCATCTTCACGCCCAGTCCGCCGCTAATCTCATACCCCATGCACGAGTAGCCATATTCCATGTGGTAACCCTTGGGATCGCGCGTCCGCCACATTTTATGTAAGTCTCCCGGCAGACTGCCGGCAGCGCAAACAACAACATCTCGCGGATCCGCAACCTCGTTGACCACCCCAATCACCTCGCCCTGGCTAATCGGTGGTCCCCAGTTCAGATTGTGCAGCCGGGTTACTTCTTTCTCCCACGCTTCCTGGAAGGACAGGACGCGGGATGTGTACTGAGCTTCGACTCGATGGCCACGCAACGCTTCGGCTAATTCTCTTAATGTGACAAGCGCATCGCCCACCAACGGCAATGCAGATTGCTTGCCGGCATCGAACTCACTCACGTTCAAGTTGATGAAGCGCACTAACGGATTTTGAAAGGCGCTCTGGGATGCAGTCGTAAAGTCGCTATAACGATTGCCAATTCCGAGGATCAAGTCGGCTTCACGGGCAATCGTATTCGCGCCAGGAGTTCCGGTTACGCCCATTGCCCCGATCGACTGCGGATGGTTGTAGGACAACGAACCTTTTCCCGCCTGAGTTTCTGCTACAGCAATTCCGGTTTGCGACGCGAACTCAGCCAGCGCCGTGCTTGCTTCGGAATACAGCACGCCTCCGCCCGCGATGACGAGCGGCTTTTTCGCAGCGCGAATCCACTGGGCGGCTTTCTCCAACGAATCACGGTCGCAACGTGCTCGCGGTATGTGCCAAATTTTTTTCTGCAAAAATTCCTTTGGATAGTCGAACGCCTCTGCCTGCACATCCTGGGGAAGGGAAAGAACTACGGCCCCTGTTTGTGAAGGCGAAGTCATAACACGCATGGCGGCAGGCAATGCGGTCAGAATCTGTTCAGGCCGTTCAATGCGATCCCAGTAGCGCGCGACGGGCTTGAAGCAATCGTTAACCGAAATGTCTTGCGATGCGGCGGACTCAAGCTGCTGAAGAACAGGGGCGACGATTCGACGCGCGAAGATGTCACCCGGAAGCAGAAGGACGGGCAGTCGATTGATCGTGGCAAGGGCTGCTCCCGTCACCATGTTGGTTGCCCCAGGACCAATCGACGTGGTGCATGCCAGAGTTCGAAGGCGGTTGCTGGTTTTTGCGAATGCCGCAGCCGCGTGCACCATCGCCTGCTCGTTCCGGAACAAATAATAAGGAAGCCCAGGGTCCTGCTCCAAAGCTTGTCCCATGCCCGCGACATTGCCATGGCCAAAGATTCCGAGGCAGCCTTCAAAGAGGCGTTGTTCTTTGCCATCCCGCTCCGAGTACTGGTTCTTGAGAAAAGCAACAATCGCTTGGGCCAGCGTTAGCCGAGTGGTCATTACACTACTCCGTTCAAGAGCGTTTCAGGAATTTCGAGACTCCACTGGAAGAGAATATTCGCCAATCCTGAAATTGTGAATCTGTCTAAGCGATTAGAGCAGGCGCCTCTTTTCTATAAAAAAACGGTCTAGCCTTTCACCAGAGGCAGGCGCGAATCCGTCTGGTTCCACGTGGACCGGATCCAGACGTGGCGGGGGTCTTCCGTCACCGCGAGCGCCCGTGACGACCCTGCTAGAAAGTTCAAGTAATAGACATCGTATCCTGGGCCGGCGACCACCGGGTGAAAGCCGTTGCGCACGAGAACCGCATCGCCGTTTTTCGCCTCAACAGTGCGTGCCGCTCCATTTTGATTGGGGTAAAGATGCTGAAGCGCGAATCCACCCGGTTGACGGATCCGATAGTAATAAATCTCATCCAGATCAACCTCGGCCGGAGGATTGTGAACGTCGTGTTTGTGCGGCGGATAACTCGACCAATTGCCGCCGGGCGTATAGACCTCAATTACCATGAGGCGGTCGGCGGGAAAAGAGGGTGGCATGATGTCGACGATCTGCCGGGAGGCATTCCCCCCGCCTCGCAAGCTGCTAACGACATCTGAAGGAGAGATCAGCCTTGGTTCTAAATGAGCCGTGGAAGGCACCCTGCACTCAGCGATTTCACAAGCGCTCTCCGCGGCAAAGGAGACGTGGTTGTGCGGGGGCAGGTAGATGGTATGCGGAAAACCATCAAAAACATCCCGTCTTTTTCCGACAGCAATCTCACCCCGGCCCCAGTCCGCCCGGCAGTTGCCACCCAGCAAAACGAACGCAGCTTCTTCATTGTCAACCCGCGCGCTAAACGTCTCCCCCGGCAACAGACGCCTGACAAAGAAACTCATCCATTCCCAACCTGCCTCCTCGCGAGTAAATTGCAGGAGTTCGCCGCTCCTGCTCGCGTCGAGTTGGTTGGAATGGACAAGAAAGTCGCTTTGCGTCATATCGTCTCCTGCAACAGGTAATCGCGCCAGCCGGAGAAAAACATGAGCCAAACTCCTCTCCGTCTAACCGCTTTGACTATTGCAAAATGCGACTTTCCTTGTCAATCCAATTTCGTC